>Ga0207705_10004466_pt1 | contig 10568 bp, 9 predicted proteins | sample KBSC13metaG_FD_184314 | JGI IMG/M metagenome (GOLD analysis project Ga0207705, IMG submission 184314) | Corn rhizosphere microbial communities from Kellogg Biological Station, Michigan, USA - KBS C1-3 metaG (SPAdes) (version 2) | ecosystem: Host-associated > Plants > Roots > Rhizosphere > Soil ...
GAGATGATCCTGCGGTGCGCCCGCGCCATCGGGCGCACGGTCGTGTGCGACGGGCAGGTCGACCTCGAGCAGCCGTGGCGCACGGCGACGCTGTTCGAGCTCGTCAGCGAGGCCGTCGGGACCCCTGTCGACGCCGGCACCGGCGCCGAGGAGCTCAAGGCGCTCGCCGACAAGCACGAGGTCGCGCTGCAGGAAGGCTGGACAGCCGGCGAGATCGCCCTGGAGCTCTTCGAGAAGCTCGTCGAGCACACGCTGATCCAGCCGACCTTCGTGAAGGACTACCCGGTCGACGCCCGACCGCTCGCCCGCGACCACCGCGACGACCCGCGCCTCGCCGAGGCGTGGGACCTCGTCATCGGCGGGGTCGAGCTGGCCACCGGCTACTCCGAGCTCGTGGACCCGGTCGAGCAGCGGCGCCGGCTCACCGCCCAGTCCATCAAGGCTGCCGGCGGGGACCCGGAGGCCATGCAGCTCGACGAGGACTTCCTCACGGCCCTGGAGCACGGCGCCCCGCCCATGGGCGGCCAGGGCATGGGGATGGACCGCCTCGTCATGCTGCTCACCGGACAACCAATTCGCGAGACGATCCTTTTCCCGCTGGTGAAACCGCTGATCTGAGAAAGCCTTTGCCGGGCGTCAACAATACCGCCCGAACGAGGTTTCGCGTTTTACTTCTCGGCGCTTTTCCGCTTTTCTGGTCTGGCCGACACGGCAATGACGACGCCAGAAAGCGAAGAATAATGGCTCAGAAGGTCCAGGTCCTCCTGGTGTGCGACCTCCACGACGGTGAGGTCGAGGGGACGGAGACGATCGCGTTCAGCCTCGACGGGGCCGCGTACGAGGTCGACGTCTGCGACGCCCACGCGGCCGAGCTCCGCGACGCGTTCGCCCCCTACGTCGGCCAGGCCCGCCGGGCCGGCCGTGCCGCCGCTCCCGCCGGCCGGCGCCGGGCGACCGGCGCCAAGGGCGCCGCGGGGAACCCTGACCGCATCGCCGCGATCCGCGAGTGGGGACGCAAGAACGGCCACAAGGTCAGCGAGCGCGGCCGCCTCTCCGCCTCCCTCGTGGAGGCCTACGAGAAGGCCCACTGACGCTTCTATGGCAGGGGTACGCCTTCGTGGCGTACCCCTGTCTGCACTCGCCGCAGGCGGGCGAAGGCGTTGTTCGCCCCCAGCGAAGCGCCCCGGGGAACGCCGGACCACGACGCGCGGTTGTCACCCCCGTCGGGGGTTTCCCGGGACTCCGCTCTCGCGGGGCCGACCCCGGCGTTAGTGTGCGGTTGAGGCGGGGACGCTAGCGGCATCCCGCCTCGTGAGGAGCGAGACATGTTCGAGAGGTTCACCGACCGAGCCCGCCGGGTGGTCGTGCTTGCGCAGGAAGAAGCGCGCATGCTCAACCACAACTACATCGGGACCGAGCACATCCTGCTCGGCCTCATCCACGAGGGCGAGGGCGTGGCCGCCAAGGCCCTGGAGTCCCTCGGCATCTCGCTGGAGGGCGTCCGCAACCAGGTCGAGGAGATCATCGGCCAGGGCCAGCAGGCGCCGTCGGGCCACATCCCCTTCACGCCCCGGGCCAAGAAGGTCCTCGAGCTGTCGCTGCGCGAGGCGCTGCAGCTCGGCCACAACTACATCGGGACCGAGCACATCCTGCTCGGCCTCATCCGCGAGGGCGAGGGCGTCGCCGCCCAGGTCCTCGTCAAGCTCGGCGCGGACCTCAACCGCGTGCGCCAGCAGGTCATCCAGCTGCTGTCCGGCTACCAGGGCAAGGAGCCGGCGGCGGCCGGCGGCCCGGCCGAGGGCACACCCAGCACGAGCCTCGTCCTCGACCAGTTCGGCCGCAACCTCACGCAGGCCGCGCGCGAGTCCAAGCTCGACCCGGTCATCGGGCGCGAGAAGGAGATCGAGCGCGTCATGCAGGTCCTCAGTCGGAGGACCAAGAACAACCCGGTCCTCATCGGCGAGCCCGGTGTCGGCAAGACCGCGGTCGTCGAGGGCCTGGCGCAGGCCATCGTCAAGGGAGAGGTCCCGGAGACGCTGAAGGACAAGCAGCTCTACACCCTCGACCTCGGCGCCCTTGTCGCCGGCAGCCGCTACCGCGGTGACTTCGAGGAACGCCTGAAGAAGGTGCTCAAGGAGATCCGCACCCGCGGCGACATCATCCTGTTCATCGACGAGCTCCACACCCTGGTCGGCGCGGGTGCTGCCGAGGGCGCGATCGACGCGGCCAGCATCCTCAAGCCGATGCTCGCCCGCGGTGAGCTGCAGACCATCGGTGCGACCACGCTCGACGAGTACCGCAAGCACCTCGAGAAGGACGCCGCTCTCGAGCGCCGCTTCCAGCCGATCCAGGTCGGTGAGCCCTCGCTGGCGCACACGATCGAGATCCTCAAGGGCCTGCGCGACCGCTACGAGGCGCACCACCGCATCTCCATCACCGACGCGGCGCTGGTCGCGGCGGCGACGCTGGCCGACCGCTACATCAGCGACCGCTTCCTGCCGGACAAGGCGATCGACCTCATCGACGAGGCCGGCTCCCGCATGCGCATCCGCCGCATGACGGCTCCGCCGGACCTGCGCGAGTTCGACGAGAAGATCGCGGGCGTCCGTCGCGACAAGGAGTCCGCGATCGACGCGCAGGACTTCGAGAAGGCGGCTTCCCTGCGCGACAAGGAGAAGAACCTCCTCGCCGAGAAGGCGCAGCGCGAGAAGGAGTGGAAGGCCGGCGACATGGACGTCGTCGCAGAGGTCGACGACGAGCAGATCGCCGAGGTCCTCGCGATCTGGACCGGCATCCCGGTCTTCAAGCTGACCGAGGAGGAGACCGCCCGGCTGCTCCGCATGGAGGACGAGCTCCACAAGCGCGTCATCGGCCAGGAGCAGGCCATCAAGGCCGTCTCCCAGGCGATCCGCCGCACGCGGGCCGGTCTCAAGGACCCGAAGCGGCCCGGCGGCTCGTTCATCTTCGCCGGCCCCTCGGGCGTCGGGAAGACCGAGCTCGCCAAGACGCTCGCCGAGTTCCTCTTCGGCGACGAGGACAGCCTGATCACGCTCGACATGAGCGAGTTCATGGAGAAGCACACGGTGTCCCGGCTCGTCGGCTCGCCCCCCGGCTACGTCGGCTACGACGAGGGTGGCCAGCTCACTGAGAAGGTGCGCCGCAAGCCGTTCTCCGTGGTGCTGTTCGACGAGGTGGAAAAGGCCCACCCGGACGTGTTCAACACGCTGCTGCAGATTCTCGAGGACGGTCGCCTGACCGATTCCCAGGGTCGCATCGTGGACTTCAAGAACACCGTCCTCATCATGACGTCGAACCTGGGCACCCGAGACATCGGCAAGGGCTTCAACCTCGGTTTCCAGAAGGACAACGACAAGATCGGCGCCTACGAGCGGATGAAGACCAAGGTGCAGGAGGAGCTCAAGCAGCACTTCCGGCCCGAGTTCCTCAACCGCATCGACGACATCGTCGTCTTCCACCAGCTCAGCCAGGACGAGATCATCACGATCGTCGACCTCATGCTGGCCCGCGTCGACGCCCAGCTCCGCAACAAGGACATGGGCCTCGAGGTGACGCAGCCGGCCAAGCTGCTGCTGGCGAAGAAGGGCTACGACCCCGTGCTCGGTGCCCGGCCGCTGCGCCGGACGATCCAGCGCGAGATCGAGGACACCCTGTCCGAGCAGATCCTGTTCGGCACCCTCAGCCCCGGCCAGATCGTGGTCGTCGACGTCGAGGGCGCCGAGGAGGAGCAGACGTTCGTGTTCCGCGGCGAGGCCAAGCCCGTCACGGTTCCCGACGCCCCGCCGGTCGACCTCGCCGGATCCGCGGAGGGCGGAACGGCAGCCGAAGCCTGACGCAGCACGGAAGGGCCGCCCTCGCAAGGGGCGGCCCTTCCTGCGTGTACGGGATAGCGTGCAGCGCGTGACCAGCCCCGTGCAGGACGGTGCGATCGGCGAGCTGTTCCACGCCACGCCCGACGCGGTCCTGGTCATGGCGGGAGACCAGCTGGTGGTGTCGAACGCGCCGGCGGAGCGGTTGTTCTGGGGCGACCCGGCCCGCATCGACCTGAGCTCTGTTCGGGCCACCCCCGAGGGCGCGACGCTGCACCGGGTCGAGCTGCCCCCGTACGGGGTCGTCGACGTGATCCGGCGCAGCGTCAGCGGCTTCGACGTGTTCATCCTCCGCGACGTGACCCGCGCGGTCCGGCAGAGCGATGGGCTGCGGCGCATCGCGGACGTGAGCCGCGCCCTCATCGGTGCCGCGCCGTCGGTCACCGCCGTCGCGCAGCGGCTCGTCACCGAGGCGAAGGAGATGACCGGCGCCGCCTACAGCGCGCTGCTGCTGCTCAAGGCGGGCTCGACGACCGAGACGAGCCACTTCGTCTACGACGCGCCGCGGCACCTGTTCCCCGCGCACATGCCGCGGGTGGTCGGGCTGCTCGCGGTGCCGATCACCAGCCGGGCGTCGGCCCGGCTCGACGACATCCGGGGGCATCCCGCCGGGGTCGGTCTGCCCGGTGTGCACCCGCCCATCGGCCCGCTCGTCGCGGTGCCCGTCCTGGCCGGCGACGCCGTCGTCGGCGAGCTCGCCGTGGCGAACCCACCCGGCGACCGCGTCTTCGACGACATCGACCAGCAGCTGCTCGAGGACCTCGCCGCGCACGTGGCCGTCGCGGTGCGCTGGGCGCAGCAGGGCGAGCAGCAGCGCGAGCTGGAGCTGCAGCGGCAGGAGGTCGTCGACACCGCGCGCCATGACATCCGCACCCCGCTCGGCGCAGGCAAGGGCTACGCACAGCTCCTGTCGCAGCGGCGCGAGCAGATGTCGCCGGAGCAGGTGCAGACGGCACTCGCCGGCCTCATCGACGCCTTCGACCGGATCGAGTCCTTCAGCGAGCGGTTGCTCGTGGACGAGCGCAACACCCTCGTCGGCGTGACACCGCAGTGGGCTGAGGTCGAGGTGGCCGAGGTCCTCGAACGGATCGCCCGGGACGCCGAGGCGAGCACGGGTCGTCGGGCGGTGGTGGTGGACGTGGCGGCCGGCACGCCCCCGTACCTCGCGGGCGACCCCGAGATGGTGCGCGAGGTCCTCGACAACCTCGTGGGCAACGCGCTCAAGCACGCGCCGAACGGCACACTGGTCGTCGTGAGCGCGCGATCGGAGGGCGACCAGGTGCGCCTCGACGTGCGCGACCAGGGCCCCGGCATCCCGGACAGCGAGCAGTCGCGACTGTTCGAGCGCTGGACGCGGACCGACAGCAGCCGGTCCCGGCAGCTGCCCGGCTACGGGCTCGGGCTGTCCATCGTCAAGCGCCTCGTGACGGCGCACGGCGGCACCCTCGGGCTCAGCTCGCGACCTGGCGAGGGCGCCACGTTCTGGGTGACCTTCCCGGTGACCGCGCCCACCGCGAGACAGGAGCCGGTGTGACGTCGCGCGTCGTGCTCGTCGAGGACGACCCCACCGTGCGCTCCGTCATCGAGATCCTGCTCTCCACCGAGCCCGACCTCGAGCTGGTCGGGTCGGCCGCCACCGCGCAGGGCGGCATCGACCTGGTGCAGGACCTGAAGCCGGACCTGGTCCTGCTCGACAACCAGCTCGAGGGCGCGATGACCGGACTGCAGGCCGCGCCGTCGCTCAAAGCCGCCGCGCCGAGCGTCGTGGTGCTGCTGTGCACCGCGCTCGACCTCGCCGACGCCTCGATGCGCGAGCCGGCCATCGACGGCTACCTGCGCAAGGACAACCTCGTCGACCTCGTCGACTCCTGCCGCGACCTGCTGCGTCAACGCGGCAGCGCGTAGGTCCCGTCCGGCAAGGGGTCGACCAAGCCGTCGGCGACGAGACCGTCGAGGGCCCGGGCCCGCTGCACGGGCTCGTCCCACACCCCTGCGAGCACGTCGGCGGCGACCGGTGCGGGGCTTCCCCGGAGCACGGCGAGCAGCCGGCCGCGCACCTGCCGGTCGGTGCCGGCATAGCCCTGGGGCCGCCTGACGGGGGCGGCCAGTGCGGGCGCGCCGGCGGCGCGCCAGCTGCACGAGACGGCGACCGGGCAGGCGTGGCAGCGCGGTGCTCGCGCCGTGCAGACCAGCGCACCGAGCTCCATGAGCGCGATCGAGAGCGTCGCCGCGGCCTCGTCGTCCTTCGGCAGGAGCGCCTCGACCCTGGCGAGGTCGGCCCGGGTCACCGGAGCGTCGGCGACCCCCTCGACGACCCGCGCCACCACCCGCCTGACGTTCGTGTCGACGACGGGATGCCTTTGGCGCCAGGCAAAAGCGGCGACCGCGCGGGCTGTGTAGTCGCCGACACCGGGAAGTGTCAGCAGCTCCCCGACTGTGCCGGGCAGCTCTCCTCCGTACCTCGCCACCACCGCAACGCATGCGGCGTGCAACCGCAGTGCCCGACGCGGGTAGCCGAGCCGGTCCCACTGCCGCACCGCCTCGCCGCTGGGTGCGGCGGCCAGGTCGCCGGCCGTCGGCCACCGGTCGATCCAGGCGAGGTACGCGGGGACCACCCGGGCGACCGGGGTCTGCTGCAGCATCACCTCGCTGACCAGCACCTGGTAGGCCGTGGCGCCCGGGGCACGCCAGGGGAGCTCGCGCCGGGCAGTGGCGTACCAGTCGACGAGCGCGTCCGTGAAGGCCATGACCCTCCGATCCAACCAGCAGTGCGGATAGGGTCCGTGCGTGGTGCTGCACCCGGTAGGCCCCGAACCCGCCTCGACCTACTGGTTCCGCCGCGTCGTTGTGGTCCTCGTCGTGGTGGTGGCGCTGCTCGGCCTCCGGGCGTGCGTCCGCAGCGACAGCCCGAAGACGGCCGGTCACGTGGCCCCGACCTCGACACCGACGGCCACTCCCTCGCCGTCGCCCAGCACGACGGCTAGCACGACGCCCGGCCCGACGGGCACACCTGCTCCCGCCGGGACGTGCGCCGACGCGGACCTGAAGCTCGTGGTGTCGACCGACGAGAGCACGTACCCCGTCGGAGGCACCCCGACGTTCACCATGGTCGTCACCAACACCTCGGCAGCGCCGTGCACCCGTGACCTCGGACCGACCGCTGTGTCGTTCCTCGTCGTCAGCGGACCGGCGCGGCAGTGGAGCAGCGACGACTGCCAGCCGGCGACCGGCCACAAGCCGACGGTGCTCTCCCCGGGCAAGGCGACGCAGGCCGCTCAGATCACCTGGTCGGGCAAGACGTCACGCGTCGGGTGCCCGACCCCGCGCCAGCCGGCGGACGCGGGCACCTACCAGGTCTCCGGCTCGGTCGGCACGCTGACGAGCGCCAGGGTGGTCTTCCACTTCCGCTAGCCCGGCCGACCTCAAGCGCACGGGGCAACCGGACGACACTTCCTCGAGGACCACTCGAAGAGCGGGGATGACGCGTGGGCGGGTCGACGGTCGCTGGTGGCGTACCCCCTGCCGTCCTGGTCGAGCTGCACCGGGCCTTCGTGCAGGAGGTCTGCACCCGCTTGCCCCACTTCGCGTCGCCCGACGACGTCGAGACCGCCCGCCGCGACGCCCACACCCTCGCCAGCAGCGCCTGGGTCGTCGGAGAGCCCGACATCGCTCGCCTCGCCCGCGAGGTGGAGAACACCTTCCCGGGGGGACCCGTCGACGAGCTGGTCGCCGCCCTCCGCCGCGTCGCGGAGGCGACGGGCACGTGACGTCAGCCGCCAGCCCCAGCGCCGGAGCGGTCGTGGTCGTCGACGACTCCCCGGTGCAGCGGCGCTTCCTGCGCGCCGCCGTCGAGGCCGATCCCGGCTTCACGGTCGTGGGCGAGGCCCGCAACGGCAAGGAGGCGGTGGCCCTCGTCGCGCGGCTCCGGCCGGCGGTCGTGCTCATGGACCTCGACCTGCCGGTGATGAGCGGCATCGAGGCGATCGAGCGCATCATGGCCGCGAGCCCGACGCCGATCCTGGTCTACAGCGCGCACGTGGGCGGGAAGGAGAGCGCCAACGCCCTGGAGGCCCTCGCGGCCGGTGCCGTCGACGTGCTGGCCAAGCCGGGCCCGACCGACACCGGCACGCTCGACGACTACGCCGACCAGATCAGGAAGAAGGTCCGGGTCGCCTCCCGCGTCCGCGTCATCACGCACCCGCGGGGCAAGCTGCGGACGCGCGACACGCCCAGCCTGCCGCGTCTCGGCCTCACCTGCCCCTCGCCCCGTCCGCTGGACGACCTCCCCGTGGAGGCGCGTGCCGGCGTGAAGCTCGTCGCGATCGGCGCCTCGACCGGCGGGCCCCAGGCGCTGCACACGCTGCTGCGCGAGCTGCCACCCGACCTCGACCAGGCCGTCCTCGTCGTGCAGCACATGGCGGAGGGGTTCATCCCCGGCCTCGCGTCCTGGCTCGACGGGCTCGTGCCGCTCCCCGTCGTCGTCGGCGCGAGCGGCCAGCGGCTGCAGCCGGGCACGGTGACCATCGCACCCAGCGGCGCGAACCTGCTCGTGCAGGACGACCGGCTCCGGGTGCTCCTCGCCGAACCGCTGCCCGGGCAGTTCCACGTGCCGGGCATCGACCAGTGCTTCGCGTCCGTGGCCGACGCGCTGGGCCCTGACGCGGTCGGCGTGCTGCTCACCGGCATGGGCCGCGACGGCGCCCAGGGCCTCAAGGCGATGCGCGACCGAGGCGCAGCGACGCTGGGGCAGGACGAGGCGACCAGCACCGTCTACGGCATGCCGCAGGCCGCCTTCGCCGTCGGCGCCGTCGACCGCCAGCTGGCGCTGCACGACATCGCCCCCGCCGTGCTCGGGCTCCTGGGCCGGCCATGAAGGTCGCGCTCACGCAGGAGGAGTTCGACGCCCTCCGGAGCTACCTGGCGCGCGTCGCCGGCCTGGTCTTCGACGAGGCGCGCCGCGAGTCCGTCGCCTACTCGGTCGCCGAGCGGATGCGCGCCCTCGGCCTGCGCGAGGTGCGCGCGTACCTCGCCCGCCTGGACGACCCCGTGGAGCGACAGCACCTCCTCGACGAGGTGACCATCCAGGAGACGCACTTCTTCCGCAACCCGCCTCAGGTCCGGGCCCTTCGTCTGCACGTGCTGCCGGAGCTGCTCCGGCACGCCGAGGCCCACGGCAGGCGCCTGCGCATCTGGAGCGCCGGTTGCTCGACGGGCGAGGAGCCCTACACCGTCGCGATGGTGCTGCGGGAGCTGCTGCCGAGCACCGCCGGATGGGACGTGAAGGTCGTCGCCACTGACGTGTCTGCGCGGGCCCTCGCCGCCGCGCGCGCCGGCCGCTACGGAGCCCGTGCCGTCCAGATGGCCTCGCCGGAGGAGCTGGCCCGGCACTTCGTCGCGGCACCCGACGGCGGCCACGAGGTACGACCCGAGGTGCGCGAGCTCGTCGAGTTCCGGCACCACAACCTGGTCACCGAGGCCGTTCCCTTCGCGCCGTCGGAGCGCATCGACCTGGTGCTCTGCCGCAACGTCACCATCTACTTCGGCCGTGAGACGACGCGCACGCTCATGAGCCGCTTGCACACCTGCCTGCGGGACGGCGGCTACCTGTTCCTCGGTCACTCCGAGACGCTCTGGCAGGTCAGCGAGGACTTCCGGCTGGTCGCCCTGGGCAGCGGTGAGGACGCAGCGTTCGTCTACCGCCGCAACGACCGGCCCGAGGAGCGCCGCTCCGTCCTCCCCGACCGCCGCACGCTGCAGGAGCCCGGGCACGCAGAGCGTCGCACGGAGGTGCGTCGACAGGCCGCCCCTGCGCGTGTGCCGGCGCCGGCCGCTCCGTCGGCCCCGGCGGTGTCCGGCGTCGACGACCTCCTGGCGCAGGCGAAGGCCGCGCTGTCGGCCGGGCGGTACGAGGACGCCGCCGGGCTCGCCGCCGAGGCGTCGACGGCCTCGCCGCCGCGTGCGGAGGCGTTCTACCTGCGCGGGTTGGCCCTCGTCGACCTCGGCCGTGACGACGACGCGCTGGTCGAGCTGCGCAAGGCCGTCTACCTCGAGCCCGACCGAGGGTTCGCGCACTTCCTGCTCGCGGGCGCCCTCGACCGGCTCGACCAGCCGGTCCTCGCCGCACGCGCGTACGCCGCCGCCGCAGACACCCTCGGCTCGCAGCCCGCCGACGCCACAGCTGAGGAGCTCGGGGGGCGTAGCGTGCGGGAGCTGGTGCAGTTGTGCCGCCAGCTGGAGCACCGCCTCCTGGGCGGCCTCGCCGAGGGAGTCGGATGAGTCACGCCCCCTGCCGCAGGGACCTCGCATGACGGGGCTGGTGACGTTCGTCCTCGGGGACAGGGAGTACGCGACCCCGCTGTCGGCGGTCCGTGAGGTCGTCCGGCTCGAGGGCCTCGCCGACCTGCCCGGCATGACGAAGCCCCTCGCCGGGGTGCTCGACCTGCGCGGCACCGCGCTCCCCGTGCTCGATCTCCGGCTCGACGCCGAGGCCGGCGACCGCGGCGACGTCCTCGTCATGGAGGCCGCGTCGGAGGAGAACCTCGTCGGCGTCGCGGTCGACCGGGTCCGCGCGGTGGTCGGCGACGGCGAACTCGGGCAGGGCGCGGCGGCCGGCGACGAGCTGCCCTCGTACGTCCTGGAGGTCCTGCGCGGAGCCGGCGGACCCGTGTTCCTCGTCGACCT
>Ga0207705_10004467_pt1 | contig 10565 bp, 9 predicted proteins | sample KBSC13metaG_FD_184314 | JGI IMG/M metagenome (GOLD analysis project Ga0207705, IMG submission 184314) | Corn rhizosphere microbial communities from Kellogg Biological Station, Michigan, USA - KBS C1-3 metaG (SPAdes) (version 2) | ecosystem: Host-associated > Plants > Roots > Rhizosphere > Soil ...
GGGCGGCAAAGTCGCGATCCACGCGGCGAGCTTGGCGGTGTCGCGCAGGTCGCCCGGATAGCGATAATCGGGCGCGACCGGCACGTTCGAGGGGCGCGGGCGGTCGCGATAGACCTTCATCGGGATCACGCCGCGGGTCAGGCCCGACGGGAGCGCCGCAAAGCGGACGTCGATGTAGAGCGTGTCCGCGCTGGTTTCCTGGCCGACACCGATCGCGCCGAGCGCGCGCCACAGATCGACAGCGTCGAGGCAGGCCGAGGCGCATCCGGTGTCGGTGACATAGTAGATCGGTGCCGTGAGCCGCTTCACGGGCGCAGGTTTGGCGGCGGATGTATCGGACGGGTCGTCGGGTTCACGCCAGAGCTTGCGTCCGGCGGCGTTCGCTTTTGCCATGCCGTCGGCCATCATCGTGTAGCGCGCCTTTGCGTCGGGATCGGCGGCGAACTGCACCGCGTAATGTTTGATCGTGTCGATCACGGCGGGCGAGGCGCGCCATTCGACATATTCCTTGTTGGGGACGGCATCGACCGCCGCTTCGCCCCACAATATCTGCGCGATCTGCACCGACCATTCGGACGAACCGCCATTGTTGCCGCGAAGATCGAGGACGATGCGTGGCGCATTTTCCAACCGGGCACGATCGGCGCGCATCCCGGCGATTAAGGGGACGAGCCCTTTCGCGTCCGGGCCCGCCGGATCGCCGTCGAAGCCGCTCAGGGTGAACCAGCGCGTGCCGTCGGACAGCGTTTTCGCGCCGATCAGTTCGTGGGTGCGCTGGTTGGTGTCGGCGATGCGTCTGGTCAGTTCGGCATCGTCGATCGGCTGCCAGTCGAGCGTGACCGAACGTGGCTTGCCGCCAATATCGAAGGTGCAGCGGGCAGTCCGGCGAATGAAGGGATTGCCCTGATCGATCAACAGGCGCCCGCCCCGCAGCATCCGGCGCGAGGCGAGAAACCAGCGGCCGTCGAACGCGCCGATATTGGCCTTGGCCAGCCTGTCAGCCATGACTCCGTCGCAGGCGATCAACCGCGCGCCGAGGGGTACGGGCGCGCGGTCGGCGCGGGTCTTCACAACCTGCCCCCGCTGGTCGAAGCCCGTCAGGAAACCGGGCCAGCGCGCCGCAAGCACAGACGCGTTGTCGGCGGGTACGACCGTCATATGCCCGTCATCGAAGCTGGCGGCATAAGCAGAAAGCGCGAAGCGGTAGCCGGCATAGGTGGTCACGCTCGCGGCGCGCTTCTGCAGCAAAGCGTAGGCCGCCGCTTCCCGGCCTGCGAAGCCGGGATCGAGCGCATTCGCCATGCCGGGATGGTTGGCGACAATATCCTCATGCAGGGCGGCTGCATCCATCCTGAGCGTCGTGCTCCAGTCGCGCGACTCAGGGGCTGCCGCGGTGAGAGCAAGCAAAGCGACAGCGGCGGCGAGACGAGGGATCATCAACACGCTCCGGAAGGGCCAAAGATAGGTGCAGCCATGATCGCGATCTTGTTCTTTTGGTCACGCGCTATGTCGCGACTGTCCGGATATTCGGCACCAATGTTGTCGGGATAACCGCGCGATCGGGCAATTGAATCCTTCTCAGCCACGATGTGAATCCTTCTCAGCCAGGATGCCTGTCACCGCGCAGCAAAACCCGCTCCCCTCAACCCCCTTGCCATCCCCCGCCAACAGGCAGAACGTGCCGACTCCGGGTTTGCATTTTGCCGAAGAGCGAGGGGCAGGCAGAAGGAGAGCGTGATGGGTGAGACCGTCCACGGCAGAAGAGCCGTCGCAATCGTCGGACCGGCTGGAACGGGGAAGACGAGCCTTTCAGAAGCGTTGTTGCATGCGGCCGGCGCGATCCCACGGCTGGGCGCGGTCGATGCGGGGAGCAGTATCGGCGATTCGAGCCCCGAAGCGCGCGCGCGATGCGGATCGACCGAGCTCAATCTGCTGCGCTTCGACTATATGGGCGACACATTCGCGCTGATCGACGCGCCGGGATCGGCCGGGTTCGCAGCGGATGCCGAGCGCGCGCTGATGCTGGCGGACCTGGCACTGGTGGTGATCGACCCCGATCCGGCGCGCGCCGTATTGGCCGAGCCGACCTTGCGGCGGCTGGAGAAGGCCGGGCTGCCGCATGCGATCTTCGTCAACAAGATCGATCAGGCGCGAGGTAGTATCGAGGATCTGCTCGCGGCCCTGCAACCGTTGAGCAATGCGGCTCTGGTCGCGCGGCAGATACCGATCCGCGCGGGCGAGCGGGTGGCGGGGTTCGTCGATCTCGCGCTGGAGCGGGCCTATCATTATCAGCCGGGCAAGAGATCCGAGCGCGTCCCGCTCGCAATGCATATCCGCGACGACGAGGCGGCCGCGCGCTTTCACATGCTGGAGCAGCTGGCCGACCATGACGATGCGCTGCTCGAGCAATTGCTGATCGACGAGGCGCCACGACTGGACACGATCTTCGGCGATCTGGCGCGCGAAACGCAGGCAGGATTGATCGCGCCGGTGCTGTTCGGCTCCGCGCTCAACGGGTTCGGGATCGGACGGCTGCTCAAGATGCTGCGGCATGATACGCCTCTGGCAGCAACGACCGCGGCGCGGATCGGAATAACGGGCGGCACGGCGGACATATTCAAGATCTCGCATGGCTGCGCGATCGGGCGGCTCGCGCTTGCGCGCGTGTTCGGCGCGCCGCTGGCCGAGGGTGCCGAGCTGGTGGCATGCGACGGCACGCGGACGCGCGCGGGATCGCTCTTCACGCTGCAGGGCGGGCAGACGATCAAGATCGGCAAAGCCGAGCCAGGCGACATCGTCGGCATCGCCAAGGTGGACGCGGTGCAGGCGGGCGACCGGCTGGGCACGACCGGGCGCGCGCCCACGCCAGCGGAATGCGCCGCGCGGCCGGTCACCAATTGCGCGCTGGCGATCGCGGCCAAGGACCATAAGGACGAGGTCCGCCTATCGACCGCGCTCAACCGGCTGACCGAGGAGGACCCGGCGCTGCACTGGGGCACCGACGAGGCGACGCGTGAGACATTGCTGCACGGGATCAACGACGAGCATCTCAACACGGTGATCGCGCGGCTGAAGCGGCGCTACGGCGTGGCGGTATCGGCGCGGCAGCCCGAGAGCAGCTACAAGGAATCGATCCGCAAGACGGTGCGCCAGCATGGCCGCCACAAGAAGCAATCAGGCGGACACGGCCAGTTCGGCGACGTGGTGATCGAGGTGCGGCCGCTGCCGCGCGGCGAAGGCTTCCGTTTCGAGGACAAGATCACGGGCGGCGCGATCCCGCGCCAGTGGATCCCGGCGGTCGAACAAGGCGTGAAGGATGCGATGGCGCGCGGGCCGATGGGCTTTCCGGTGGTGGACGTCGCGGTAGCTTTGGTCGACGGCAGCTTCCACAGCGTGGACAGCTCCGAACTGGCGTTCCGCACCGCGGGGCGGATCGCAATGGCGGAGGCGCTGGCGCAGGCCGCGCCCTATCTGCTCGAACCGATCGCGCATGTGACGGTGACCGCGCCGGGCAGCGCGGTGTCGCGCATAACGTCGGCGGCGACGAGCCGGCGCGGGCAGATGCTGGGCATCACGCCGCTCGAAGGCTGGTCGCGCTGGGACAGGATCGAGGTCCAGCTGCCAGAATCCGAATTGCACGGGCTGGAAGCGGAATTGCGGTCGCTGAGCCAAGGCATGGCGCATTACGAGGCGCAGTTCGACCATCTGGCCGAGGTCAACGACAAGCTGGCGAGCGGGATCAGGAAGGAGCGCGTGGCCGAGCCCGCCTGACCCCGGCCAGCACTTCGCCGTCGCGCCCTTATTGCGCGGCGGCGGCCTTCTCGATCACGTTGGCGACAAAGCGCGCCTGCGAGATATAGATTACGTGGCTGCCCTTCACCTCGCTGGTGACGGCGTGCGCGCGCTTGTACATCCAGCGCTCCAGTTCCGGATTGATCGAGCGATCCTCGGTAGCGACGATCGCGTAGCTGGGCTTGGTCTTCCAGGCGGGCGCGGCGATCTGGCCGGTTGCCGATTTCACCGACAAGGGCACTTGCGACAGCGCCATGAAATCCGTTTGCGCCTGCGGCAGATCGGCGGCGAAATCGGCATGGAAATCAACCGGATTGATCAGCAGGTAGGCGCCGTCCTTGGTCGGTGCGATCGCCTTGGATGCCGGCGGGTTGCTCCCCTGGAGCGACAGGAGGGTATCGCCCACGTCCGGCGCGAAGGCCGCGACATAGACCAGGCTCTTCACATGGGCATTGGTGCCTGCTCCGCTGATCACCATCCCGCCATAAGAATGGCCGACCAGCACCGCCGGTCCGTCAAGCGCGTCGAGCACGCGGTTGGTCGCGGCGATATCGTCCTCAAGCGAGGTTTCGGGGTGCTGGACCACGCTGACCTTGTAGCCGTCCCTGGCGAGGATCTCGGCCACCGGCTGCCAGCCGGAACCATCGGCAAAGGCGCCGTGCACCAGAACGACGTTCTTGACCGCTCCCGCCGGAGCGGCCTGCGCCACGCCCGCGCCTGCAAGCAGCAGGGGAAGTGCACCGATCGTGAGCAAAGTGGTGATCCTGGTCATGCCGAACTCCTTTGGTGAGGGTCGGGCAGCGTGAAGGATTCGCTGCCGTTACGACCCCGGCATAGGGGTTCGGCATGACATCTTTGTCAATTTATGATGTCGCCGTTTCGCAGCTTGCGGTGCGCACCGACCTGTCAGCGTGCGCCGGCCGCCCCGAACCAGGGGGTGATCCGGGTGAGTGCGTCTTCGACCCGGTCGGTCGAGACGGCGAAGCTGAAGCGCATGAAATGGCGGCCTTCGACCGGATCGAAATCGACGCCGGGCGCGGTTGCGACGCCGGTGTCGCGCAGGAGCCGCATGCAGAAATCCATGCTGTCCTCGGTCAGGTGGCCGATATCGGCATAGATGTAGAAAGCGCCGTCGGGTGGCGCGATCCGGCGCAGGCCGAGCGCGGGCAAGGCGGCGAGCAGCAGATCGCGGTTGCGCGCGTAGGTCTGGACATGGCCTTCGAGATCGGCGCGGCAGTCGAACGCGGCGAGGCCGGCATGTTGCGCGAGCGACGGCGGCGTCAGGAACAGATTGCCCATTCGCGCGCGTGCCGCGTCGATCAGGTCGGGCGGCACGACGAGCCAGCCCAGCCGCCAGCCGGCCATGCTGAAATATTTGGAGAAGCTGTTGACGATCAACGCTTGGCGCTCGTCCTGCAGCACCGAGCGCGCTTTCCCGATGTAGGAGAGGCCGTGGTAGATTTCGTCTGAGACGATGCGGATGCCGCGCCGGCGGCAGACCGCGACGATCGCGGCCAGTTCTTCGTCGGCGATGATCGTGCCGGTCGGGTTGGCGGGGCTGGCGAGGATCAGGCCGTGCGGCGCGGGGTTCAGCGCCTCGATCGCAGCGGCGGTGATCTGGAAGCGTTCGGCCTCGCCGCAGCCGATCTCGACGGGCGTGAGGTAGAACGCCTTCACGACATTGCGATAGGCGACATAGCCGGGCCGCGCGAAGGCGACGCGATCTCCGGGCGCGAACAGGCAGGATAAAGCCAGCACGAAAGCGGGCGACGCGCCGCAGGTGAGGATTACCTGTTCGGGGTCGATTTCGACGCCGTAGCTATCGGCATAATGGCGCGCGATGCGGGCCTTGAGGGGCGCGCTTTCCCAATAGCCCATGCCGTCCGTGTCGAGCACGTGATGCGCCGCAGCGATGGCGGCGGGCGGGGCGCCGGTCGAGGGTTGGCCGAATTCCATATGGATGACCGAGCGCCCTTCGGCCGCCATGCGATGCGCGGCGCGGCTGAGCGCGATGGCGTGGAAGGGCTCGATCGATACGGACATTGGAGGCTCGGCTTTCGGATCAGGAGGAACGGGGCGGCGCGTCGCGCCATTGCCCCGGAGGCAGGCCGTCGAGCGTCCAGTCGCCGATAGTCCAGCGCACCAGCCGCAAGGTTGGATAGCCGACCGCCGCGGTCATGCGGCGCACCTGACGGTTGCGGCCTTCGTGGATCGTCAGCCTGATCCACCTATCGGGAATGGCCTTGCGGACGCGGATCGGCGGATCGCGCGGCCAGAGATCGGGGTCGGCGATACGCTCCGCCTCGGCCGGGAGGGTGGGGCCATCCCTGAGGCGGACGCCCCGGCGGAGATGATCGAGCGCGGTTTCGTCGGGTTCGCCCTCGACCTGGACGAGATAGGTCTTGGCCGTCTTGAATTTGGGATCGGCGATGCGCGCCTGGAGGCGGCCGTCATCGGTGAGCAGGAGCAGACCCTCGCTGTCATGATCCAGCCGCCCGGCCGGATAGACGCCGGGCAGATCGATATAGTCCTTGAGCGTCGGGCGCGGCGGGCCGGTGCGCTCGTCGCTGAACTGGCAGAGCACGCCAAACGGCTTGTTGAACAGGATCAGGCGCGACACGACCCCGCGCTCACCGATAGTTGAAGCTGATCGAGATGCGCTCTTCCTTCGCATCGCTCGGCATCACCTCGTGCCGGAGCCAGCTTTCCCACAGGAAGATCGTGCCGGGCTGCGGATCGGCATAGACGAAGGGCTGGAGATCTTGCGGGGCGTCGGGGCGGCGGGTGGGCGCGGCCATCAGCAAACCGAGGCGCGGATCCTCCAGCTTGAGCGCGCCCGAGCCCTTGGGGACGGCAATGTAGATCGTGCCGGAGACCACGCTGTGGGGATGGATATGGCCCGAATGCGTGCCGCCGCGCTTCATCACGTTGACCCACAGGCTGTCGAGCCTGAGCGGTTTGGCGAGATCGAAGGCGCAGTCCTTGGCGAAAGCGGTAACGTGGCGGTTCAGCGCCTTGACCAGATCGGCGAAGACGGGGTCGCGCTGGGGCAGATCGTCGAGCGAGGCGTAGGAGGTGTAGCCGCGATAGCCATGCGCTTTAGACCAAGTGCGGCCGGCGCCATCGTCTTCGGCCAGCGTACGGCAGCTATGGTCGAGCTCGTCGAGCAGCGCATCGTCGCCGAGCGCGCCTTCGTAGAATCGGGTGGCGAACAGGCTGCGCGTGGACATGGCCTGCGGGATAAGGTTTCCGCCTTGCCATGGCCATCCCGAAGCGCGGAAAGACCAAAGGCGCGCAATATTTATGGCGATGGCGGCGATGGTTGTGGGCAAGGATTTAAGGCTTAGAAGATGCCAGCGATGAAATGGATTGTCGCATTGGCTGTCGCGATCGCGCTGCTCGCGCTGCTGCCCTGGGCAATTGCGGCCTCTAAGAAATCCGCACGCGGCAAAGGCCGGCTGGCGGGTGCGACATTCGCGATCGGACTGGCTTTCGGCGCTATTTTCGATCCCGCGAAATCGGCCGCGATCGAAAATATCCAGAAGAAAAAGGACATCGGCGACGAGGAGGATGGCGTCGCAGGGCCGCCGTCCGCATCCGATGCCGTAGAGCCGCCGACACGCTAAATCCGTCGCGCCGAGGATGCCTTGGCCCGAGCCCTGAAGCAGACGCCTCGCCGCGGAGTGGCCCCCCGGAACAAGTCCGGGGTGACGGGAAGGAGCGATCAGGCGACGCGTTCGGCGCCGGGCGGATGGGCCATCAGGCGTGCGGTTTCCTCGCGCAGGACCGCGGTCGTGTCGCGCAGATGGCGCAAGATCAAGGCGCGCTCCTCGTCCGAATAACGCGCGTCGATCTTGGCCATCGCTGCGGCGAGCGCGGCGAAGGGCGGGCCCATCAAGCCCATCAGCTTGTCGGCATGGCGCGCCTCGACGATCACGCTGCGGCGGTCGGTCGGGTGCGCGACCCGCGCGGCATAACCGGCGCGCGACAGGCGATCGACGATGCCTGTGATCGCGCCGGTGGTGAGGCCAGTTTCCTGCGCGAGTTCGCCGGGAGTCATGCGGCCGCGTTCGGCCAGCAGGCCCGCGCATTTGCGCTCGGCGGCGGTCATCCCGACCGAGCGGGCGATGGCTTCCTGATGGCTTACGACCGCGGTCGCGAGTTCACGGTGCAGGCGGTTGGATTCGCCCGCAGTGGCTGTCGGCGATTTGGGCATTGTATTTATCTCACGTCTAAGATACTTATTGCTTACACACTCGGTATGAATGCGACAAGCCAGTCTTGGAGGAGATTGCCCCATGGCCCCTGCGAAGCAACCCGAAAGCGCCCGGCCGACTCGCGGCTTCTGGTCACGGATCGCACCCGCCTTGCTGATGATGGTGCTGCCGCCATTGTTCACCGAATGGCTGCTGGGGGGCACGCGCCTGTCGACCGTCGTCGGTTTCCCGCCGATCCTGTTCATGGAAATCATCGTGTGGGGTGGCGGCTCGCTGATGTTGCGCGCGCTGGCGCGTAAGCTGGGGCTGGGCTGGGGAAGCCTGATCCTGTTCGGCCTGATCATCGGCATGGCCGAGGAATTCGTGATCCAGCAGACCAGCTTCGCGCCGCTGGTGATCAAGCTGAAGGGTATCGAATGGGCGCGCGCCTATGGGATCAATTATGCTTATGCGCTGTGGGCGCTGGTGTACGAAGTCGTGTGGGTGGTGCTGATGCCGGTGCTTGTGGCGGAGATGATCTTCCCCAAGCGCAAGGCCGAGACCTTCCTGAGCAAGACGGGTCTGGCGATCGTGGCCATCCTGTTCCCGATCGGATCGGTGATGGCCTGGTTCGGCTGGACGCATATCGCACGCGTACAGACCTTCCACCTCCCGCTCTACAATCCGACCCCGGCCGAATTGGCCGGCGCGCTGGCGGTGATTGCAGGCCTGTTCGTGTGGGCCATCAAATTCCCGCCGCGGCTGGGCAATGACAGCAATCCGCCCCACCCGATCGTGATCGCAATCGGCGGCGCGCTCTGGGCGACCTTGTGGTTCGGCCTGTGCATCCTGTCGTTCGGCGAGGCCCCACAGCTTTCCGCACCGGCGGTGTTCGCGGGCGCCCTGGTGCTGACCCTGCTTGTGCTGGCGGGCATGACGCGCTGGGGCGCCAGCACCCGCTGGACCGCGCGCCACAGCTTCGGCATCTTCTGCGGCACGTTGACCGGCGCGATGGCGGCAAGCTGTCTGGGTTTCATCGACGCGGCGCCGATGGACACGATCTTCAAGGTCGGCAGCAATTTGATCGCGCTGGGGCTGATGGTCCCGTTGGGCCGCAAGGTGATGCGCCGGGCCTGACCGACCCCGCGTTTCAGGCCGCCATCACTCCGCCGGAACGGGGATGATGGCGGCGAAGCGCCAGCCCGACGCGGTCCGGACCGCGATCTGATTGACGATGAAATGCGCGGTGCGCACGGGCTGACCGGGCGCGCCGACCGTCACCTCGGTCGGAACGTCGAGATGGATCGCGTCGGGTGCCAGAAGGACGGCGTGGAATTGCGTCATGTCGGGATGGAAGGCCCAGGTACCGCTAAAATTGCCCTCGAAGCGGCGCAGCACGGCCTCACGCCCGGCAAAGCGCCCGATGCGCGCCACGAACATAACGCGCGGGTCTTCTCCATCTTGCTCTTCCGCCAGGACCGAAGCGATGCCGGCCAGATCATGATCGTTCTCGGCCTTGACCTGTCGTTCGAACAGGGCGCGAACCTCAGCGAGGTCTGCCGATGTGGAATTGGGGTTCGATCGACTATCCATCGTGGTGATCCTACTGCATCGGGCCGGGCTAACGACGGCAGGTTACCATATGAGGGCGGCGCGCGCTTTGTTGTGCGGCGCAACAGAGCCTAACCAAATCGGGTGCAATTTCCGGCCTTTGCCGCCTCCCCGCTTATGGGCAAGCGCCTGCGGCCCGATTAGGATCGCACCATGGCTGTGGGGGCTCAGCGATCGCGACCGATGCCGTGCCGGAGCATTCCGGCACGATGAGTTTGTGGCGAAGCGATGGCGAATGGACCTCGCCTTTGTCGCGCGCGATGGCGAAGCTCGCGCGGCTGCCGGCGGTGAAAGCCTGGGTCGGGGGCATCGCCATATTGCTGTTGATCGTGGTGCTCGACGGCAGCATGCGATCGGTCGGGCTGCGGCTGGTGCCGCTCTATGTGCCCCTGCTGTGCGCGGTGTTCTGGACGCTGCGGCGTTGGCAGCCGATCGCCTTTGCGATCCTTACCGCGATCGTCGCCTTGATCCCCGACGTGGTCACCGCGCCGGTCGGCATCGCGATGATGGGCAATGCGTTGGTGCGCGCCACGACCTATCTGTTCCTGGCGCTGATCATCGGTGCCTATCGCCGGGCTTATGACGAAGCCGACTATCGCGCGATGTATGACGCGCTGACCGGCGCGCTCAACCGGCTGCCATTCGAGGCGGCGGTAGTGCGCCATGTCACGGCCGCGCAGCGCGCGCGGGAAACCTTGCTTGCCGCGGCCATCGATCTCGACGGGTTCAAGCAGATAAATAAGAGCTTCGGCCATGCCGCGGGCGATGTGGCGCTACGCGCTTTCTCCGAGGAAGCGTTACGGATGGTGCGCGGATCGGACCTGTTCGGGCGACTGGGCGGAGACAAATTCGGATTTCTGCTCGGCGCATCGTCCGCGCAGAATGCCGAGGGGCTGGCGCATCTCCTCCATCAGCGGGTCACATCGACCCTGGGCAAATCGGGGTTCTGCGCGGACGATGCGCCGA
>Ga0207705_10004468_pt1 | contig 10565 bp, 7 predicted proteins | sample KBSC13metaG_FD_184314 | JGI IMG/M metagenome (GOLD analysis project Ga0207705, IMG submission 184314) | Corn rhizosphere microbial communities from Kellogg Biological Station, Michigan, USA - KBS C1-3 metaG (SPAdes) (version 2) | ecosystem: Host-associated > Plants > Roots > Rhizosphere > Soil ...
GAGTAGATATCGTGATGCGGCGGCGGCGAGATCAGCGATACGCCGGGCTGAGCGTGGCGCAGCCGGGCGATCATCCCCGTTACCTTGTGGGCCGGGAGCTGACCGCCCTCGCCGGGCTTCGCCCCCTGAGCTACCTTGATCTCGATCTCCTCGGCATGAGCCAGATACTCGGCGGTCACACCGAAACGACCCGATGCGATCTGCTTGATCTTGTTGTTCAGCGAGGTGTGGACGGCGGGAGCCGCGACCACCGCGGCAGCAACAACCGCAATCGCCGCACCGCCGCCGTTCTCCTGCGCCTCCATGGCCAGTTCAGCCTCAACATGAATCTTTCCGCCGTCGACCGAGTCGATCTTGTAGACGGCAGGATCTTCGCCGCCTTCGCCGGTGTTCGAGCGGCCTCCGAGCAGGTTCATCCCTGCCGTAATGGTTTGGTGTGCCTCCGGACTCAAAGAACCCAGCGACATGGCGCTCGATACGAATCGCTTGCACAGGCTGCTCGCGGCCTCCACCTCGCTCACCGGGCGCGACGGTCCTGCGGGACGAATATTCAGCAGGTCACGCAACACCGCCGGATCGCGCTCCAGAACATCGTGGGTAAAGGTGGCGAAAGCGCCTGCCGGATCCGACGTCAGCGGAACATTGTGCGCTGTGCCGACAACCGACTGCAGCGCCTTGACATTGGGTGGCTGCCAGACGTGCGACTCGGAGACCGTGTTCTTGCGGAACCGTACCCATCCATAGTCGGGCAGATCCGCAGCCGGAGCATCCGCCCCTTCCGCATGCCACATCTGGCGGAGCTGACGGTCGATCTCCGCAAACCCGATGCCGGAGAGCGGTGCGGGCGTGTCGAGGAAGCAGCGATCAACAACGCTCGAATGCAGCCCGAGGATATCGAATAGATGAGCTCCGCGATAGCTGGAGACAACCGAGATTCCCATCTTCGACATGACCTTGGCCAGTCCCGCGTCGAGCGCATGGAGCATCTTCTGCTCATACTCCGCCGCATCGGTCCCGGCAGGAGCCACGGACAAAGCCGTCTCCAGCGCAAGCCACGGACAGACGACGCCCGCGCCATAGCCGATCAGGACAGCGGCATGGTGAATGTCGCGGCAATCGCCTGCCTCGACCGCAATTCCGGTGAGAGTGCGCAGCCCGGCCAGCACCAGCGCCTGGTGGACCGCTCCGGTCACCATTGCCATCGGCACAGGCAGGCGCTCGGGGCTTGCCGAACGATCCGACAAGAGGAGAATGCGAGCGCCGTTGCGTACCAGTTGCACAGCCTTCATGCAGACTTCGTCCAGCGCCTGGACCAGCGAGATCTCCGGCTTGAAGACGCACTGAATCTCGGCAAAGCTCAACTCGTCGGCATGGCCATGCTGACGCTTGCGCAGCGCCTCAACCTGCCCCAGCGACAGCAGGGGAGAAGGGAGCGAAAGCCCCGGCAGCGGCGAGTTCTTATCCAGAAGATGCGCCCACGGCCCAAGCTGGGTGTGCAGAGAGACGACGCAGGCCTCGCGCAGAGGATCGATCGCCGGATTGGTCACTTGCGCGAACCGCTGCCGGAAGTAGGCGTATACAGGACGAGGAACCTTTGCCAGAAAGGCCAGCGGAGTATCATCGCCCATCGACCACACGGGATCCTTGCCATTAGCTGCCATCGGTAGCAGGATCATCTTCACGTCTTCGCGGGTATACCCGAAACCGCGCTGCGAGGCGGCAAGGGCGGCGGCGTCGATTTGTGTCACCGGCAATGGATCGAGCGGCGTCTCTTCGACCAGCTTGGCGTAGGTCGCGCCCTCATCGAACAGCCGCAGGAGCGCCTCGTTCTCATAAAGCTTATGGTTCTCCAGGTCGACCAGAAGCATCTCGCCCGGTCCCAGGCGGCCGCTGTGGGTAACGGCGTCCGGATCGAGGTCGACGAGGCCGATCTCCGATCCGGCGACCACCAGGCCATCTTTTGTCACGGCAAAGCGGCACGGCCGAAGTCCGTTGCGGTCGAGCGCGGCTCCAACCACGCGGCCATCGCTGAAGGCCAGCGCCGCCGGACCATCCCACGGCTCGGCACAATCCATGTGGTAACGCAGGAACGGAGAGGTCTGCTTGCCCACGACCGCAGGCGGAAGCAGCATTCGGACTGCCTCGGCCAGGGTTCTGCCATTCTGTGAGATCAGTTCGATGGCCTCATCGAGGCTGGTCGAGTCGGTGCCCCCCTCCGTCAGGATCGGCTTGCATTCGACCGGCAGGGTGGAATCCCGCGATGCCATGCGCGCACGGTTGCCCCAGACCGTGTTGATCTCGCCGTTGTGGCCCAGTTTGCGACCCGGTTGCGCACGATGCCAGGTAGGCAGGGTGTTGGTCGCATAGCGCTGATGGAAGATTGCGAAGGGAGTAACGTACTGCTTGGAAGCGAGATCGGGATAGAACTTTGAAAGGAAGCTGCCGGCGACCATTGCCTTGTAGGTGATCGTCTGCGAGGAGAGCGAAGCGATATACCCGGTAACATCATCACGCTCGTGGGCCCGCTCAAACTGTTTTCGCGCCAGATAGAGCCTTCGCTCCATGGTTCCCGCCTCGGCTCTTGGTGTATCAACCACTAGAACCTGTCGGATCACCGGCATCGTGCTGAGGGCTTCCTCACCAAGCCACTCGGTACATATCGGCACGTCACGCCAACAAAGCACCTTGAGATCGTGGGCGACCAGGCACCGCTCCAACAGTTCCTCGGCGCGCTTCTCTTCCGGCGGGAGCAGCAACATCCCGACGCCCAGCAACTCCTTCTCATCCAACTCAATACCCGCAGCCTTCAACAGAAAAGTCCGGGGAACGGCGGTCAACACACCGACGCCGTCGCTGCTCTTTCCGTCTGCAGCGGTCGCGCCACGATGCGACAGGCGGCTCAGCGCGGTAAGGGCCTGCTCTAAGATCGTGTGGGAGGGCACGGCATCCAGATTCGCGACAAAGCCGACGCCGCAGGAATCGTGGTCAAATCGCTCATCAATCAAAGACGAAAGAGAGCCCAGAGACGGAGATGTCAGGTTCCGGGCAGAGTGTTTCTCAGCAGTCGAAAAAACAGAGGTCAGCACATTTGAGGGAATCTGTTCCATGCTTCACTATACGTCCAGTAACGAGCAAATGTCGCTGGAGATACCTTCCTTTTTGGACTCGCCGCAGAGAGGATGCAGGCGCAATGTGTATAAATATACATCATGATGTATATTTATACATAGCGATGGGAACATAAAAAGAGAGGGGTAAGGCTCAATTCGCTGGCGCCGGTTGCGTGAATTGCGAATACCGGACGGGATTCAGCGCAGCGGAAGAGCGAGCACTCATTATGAAACAGCAACGCCATGCCGTCATTCGAGACCTGCTGGTCAAGACCACCGTCGCCAGCCAGGACGAGTTGCGGAAAAAACTGGCGGAGCGAGATTTTCATGTCACCCAGGCCACGCTCTCGCGAGACATTCGCGAACTGCGGCTGTCCAAAGGACCACAGGGTTATTCTCTGCCCGGCAGCGAGGAGTCGGGCGAAGATACGCTGCCGGGAATCCGCGAAGTACTCGAAAGCTTCGGCATCGAGGTGCGCCAGGCGGCAAATCTCCTTATCCTAGTAACAACGACAGGAAGCGCCCAGCCGATTGCGGCGGGAATCGACTACGAAGACTGGCCGGAGGTCGTGGGAACGATTGCCGGAGATGACAATGTGCTGATCATCTGCCCGGACAGCCAGCAGGCAAAAACCATCAAGGCACGAATTGAAGGGTACATTGGCTAACCTCGAAACACAGACTCCCTCGGCGGCCGGCGCCGTCCATGCGGCGGCATCTGCGCATACGCAACCGCCTCGCATCGCCGTGGCCGGAGTGAGCGGCTACGCGGGCGGCGAACTGGCGCGCCTGCTGCTGCATCATGCTGCGCTCAATGGAACCAGGCCGGTATTTCTTGGCCGCGCAGGCGAAGCGGAGCTTGGCTCATCAACTTCTCTTGAAGATCTGCACCCCCACCTGACGACTGCGGCCGGCGCCGGTGAGAACCCCATCTTCCCATTTAGCTGGAACCGGATCAGCGACGCGGGAATCGATGTATTGTTCCTGGCGACGCCGCACGAGCAGTCGCGTGAATGGGCGCCCCAGGCCATCGAACGCGGCATCCGTGTGATCGATCTCAGCGGCGCATGGCGACTGCACGATGCCCGCAACCGTGATGTCTATCGGCTGAAGGATGCCGACCCCAAGCTCGCTGCCGCGTTGCAGGACGAGGCCGTCTACGGCTGCCCGGAGTTGCACCGCGACGCCATCCGCAGCGCCCGCCTGGTTGCCAACCCCGGCTGCTACCCCACCTCTGCGATTCTTGCGCTCGCTCCCCTGTTGCGGGCGGGCCTGGTCGATCTCGACCGGGGAATCATCTGCGATGCCAAGTCGGGCGTCAGTGGCGCAGGCAAAGCGCCCACCGCGAAGACTCACTTCATGTACGCCGCCGACAACCTCTCCGCGTACAACGTCTTCGGCCATCGCCATGGGGGCGAGTTGATCGAGCAGCTTCATGTCACTGCCGATCAGATTCAGTTCACGCCTCACCTTTTGCCGATCCCGCGCGGGATTCTTACCACTATTTATCTGAAGCTCAAGGATGCGGCGGAGCCATCGGACATTACTGCCGTCCTCGCGAATTTCTATCGCGACAGCCCCATGGTGCGTCTCTACCCGACGCCGCAGTTGCCACAGATTCAGCATGTGGTGCGGACCAACTACTGCGATATCGGCTTCGAACTTGCCGCCGACGGCAAGCGGATGGTGATGGTCGCGTGTCTCGACAATCTTTTGAAGGGCGCATCCGGTCAGGCGGTTCAGAACCTGAACCTGATGTGCGGCTGGAAAGAACAGGAGGGCTTGCTGTGAGATTTGTCGTCAAACTAGGCGGTGCGGCCCTTGAAAACCCCGAGATCCTCCACGGCTGCGGCAAGGCCATCGCCGATCTCGTCGCCGATGGCAACCAGGTGGCAGTCGTCCACGGCGGCGGCGTTCAACTAACGCGCACCCTGGCGCTGATGGGCAAGAAGAGCGAGTTCATCTCCGGCCTGCGCGTCACCGACGCCGAGACCCGGGACGCCGCGCTGATGGTGCTTGCCGGTCGCGTCAACAAATCGCTGGTTGCCGCCATCGGATCGCACGGCCAGGCTGCCGTGGGGCTCTCCGGCGGCGACGGCCACGTCTTTCGCGCGCGCAAGAAGAAGACCAACCCCGACCTCGGCTTCGTCGGCGAGATCGCCGCGGCCGATCCCCGTTGGCTCGAAGCCATCTGGACGATGGGAGCGGTTCCGGTCATCTCTTCGATCGCTCTCGGATTCGACGGCGAATACTACAACATCAACGCCGACGAGATGGCCGCGGCCTGCGCCATCTGCACCCGCGCCGACACACTCGTCTTCCTGACCGATGTGCCGGGAGTCAAAGGCGCGGACGGGAACGTGATGCGCTGGCTCACCTTGGCACAGATTCCCGCACTTGAAAAGCAGCAGGTCGTCTTTGGCGGCATGTTGCCAAAGTTGAACGCCTGCCGCCGCGCACTGACGCATGGGGTCAAGCGGGTTCGCATTCTGCCTGCGGAGGCCGCGGGGCTGCTCCCCGACCTCTGCTCCACACGGGTCAACGATGGAACGGAGGTCATGGTCGCATGAAGCTTGCATCCATACAGGCGGCGGAGAGCAAACTGCTTCTCCATACTTATGAGCGCACCCCTATTCTCTTTGTCAGCGGACAGGGCGTCTATCTGCGCGACGAAGAAGGCAGTGACTACCTCGATCTTCTGAGCGGCATCGGCGTCTCCGCGCTCGGCTACTCCAATCCGGTGATTGAAGAAGCCATCCTGCGCCAAAGCACGCGCCTGCTGCATACGTCGAACCTCTTCTTCCACGAGGGCACAGCAAATCTCGCCCTGCGCCTGACCGAGATCAGCGGCCTCGATCGCGTCTTCTTCTGCAACAGCGGCACCGAAGCCTGGGAGGCTGGGTTGAAGCTGGCCCGCTCTCATGCGCGGATTCTGCGCGAAAGAGGCAAGCAGATCGGCACCAAATTCCTTGCGCTCGAGCACAGTTTCCATGGGCGCACCATGGGCTCGGTCGCGACGACGTACAAGGAGAAGTACCGCGAGCCATTCGGTCCGGTCATGCCCGGCGTCGAGTTCGTACGCTTCAACGACGTCGCCGACCTGCGGGCTAAGTTCTCATCCGAAGTCTGCGGTATCTGCATCGAAGCTCTTCAAGGCGAGGGGGGCATCCATCCGATCTCCCAGGAGTTCTTCGCCGCCGCGCGCGAGCTCTGCGACTCGACCGGTGCGCTGCTGCTGGCCGACGAGATTCAGAGCGGCCTGGGGCGCACGGGAAAGTGGTTTGCCTATCAGCACTACGGCATCCTGCCCGACATCACCACCGTCGCCAAGCCGATCGCCGGCGGCATTCCCATGGGCGCGATGCTCTGCACCGATGAGGCCGCGCTCGGCTTCACGCCCGGCCAGCACGGCACCACCTTCGGCGGCGGTCCGCTGGCCTGCGCCGTGGCCATCGCCGTTCTCGACACCATGCAGCGGCAAGATATGCTGGCGCACATTCGCGAGGTTGGCGAGTTCTTTAAATCCAAGCTGCAATGGCTGGCGACGCGCCACGACTGCATCACCGACGTTCGCGGCATGGGCCTGATGCTGGGCCTCGAACTGAACTCGGCAGAGCTGGCAAAGCAGGCCGCCGCGCAGATGATGGAGCGCCGCATCATCATTAACCGGACCAGCGAGACCGTGCTTCGCTTCCTTCCGCCCTTCATCCTGGAGCGGAAACATGTCGAGATTGCCGTCAATGCGCTCGATGAAATTTTGAAAGACCTTACAGCCTATGCCGGAACCGCATCGGCAGGAGAACAAGCCCATGGGTAGCAAAACCGTCATCATGAACCCCAAGCCCCCGGAGAGCGAAGAGACCTCGCCGCGCAAGGCGACCGCGACTCTGGGCATCCAGTCCGACACCGCCTTCAGCGAAGCCGCCAAGCGTTTGAGCGGCCGCGATCTCTGCTCCATCGCCGACCTCACGGTGCAGGAGATGGCCGCGGTCATGGAGCTGGCCCACGCGGTCAAGGCCAACCCGGAAGACTTCCGCCATGCGCTCGACGCTCGCCAGATGGTGATGTTCTTCGAGAAGGCATCCTTGCGAACCCGCCTGACCTTCGAGGCGGCCATCAACACCTTGGGCGGCAACGCCATCTTCGTCGACCAGACGCAGTCCCCGCTCGGCGAGCGCGAGTCGCTGGCTGACATGGCCCGCAACCTCGAGCGCTGGATGAACATCATCGTCCTGCGCACCTACGCGCACGACACTATCACCGAGATGGCGGCCTGCTCCAAGGTCCCGGTAATCAACGCGCTCTCGGACCTCGAACATCCCTGCCAGGCCATTGCCGATTTCTTCACGCTCGAAGAGCGGTTCGGCTCTGCCGAGGGTCTGCGCTTCGCCTATGTGGGCGACGGCAACAACGTCTGCCACTCGCTGATGCTCACCGCCGCGCAACTGGGCGCGCACTGCATCGTGGCCTCGCCCAAGGGCTTCGCGCCCAAGCTCGAGATCATCCACAAGGCGATCGAGATCAGCGAGTCGACCGGCGGCAGCATTACGCTCATGCACGATCCGGTCAAGGCGGTCACCGGCGTCGACGCCATCTACACCGACGTCTGCACCAGCATGGGCTTCGAACACGAGGCCACCAAGCGGGCGCCCATCTTCAAGCCCTACCAGATCAACGAGGAGATGATGGCCCATGCGCAGCCCGATGCAGTCTTCATGCACTGCCTGCCCGCGCATCGCAACGCCGAGGTGACGGATGCCGTGCTCGACGGCCCGCAGTCGCTGGTCTTCGACCAGGCGGAAAACCGCATGCACGCGCAAAAGGCCCTTCTGCTGATGCTCCTCGGAGGAGCAAAGCGTACCTCCAACAGCCGCAGCCGCGGGATTCAGGCTCGCAAGCGCACCACCGCCTGATTACTCGGCGCATCAGCTTCACCATTGAGGTCTGCATCACTATGTCCGTAATTCTCGAATCCCTGCCCGTCGGTCAAAAGGTTGGCATTGCCTTCTCCGGCGGCCTCGACACCAGCGCCGCGCTTCACTGGATGAAGCAGAAGGGCGCGCTGCCCTACGCCTACACCGCTAATCTCGGCCAGCCTGACGAGGCCGACTACGACGAGATCCCGCGCAAGGCGCTCGAGTACGGCGCGGAGAAAGCCCGTCTCATCGACTGCCGTGGTCCGCTCGTTCGCGAAGGCATCGCCGCGCTCCAGGCGGGCGCGTTCCACATCACCACTGCCGGCGTCACCTACTTCAACACCACTCCCATCGGCCGGGCTGTAACCGGCACCATGTTGGTGACGGCGATGAAGGAAGACCACGTCAACATCTGGGGCGACGGCTCGACCTTCAAGGGCAACGACATCGAGCGCTTCTATCGCTACGGCTTGCTCGTCAACCCGGACCTTAAGGTCTATAAGCCCTGGCTCGACGCCGCGTTCATCGACGAACTCGGCGGCCGTGCGGAGATGTCGGCCTTCATGCAGAAGTCCGGCTTCGCTTACAAGATGTCCTCCGAGAAGGCCTACTCGACCGACTCCAACATCCTCGGCGGCACGCACGAGGCCAAGGACCTCGAGCACCTCTCGACCAGCATGAAGATTGTCGCTCCCATCATGGGCGTTGCCTTCTGGCGCGACGATGTCGAGGTCAAGCGCGAAGAGATCACCGTCCGTTTTGAAGAGGGCTTCCCAGTCGCCCTGAACGGCAAGGAGTTTCCCGACCCCGTAGCCCTGATGCTCGAGGCCAACGCCATCGGTGGCCGCCACGGCCTCGGCATGAGCGATCAGATCGAAAACCGCATCATCGAGGCCAAGAGCCGCGGCATCTACGAGGCCCCCGGCCTTGCTCTCTTATTCATCGCATACGAGCGCCTGGTCACTGGCATTCACAACGAGGACACGATCGAACAGTACCGCGAAAACGGCCGCAAGCTCGGTCGCCTCCTCTACCAGGGCCGCTGGTTCGACCCCCAGGCCATCATGCTGCGAGAAGCCGCGCAGCGCTGGGTCGCCAAACCCGTCACCGGTTCCGTCACCCTGGAGCTGCGCCGCGGCAACGACTACACGATCCTCAACACCGACTCGCCCAATCTCACGTTCCACCCCGAGCGCCTCTCGATGGAGAAGACCGACTCCGCCTTCTCCCCTCGCGACCGCATCGGCCAACTCACCATGCGTAATCTTGACATCACCGACACTCGCGCCAAGCTGATGACCTACGCGCAGACCGGCCTCATCACCCTAAGCAAGGGTTCCGAGATGCCCCACCTTAGGAGTGACAATACAAAGGAGTAACCGAATATCACCTTCGTAATCCCACGATCGCCCGACGATGCCCACTCCGCAACAATTCGGTGCTACACAATGCACGACGCAATCTCACCACTGGCGAATATTCTACGGTAGTGTCTTTCTGGCGTCATTTCTAGTCGGTGGTTCAATTGCTCAAACCCCGAAGACCGGAGTTGTTATTCCGGGAGAAAGCGTAGCTGGTTTGAAGCTTGGCGCAACTCTCTCCGACTTTCAGGCACTGTTCCCAAAACAGCCGGGAATTGATGAGGACTTCGCGGGCACGATGCAAGACGGTTGCCCTGAAAGGTCCTATCACTGGATCGATCTGAGCATGGACGCAACAGGCGTATTTGCACTTTTTCACAATGCAGGTATCTACCAGCTATCAGTACAAACACCACGTTTCAGCTTGTCCAACGGAATAAGTTTTGACAGCTCAGCAAGCGCGGTAATGCATACATATCCTTTCGGCAAAGAATACGTTCTTCTGGGTAGCGGGGGCGAAAGAAACGGAGGGAAAAACCTGCACTACTGGGTAGATAAACCCGCAGGCGTGGCCTTCGAGCTTTATTGGAACAAGCACCATCAACGAAGACAGGTTTCGGCAATCACGATATTTCGCAAAGGCGGAGACTATCTACCTGACGGCTGCATTTCACCTCCACAACAATGGCGTGAAGTCCAAACCCTACACGCACAACATCTGAACGAAGCCAAAGGCCAAAACTAAAAATGTTCCCCAACCAACAACCCAGCAAGATGTGGTCCGGCCGCTTCCGCGAACCCCTCAATGAAAAGTTCGAGCAATGGCAGCGATCCTTCCCCTTCGACTACCGCCTCCTCCCCTACGAGGTCGAAGCCAGCATCGCGCACGCTCGCGCCATCGCAGCCGCCGGCATCCTTACCAGCGAAGAACTCCTCCTGATGGAGGAGGGTCTCCGCGCTGTGGCCAAACTCGAAGACATTGCCGGCAACGAACAAGCCGAAGACATCCATCACTTCGTCGAGCTTGAACTCACAAAGAAGATCGGCGATCTCGCCCTCAAGCTCCACGCCGGACGCAGCCGCAACGAGCAGATCGCCACCGACATGCGCCTCTACGTCCGCGACTCCGCCAACCGCATCCTCTCCGGCCTCCGTCAATGGGCGCTTGCCCTCGTTAC
>Ga0207705_10004473_pt1 | contig 10562 bp, 9 predicted proteins | sample KBSC13metaG_FD_184314 | JGI IMG/M metagenome (GOLD analysis project Ga0207705, IMG submission 184314) | Corn rhizosphere microbial communities from Kellogg Biological Station, Michigan, USA - KBS C1-3 metaG (SPAdes) (version 2) | ecosystem: Host-associated > Plants > Roots > Rhizosphere > Soil ...
TTGGCGGTTCTGGATCATCCATCTTTGGGTTGAGGGCTTCTTCGAGTTCTTCGCCACCACGGTCGTCGCGCTGGTGCTCTACCAACTCGGACTGGCGCGGCGCAACACGGCCCTGCGCGTCATTTACCTCGACGCGATCCTGTATTTCCTTGGCGGGCTGATCGGCACCGGCCACCACTGGTACTTCATCGGCCATACCCAGTTCAACATGGCGATGTCGGCGATCTTCTCGGTGCTGGAAGTGGTGCCGCTGACCCTGCTGACGCTGGATGCCTGGGATTTCGTCAAGACCACCAGGGGCGAGGTGAACGTTGATGGCACCGTGCAGCGTGTTCCGCACAAATGGACGTTCTACTTCCTGATGGCCGTGGGCTTCTGGAACTTCGTCGGCGCCGGGATGTTCGGCTTCCTGATCAACCTGCCGATCGTCAGCTACTACGAGGTCGGGACCCAGCTGACGCCGAACCACGGTCACGCCGCGATGATGGGGGTGTTCGGGATGCTGGCGCTGGCGCTGATGGTGTTCGTGCTGCGCCAGACCGCGAGCGACCGCAGCTGGCCGGGGATCGAAAAGTACGTCAAGGTCGCGTTCTGGGGCACCAACATCGGCCTTGCGTTGATGATCATGATGAGCCTGTTCCCGAGCGGCGTGCTGCAGCTATGGGACGTTATCCAGCACGGTTACTGGCACGCACGCAGCATCGGCTACGTCGGCACGCCACGCCAGCACTTGATCGAATGGATGCGGCTGCCGGGCGATCTGGTGTTCATCATCTTCGGAGCGATACCGATGCTGATCGCCGCACTCAAGGGCTGGCTGGGGGTGCGCGCCGCCGCGCGTTGACGCAGCGCGCGCAGCGACAGGATTTCAAGCGGTCGGTAGATCAACAGGGTGAATCCTGTTGGAAGGTAAAGCCGGAATACCATCATACCCAAGGGAGACATGTGTTTCTCGAAGCAGGGCCTGGCATCAGGTTCTCTCGACCCAGTCTCACCGGTTGAGACATATATGAGCTCATGGTGTCAATGCAACGCCGAGCGCATTCAACGTCTCGGTAGTCATCTTTGCATTCGCGGGCAACCCACGTGCGGTTTGGAAGAGCCTCAAGGCTTCCTTTGTCTTCGCACTCATTTCGCCATCAATCGCGCCCGGATCGTACCCGCGCGCGTACAGCGCGGCCTGCACCCGCATGATCATGAGTTGAAGCTGATCGATGCTTGGCCGCGACTTCGTTGGTGAAATCAGCGGCACGCCCGTGGCTGCTGCTCCTGAGCCCTGTGGTGCCGTGGATTGGGGTGGCGGTGCGTAGGTGGGTGTATAGGCCGGCGTGTACCCGTAGGACGTGCCACTACCGGAGCTATGCGAAGCATGGGATGCGTGTGAAGAATGCGAACTGTGGCTTGCGTACATGTTTCGTACATTGAGGTTTAACGGCGCAGCCAAGGTCGTGGCGTAATCGCTGTCCTGTAGCGCCAGAGTTGCGAGGCTCGCTTTGTCAGCGTTGTCGGAACCATGTGCCACACCGTGCAAGGCCGAGAGCGTGGTTCCGATGATCGTCAGTGTTTTGCGCATAACGCCCCCCTTACCGGTTTGATGGTTCGACTGGTCCACTTGTCAGTCGCCCAGGCAAAAAATCCGCCACAACGCTCCTTGATGGCACACTGCTCACAAGCGGGCAGATACTGCTGTTTCCAATCCGAGATGCTTTTGCTTGAATAGGACCACAGATGTTCGGGTAGCACACACAAGGGCAGGTTGTACAACGACACCCGCATGCTGCGCTTCGATAGAAAATCCACCGTCTTTGTCAATACAGGTGCCATATCTGTGGGATCCACCCACAGATCGTCGTAATGTGCACGCGCAAACCCGATCGGCTCCGTACCCATCAGGGCCACGTGTTTGACGAAGGGCAAGTTTCTGTAGATAAATCTTGCCAGTTCGGTCAAGCGCTCCACCACCGGCTTGACCAATACCACCCGGATCTCGATTTGCTGCTTCGCGGCCTCCAGCGCATACAAGCCGCGAATCGTCTGGGAAAATGCGCCCGCACTCTGGACGACGTAGTCATGGAGACCGTAATGGTCCCCGTAAAGCGGGATACCCCATGTCAAGAATGGATGCAGCCCTTCAAACATGTGGGCCGGAATGCCGCCGCCGAAGGCGCGACCATTGGAGAGAACATGAAGATGGGTTTGAGGAAGCACATCGGCACAATGGAGCACAATCCGTCGGAGATTCTCTTTAAGGAGCGTGGGCTCCCCGCCCGTTACGGTCAGTGACGGTGCATTCTTGTCGATCAGTTCAATCAGATCGCACAGATGCGACACCCGCCAGCCGTCATCGACTTCCCTCGGTGGCTGGGAACACATCAGGCAGTAGCTGTTGCAGCGCTCCGTGGTAAAGAGGATGTTGTTATTGCTCCCGCGACGATATCGCAGGGCCGCCTTCGAGGTATGCGGTCGCAATTCGACGACGTCCCCAATGCCGATCTTGAATGCGCCTGGTGGCACAGCGATCCATGGCCGATCCAGTGGAGCGTGCTCGGGAACATCGGTCAGAAAGCCAGCCCAGGGCAGACGGCAAATAGCCGAACCGGCGGAGCGCACCTGAGCATCCCGCAGGTCCAGAAGCATGCGTTCCGGAGGAAAGATGCCGGCCGCAAATTCCGCGAGCCCTGCCACTTTAAGCAGGGGTGACGCAGGCCATTGTTCGCAATGTACTTTGGCTTCCAGAGGCTGCATCACGCTGCCTCCAACACGCCTTCGCGACGCGTCGCCCTCAACGCCCAGCCTTCGAGGATCTCACGATCCAAGGAGGATCCTTGTTCCCATCGTCGCAGCAGGGCGTCAAAGAGTCCCATCTGCTTGCGGCAAAAGTCGCTCGTCGGCCGGTGCCCAATCGAGTCGCCTTGGCGAGCATAGTGATCAATCGGATCGGCACCGCATAACGGGACATACGCGCAATCCGCACAGGTAGGCAACGCTTCCGCAACGCCGGCGTCCAGGACTCGCTGCATGCCCGGCGAGCTCATCCAAGTCTCGATACTTTCATCGACCCTTCCCAAAGCGAAACTGTGATCGCCCATCGCAGCCAGCATGCGTGCCTCGTCGGAAGGATAGACGCGCCCGTCGTAGTCATACACGACGGCACCCAAACCCGCGCCTGTTGGCGAACGAAGGTCAACATAGCCGTGAGAAAAGGGGGTCAGCAGCAAAGAGAGCAGCATTCGAGTGTAGGTTTCTTCCAGAAAGTAACCCTCGCGGTTGATCTGCAAGAGATGATCGAGAGCTGTTTCGTAGAACTTAAGGAACTCGCCCATCGTGTAGCCGTGGCGCGCGTCGGTCTTTCGCGCGAAACCATATGGGCTCAGCGGTCGCAAGGAAATTGAATGGAACCCAAGCTTTCGGTACTCGTCGATGATTTCCTTGGGTACCTCCAGACTGCGTCGGGTCAACGTGGTGAGCGCCGAAACTGCACCATCTCCCAGCACTCTCCGTCCCCGCTCGATTCCCTCCAAAGTCCTTCGGTAGCTGTCTCGCTCGGGACGAGGTCGATTGAGATTGTGTAACCACTCGGGCCCATCCAGGGAGGTGGACAATTCAAATCCGTGCTCCCGCATGAACGACAACTGTTCGTCCGTGAGGTCATGCAAAGTCGAGGCAATGACGAAGCGAAGCGCCCTTTTCTCCGTACGATTTCGTCGTTCGATTAACTCAGTCAGCTGCTGCACACGATCGAATCGGAGCAACGGCTCACCACCTTGAAACTCGATCGTCAGCGTCTTGGCCGGCCAATCAAACAGGCGATCCACGGCATGGCGAGCCGTGGACTCTGTCATGTCGAAGGTCGTTTGTCCCACGGCCTGCCGCGAAACCTGACAGTAGGCGCAAGTGTGATGGCAGCGCAATGACACCACGAAGATATGCAGCTTCGGACCTTCGGCAAGATAGTCCTTGCGGGTTCGATATTGCGAGAGGAGAGGGGCCAACGTGGAACGGCCAGGGTCGGCGGTGATGAGAAAACGCGACTCCATGTCAGCGAACAGCGACTCGCCCGAATCCAATTGCCCGCTCACTGCGCGCTCAAAATCGTTTCGCTGTGCGATGAGCCAGTCACCCGACATCGAGGTGATCAGCACTCGGTCCTGATCCCAGGGGAGGCGACGGAACCGAAGCGGCAGCAGGCGATAGTCCGTGTTGCCGACAAAGGTCTGGCGCGCGGCGAACTTCATCGCCCTTGGCCGGATTTGGACGGCAAAGCTTGACGCAGGGCGGCTTCGACGAGAACTGCATGGATGTCTTGGGTCTCGCTACGGATCACCGCTCGTAGCTTCTCGTCGAGCGCGTCGTTGCGCAATTGCTTGGCAACCTGGCTCGTATCAAGTTCAACGTGTTTGGGTGTCAGCTCAACGATGAAATCGGCGGTTCCGCTCTTGATCTCGACGAAATAGGCGCCGGTATATCGGTGTGCGGCTTTCGTCACGATGTCGGCGGAAAACACGCCGGCGTCCAAGCGAACTTCAATCGTAGACATCGCCCCTCCCCAAAGGCCTGCAGCATCAGTGATGTTGCTGCATTACGGTCATCATCGCAACTCCTTGGGAAGCTGCCAAGCGACTGACGCCCCGCAACCATCCTGGCAGCCGCCCAGTAGTGCCGGGTCCTGGAGAGCGACGATGGGGTGTTATCGCGACGAACTCTGGTCCCCAAGGCTTCGATCCCGGGACTTGCGGGGAAGGCCATGATGCTTCGACGAAGCTCTACCCGCGTCACCGGCGCTGTCGGGCTTCACGCCCAAGTGTCAAACTATTCGCATGGCCGGGCCGGTCGCTGAGGGAGCTTTTCCTGCATATCCTTCAGGATTTCATGAAAGCCCTTTTGCGCAATGAACAAGGGAAGCGGACGTCGGAGTGGTGACTGGTTTGCGAGCTGCCCCGGCCATGCAAACTTTATCATTGCGATGACGTGCTTCTTGAGGTTCTCAGGCACGTTCTCGTAACCGTGGAACCACCAGCTTGCCAGCCGCCGGAAGCTATGTGTAACAGATTCGTTACGCTTGCCCAATATGGCAACGGCCGCTGCTGCCGCGACAGGTGTGGTGCCGTCCGGCAGCGCCGGACAGACCAGCGAGCCAAAACTGTCATAGCCCGGTACGCCTGGCCGCCTATTGCAGGCCGCCATCACGGCCGCCGTGGCCGTGAGTGCCGATGCTGGCGGGAGGCGAAAGTTGAACAATGCCGCGGAAAGCGCATCCATCTGTGCGGGTGCTGATGGATCTGCGCGGTCCACCAGTTCCACAAAAAGGTCTGTGACTTGCTCTTGTAGATGCTCCGGTACGTGAGCCATGTCGAACGTCATGCGGAAGGCGTTGAGTGCAGCTTCAAAAGGTTCCTCTCGAACGGCCCGTTCGGTCGATCGCACCTCGTAGTCGGTAACGATATGCGGGATAACTTCGGCTTGAGAGAAAATATTGGTCAATGCCCGTTCGGCTTGACGTTTGCGTGTCTCGTCACACAGCAATTGAAGAAAACGCTCGAATGCTTCCGCATGGGTTGCGGCCTCTGGGAAAAGACGTGGCGGAATGACGGCCTTGACCCGATATGCGCTCGCCGCGTCGATCAACGCAGAATCGTCGTCGAAGGTTACGAGATAAGAGTTGGGAAGCGTTCCATTGAAGGCACGCCGTATCGTGGCGAAAAGTTTGGCGACGTTCTCGTCACGCAGGCTATATCCCAGGAACATCAGCCGTTTGCCCAAGAGGTCGGATTTAAGTTTGATATCTAACGGATGGTCCTGACACACCATTCGTTCTTTGTAGGACCTCGTTCCAAACACCAACGATCCCGGAACAGACGTGTCACCGTGGAACTTGATCAGCAGTGGTTCACCGGGCACCGAATCACTCAAGTCGTCAACGGTGACAATACGCCTATAATTGCGACCGTACCGACGCGCGACGAGCTCAAATAAGTTGTCCTGATTAGTCGTGTAGAGCAAGTTCTGCATCAAGCTGACCAAGAGCCGTTGAGATGGCACTTTGCGCTCGTCCAGTTGCGATACGACAAGTCTGCGGGTCAGAAAGTCCACAAAGGCGGATTGACCACGAGCGTCAGTGTAAGCGTCCGCAACGTCGGCCAATGAAGTCTCCGGGGAGGAACCGATCTCATTGGCCATTTCATGCGCAAGTTCGACCGCCGCAAACCCAAGGTGTTGGCGCGAGATACCGGCGCCGAAAAACGGCACCAGCTTGTGCTTCGCGAGGAGATCCGCCATCTCTTCGACGATCGCAAGCGCATCATTGTTAGGTCGGTTGTCTACCAACTTATTTACCTTGCGACATTTCGGGATCTGACTTGGGAATCGCCAGCTGCGCCGCCGTTGAGCACTTGGCCGCGCCGATTGATTCCAGGGACAGAGGAGCGATGAGATGAATAATGCTTGGCTATGGACTCAAAGCAAGATCAGCTGCGACGAAAGACCCAAGCAGCTGAAGAACCCGCCCCACGTCAAGGGTGCAGCGCAGGTCCACAATCAAGTCGTTAGGGACGAACAAGTGCGCAGTCGTATCGCTCAACACAGATCACGTTACGGACGAGCGATGTTCCTAGAGCTTGGTGGCTTATTACTTCACCAATTTCAAGCGCCGACCAGCCCTTTCATGATCGGAAGTAACAGCGTAAAGCGCTCGGAGTTCCTCGGGGAAGATGTGAAGGCTCTTGGCCAGCTCGGTGATGCTATATCCCAGATCGCGAGTATGAAGATCCAGGATTTCCGAAAAAACCCGCGCAGGCTCCCTCTGAATGGCGATACTTTCCGGTTCGGCGCGCCGATAGCCCATGGCGCTCATCTGGCGCCAGAGATACTGGGCTTGTTTACCCGTAATTGTACCGATGGACTGGCTACGCATCAGTAGCGATGCCATGGAAACGCGCCAGATGGGCTTCAGTGACGCCAATTTCGCAATGGTCAACTTGTCGAAGAGGTAAGGACGAATGTCCCGCTGCGGCATCAACAAGGCGCTGGCGAAAAGATTGGCTTCATCTTCCATCGTCGGCGAGGGCACACTGTGCATGACGAGATGACCGAGTTCGTGGGCAAGCGTGAACCGTTGTCGGTCTCCAGGGGCGGCCCGATCGATGAAGATGCAGGGAGGGGCGCCGAGAGTTCGAATGGTCAAGCCATCAACTCCAATGGATGACAGATCGCACTCGATGACCAGAAGACCGGCCCGTTCCATGTAAGAAGTCAGATTGGGGAGAGGTCCACTTGGAAGGAGCCAAGTGCGGCGGACCATATCCGCGATGAGTTCCACATTTCCGTCATATTCGTCTACGTCGAGCGCAGGAAGAGGGATCTGCGCTTCCAGGTCTGTCGCTGCCAAGAGCCGACGGATATGCATCATGCGGATGTTGAGATCCGCTTCCAGCTTTTCCAATGTGCGAGTGCCGGTGCTGGCCTTTCGGCGATACATCGCGTTCCCATGCACACTGATGGGCAGACCGAAAGACCGGTCAGGCTCGAAGAAGATGCTGCTCGGAAAATGGACGGCCCGTGCAAGGTGATCAATCACTTCGCTCGTGGGCTCCGTAATCAATCCCGCCTCGATTTTCGAGATCGCGGCCTGGGAGATACCGGCGTCACTCGCAAGCTGAGCTTGGCTCTTGCCCCGGGCCTGGCGGACCGTGCGAAGGATGTCCTTGTTGAAAGTAGGCATTACTGCTCACCCGCATCACCGGCATGGTTCTGCTTGTTCTTGTGGCTCTTGGAGCGAACCAAGCCGGTGGAGCCCATATCTTCAGCAGACGTACTTTTCCCCGTCCCCCCAGGCAAGGCAGCTACCGCGTCGATTCCCATCAGGGAATAGGACCAAGAGATGTTGTCACCCTCACGTGCAACAACCACGATATCGCTGATGTCCGTCTCCGCCTTGTTCAAGGTGTAGGTCACTTCGACGCGCTGTGCGGCCGGAATACCTGTCAGTGGCTGCTGAGAATCATGGAACGCCAAGGCTTCCTGTGTAGGATAATTGCTCGTGAATCCAGAGTTGTCCGCCTTCTTCATGCGAAACGAAACTGCTTCATCGACCAAGAAGTGGTAAGACTCGTTCTTGACGATGACCGTCACGTCTGGCCGCTGTGAAACATTGAGCAAGGCATGATGTGTGGCCTGTTCCCAGACGTAGTTTGCTCGCCCACGTTTGCGCCAGTGCGTCAACCCGGCAGCTTGCCAGTCCCTCCAAGCTTGTAAGTAGGCGTTGGTGAGAATGGACTCCAAGGAAGCCAAGGCAGCGCGTACGGTTTCAAGATCGGGCAAGGGCATAGACATCTTCCGGCAACGGCGTTGACGACAATACTACCCACAAAATATAACCGTTTCAATAACTGATCGACCCACAACTCGCAGCCGATGGTGTCCAGTACTGTCGCAGAGGCCGCTGACGTCAAGTAGAGCCGCCCCTCCATTGCGTTTGTGCCCAGCCTACTTATTTATCAAGTAGATGCGCCGCGGGGTTGTGTGCAGCACTTCCTGCCTGAAAATACCCGACCACGCTCGCCACCGAGCGGTGCTCGGTCATCGCCATCAGGGCGGGCAGGGCGATGCCTTGGCGCCCGCCTTCGGTGACGAAGCCGGAGCGCAAGCTATGTCCCCCAAAATCCCCTTCCAGCCCAGCCAAGGCCGCCCGGCGCTGCACGATCGCGCCCACGGCGGCCGGGGAGAGGGCAGGGCCCACGCGGGTTTTCCACACACGTCGGAAGATCGCGCCTTCCTTGAGTTCGCCGGCACCAAGCCATGCGGCGAGCGCTTCGGCCGCCACCCCCAGGACGGGCTTGTCGGGTGTCGAGCTGGCGGTCACGCCGGCCTGTTGGGTCTTGCTGTGTTCGAGCCGGTAGACGTAGCCGCCCTCGGGGAGTACGTGCAAATCGTGCAGATCGGCCGCCGCCACTTCGCTACGCCGCCGGCCACCGCTCGCAAACGCGAAGTAGAGCAGGGCACGATCGCGCAGGCCTTTGAGGGAGCCATCGCAGGTGACGATCATGGCCTCGAGCTCGGGTTTGGTGATGGCGGTCTTTTTCACCGGCCGCTCGCCACGCTTGACCGCGGCCCGGCGGGCCCGCGCCAACAAGTGCCGGACCGCGGGTTGTTCGCAGGGATTGGGCAGCTTTTTGAGCTGATGCGCCTGTGACAACACTGCGATTCGGTGTACCACGGTGCTGAGCTTCAAGGGGCCGGGCTTCTGTTTGATTTGGGTGACGACCAGCAGCGCGTCCAGCTGCGGTGGCAAATCCCATTTCAGGCCGGCCTTCGAACGGCGTGCCACGTGGTCGACGATGAATTGGACCACGGCGACCTCAGGCACCGGCACGGTAATCGGCGTGCCGTAACGGCCTTGGTACCACGCTGCCCAATAGCGCAGCGCACTGGCATAGCTGCGGGTGGTGTTGGCAGAAGCCGCTTCGGCCAGAATTTCGCGGATGGCCTCAGCCGCCGACGCAGCCAAATCCTCGGGCCGTAGCCGTGCCAAGGCCTCTTGGGCCACGATCAGGGTGTTTTTTTTCATATGTATAATGTAATATTTATAATGATTAAATAGCTATACCGGCGATAATCATCCCTTATCGTCGATATAAATGCAAAGGGCAGGGCAGCCAAACTCGGAGACATTCCAATGCCACGCGGCATCACCCAGGACCAGGTCAACCAGGCCGCGGACACGGTCGTGGCCGCCGGCGAACGCCCGACGGTCGAAAAGATTCGAAACCTCCTCGGGACGGGTTCGCCGAACACCGTCACCCGAATGCTGGAGGTGTGGCGGCAGGGGCTGGCCGAACGGCTGCGCCAGGCCAGCCTGCTTCCGGAACTCCCGGACGAAGTCGGGCAGGCGATGACGACCCTCTGGACCCAGGCGCTGAAGCACGCCCGAACGCTGGCGCAACTAGAGCTCCAAGCCGAACATGAGGCGCTGCAACGCGCCACCGCCGATCTCGATGTCCGCGCATCGGAACAAGCCACCCAACGCTCAGCGGCCGAGGCGGACCGGGCCAAAGCCATCGAAGCCGCCAAGCTCGCCACCGTTCGAACGGAGGCACAGCAATCATTGATCGATCGCCTCCAGTCGGAGTTGAAGGCCCAAGCGCATGAGCGTGAAAGCCTTATGGCCCAGCACCAGGTCGTTGTGGCCGCCGAGTCTCAGCTACGGCAAGAGATTCAAGCGATCGAAGCACGAACTGCCCAGGAACGGGACCACTGGCAACAACATGTCCAGATGATCGAAAACCGAGCCCACACGCAGGTGGATCAGGCCCGATTGGATCTGAAAGTGGCCCGTAGCGAATTGGCGGAAGTCCGCAAACAGTATCGGGAAGACCAACGTGTACAGCAGCAGCGGATCGCCGAATTGACGAAGAGCCTTTCGATTGCCGAACGTGAGGCAAGCCGCCAGCACGGTATGGTGGAAGCGCTCATGACCTGAGACGAAACGTGTAGCCAGTTGGAAGGTGAGTTCTCTTACCCTTTGAGGCAAGGAGAACTCCATGAAGAAGCGACACAGCGAAGAACAG
>Ga0207705_10004474_pt1 | contig 10562 bp, 13 predicted proteins | sample KBSC13metaG_FD_184314 | JGI IMG/M metagenome (GOLD analysis project Ga0207705, IMG submission 184314) | Corn rhizosphere microbial communities from Kellogg Biological Station, Michigan, USA - KBS C1-3 metaG (SPAdes) (version 2) | ecosystem: Host-associated > Plants > Roots > Rhizosphere > Soil ...
TCACGATGCCGTGCATGGTGGTCAACTGGTTGAAGAATTCGGGTCGGAAGAACTGCAGGCCGGGCTGGAACAGCTCGGTGCGGATCATCAGCGCCAGCACGCCGCCCGAGAGCAGCATGGTGAACGCGAACCACAGGTACAAGGTACCGATGTCCTTATGGTTGGTGGCAAAGAGCCAGCGGCGTGCGCCGACCGGGTGGTCGTGCGCGTGGTCGTCGCCGTGCTCATTTGCTCCGGTATGGGTGTGATCGATAGTAGAGGAAGTCATGTCAGTATCCTAGTCGTGCGGGACAGCAAGGCCGTGGGTATGGTGACCCGGAAGCCCGGTCCCGGTAATCCAAACGCTTGTTGCTTGTCTAGCCTTATTTGCCGCGGGCAACCAGGACCTCGGACGGCTGGACGATGTTCTCGTCGGCCTTGTTGGTCCAGTTGTTGCGGGTATAGGTGATGACGGAAGCGATCTCGGAATCCGACAGCTGCTTCCACGACGGCATCGCCGACGGATACTTACCGCTGTGCTTGCCATTCAGCAGCACGGCGATCTGTTCGGCCTTGTGCCCCAGCACGACCGGCGAACCGACCAGCGGGGCGAAGGCGCTCGGCACGCCCTGGCCATTGGCCTGGTGGCAAGCCACGCAGTTGGACGCATAGACTTTCTCGCCCTTCGTCTTGAGCTCGTCGATGGTCCAGACCTTGTTCGGGTCGTCGGCCAGCGCGGCCATGCGCTTCTTCTCGCCGTTGACCCACGCGGTGTAGTCCTCGGCCGAGACAACGTTCACGACGATCGGCATGAACGCGTGTTCCTTGCCGCACAGTTCGACGCAATTGCCGCGGTAGGTGCCGACCTGCTCGGCCTTGAACCACGCGTCGCGCACGAAGCCGGGGATGGCGTCCTGCTTGACGGCAAAGGCGGGGATGGTCCACGAGTGGATCACGTCGTTGGCGGTCAGCACGAGGCGGACTTTCTTGCCGACCGGGACGACGACGGGATTGTCGACCTCGAGCAGGTAGTTCTCGGTGCGCTTCTCGGTCGGGGCAACGCCCGGCTCGCCCACCTGGGTGCGCGGCGTGGCCAGGTTCGACAGGAACGAGATGCCTTCGCCCTCGCCCTTCAGGTAGTCATAACCCCATTTCCACTGCATGCCCGTGACCTTGATGGTCAGATCCGGGTTCGACGTGTCCTTCATCTGCACGACGGCGTGCGTGGCCGGCAGGGCCATGCCGATGACGATCAGGAACGGGATGATGGTCCAGGCGATCTCGACCGTGGTGGATTCGTGGAAGGTGGCCGGTTTGTGGCCGAGGGACTTGCGGTGCTTGAACACCGAATAAAACATGACGCCAAAGACGCCGATGAAGATGATCAGGCAGACCAGCATCATCCAGTTGTGCAGGCTATAGATGTAAGCTGCGATGCCCGTGACGGGCTCCTGCAGGTTCAGCTGATGTTCCACCGGACGACCGGTAATGACGGGTTCTGGTTTCGCCATCGCCGGGATGCTGGCCGCTATCGCGAGACCGAACATCAACGCTTTGAATCGTTTTGCATATGTCATGTTGTCCCCAACCACCTTTAGAAGAGAAATTTCTTGAACGGAAGCAATCCTCCAACAACCATTGGAGGAAGCCACGGAAGACAACTTCCGTTCCGAAATCCTTTTTAAACTAAACGCAACCACTTCCCGTCGCGCCGGCGGACGCTTCGGGACTCGACACCGTCCGTCCGGGAACCGTCTGGCACCCTCGATGAACGATGACTTCTAACCTTGCTTGCGGGGGACACCAAGTACGCTGCTCGCTATCCCCGGGTGATGCTCCAACCCTCGACTTTACGCTTTTATGCTTAAATTTTTAGCGCTTTTTTGATCCAGTCGAAAAAAGTGTCTTTGATTATACTGAAAGCGGTAATTTTTATTCAAGGAAAATTACCGCGATTGTATACACCCTGCGCATGGCCGGGCGACACGCTGTGCGACAGCCCATCTGTGTTTACCGTGGCTTTGGCGGCTGGAATCGGATGATCGCCTCCCCTGCCGCCGTGACTTTCGGCGCCGGCCGGAACGCGTGGCCGTAGATGATCTCGAACGTCAGCCCCAGCTTGCCGTCGGCACGGCGCCCCGCTTCCAGCGCATCGGCCATGCGTTGCCACGCAGCCCGTCCGACGAGGCCGCGGCGGCGCGTGGCCAGCGGATTGCCGCCGAACGCACGCACGTCGGCCAGCAACTTGTCGACGGTGTCGTACGTGACCGTGATCTGCTCCATGTCCATGACGGGCGTGGTGAAACCCGCTTCCACGAGCTGGTCGCCGAAGTCGTGCATGTCGACGAACGGCAGCGTGTGCGGCGTCTCGTCCATTGCCGCGAACGCCGCGCGCAGTTCGCGGAACGTGTCCGGACCGAAATTCGAGAACATCAGCAAACCATCCACGCGCAACACGCGGCGCCATTCGGCGAACACGCGGTCCGGCTGGGGATGCCAGTGCAGCGCGAGATTCGACCAGACGAGGTCGAGCGAGTTCGGCCCGAATGGCAGGTTGCCGAAGTCGGCGCAAACGAGATCGATGCCGACCTTGGCCGGGAGCAAACGGCTGAGGAATGAACGGGGCGCCTGGGTGGCGTCGCCCGCCGCGGCCAGCATGGCCGGCACGGCGTCCAGGCCCAGCACCTGGGCGGCCGGATAGCGCTTCTGCAATGCCGCGATGTCGACACCCGTGCCGCAGCCGGCGTCGAGCACCTGGCGCGGCGCCGTCTTGACGAGCGTGAGGCGGTCGAACATGCGGCTGGCGATCTCGCGCCGCAGGAAATCGGAAGGGGCGACCCGGGCGGGATCGGCGAACAGCTGGCGCACGCGGACCGGATCGATCGGGGCGCTCAATTTGGAGGAGGCTTGGGGTGAAACCATGGTCGACTGCGGGTGAATGGGATAATGGCGGCAGTGTACCTGATGGTTTTTGATACCGTGCGCGAGGGCCGGTTCCGGCAACCCGATGATGCCTTCTTATCCATCGCTGCGGCACTGGCCGCGCGCACTGCTGCGCGTGCTGATGCCGTCCCTGTGCGCCCTGTGCGGAAGCGGCTGCGACGACGTCGTGTGCGATGCGTGCCGGGCAGCCTATGCGGCAGCGCGGCCGGGACGCTGCGCTCAGTGTGGGAATCCGTTGCATGAGCTTGCGGGCGGGCCGGGCCTCTGCGGCACCTGCCTGCGCGACCCGCCCGCCTATGACGCCACGGTCGCCGCCGTCGATTACGCGATTCCGCTCGACCAGCTCGTGCTTCAATTAAAATTCGGCGCCCGCCTCGCGCTTGCGCCCTGGTTCGCGCGCCAGATCCGCGATGCCGTGCTGGCCCGGCCGGCGCTGCCGCTGCCCGACCTGCTGTGTCCCGTCCCGCTGGGGCCGGGCCGGCTCGTCGAACGCGGCTTCAACCAGGCGCTGGAAATCGCGCGCCCACTGGCGGCGGCGCTCGGGGTAGCATGTCATCCGGCGCTGGCGCAGCGCACGCTCGACACGCAGGCCCAGTCGGGCGTCGCGCCCGGCGCGCGCGCTCGCAACGTGCGCGGCGCGTTTGCCGTGATTGACCCGGACCTCGTCGAAGGGCGCCACGTCGGCCTCGTCGACGACGTCATGACGAGCGGCCACACGCTGGGCGAACTTGCCGCCACCTTCAAACGGTCCGGCGCGGCGCGGGTGACGAATTTCGTGTTCGCGCGCACGCCGCCCCACCCGTAATCAGAGCATCAAAGGAGATTTATCTTGTTTCACGTCGTACTGGTCGAACCCGAGATCCCGCCCAACACGGGCAACGTCATCCGCCTGTGCGCGAACACGGGAGCGCAGCTGCACCTGGTCGAGCCGCTCGGCTTTCCGCTGGACGATGCCAAGATGCGCCGCGCCGGCCTCGACTACCACGATTACGCCACGATGAAGGTCCACAAGAACTGGGACGCGTTCCTGGCCGACACGCAGCCGGACCCCACGCGCATGTTCGCGATGACGACGCACGGCTCGTCGCCGTTCTCGGACGCGGCGTTCCGTCCAGGCGACGTGTTCGTGTTCGGCGCCGAATCGCGCGGCCTCGACCCGGCTTTGCGCGAATCGTTCCCGCCGGCCCAGCGCATCCGCCTGCCGATGATGCCGGGCAACCGCAGCCTGAATCTGTCGAATACGGTGGCCGTCGTCGTCTACGAGGCCTGGCGCCAGAACGGGTACGCGGGCGGCGGCTGATACCGCGTCACGGCCGCGCACTCACTGGCAACTCTTGCGCATCATTTCCAGATGCCGCTCGCGCATGTCCGGCGAGACATTCGGCATGGCCTGTTCCAGCATGGCTTGCCGTGCCTCGGGCGTGGGTGCACTCATGATGCGCCGGCTCTGCGCACACATCTGCTGCCACTTGTCGAGGCCGGCCGTCTCGCCGCCGTACGGCGCTGCGGAACCGGACGCGGTGCCCGATCCCGCGCTGCCGCTGGTGCCGGCGGCGGCGGTTGCCGCGTCGCGATGGGGTGGTGATTCTTCCGGCGCGCGCATCTGGCCGGACTGGCAGGCCGTCAATCCGACGGCGAGCGGAAACAACAGCACGAGCATGGTCTTCATGAACGCCTCACTGCGCGGCATGCGTAAATACGCATGATTGAATCGTACGGCCAGTCGGCCGTTCGCGGCAAGCAGAAGCGTTGTGAACGGGCGTCAGCCGCCGAACTGACGGATTTTCGCCACGAGCTTCGTCGTCGAGCGGTCGTGCGCGAAATCGATGGCGACAGCCTTGCCGCCGTAGGCAATCACTTCCTTGCCTTCCGGGATCTCGCTCATGACATAGTCGCCGCCCTTGGCATAGATGTCGGGGCGGGCTTCCTGGACGACTTCCAGCGCCGTGTCCTCGTCGAATTCGACGACGAGGCTGACGGATTCCAGCGCGGCCAGCACGGCCATGCGGTCGGGCAGCGTGTTCAGGGGGCGGTCGTCGCCCTTGCCCAGGCGCTTCACGGAGGCGTCCGTGTTGACGGCGACGACGAGCGACGCGCCCAGTTCGCGGGCCTGGGCCAGGTAGGTCACGTGGCCGCGGTGCAGGATGTCGAAGACGCCGTTCGTCAGCACGACGGGTTTCGGCAGGTCGGCGATGCGTTGCGGCAGCGTGGCGCGGGTGCAGAGTTTTTGTTCGAAGGTAGCCATGGCGTGCATTTTAACTTGCCGCCGGCGGTTCCTCTTCCGGCTCGTCGATCAGCATGGACAGCTCGGCCGGCTTCGATGCACTTCCCTCCCCCGGCGCCTTGCGTTCTCCCGACAGCTTGATCTGCAGGCGCAGGCCGTTCGCGGAATCAGCGTTGCGGATCGCTTCGTCGTAGCTGATATAGCCCTTGTTGTAGAGTTCGTAAAGCGCCTGGTCGAACGTGCACATGCCCAGCTCGCGCGACTTGTGCATGATCTCCTTGATGCTCTGGAAATTGCCCTTCAGGATCATCTCGCCGATGGTCGGCGTGTTCAGCAGGATCTCGATGGCGGCCTTGCGGCCCTTGCCGTCTTCCGTCCGGACCAGGCGCTGCGAGACGATGGCGCGCAGGTTCGACGACAGGTCCATCAACAGCTGGTTGCGCCGTTCTTCCGGGAAGAAGTTGATGATGCGGTCCATCGTCTGGTTCGCATTGTTCGCGTGCAGCGTGCCCAGGCACAGGTGCCCCGTTTCGGCGAACGCGATCGCGTGTTCCATCGTTTCCGTGTCGCGGATCTCGCCGATCAGGATCACGTCCGGCGCCTGGCGCAGCGTGTTCTTCAGCGCGTTGTGCCACGACAGCGTATCGACGCCGACTTCGCGGTGCGTGATGAGGCAGCTCTTGTTCTTGTGGACGTATTCGACCGGGTCCTCGACCGTGATGATGTGGCCGGCCGAATTGCTGTTGCGGTAATCGATCATTGCCGCGAGCGTCGTCGACTTGCCGGAACCCGTGCCGCCGACGACGAGGACGAGGCCCCGCTTCGTCATCACGACATCCTTTAAAACCTCGGGCAGGTCGAGTTTTTCGAAGTTCGGGATTTCCGACGCGATCGTACGTACGACCATGCTCACGCTCTGCTGCTGCACGAACACGTTCACGCGGAAGCGGCACACGCCCGGCAGCGAAATCGCGAAATTGCACTCCATCTCCGCTTCGAACTCGGCGCGCTGCCGCTCGTTCATCAGCGACAGGGCGAGTGCGCGCGTGATGTCGCCCGTCAGGCGCTGGTTGCTCAGGGGTTTCATGGCGCCCTGGTGCTTCATGCTGGGCGGGAAGTCGGCCGAGATGAACAGGTCGGAGCCGCCCTGTTGGTGCATCACGGTGAGCAGTTTGTGCATATAGGCCTGGGCTTCCGCCGGGCCGAAGTTCGAGGACATGAATGTCTTCCTATTAACGCCAGGCAACATCGCCAGCCCGGCCATTATATCCATGGCTTTACCGGTAAAATAGTGCCAGACTGCTTGAATGGCAGGCAAACGTGCCTCCGAGAACACGGCCGGTAAATAACGCTTCCGATCCCATGACACTGACCGAACTGAAATACATCGTCGCCGTCGCCCGCGCCCGCCACTTCGGGCACGCCGCCGAAGCCTGCTTCGTCGCCCAGCCCACCTTGTCCGTCGCCATCAAGAAGCTCGAGGACGAACTCGGCGTCACGCTGTTCGAACGGGGCGGTTCGGAAGTGTCCGTCACGCCGCTGGGCGCGCAGATCGTGGCCCAGGCCGAGCGCGTGCTCGAGCAGACGGCCGCCATCAAGGAACTGGCCAAGCAGAACAAGGACCCGCTGTCCGGTCCGTTGCGCCTGGGCGTCATCTACACGGTGGGGCCGTACCTGTTGCCGCCGCTCGTGAAAAACCTGATCGAGCACGTGCCGCAGATGCCGCTCGTGCTGCAGGAAAACTTCACGGTCAAGCTGCTCGACCTGCTGCGCCAGGGCGAGCTGGATGCCGCCATCATGGCGCTGCCGCTGCCGGAACATGGCATGGCCGTGCAACCGCTGTACGACGAACCGTTCGTCGTCGCCATGCCGAAGAACCACCCGTGGACCAGCCGCAAGGAGATCGCGGCCGAAGACCTCAAGAGCGAGACGATGCTGCTGCTGGGCACCGGCCACTGCTTCCGCGACCAGGTACTGGAAGTCTGTCCTGAAATGGCGCGCTTCTCCTCGTCGCCGGGCAATGGCATGCAGCGCACCTTCGAGGGCTCGTCGCTGGAAACCATCCGCCACATGGTCGCGAGCGGCATCGGCCTCACCGTGCTGCCGCGCGCGTCCGTGCCGGACATGAAGGACCCGAACGGCATGCTCACCTTCGTGCCGTTCAAGGAGCCGACCCCGTCGCGCCGCGTCGTGATCGTGTGGCGCAAGAGTTTTACGCGCCCTGCGGCCATCGACGCCGTCGTGAAGGCCGTGGCGGACTGCGGACTGCCCGGCGTCGAAATGGTCACACTCCAGGCCGCGGCCTGACGCCGGCGGGCGGCGTCGGCAACACGGCCGGCGCCGGCGGAAGCGGATGCACGCCGTAGCCCTGGCATGATCCGGCAGGGCCGGCACGGCGCCCCGCGAAGGCATCGACCAGTTCGGTGCCACGGCGCGGCAACTCGGCCAGCGGGGCGCAGCGGACCGCGTCCCAGACCGCGCCGGCCTGCCTGAACTCGACGGCGTTCACGGCATAGGCGCGTCCGCCCTGCTCCAGGGCCACCATGGCGACGTCGCCATGCACGACCGCGAGCGCGAAGCGGCGGGTCGGCATGTTGTCGGCACGGACGTCGCCCTCGTTGAAATCCTCCCCGCGGTCGGCGATGCCGTCCGCGCCGAGCCCCACACCCAGCAGTGCCTGGATGCCGGCCGGGAGTTCGCGCAGCGACTGCGCCTCCATCCAGCCGCCTGGCCCCGGCACCTGCCCGGCAGCCGGCGCGAGCGTACAACAGCCGAATCCGATGCCAGCCAGCATCACCATGGTTGCGAACCGCATACGAATCTGCTGTCGAGAATGTGCGCACAAGCGCTCACGGTTCCCTTCCTGCCCCGAGCCGTCCTGCCGACCGTGCTCGTTCCTGACAGGCGTTACTTTCCCGCCTCCCGCCGGCCCAGCGCCAGCGGCAGTGCCCGGCGTTACCGCCTGGCTCGCCACGGGTAGCGCCGTTTGCGCCGCGTTGGCGCCGGTGGCGAGCCCGATTCTCATTATGCTTTCCATGATCACGATTATTGGACGCGTCGACTCATATCTGGTTCGACCAGCGTCGATCTCCTCAGTCGAAAGCCTGCATCGTAGAACGCGCGCGCAAGTCATGCCTTGTCCATCGTCGACGTGCGCACGTCCGGTTCCGTCGATCGGCGCGGTACTGCCGGGCGCGCCCCGACAGGCTACAATCCTGACCTTGCTGTCATTCAATCCGACTCAGAATATGAACAAGCTGGCGCTTTATTTCCGCCTGGTCCGGGCCCACAAGCCGATCGGCATCCTGCTGCTGTTGTGGCCCACGCTGTGGGCGTTGTGGATGGCATCCGCCGGTCATCCGGATGTGCAGGTCCTCGCCATCTTCATCGTCGGCACCGCGCTGATGCGATCGAGCGGCTGCGCGATCAACGACTACGCGGACCGCGATTTCGACCGCCACGTCAAGCGCACCGTCGACCGCCCGCTGACCAGCGGCCGCATCAAGGGCTGGGAAGCGCTGATGGTGGCGGCCGTGCTGGCGATCGTCTCGTTCCTGCTGATCCTGCCGCTGAACGCGCTGACGAAGCAGCTATCCGTCGTCGCCGTGATCGTGGCCGGCAGCTACCCGTATTTCAAGCGCTTCTTCGCGATCCCGCAGGCCTATCTCGGCATCGCGTTCGGCTTCGGCATCCCGATGGGCTTCGCGGCCGTGCAAGGTCACGTGCCTGCCGTGGCGTGGTGGCTGCTGCTTGCCAACGTGTTCTGGTCGGTGGCCTACGACACGGAGTACGCGATGGTCGACCGCGACGACGACCTCAAGATCGGCATCCGCACGTCCGCCATCACGTTCGGCCGCTACGACGTGGCCGCGATCATGGCGTGCTACGCCGCGGCGCTCGGCATCGACCTCGCCTGCGGCTGGATGCTGGGCCTGCGCGGATGGTTCGTGGCGGGCATCGCCGTCGCGGCCGGGATGGCCGTCTACCACTACACATTGATTCGCGGCCGCGACCGCATGAAGTGCTTTTACGCGTTCAATCACAATAACTGGCTGGGTGCGGCAGTGTTCGCTGGCGTCGCGCTCGACTATGCATTACGATAACATTGTCCGTAACACAATCAACATAGAGGTAGACCATGATGGAAAAAATCCCGACCCAGACCGGCGCACGCGACCAGCTCCTGTCCGACCTGAAGACCGTGATCCAGGATGCCGAGGCGTGGCTGCGTCACAGCGGCCACCTGACCGGCGAGGAATTCAAGGCCGCCCGGGCCAAGTTCGAGCGTACCCTGGTGAAGGCCAAGGAAGACATCGTCCGCCTGGAAGAAGTCGCGGTCGAAAAGGCCAAGGTCGCCGCCAAGGCCACCGATGAATACGTCAAGGAAAACCCGTGGAAGGCCGTCGGCCTGGGCACCGCCGTCGGTGTCGTGATCGGCATGCTGATCGCCCGTAAATAATGGGTTTCGTCGCGACAGCAGGCCGCATAGGAGCGACGCTCGTCGCGATGGCGGGCACGCGCCTCGAGCTGGCCGCCGTCGAATTCCAGGAAGACGCACGGCGCCTGCTGGGCCACCTCGCGTGGACCCTGCTGGCCGTGTTCCTGGCGGCTGGCGCCCTCCTGCTGGCGGCGCTGTTCATCATCGCGATCTTCTGGGACAGCTACCGCCTGCAGGCCGTGGGCGGCATGGCCGTGCTGTTCGGCGCGCTGGCCGGCATCATCCTCGTGAAGGTACGCGCCAGCATGAACGCGCAGGCCCCGCTGCTCTCGGCCACACTCGCCGAACTGCGCAACGACATCGACTACCTGCGCCACGCGACCGCGCACCACGTCGCCCAATCCGCCGGAGGCGCCGATGAATGAATCCAGCCTCGCCGCGCGCCGCGCGGCACTGATCGAACGCTGCGCCGAACAGCGCGTGGGCCTCGCCTTCGAACTGCAGGCGCTGCGTCCATCGAACGCGCTGGCCGGCCACCCTGTCGCGGGCTTCGTCGCCGACAACCGCAACCTCGTGCTGGGCGCGGCCGGCACGGCGCTGGGGCTGGCCCTCCTGCGCCGCAAGCGCCTGGCCGGACTCGCCACGTCCGCACTGTCGGCGGTCAAGATGGTCCGCGGCGTGCTCGGCGTCGTGGCGCAGTTGCGACGCTGATTTCCCCGCCCGCGTCGCGCGGGCACCCCTTCTTCGCGAGTCGTCCACGGTCAACGCCAGGGCGGCACCTTGGGAACGCGTGGCGCGCCACGACCGCGTCCGTGCGAAGAAAGCGATATCGTTTTCAGTATCGATAGCAATAAATTTTGCATTATCGGGAATGTGCTTATTCTGCTAACGTCTCGCCTGCCCGCACATCCGTGCCCCACCCATCTACGCTTAGCCCCCATGGAAAAACCAGTCACGTTCACCACGTTCGCATTGCTC
>Ga0207705_10004475_pt1 | contig 10560 bp, 8 predicted proteins | sample KBSC13metaG_FD_184314 | JGI IMG/M metagenome (GOLD analysis project Ga0207705, IMG submission 184314) | Corn rhizosphere microbial communities from Kellogg Biological Station, Michigan, USA - KBS C1-3 metaG (SPAdes) (version 2) | ecosystem: Host-associated > Plants > Roots > Rhizosphere > Soil ...
CCGCAAGTTCCCCAGTTTCCGGAAAGTCTGCAGCCGCTACCGCGTCCAAGGTCACTCCAGTTGCTGCAGCCGTTGAGAGCGAAGCTCCTGCAACGGCTCAGCCTGTTATTGCGGCTACCTCCGAGACCACGACTACGATCGAAAACAAGTTTTATCGCATTCGCTTCTCAAATCGTGGCGCCCAGGTCGTGAGCTGGATTCTAAAGGGCCCGCAGTTTACCGATAGTCAGGGCAAGCCGCTGGAACTCGTAAACACACAGGCAGCCAAACTCTTCGGCTATCCGCTGTCGTTCTACACCTACGACAGAACGAGTATTCCGATTTCATCGGTAGCGCGTAGCAACCGAGTTGTGACCGCCACTCTCTCGGGCAATATTCCGGCCGGAGTGAGCGGACATTCGGTGACCATCAGTGGAGTGGGCGACACCAGCTTCGATGGAACATATATTGTGACGCAGACAGGTGCCAACACGCTGACCTATGCGCAGGATTATGGCGACAACGCAAGCAGCAGTGGGGGTACCCTTGCAACGGTGAACGGCGCGACCGCCGAAACCTTGAGTCGTGCCCTTTTTGTGTCGTCGGCGACAGGAGATGTTGCCGCTCCGGCATCGCTCAGCTTCAAGTACTCCAACGGCGACCTGGAAGCAACGAAGACATTCACTTTCGACCCGGACACGTATGTGCTACATGCCGAGGTCCAGGCCAACCGCGCGGGCCAACCCGTCCGCGCCCTGCTGAGTTGGCCGGGCGGTTTTGGTGATCAGGATGAGGACTATAGCGGCAGGGGCTATGCGGACTCTCAGATCAATACGTATAAGAACGGCAGCGACGATCACCTCGCAGCCAAGAAGATCTCGGGTGGAGACACTGTAAATGGCCCATTCGACTGGGCCGGAACCAGCGATCTGTTTTTCGCGGCCGTATTTCTTCCGGATTCCCCTGCAACGGCAACACTCGCTACCTTGCACAACGAGCTTGATGTCTCCAAATCCATCAAACGGGTCGGCTTCGGCTCAGGCTCCGCTCCGACCAAGGCTGCGCCTCAGCCAGTCCTTGGCGCTGCGATGGGTGACGTAAGCGGTACGAGCCGCATGCGTATTTTCGTCGGGCCGAAAGCGATCAATGTTCTGAAGAACGTTCACGCCGCGAATCCGAAGGTCACCCTGGAACCGATGCTGGAGTTCGGTTTCTGGGGCTTTATAGGCAAGTACCTGTTCATTTCGCTGCAGTTTATCCATAAGTTTGTTGCCAAAGTACCTGGTTCGTGGGGTTGGGCCATCATCATTCTGACGGTGCTCATCAATGTGCTGGTTCTGCCTGCTCGCATCAAGAGCATGCAAAGCGCATTGAAGATGCAACGGATTCAGCCTCAGATGGATGCCATCAAGGAGAAGTACAAGAAATACAAGGTCACGGACCCCAAACGGAACGAAATGAACGCCGAGATCATGCAGTTGCAGAAGAGCCACGGAGTGAACATGTTTGGTGGTTGCATCCCCACCCTTGTCACGCTTCCGTTGCTTTATGCGTTCTTCACGATGCTTCCCCGTGTTGTCGAACTTCGGCATGCCACCTGGCTTTGGCTTCCGGACCTGCAAGCTGCCGATCCATGGCACATTCTTCCGATCCTAACTATAGTTTTCCAATTCCTGTCGCAGTACTACACACCGTCACCGGGAGTAGATCCACAGCAGCAGAAGATGATGGCATTCATGATGCCGGCGATCTTTGGCTACATGACGTGGAACTACGCCTCAGGCATCGCTCTTTATTGGCTTTTGGGTCTGCTGATCGGTGTTGCGCAGCAGATGGTCATGAATCGCACTTCCCTAGGCCGGGAGATGCGGGAGATTGCTCTAAAGCGAGCGCGCAGAAAGTGAGCAACGGCGCGACGTCCGAGCGACGCAATTTGCATCGAACAGCAGGAACGTGACTACCGCACAAGTGAGGATCCGTCTTCGACCATGCCAAAGAAGATTCGTAAGGCTGTATTTCCTGCTGCGGGGTTGGGCACTCGATTTCTGCCGGCGACGAAGGCAATCCCCAAGGAGATGCTGTGCCTGGTGGACAAGCCGCTCATTCAGTACGGAGTAGAGGAAGCGGTTGCTGCGGGGTGCACTGAGATCATCATTGTCACGGGCCGCGATAAAGCGGCGATGGAAGATCATTTCGACTCGAGTCCAGAGCTGGAGTACGCTCTGGCGGCGAAAGGCAAGCAGCAGCTGCTGGATGCAGTGCACGAAGTTTCGAATCTTGCGAAGATCATCTATACGCGGCAGGCGGAACCGCTCGGACTCGGACACGCGGTGCTTATGGCGAAAGAAGTCGTTGGAGATGAGCCCTTCTGCGTACTGTTACCTGACGATATCGTCGATGCCGACGTGCCCTGCATGAAGCAGATGGTGGAGGCCTTCGAACAGACAGGCTCCAGCATATTGGCCTCTGAAGTCATCGAAGGGCCCTCAATTTCCGCATATGGTGTTCTGGACTGCAGCCCCGATCCCAGAAATCCCCGCCTGCTCGACGTAAAGGGCATGGTCGAGAAGCCCCGCTTCGAGGACGCCCCCTCGAAGAACGCCATCATTGGGCGTTATATTCTGACGCCGAAAATTTTCGAGATGATTGAGCGGCTCACCCCGGGAGCAGGGGGGGAGCTACAGCTGACCGACGCGATCAAGGCGTTGCTGCAGCACGAAAAAGTCTATGGCTTCCACTACGAAGGTAAGCGTCACGATGCTGGCGACAAGCTCGGTTTTCTGAAAGCGACGGTCGAGTTTGCATCAAAACGCGAAGACCTCGGTCCACAGTTCCGTGAATGGTTGAAGAGCTTCCCGCTGCTTTAGATTGGAAGGAGAGCCATGGAATCCGTTTACGACATCCCTGTCGAGACAATTACTGGTCAACCGACGTCTCTCGCTGCGTACCGGGGTAAGGTGCTTCTGGTGGTCAATGTCGCGTCCCAATGCGGTCTGACCTCGCAGTACGAGGCTCTTCAGAAGCTATATTTGCAGCATAAGGACCGTGGCCTCGTTGTTCTCGGATTCCCGGCGAACGACTTTGGCGCACAAGAGCCCGGTTCCAACCAGGAGATCGCCGAGTTCTGCCAGAGCAGGTTCGGTGTCGGATTCCCGATGTTCTCAAAGATTTCCGTTACAGGCGAGACGGCGCACCCTCTTTACAAGGAGCTCGTAGAGGCACAACCTCACGCCACTGGACCCGACCGGGCGAGCTTTCGTGCAAACCTCGAAGCGTTTTTGGCAAAGAGCGGAGGTAAGACACGCCCGGAGCCGGGTGTGCTGTGAAACTTTGAAAAGTTTCTCGTCGACCGATACGGGAGGGTTGTTGGCCGGTTCTCGCCGGAGGTAGCTCCGGACGATCCGCTTTTTGTGCGTGCGATTGAATCTTTGTTAGCGGAGTAGGATGCCTGCAGCATTGCAGGTTCCATCGTAAAAATCTTCTGAGATGAGCCGCCTCACGTGGTGCCGGTGCACACGCCGAAACTCGGCATCCTGGCTTTGGAGACGGATGGGATCTAACATTTGTGAACGCGTACAGGGCGGGTTTCGCACATCGCTAGCTGGGCGCGACGACATCTGTGCGCTTGCTCGAAAGGATCCAATGCGTTTTTCGCGGTTCGTCTTCAGCGCATCCCTTTTCCTCATTGCGTTATGTTCGAAAGCGCAGTCCCTGTCTGCGCCGATTCGAATCACCGCCGACCTCACCGAAGCGCCCCGCAAGCTGTATCACGCCGAGATCGACGTGCCCGTGAGACCCGGGCCCCTGACGCTCATTACGCCCGAGTGGATCCCAGGGAACCATCGCCCGAACGGGCCAGCAGAGAACATCACCGGTATCGTGTTCACTGCCAATGGACAAACACTGACTTGGCGTCGTGATGATGTTAACCTCTTCGAGTTCCATCTGACCGTACCCAAAGGTATAAACAGCGTGCATGTGCACCTGGACTGCATCGTCACATCCCGTGCGACCACGAAGCTTGCTGTACTGGAATGGGAGAAGTTGCTAATGTATCCGGCGAATCTCCCCGTGCGGGATATCCCTGTACACCCATCCGTTACGGTTCCGGCGGGCTGGGGCATCGGAACTGCTTTGACGCCTGTCGCGAGTGGAAAGGCGCCCGCATCCACGACCGGCGTGGACCAATCAGCCCACACTCCTCCCGCCGGTAGTACCACAACCGAGTATGCCGTCACGACGGTAGAACAGCTGCAGGATTCGCCGGTCATTACCGGTCAGTACTTCCGTGAATTCTCACTCGCTCCGGAAGTCACGCCGAAGCATTACATCGATGTGGTATCGGACGAGGAGGCCGATTCTGCACTTCGGCCGGAATTACTCTCAGAATTGTCAAATCTGGTGCGTGAGGCGCGAGCGGCCTACGGCTCGCACCACTACAAGGTCTATCACTTTCTGCTGACGTTATCAGACGACGCGGGAAGCGAGGGTCTCGAGCATGGTCAGTCTTCAGATAACGGCGTAGACGAGAAGGGATACTCGGATGCGACGCACCAGCTCCGCGAGGCAGACCTGTTGCCGCACGAGTTCACTCACTCCTGGAACGGGAAATATCGTCGGCCTGCGCGGCTGTACCAGCCCGATTTTGCGACTCCTCAGCAGGGGGACCTGCTCTGGGTTTATGAGGGTATGACACAGTATCTAGGCAATGTCTTGGCGGCGCGATCCGGTCTGAAGTCTCAGGAAGAATATCGAGACCTTCTCGCCCTGAGTGCCGCAAGCCTGGACGCAAGATCAGGCAGGGAGTGGCGCAGTACAGAGGACACCGCTATCTCGTCAAGCATTCTCCGGGCCCCCAGCCCCGCCTGGTCGAACTGGCGCCGCTCACAGGATTATTACCAGGAAGGCGAACTGGTCTGGCTCGACGTCGATACCCTGATTCGCAAGCTAACGAATGACACAAAAACATTGGATGACTTCACGCGAATTTTCCTCGGCGAGGGAGGTGAGACCGGCCCCTTGATTGTTCCGTACGAACTGCCCGAATTGGTCGATGATCTGAATAGAATTGCTCCGTATGACTGGGAGAAGTTCTTTCACGATCGGATTCTCGACATAAATCCTAGAGCCGATCTGGACGGCATCGAGCGAGGCGGCTACAAGCTGGTCTACAACGACAAACCCAGCAAGGGGGAAACGACGCTGGTCGCTGGACGGAGCGGTCGTGGACAGACAATCAATGTCTGGTATTCCCTGGGGCTCCGGCTCAGCTCCGATGGATCGATCAGCGATGTCCGTTGGAACGGTCCAGCCGATAAGGCGAAGCTCGCTCCGGGGCAGAAGATTTATGCGGTGAATGGACTGGTATTTTCAAACAGTGCGCTGAGCGAGGCCATCCGCCATGCGAAAGGGAACTCGGTACCGATCCACCTGATCCTGCAGACAGGTCACTTCGTGTCCTTCGCGGACCTCGATTACCACGAGGGAGAGCGGTACCCCGCGTTGGTTCGCATAGATGAACTCCCCGATTATTTGGACGAGATTACAAAGCCTTTGACAGTTCCTCCCCAAGGCTCTTCGGCTCCTCGTTGAGGAGTAATGAAAGTATTCTCGTAAGATGAATGCATGAAATACCTGATTGCGCTTCTAGCAGTTGCTGGTGTGGTCATCAGTTCGTTGGCGCTCCGTGTTCATCTCATGGATCCATCCGCGGCGCCCCCGTGCGCTGTCTCGGAGCACTGGGACTGCGGAGCCGTGAATCATAGCAAGTACGCCGTTTTTCCACCATTGACAATGGACGAACTGGACGACAGTGGCAAACCGAAACCGGGATCGATCCACATTCCGGTAGCTACCATCGGGATCGGTGCATACGCGGCTATCGCCATCCTCGCGCTACTAGGTCGCTACTGGGTCGTACTTGAGCTTAGCCAGATTGGGTTCTTCTGTGCTGCGTTCCTCAGCTACATCGAGAAGTTCATCCTGCAGAAGTGGTGCATTTATTGCGTTTGGTCCCAGGCCACTATCACGGCGATCCTGCTGGCCAGTATTATCGCGGTCATGATGCGGCGCCGGGCAAGGCGAACCGTAGCTCGAGAATCCCCTGCTGTCCCGTAGACTGAAGCCTATGTGGCCCAAGCTACTGCTCGAATTCCTCCCACACCTGTCGCGCCTGATTCCCGCTGCGGACAATTACCTGAACTCTCGCAAGGAGAGTGACAAAGCGCTGCAGGCGGAACTCACCTCGCTGAAGGAGGAGGTTCGTAGTGGCTTCGCGGGGGCGGCTGAAGACCGATATGCACTCAAGGGGCAGTTGAAGACGCAGATCGCGAGTTCCACAGAATTGGCCGCCGACCTAATACGTTTACGCGGTGTCATGGAGAGCTTCGAAGTCCGACTTGCCGCCTTCGAGAAGAGACTGATTGGGACCACTCGTCTCCTTTGGAGCGTTTTTGCCCTCTTGGTGGTCACAATTGTCCTCCTGGTCTTTCGAACCTCACGCTAAGTCACCAGATAAAATTGGGAAATGGAATTCAGCCTTCAGCAGGCATTTGACTGCTTCCGCAGCGACGATCTCATCGGAATAGGCATGGAGGCCGATGCCATCCGGCGACGTCTCCACCCCGGCGGTGTGGTCAGCTATCGCTGCCTACAGGAAATCCAGATAACAGGGGGCCAGAACGGATTGGGAGATCCCGACCTTTGCCCCGCGACGCTGCGTCTTAACTGTAGGTCCGCCAGTTCGCTGCATGAAGTGGCTGAATTTTGTGCAGAGGCGAGGAGGCGCTACCCCTACGGTTGGATAGAAATCGGCTTGGGATTTGATGCGGTATTCGATGAGCGTGCCGCCAAGTCCATGGCGTCGTGGGCCGCCGCGGGCGCAAATTCCATTTTTGTTGATCCGCGCCATGAGAGCGCGAGCTACGCTGCTATCACGAGCACTATGCTGGCCATTCATCGGGTTGCGCACGCCCTCTGCATCCGCACGACCGTAGCCATTCCGTTTGGGTGTGGAGAATCGCTCCCGGAGCGTCTCGCCTGCCTGGAAGCTGTCCGTCTTCTGCAAGAAGAAACCGGTGGATTCGTCGGATTCGTCCCCCTGGGCGTCGACGCCTTGGGGGGGCGCGAGTTGGACGGCGTTACAGCGGTCGAGCGGCTCAAGATGATCGCTGTGTGCCGGATATTCTTGCACAACATTCAACACCTGCAGTCGGTACAGGTCGGTCCTGGACTGAAAGTGCTACAGGCCGGGTTACGATTCGGTGCGGATGATACCGAGTTGCGGCTTACGCGCTCAGGCCCGACGGAGCAAGAACTGCGGCGTGTCATCCGTGACGCGGGCTTCCGCCCCGTTGAACGCGATGGGCCTTACTTCACCACGTTCCTCGGCTAGAAGGGCGTGCTGTACCGGCCATCGCGTAGAATCGACTGCAACGGCAAGCATGCCCCGGAGTAACCTCCTGCCACACCTTCTCTACAAGCTGCATGCGCCGCTGGCGATGCTGGCGGCCTCCAGAGGCCTGCGGCATTACATCGACACACATTATTTGAACCATACCTTCCGTGGCCTCTATCGTTGGAACGCTTTCGATATGGCTATGCTGGTGCCGTACTTCGTTGTGATGGTGATCCTTGCTTTCTACGGCGTGCACCGTTACCAGCTTGTGTGGCTTTACTATCGCAATCGCAAGAATGCGGCGAAGTGGGATCAGCCTGGCGGTCAATTTGAAGAAGGCAAGCTTCCTTTCGTTACCGTTCAACTTCCCATTTATAACGAGCAGTTTGTGGTAGACCGTCTCATCGATGCTGTTTGCCGTCTTGACTATCCGCGAGATCGCTTTGAAATCCAGGTGCTCGACGATTCCACCGACGATACAGTCCAAGTGGCGGGTGAGATTGTTCAACGCTACGCCACTGGCTTCGCAGGTCTGGATCCGCAGCCCGTCTTTCATCTGCACCGCACCAACCGCCACGGCTATAAGGCGGGGGCGTTGGATGAAGGCCTCAAAGTGGCTCAGGGTGAGTTGATTGCCATCTTTGATGCCGACTTCGTACCTCCAGCCGATTGGCTGCGCAAAGTGGTACCCCATTTCGCTGAGTCCGGCATTGGCATGGTTCAGACGCGCTGGACGCACTTGAACCGGAATTACAACTTCATGACGCAAGTCGAAGCCATTCTGCTGGACGGCCACTTCGTGTTGGAGCATGGAGGCAGGTCGCGCGCAGGTGTTTTCTTCAACTTCAACGGGACTGCGGGAATGTGGCGGCGCCAGGCCATCGATGAAGCCGGAGGTTGGCAGCATGACACCCTGACCGAAGACACCGACCTGAGTTACCGTGCGCAATTGAAAGGATGGAAATTCAAATATCTCCAGGATGTTGAATGCCCAGCGGAGCTGCCGATCGAAATGACAGCCTTCAAAACTCAGCAGGCGCGCTGGGCGAAAGGACTTATCCAGACTGGAAAGAAGATTCTTCCCCAAATACTCAAAAGCGATGCGCCCTGGCATACCAAGCTGGAGGCCTGGTACCACCTGACTGCGAATATCAGCTATCCCCTAATGATTGTGCTCAGCGCTCTTTTGATGCCTGCGATGATTATCCGGAGTTGGCAGGGATATATCCAGATGCTGCTCATCGATCTGCCATTGTTCGTTGCAAGCACTATGTCGGTGTCGACGTTTTATCTTGTCAGCCAAAAGGAACTATTTCCCAAAACGTGGTACAAGACCTTTCTCTACGTGCCTGTGTTGATGGCACTAGGTGGTGTGGGTCTTACGATTACCAATGCTATCGCCGTGATGGAAGCGCTGTTCGGTGTGAAGTCAGCATTTGCCCGTACCCCTAAGTATCGAGTGCAGGCGAAGGGTGAGAAAACCAAAGCCGCCGTTTACCGTAAACGTCTTGGTATTGTTCCGTGGATCGAACTTGGGCTCGGTGCATTCTTCGCATGGACGGTTTGGTACGCAATTATGACGGAAAATTATTTCACTGTTCCTTTCCTGCTTCTCTTTGTATTCGGTTATTGGTGTACCGGGCTGCTCAGCCTGCTACAGGGACGTTTTGAGCGCAAAGGATCTGCGGGCTCCAGCATGCACGAGAAGCCGTATCCAGTCGGGATTTAGCGGCCCAAAAATATAAGGTCCGGCGGATTCGCCGGACCTTTATGTCCATGGCAACGACTTTCTGGGTCGTTAGAATCGAATACCAACCTTGATCGGAATGTAGGTAGTTCGATTGCTATTCGCGGGAAAATAGTTATAGCCGCCATACGACTGCCCAAATGAAGTATTTATGTTGCCGGCAGTTAACCCGGTCCGCTGCTTGTTGAAGATGACCACATATCTCGCTTCAACAAAGAAACGCTGGCTCGAGAAACGAGAAAACTTATATGTCAGCCCTAGTCCACCGTTCACGCCAGGCGCGTTACTGGTGTAGTGGTCGATGATTTGATTCGCTTGGTACTGGTAACAACCGTAGTAGTAATCGCAGTACGTGCCGACACTCGGAACAGTGAAATTAGTCACTTTGTGGTAAAAGCCAGCACCAACGACCGCATAGGCTCCAAGCGATCCTTGGCCAACCAGCGAGAATGTAGGGTCGAGAGTAAGCGACATAACATGATTGTTGCCGTCCAACCCTGATATCGGGCTGCAGACTCCTTGAGTTTGCAGGGCCGCCGTACAGCCATAATTATAGAGATATTGTTGGTTCGCCAGTGTTGAGCCTTGCAGTCCGAAGCGATCATAGTCGAACTGCAGCATCACTCCGACACTCTGGCTAAAGTTGCGTCCCGCGCCTACCTCAAACCCGTAGCTGGGATCGAAATACTTATGTGTATTCCCGATCGGCAAAGTCCCGCCGACTCCTATGAGGAAAGCGTATTTACTCGAGCCGTCGGCGTTCGTGTGGCTGTCAGAGTATCGCGGACGACCGTAGCGGCGCCGTGGCGGCGGCTGCAGGCTGTCCAATGCCGAAGCGTTCAACATTAGACGATCCGCATTTTCCGAGTCTAGAGAGGAAGAAGTGCTCGAGGCTGACCCGAAGTAATCCTTGGCAGAAGCAGACGCATAGGTCATCAGCGGAGTTGTGAACGCTGCTTGCGCAGATGACAGCTGCTGCGCCTGGAGCAACGATCCGGTGCCAGCAAGAGCGAGAACGATCGTCGCCGTGCGGCACGCGATAGAGAGGGGACTACGCCTGGTGTGCATTTCCGATTGACTCCCTTATTAGTGCAAAGTCCTTCTGGAGCTTGCTAACCCGAAGGAGGTGAAGATGTTGCGCCGGCAAATTTTCCGCAAAATTCCTTTTCTTCGATAAGACGCACCATACCTGCATTTGGATCGTCTTTTGCGGCCAATTGTTAGATGGCGTACTTCCGCCTCTCAGGTGTGCTAGATCAGCGACAGGCCGAAAGCAATCTACTGTGACCGCCCTGCAAAATCTTCAATTGGACCGCGCTAGTGGATATCGAACTGCTCCGGATGCAGACTCGGATCGCTCTTCACGAGGATGGTCTTGCCAACCATATCCTCCATCTCTTGCAGCCACCTGGCCCCGGAGGCCTTCAGCTGTTTCACT
>Ga0207705_10004476_pt1 | contig 10560 bp, 9 predicted proteins | sample KBSC13metaG_FD_184314 | JGI IMG/M metagenome (GOLD analysis project Ga0207705, IMG submission 184314) | Corn rhizosphere microbial communities from Kellogg Biological Station, Michigan, USA - KBS C1-3 metaG (SPAdes) (version 2) | ecosystem: Host-associated > Plants > Roots > Rhizosphere > Soil ...
CCCGCGGAACTCTTAGCAGCTTTTTCTGCGCCTTGCTGAGTTTGGTCGGCGTTTCGACGATGATCCGGGCAACCAGGTCGCCGCGCCCGCGCCCGTTGAGAACGCTCATACCTGCGCCGCGATGGCGCAATTGCTCGCCCGACTGCACTCCCGCCGGCACCTTCATCTCGACCTTTTCCCCGTCGAGACCCGGTAGAGTGATCGATCCGCCCAGCGCAGCCGTCGTGAAGCTCACCGGGCAGTCGGCGACCAGGGTCGTGCCCTCCCGCGCGTAAACCGGGTGCCGCTTCATGTGCACGAAGATGTAAAGGTCGCCCGCCGGCGCGTTGCGGACTCCGGATTCGCCTTCTCCCGTCACACGGATTCGAGTCCCGTCATCGACGCCGGGCGGGATTTTCACCGTCAGCTTGCGCTTGTTGAGAGTCCGGCCCTCGCCTTCACAGGCGTGGCACGGATCCGCGATGATCTCGCCGCTTCCACGGCAGGTCGGGCAACCGCGCTCGACGACGAAGAACCCCTGCTGCGCACGGACCTTCCCCATCCCGCCGCAGGTCGAGCAGGTGCGCGCGCAGTCCGCTGCTTCCTTGCAGCCGTGGCCACCGCATTTCTCGCAGGTCGCGAGCGCATCCACGGTGACGGTCGCTTCCTTGCCCGCGAACGCCTCTTCCAGCGTCATCTCCAGGTCGTAGCGAAGGTCGGCGCCGCGCGCGGGGTTGGCCCGGGCGCCGCCCGTGCGATCCATGAAGTCCCCGAAGATCGACGAGAAGATATCCGAGAAGCCCTCGAAACCCGCAGCTCCGAACGGGTCCTGCCCGCCTGCCCCGCCATTCTGGAACGCCGCCTTGCCGAACCGGTCGTAGGCCGCGCGCTTCTGCGGATCGCGGAGGCAGTCATAAGCTTCGCTGATGGCCTTGAACTTGTCCTCATGCTCGCGGCAGCCGTTATGGCGATCGGGATGGCACTCTTTCGCGAGGTTGCGATAAGCGCTCTTGATCGTGTGCAGGTCCGCGCCGCGGGAAACGCCCAGCAGCTCGTAATAATCCTGCTCTACCATCGTCCCCTCGCCCTTAACTCGTCACCCCGGACTTGATCCGGGGTCCATGACCTCAAACGCCGGTGTTCATGGATTCCAGCTTTCGCTGGAATGACGTCCATTGCTCAGCCCTTGTTCTCTTCGTCGACCTCGGAGAATTCCGCGTCGACGACCTCTTCGTCCGGCTTCGTGCCTTCGGCTTCCGGCCCGGAAGTTCCGGCGTCGGGCCCGGCCGCAGCCTCGGTTTCTGCCTGCTGCGCCTTGTACATGGCCTCGCCGAGCTTCATCGCCGACTGCGCGAGCGCATTGGTCTTCGTCGTCATCTGTTCGACGTCGCCGCTCTCGACCGCCGCCTTGGCTTCCGAGATTGCGTTCTCGATTTCAGACTTCACCGACGCGTCGACCTTGTCGCCATGTTCCGCCAGCTGCCTTTCGGTGCTGTGGATGAGGCTCTCGGCATTGTTCTTGGCCTCGGCCCCGGCGCGGCGCTTCTTGTCTTCTTCGGCGAAGCTCTCGGCCTCCTGGACCATCTTGTTGATGTCGTCGTCGGAAAGGCCGCCGGACGCCTGGATCCGGATCTGCTGTTCCTTGCCGGTCCCCTTGTCCTTGGCGCTGACGTTGACGATGCCGTTGGCATCGATGTCGAACGTGACCTCGATCTGCGGCACGCCGCGCGGAGCTGGCGGAATCCCGACCAGGTCGAACTGGCCGAGCACCTTGTTGTCCGCGGCCATCTCGCGCTCGCCCTGGAAGACCCGGATGGTGACAGCGCTCTGATTGTCGTCCGCGGTGGAGAAAACCTGGCTGCGCTTGGTCGGGATGGTCGTGTTGCGGTCGATCATCCGCGTGAACACGCCGCCCAGGGTCTCGATGCCCAGCGATAGCGGAGTCACGTCGAGAAGCAGCACGTCCTTGACATCGCCCTGGAGAACGCCGGCCTGGATGGCCGCGCCCATCGCGACGACCTCGTCGGGGTTGACGCCGACGTGCGGGTCCTTGCCAAAGAACTCCTTCACGACTTCGCGCACGCGCGGCATCCTGGTCATTCCGCCGACCATGACGACGTCGGCGATGTCCTTCGCTTCGAGGCCGGCATCCTTCAGTGCCTTCTTGCACGGCTCGATGGTGCGCTGGATGAGGTCGCCGACCAGCTTTTCGAGGTCGGCTCGGGTGATCGTCTCGACGAGGTGGAGTGGAGTCGTCGTCCCTCCTTCCATGCGCGCAGTGATGAACGGCTGGTTGATCTCGGTTGTCGAGGCCGAGCTCAGCTCGATCTTCGCTTTCTCGGCGGCTTCCTTCAGCCGCTGAAGCGCAAGCCGGTCGGTGCGGAGGTCGATGCCCTCCTTTTCCTTGAACCGGTCCGCCAGGTAATTCACGATCTTGGCGTCGAAATCCTCGCCTCCGAGGAAGGTGTCTCCGTTGGTCGACTTCACCTCGAACACGCCGTCGCCGATCTCGAGGATCGAGATGTCGAACGTTCCGCCGCCAAGGTCGTAGACGGCGATGGTCTTGCCGTCCTGCTTCTCCAGCCCATAGGCGAGAGCGGCAGCGGTTGGCTCGTTGATGATACGTAGAACTTCGAGACCCGCGATCTGCCCGGCATCCTTGGTCGCCTGGCGCTGGGCGTCGTTGAAGTAAGCCGGGGTCGTGATGACCGCCTGGGTGACGGGCTCGCCGAGATAGGCTTCGGCGGTTTCCTTCATCTTCTGGAGAATGAAGGCGGAAATCTGCGAGGGGCTATAGTCCTTGCCGCCGGCTCCGACCCAGGCGTCGCCATTGTTGCCCTTGACGATCTTGTAGGGGACAAGCTCGGTGTCCTTCTTCGTGATCGGGTCGTCGAAACGGCGCCCGATCAGGCGCTTCACGGCGAATATCGTGTTGTCGGGGTTGGTGACCGCCTGCCGCTTGGCGGGCTGGCCGATCAGGCGCTCGCCGTCCTTCGTGAAAGCGACCACCGACGGAGTGGTGCGCGCGCCTTCGCTATTCTCGATGACCTTGGGCTTGCCGCCTTCCATGACGGCCACGCAGCTGTTGGTCGTGCCAAGGTCGATTCCGATCACCTTCGCCATTTCTCTTCCCTCTTCCATTCGCCCCCGGACGCAGCGAACCGCGCCCGCGTAAATTCGTGTCGGCAGCGATATAGGAGCAGCGAGCGGCCCAACAAGGTCCGCCATGCTGCGACTTTGTTAACCATAAGATGGCAACAACCCTGTGGTGGACGCGCTTCGAAACGGCAGCTGGCTTACGCGCGAGCGGGTAATCGCGATTTCGGCGATGGTCGGCGCCGCGTCCCTGTTCTCGCTGGTCTGGTTGTTCGGATTCGGTCACGGGACTCTCGATCCGTTCGGACGCCCCCTGGGGACCGACTTTTCGCAAGTCTATGCGGCCGGCAAGATGGTCCTTGCCGGCCATGCAGGCGACGTCTGGACCTGGCCGAAACATTTCGCAGTCCAGCAGCAGATCCAGCACAGCACGACCGTGGACCTCTACGGCTGGCACTACCCGCCGCCGTTCCTGCTTGTCGCGACTCCGCTTGCGCTGCTCGCCTACCTCCCTGCCCTGCTCGTGTGGCAGGCGCTCACGCTCGGCGCCTTCGCCTGGCTCATGTGGCGCATCGTCCCGCGCTGGGAGACGATCCTTCTCGTCCTTTCCGCGCCGGTGACGTTGGTCTGTGTCACGCACGGCCACAACGGTTTCCTGACCGCCTTCCTGCTCGGCGGCGGGCTTTTCCTCCTCGACCGCAAACCGCTGGTCGCGGGGCTGTTGCTCGGCTGCCTCATCTACAAGCCGCAACTCGGCCTGATCATCCCGCCGCTCTTGCTCGTAACCCGCAACTGGCGGGCAATCGCGGGCGCGTGCATTTCTGCGAGCCTCCTGATCGCCGCGACCCTGCTGCTGTGGGGCTGGCCGGTCTGGCAGGCCTTTATCGACAGCCTGCCGCTGACCCGCCATGTCGTTCTCGAACAGGGCCGCACCGGCTGGTACAAGATCATGAGCGCCTTTTCGGCCGTGCGAATGTGGGGCGGCGGCATCGCGCTCGCCTACGCAATCCAGTCGATGGTCACGGCCGTCACCATGACGACGGTCGTTTTCCTCTCGCTGCGGAGCAACGCGAAGCTGCGCAATGCCGCGGTGGCAGCGTCCATCATCCTCTCGACGCCCTACGTCCTCGACTACGACTTCGTCGTGCTCGGCCTGGGGATTGCGTGGCTTTGGCTGGACGGAGAGGAGAACGGGTTCCTGCCGTGGGATCGCGCCCTGCTCGCGTTCGCCTGGGTTGCGATGCTTCCCGCGCGCCAGATCGCGCACTTCACCAATTTTCCGCTCGGCTTGCTGACCGCCGCCATCATGCTGGCGCTGCCGGTCCGCAGGTCGATCGTCAGGGCATCGCCATTCCGCCGTTCACGTGTAGCGTTTGCCCGGTGACGTAACCGGCCTCTTTCGAGGCCAGGTAGACGCAGGCCGCACCGATATCCTCGCCCGAACCCATCTCGCCCATCGGAATCCGCGACAGAATCCCCTCTCGCTGCTGGTCGTTGAGCGCGTCGGTCATGGCCGAAGTCATGAACCCCGGAGCGACGCAATTGGCCGTGACTCCGCGGCTTGCGAGTTCCTGCGCGACGGCCTTCGTCATCCCGATCAGAGCCGCCTTGGAAGCGACATAATTGGCCTGTCCGGGATTGCCCGTGATCCCAACCACGGACGTGATCGAGATGATTCGTCCGAACCGCGCCTTCATCATCGGCTTGGCCGCCGCCCGCATCAGCCGGAATGCGGCCTCGAGGTTGACCTTGAGGACCTCTTCGAACTCCTCGTCCTTCATCCGCATCAGCAGATTGTCGCGCGTAATCCCGGCATTGTTGACGAGGATGTCGATCTTGCCACCGAGGGCATCCACCGCCGACGGCACCAGCCGGTCCACGGCCGAGGCATCGGACAGGTTGCAGCCAATGGCGACATGATCGCCGCCCAGCCCTTCGCGAAAGCGCTCCAGCTTCTCGACGTTGCTCCCCGAAACCGCCAGTCGCGCCCCCTGGCCGGCCAATGCCGCGGCGATCGCGGACCCCAGCCCGCCCGAAGCGCCGGTCACCAGCGCGGTCATTCCAGTGAGGTCGAACATCACGCGATCTCCTTCGCCAGCGCTCCGATATCTTCCATCGTGACGACGCTGGTCATCTTCACGTCGGGGACGATGCGCTTGACCATCGACCCCAGCACCCTGCCGCCGATCTCGACGAATTCCGCGACCCCCGCCTCGGCCATGTTGCCCACACTCTCCCGCCAGCGAACCATCCCGGTCACCTGGTCGACGAGCAGGCCGCGGATCGCGTCCGGGTCGCTCTCGGCAGCCGCAGTCACATTCGCGAAAACCGGCACTGCCGGAGCCGCGACAACGACATAGCTCAGCGCGTCGCTCATGGCTTCGGCCGCGGGCTGCATCAGAGGACAGTGGAATGGTGCGGAAACCGGCAGCGGCACAGCTCGCTTCGCCCCGAATTCCTTCGCCATTTCGACCGCGCGGTCGATCGCGGCCTTTGCGCCCGAGATCACCACCTGGCTCGGGTCGTTGTCGTTGGCGACCGTGCAGACTTCACCCTGCGCGGCAGCCTCGGCGATCCGCCGCGCCATCGGCAGGTCCGCGCCGAGAAGCGCGGCCATCGCGCCTTCGCCCACCGGGACGGCGGCCTGCATCGCCTGGCCACGAAGCTTGAGCAGCTTGGCAGTCGTCGCGAGATCGAACGACCCAGCTGCGCACAAGGCAGAATATTCGCCGAGGCTGTGCCCGGCGACGAAGCTCGCCACGTCCGAGAGATCCACCCCCCACGCCCGAAGCACCGCGATCGAATGCGCCATGATCGCCGGCTGGGCATTCTCGGTTAGCTTCAGCTCCTCGTCCGGCCCTTCCCGCATCAACCGGAAGAGGTTCTGCCCGAGCGCCTCGTCGACCTCGTCGAACACGTCCCTGGCGGGCCTGCTCGCGTCGGCAAGCGCCGCTCCCATGCCGACCGACTGGCTTCCCTGCCCAGGGAAAATGAATGCGCGCATCGTTGCCCCACTTTGGCTATGGACTTGGCGGGGCGACTAGGCTGGCGAGCGCCGCTTGCCAAGGCGGGAGAAAATGATGACCGACGATCGCGAGCGCCGGATGCTCGGCCCGTGGATGACTCTCGCGCTCGTCATCAGCGGCGTCGTCGGCGTCGGCATCTATTACCTCCCGATCGCGCTCGCCCCGCTTGGCGGAAGCGTTCCCATCGGCTGGCTGATCAGCGCCATCGGAATCATGGCCATGGCCTATTGCGCCTCCCGGATCATCAGCCCCGACGGCGGCGGCATCCAGGCCTATGTCGAGCACGAGCTCGGTTCGGGCGCCGGCTTCATGGTCACATGGATGACCTGGTGCTCCAGTTGCGTCGGCAATCCGGCGGTCGCGCTCGCCGCGGCCGCGGGCCTCGCCACGATCATCCCCGGTCTCGGCAATCACCTGGTGCTTCTGGCCTCCGCTTTCTTCATCACCCTGACGCTCGTCAATCTTCGCGGAATCAAGGCGGTCGGCGAGCTCGCGATCGTCACCGTCCTCATCAAGATCCTGCCGCTCATCGCGGTCATCGTCATCGCCGCCATGCTCGGCGGCAGCGGCGCGCCACTCCAGCCCATCGACGTGCCTCCGCCCTCCTTCGGCAATATCGCCACCGCCTCGGCCCTGTGCCTGTTCGCGCTCACCGGCTTCGAATTCGCGCTGTCCCCGGTGGGCAAGATCCGCAATCCGGAGCGCAATCTCGCCCGCGCTCTCGTTTTCGGCCTTGCCGGCATCGCCGTCACCTACCTGCTGGTGACGCTTTCGCTCAGCCTGATCATGCCCAACTCGGCCATCGCCAGGTCCATCGCCCCGTTCCCGCAGGCGATCGGCTCCTACTGGGGCGGCGTGGCTGGCCTTCTTGCGGCCGTGGCGATGGTGGTCAGCGCCTTCGGAACTCTCAACGCTTCGATCCTCGCCTGCGGGGAAATGCTCTATTCGATGGCGCTGCGGAACGACATGCCGCGCTATTTCAGCCGCACCAACCGCTTCAACGCGCCTCATGCGGCGCTGATCGCAAGCGTCGGCCTCGGCTTCATCCTTCTCGCCCTCAACGAGGCGAAGGGCACCACCCAGCTCTTCACCTTCATCACCCTGCTCGCGACCGACGCGGTCCTTTACCTCTATTCCGCCGCCGCCATCGCCGCCGCGATCAAGGACAAGCGCCCGACGACGACGATCGCCTGCGTCATCGGCCTCGCCTTCGTCCTGTTCGCTTTCTACGGCTCGGGGCTCGAGGCCTTCCTGCTGTCGGTGGCGCTGTTCGCGACCGGGGGCGTGATCTTCCTGATCAGGAAGCCGCGGACCAACCCGCCGCCGGAGGTCGTTCCAGCCGCGCCTGGGGAATGAGCTTGCGGAGCTTGCCCGCAAAGCTCCTCAGGCAGACTTCGCTCGTCCCCAGCGGCCCCGCCTCATAGGCCGGCGACTGCATCCCCAGCTGCACCCGGGTGATCAGCTCCGTATCCTCCGCGTTCACCCGCCGGTTGATCCGCCAGTTCAAGTATCGCGCCGCCTTCATCTCCCGCCGCTCATCCGGAAGCGCGTAGCTGATCTCCCGGATCACCGTCTCGGTCGAGCTCACGGGGAGGAACTGCATGAAATCCACCTGGTCCGGGTAGATGTCGAACGCGACGTTGGGGAACAGCTTGTAATACAGCCACTTGCGCCGGTGCGACGGCGGCAGGTGCTCCACCTCCGGAAGCAATTCCTGATACGCCCGCTCCGACACGTTGGCGCTCGCCTTCTCGGCCAGGTCGCCTTCCATCCGGTCGACCCATTCCTTCGCCTCGATCCGGTAATTCTTCCCGAACAATCGCGTCAGCCCCGGATGCCCGACCGGGATATGCAGATGGTCCGAATAATTGTCCGCGATCGTCTTCCAGTTGAGCGGCCGCGGCCGCAGCGTCACGCGCCCGATCGCCCGCAACTCCTCGAGCCGGTACGGCGCCACCTCCGCCTCGTAAGGCGCCATCATCTCGGCGACGCTCGGCGCGCCGGGCTCCAGCGTCACGAACACAAACCCGCGCCAGCGCTCCAGAGCCACCGGGAACAGCCCGTGATCCTCCGTCCGAAGCCCCGGATATTCGTGCCTGTGCGGCACCCCGACCAGCCGCCCGTCCCGCGCATAGCTCCACGCGTGATACGGGCAGGTCAGCACTTTCGCGCAGCCCCCCGTCCCGTCCACGATCCGCGACCCGCGATGCCGGCACACGTTGGAAAAAGCGCGGCATTCCCCGTCATCCCCGCGGATGACGATCACGCTCTCGCCCAGATATTCGATCGACCGCCACTCGCCCGGCTCGGCAATCTCGCCCTCATGGCAAACCACCTGCGGCGCGGCGCGCAAAAACGCTTTCTTCTCCGCCTCGAAGAACTCCGGATCGAAATAGAGCCACCCCGGCAGGCTCATGCCATCCAAAGCGTCGGGCGTCGGTTCAACGGAGCGAAGTTGCGTAGCCATGGCTCCAGTCTAGCCGTTCATCCCGACCGAGCCAACGGCGACCGTCGGATCCACTCGAGCGATCCGCATTTCGCAGGAACCCCCGCGCCCCCGCCTCGTTGCGCCTCTCGCGACACGAGGAGACTCCCGCAATGAAAAACTCCATCCGCACCCTGACCCTCACTGCCGCGGCAGTGCTGGCCCTCGCCGCCTGCAAGAAGACCACCGAGACGAACAACATGGCCGCGCTCGACCTCAACGCGACGGACAACATTGCGATGACCGCCAACACCCCGGCCACCAACGAAGCCGGTACCAACACCGCCGCCGCGGGCCAGGTGGACGCCGATTTCGTCACCAGCTCGATCAAGGGCGACACCGCGGAGGTCGCCATCGGCCAGCTCGCGACGACGAAGGGCTCGACCAGGGCGGTCAGGGACTTCGGCCAGATGCTCGTCACCGACCACGGCGCCCACAAGCAGAAGCTGATCGACCTCGCCAACACCGCCGGCATAACGGTCCCGACCGAGCCCGCCGACGAAGGCCACGCCAACCTCCTCAAGCTCCAGGCACTGAGCGGCACGACGTTCGACAAGACGTTCGAGCAAATGCTGGTCGACAGCCACCACAAGGGCATCGCCAAGAACGAGAAACAGGCGGCCAGCGGAGACGCGCAAACCGCCGCGCTGGCGAAGGCGACACTGCCGGTCCTGAAGAAGCATCTGGCCAATGCCGAAGCCTTGCTCAAATAGTTCCCCGGCGAAGGCCGGGGTCCAGTCCGGTCAAAAGACTCTGTTCCCCTGCGAAGGCAGGGGTCCAGCCCGTCAAAGACTCTGTTCCCCTGCGCAATGCCCGAACGGCACCGTCCCCCAGACGGTGCCGCATGCGGACATGGGGCCCAGTCCGATCGAAGACTCGTCATCCCGGGCCTTGAGCCGGGACCCGCTGCCTTCTTCCCTTGTCGCGTCTCTGGCGCCTAGGTGAAAGCGCCCGCCGGAGCTAATCGTCTTCCGGCGGGTTGATTGGCTGGCCGCGCTTCAGTTGCATCACTGCTGCAGCATTTCTAGGTCGTGAACCCATAAACGGGATTCCCTTGGCGGCGTAAATCTGATTCAGGCTCACGGATGAGCCGATATGATCTGAGCGATTTCGAGTGGCGGGTGATCCAGCCGCTGTTGCCCAACAAGCCGAGGGGTGTTGCGCGGGTCGATGACCGGCGAGTGCTGAATGGCATTTTCTGGGTGTTGCGCGCGGGTGCGCCGTGGCGCGATCTGCCCGAGCGCTATGGGCCGAGAACGACCTGCTACAACCGCTTCGTCAGGTGGCGAAAAGCGGGGGTATGGGACCGATTGATGGACGCGATTACAGCGGCCCATGATGGCGACATCCAGATGATCGACAGCACTTCGATACGGGCGCACCAGCAGGCTGCGACGGCAAAAAGGGGGGTCGAGATCATTGTCTCGGTCGTTCCCGGGGAGGCCTCACGACCAAGATCCACGCGCTCGTCGACCGGCAAGGCTTGCCGCTGAGGCTTTCCCTGAGCGCGGGACAGGCGCACGATGTACCGGCCGCGCTCACCCTCCTCGATCGGCTCGATGCTCGAACCATCGTGCTCGGCGACAAGGCTTACGATGCCGGCAACATCCGCGACCTGATCGAAGACCAGGGCGCGGTCCCCAACATCCCCGCCAAGTCCAACCGCAAATGGCGGCCGTGCTTCAGCAAAACCCTCTATCGCGAGCGCAATCAGGTCGAACGCTTCTTCAGCAAGTTGAAGCACTTCCGCCGCATCGCAACCCGCTACGACAAGCTCGCCGACAACTTCCTCGCCATGGTCAAGCTCGCCTCAACGCGCCTCTGGCTGCGCGCTTATGAGTCTACGGCCTAATTAGGAATTGGTGCAACGCTGAGCCACCGCGCTTTAGATAACTGTCAACAATCGATTTATCGATAAAAACGAATTGAAGGTGTGTTGATTCGGTGATGTGCTTTGCGAATTCCAGCGCCTGC
>Ga0207705_10004480_pt1 | contig 10557 bp, 6 predicted proteins | sample KBSC13metaG_FD_184314 | JGI IMG/M metagenome (GOLD analysis project Ga0207705, IMG submission 184314) | Corn rhizosphere microbial communities from Kellogg Biological Station, Michigan, USA - KBS C1-3 metaG (SPAdes) (version 2) | ecosystem: Host-associated > Plants > Roots > Rhizosphere > Soil ...
GCCAGGCGATTGGGGGGATCAACGATCATATGGGAGTCGTTTTCAGCGGGAACGACCACGATCGCAGAGAAGGGAATGGCGGCATATAAACCCGGTGCAGGGGTCTGATTGGCAGCCCGCGCAGTGTCTGTAGCGACCTGCTTTGTTGGGTGCAGTCCTGCAACCTCCGGCGGGGCAGCGGAAATGGACGTGGGATGCGATGTGACGCCGAGCAGCAAGATCATGGCGCCGAGTGGGACCCGTTTTGTCATGATAAAGGGAAGACGATCGAAACCGGATTTTATTGGGGGTTGGCCCGCTGTTTGGGGAGTTGGGCCGAACGCTACAAAACGGCAAATTGATCGTATTTTCCCTCTCGCACGCACAACGCGAGGGGGGGAGAGTGTGAAATCCGGCGACGAGCCACGTCGCGGATCGGCGGTCACAGGATAGGTTCGATTCCTGCTCTGTTTTGGTGTTGTAGCCCACCGAGATCGAGCCTCCGCAACTTGGCTTGCATGAAATTGAAACCCCACATCAGATTGCTCTTCGTTGACGATGACGAAAGTGTGCGAACGATCTTTGGGACTGTGTTGCAGGAGGCAGGATATTCTGTAGAAACTGCCGAGAGTGGGCAGGAGGGATGGCGGCGGTTCCACCAGAACAACTCTTGGGATGTGGCGATTGTCGACCGAGCAATGGCGGGAATGGGCGGAGAAGAGCTTGCCAAACTGATCAAGGAGACTTCTCCACGCACAGCCCTCATCATGATCACGGGTGCTCCAGAGGCAATTGAGGAGCCGCTGCTGTTTGACGCTATCCTGGCAAAACCATTTCGTTCATCGGAGTTGCTGACCTACGTGGCGGCGGCACTGCGGGGAAATCGCGACCGTCCGCTTTGGTCCAAACTGACAAGCTGGCTCTCCTGACCTCAACCAGTGGAAGGGCCGCGAGAGCCAGGTTTTTCTTGCCGTTCAAAAGGACGGCAGGACTTCCGCCCGCTGCGTTGGAGATGCTGGAGATGATCTGCGTTCCAACCGAGTCCTGGCAGCATTGCTTGGCGATTTGTAGGCACCGGTCTGGGCATGCGGCACAGCCAGAGGAGGAGGTGACACCTGTTCGAGAATTCGCAGAGTGGGATCGAAATGTTCCCTTCTTTGACTTCGAGGCGCTTCGATTTCACACGAGAAACTTGCCGCTTTGTCATGCCCGAAGCCCTATTCCCGCCAGATCCTCACGGAATCTGGCGGAGCCTACGGGGCTCGAACCCGCAACCTCCGCCGTGACAGGGCGGCGCTCTAACCAATTGAGCTAAGGCTCCTTGAAAGGAGGGCGGGACGTTAGAGCGCGGGGTGGGGGGCGGCAACCATTTTTTCGCGGTTTTTTGCGCCCCCTTGCCTGGAGCTTTCGATAGGGTCTCCGGATGCCCTCCATCAGCCCGGTCGACACTGAGAAACTTCGTCCCGTTTTCCTCACGGCGGAATGGCGTTCGCTGGTCATGCTGAATTACGCGGTCGATCCCGCGATCCTGGTGCGGCATCTGCCGCGTGGATTGGAGATCGATTTCTGGCGGGATGAGGCGCTGGTGAGCATGGTGGGGTTCCGGTTTCTGCACACACGTGTGCTCGGGGTGGCCATTCCCTTCCACCAGGATTTCGAGGAGGTGAACCTGCGATTTTATGTGCGCCGGCGGGCGGAGGAGGGCTGGCGGCGTGGGGTCGTCTTCGTGCGCGAGATCGTGCCCAGGAGCATGATCGCACTGGTGGCGCGCGTGGCCTACAACGAACCGTATCTCGGCCTGCCGATGCGCCACTGTGTGCCGCCCGCAGGGGAGGCTGGCAGGTTTGAATTTGGCTGGAAATTCCGGGACGCCTGGTGCGGGCTCGGGGCGGAAACGGTGGGCGAACCGGCGACGATTGCGGCCGGCAGCGCGGAGGAATTCATCTTCGAGCACTACTGGGGCTACACGCGGCAGCGCGATGGGAGCACCGCGGAATATCAGGTGGAGCATCCGCGCTGGAGGGCCTGGCAAGCCTCCAACTCGTGGCTGACGGGAGAACTCGGCACGCTTTACGGTGCGGGATTTGGCAATGCGCTGGGCGGAGCGCCGCGGTCGGCTTTTGTCGCGGATGGGTCGGAGGTAACCGTGCGCCGGGGGACGCGGCTGGGGTAAGCGTCGTGCGTGCTGGCTGAAGGGGGGCGGGGCTGTTAAGTAGCGGTGAATTTGTTCGCCGGGCGATCCAAATATCACGTGGAGATCGAGCAGTCGGGGCAGGACTATTTCGCGCACAAGACTGGATTTACTCCGAAGTCACTCATCGGCTTTGTCACTCCGATCGGATTCCCTTATTATGTGATTCAGCAACAAAATCTCGAAATCGGTGCCATTTTTTTCAAGCAACCACCGAACGAAGAGCAGCAGCGGATGATCGGCGCGAGAGCTTAAAGCCATGGTTACGATGCCGGTTCTTCACGGCTGGCCGTGAAGAACTCAGAAAAAAGTGCCCGCAATTCACATGACTGACACGAATACAACACTGTATGCATTTACGTCACTCGACTGATCGGGAGCTCAAAATGAACGAACTGGAACCCTCACCCCTTCGCCGCACGCCCCCGCCGAGCCGCAATCGTCAGTCATCAATCGTAAATCATAAATGCCCAATTGTCCCAGTGGGCACTCGTCACTCGACACATCCTCGCCGATTTGGTGCCATCCGGTCATGAGTTCTCTTTGGGATCGTTATCAGCAATATCTTCTGCGCCACGAAGCGCTCGGCATCACCCTCGACATCAGCCGGATGCGCTTCGGCGACGATTTTCTCAGCTCGCTGGAACCTCTCGCCCAGAAGGCCTTTACCGCCATGCAGGCGTTGGAAGCGGGCGCGATTGCCAATCCGGATGAAAACCGCATGGTCGGCCACTATTGGCTCCGCGCGCCGCAATTGGCGCCGACTCCCGAACTGAAGGCGGAGATCGAGCAGTGCAATGCCCAGATCCAGAAATTCGTCGCCCAGGTGCACGACAGCGGCCGATTTACGGATGTACTCGTCATCGGGATCGGCGGGTCGGCCCTCGGCCCGCAGTTTATCAGCGACGCCCTGGGTAAGGATGACGACCGGCTGCGCCTGCACTTTTTCGATAACACCGATCCGGATGGCATGGACCGGGTGCTTTCGACCCTTCACCACCGGCTGGAGCATACCCTGTGTGTCGTCATCTCGAAATCCGGCGGGACCGCCGAGACGCGCAATGGCATGTACGAGGCGGACTATGCCTACCGGAAAGCCGGCCTGGACTTCGCGCGCAATGTGGTCGCGGTGACCGGCGCCGGTTCGACCCTGGACGGGATTGCCGAGCGGAATGGCTGGCTGGCGCGGTTCCCGATGTGGGATTGGGTCGGTGGACGAACGTCGGTCATGAGTGCCGTGGGGCTCGTGCCGCTGTGTCTCCAGGGGATTGACATGCAGGAGCTGCTTGACGGCGCGGCCGCGATGGATGCGTGGACGCGCACGCCGGAGACGCTGAAAAACCCGGCGATGCTCCTGGCACTCATGTGGCATTTCGCGGGCAACGGGAAGGGGGAGAAGGACATGGTGGTGCTGCCCTACAAGGACCGCCTGGTGCTGTTTTCGAAATACCTCCAGCAGCTTGTCATGGAGTCCCTGGGCAAGAAGCTCGACCTCGATGGGAAGACGGTGAACCAGGGCATCGCCGTCTATGGAAACAAAGGCTCGACCGACCAGCACGCCTATGTGCAGCAACTCCGCGACGGGGTGCACAATTTCTTCGTGAGCTTCATCGAAGTGCGGGAGGGGCGCGCCGGGTCGTCGATGAAAGTGGAGGGCGACGCCACGACGGGCGATTTCCTGCAAGGATTTTTACGTGGAACACGCACGGCCCTTTACGAGGGCGGGCGCGATTCCATTACCGTGAGCCTACCGAAAGTGACCCCTGCCACTGTTGGCGCCCTGATCGCGCTCTATGAGCGTGCGGTCGGCTTTTATGCATCCCTGGTCAATATCAATGCCTACCACCAGCCCGGGGTCGAAGCCGGGAAGAAGGCGGCCGCTGCCGTCCTCCAGGTCCTGGCCAAGGTGCGGGGGGCGCTCTCGGCCAATCCTCAGACGGCCAGCCAGATGGCGGCGGCCCTCGGGGAGGACCCGGAAGCGGTCTTCCACGCTCTCCAACAACTTGCCGCCAACGATGGGCGGGTCAAAGCGACGCCGGGCGCGGGGCCTGCGGCGGACAGTTTCGCCCTGGCGTGATGGCCGCGATGCCCCCAGGCAAACCAGCCTCGACCGAAAATGTGACGGTCCCGTTCGACCGTGTGGTGGGAATGGTTCGACATCTCACGCATGAGATCCGCAACGGGCTCAATACCCTCGATCTCCAGGCGGCGTTCTTGCAGGAGCTGGTGACCGACGCCGAGGCTTCGCCCGAGGTGAAGCGTTTCCGGACGATGATTGGCAGCACAAACAAGGCACTCCAGGCGCTCTCCGCGACGTTCTGGCTGGGCCAGGCGAATCCTGTCACCTACTCCGCGAAAATTTTCGCCGAGGATTTCCGCAACCGCATCGCCTCGGTCCTGCCCGAAGGTGGCATGCGGGAGATTGCCTGGACGGAAACTCTGGGCAAAGAGTCCGTATCCCTGGATATCGAAATGATCTTTCGCGCCTTTAGCGAGTTCCTGAAAAACGCTTTTAATTTCCGGGAAAAGGGCGGGAAAATCGACGTGCGCATCCTGACCGAGGAAGGACGCTTCATCCTCGAATTGAAGGAAACCAAGTCGGAGCTGGCCTCACCGCCGGAAACGTGGGGTTGCGAGCCCATGGTCTCCACGCGGCGCGGCGGATTTGGCATGGGACTCTTTCACGCGCGGCGCATCCTCGATGCTCATCACGGAACGGTTGATTTCGCGTTTGATCCCGCCGGGCAGCTCCTCACGACCCGGCTCTCGCTGCCTCTGGCCGACGGTTGAACATGCCTGCTTCTTCGCTTCATAGAATCGTCGTGGTGGACGACGAACGTGCGATCCTCCTCACGCTGGAGGCCCTGCTCACGCGTCACGGATATGAGCCGCACCTTGCGCACACCGGTGCGGCGGGCACGACTCTGGTGCGGAAGGTCAAACCCGACGTCGTCCTGCTGGATCTCGGCCTGCCCGATGTCGATGGCATGGAAGTGCTGCGGGAACTCAAGGCCGAGTTTCCGCACGTGCCGGTGATCATCCTCACGGCCAACGATTCGCTGAGCAACGCGATCGATTCGATCAAGCAGGGCGCATTTCATTTCATCAGCAAACCCTACGCCGTTGAAGAGCTGCTCAATCTCATCGCGCGCGCCATTCAGCAGAAGCAGCTATTGCAGCAGGCCGAAACGCTGCACGAGGAAAAGCAGCAGCTTTCGAAACGCCTGGAGCGGGCCGAGCGCCAGCTCGCGCCGGTGATCAAGAGCCGCTGTATGCGCGATGTGCAGGACCTCGTCGAGCGGGTCGCGCCCACGGATGCCAATGTGCTCCTCCTCGGGGAGAGCGGCGTGGGCAAGGAAGTCATGGCCAACCAGGTGCACGGCCTGAGCAAGCGCGCCTCCAAACCCCTGGTGAAGCTGAATTGCGCGGCCTTTCCGGCGAACATGATCGAGGGCGAGCTGTTCGGCTACGTGAAGGGCGCCTTTACCGGCGCGGTGGCCGATTTTCCGGGAATGATTTCCGAGGCCAATGGGGGCACCCTATTTCTCGACGAGATTGCCGAAATGCCCGTCGAGTTGCAGACGCGTTTCCTGCGGGTGCTGCAGGAGCGCGAGTTTCGCCCACTGGGCAGCACGAGGACGATTCCCGCGAATTTCCGCCTGATCGCGGCCACGAATCGGCCCGCCGCCGAGGCCTTGCGTAGCGGGGCGCTGCGGCAGGATTTGTACTATCGGCTCAATACCTTCCAGGTGGAGATCCCGCCCCTGCGCGAACGCAAGGAGGACATCCCCGCGCTCGTCTCCACCTTCGTGCAGCGGTTTGCCGGGAGTCTCGGCAAGCCCGAGCCCACCATCGCTTCCGAGGCGTTTGACATGCTGTTGAACTACTCCTGGCCGGGCAACATCCGGGAACTGCAAAACGCCATCGAGTACAGCGTAGTCCTGGCCGACCATGGCGTGGTCGGGCCGAAGCAACTGCCGAAGGAAATACAGCTTCCCGTGGCGCTTCAGGCGGCCAGGTCGGCGCCCGCCGCCGCTACCCTGAATCTCGAGGAACAGGAGAAGAATTCCATTCTCCAGGCCCTCGCCCAGGCGCATGGCAACAAGAAGAAGGCGGCGGTGATTCTCGGCATTCACCGCCCGACGCTCTATAGCAAGATGAAGCGGTTTGGGATCGCCCTGCAATAAATCCGCCATTTCCCGTCGCGATTTTCCCGGAATTCGGCATTTTGCAGTCCGCCATTCCTCATCCTCATGCTTCGACATCGCGAAAAAGTCCTCGCTCACGCTGAACAGCAGCTCCGCTCCCAGGGGCAGTTGAGTTCGGCGGAACTGCTTTCGCTCTACAAGAAGTTCCTCAAGATCGAGAACCATCGCATCCGCCTGAAGCACCACAGCGGAGGAGGCGGGCGCGAGATCTGCGGCCAGCGCGCCAGCCTCGTGGATGTGGTGCTGCGGCATCTGCTCGATGCGGCGGTCGAGTCCAGCCCGAACCGGGCGAAGCTGCCCAAGATCGGGCTGGTGGCGATCGGCGGCTATGGCCGCGGCGAGCTGAATCCGTTCAGCGACATCGACATCATGTTCCTGCATGACGACTCGATGAAGCAGCTCGACCCCCAGCTCAATGAGATCGTGCAGCAGATCCTCTACATGCTGTGGGATGTGGGATTCAAAGTCGGCCACTCGACCCGCTCCATCTCCGGGGCGGTGAAGCAGGCCAATGAGGACATGCTCTCCAAGACGGCGCTGCTGGAATCCCGGCTCATCGCCGGCGACGACGATCTCTTTGCAAGGTTCCGGATCGCGTTTGTGAAGCATTGCGTCGAGGGCCACGTCGACGAGTACATCGGGGAGCGCGTGAAAAACCAGGCGGAGCGGCACGAGAAGTTCGGCCATACCGTTTATCTTCAGGAACCCAATATCAAGAATGGCTGCGGCGGCCTGCGGGATTATCAGAATCTCCTGTGGATCAGCTTTTTCAAGGAGCGCGTGCAGACGACCGCCGGGCTCGTGGAGAAAAAGCTGCTCAACGAGGCCGAGCGCCGCCAACTGGATCGCGCTTACGATTTCCTGCTGCGGATTCGGACGGAGTTGCATTACCTGAACAAGCGGTCCGCCGATGTGATCATCATGAGCCAGCAGCTCCAGATCGCGAACAAGCTGAATTACCCGCAGAAGAATTTGCTGCGCCGGAGCGAGGCGTTCATGCGCGACTATTACCAGCACGCGCGAAATATCTACTCGATCACCGAATTGCTCTCCGAGCGCCTGTGCCTGCCGATTGGCCCGAAGAAACCCGGCGGGTTGCTCGGTTTCCTGCGCAAGCCCAAGCCGGTCAAAACCGAGGAGTTTGACGGCTTCTACAGCGTCGATGGCCAGATCTTCGCGGAATCCTCGAACATCTTCAACCAGGAGCCGGCGCGAATGATGCGCCTGTTTCAGCACATGCAGCAGCGCGGGCTCGATCTCAGCCCGGAGCTGGCGCAGCTCGTGCGCCGTCGGCTGCATCTCGTCGACCGCACCTTCCAATATGCGCGCGCCACCCGCGAAACCTTTCTCGCCATCTGCTCGCGCAAGGGGCAGGTGGGGCGGATTTTCCGCGCCATGCACGAGGTGGATTTCCTCGGGCGCTACATCCCGGAGTTCGGCCAGCTCACCTGCCTGGTGCAGCACGAGTTTTTCCACCGCTACACCGCGGATGAACACACGCTGGTGTGCGTGGAGAAGCTCGACATGCTGGTCGATACGCCGGAGCCAAGATTCGCGGAGTACCGGAAGCTCTTTCGCGATCTCGAGGATCCCGCCGTCCTCTACCTGGCGATGCTCCTCCATGACACCGGCAAGGCGGCCAATGCCAAGGTGCACGCCGAGGCGAGCGCACTCTTCGCGCAGAAGGTTTCCCGCCGGCTGCAACTGACGGCGGAGCAGCGCAAGGCCCTGGTTCTCCTCGTCGACAACCACATCGTCCTCTCCATGACCGCCCAGCGCCGGAATATCGAGGACCCGGCGACGATCGCGGAATTCGCTGGGCTGATCAAGAGCCAGCCGAATCTTGACGCGCTGATGCTCCTCACGCTGGCCGATGGCCAGGGCACCGGCGACGAGAATTGGTCCGACTGGAAGGAAGGTCTCGTCTGGGGGCTGTTTCGCAGCACCGCGCTTTATCTGGCCGATGGAGAGGCCTTCTACCGGCAGCGGGCCATCGAGCGGGAAGGCCTGCGTGACGCCGTGCGGAAGAAGATGCCGGCGGAATTCCGGGAGGAGATCGACGCGCATTTCGAGCACATGCCCGAGCGCTACTTCCAGACTTACGGCGTGAACGATATCGCCGAGCACATCCGGCTCTTCCGGGAATTTCTGGAAGTGCAGTATGACGAAGCCCGCTCGCCGTTGGCTCCAGTCATCAAGTGGGTCGACCACCGCAATCGCGGCCACAGCGAGTTCCTCTTCTGCGGATGGGATCGCGAGGAACTGCTCTCGCGCATCGCCGGTTCGCTAAGCGTCGCGCAGTTGAACATCCTGGGCGCCGATGTCTTCACCCGCACGGATAACCTCGTCCTCGATATCTTCCGCGTGTGCAACACGCAGTTTGAGTCGGTCACGGACGAGAAGGACATCGCACTCGTGGAGAAGCGCCTGCGCCAGTCGCTGGAAGCGGAGGAGTTCGATTTCAATCCGCTCATTGCAAAATCGCTCAAGAAGCGTGGATACCAGCTTTCGCAGGAACTCGATTTCCCGACGCGGATCGTCATCGATAACGACGCGCACCCGGTCTACACCCTCGTCGATATTCAGACGCCGGATCGCCTGGGCCTGCTCTATCGCCTGCTCAATGCCTTCGCGGAAACCGGCGTGCAGATCGCCCTCTCGCGCATCGCCACGGAAAAGGGCGCAGCCATCGACGCGTTCTACGTGACGGATGCCGACGGGAAGAAGTTGCGCAGCGCCTCCACCATCGCGCGGCTGCAAAAGGCGTTGCAGGTGGTCTCACAGGCGATGCCGGCGCATACGGCGTGAGATGGCGGCGTGCGACTGTCGCATGAGGTCCGTGGGGTCACAGGAGATCGCGAATTGTGTTGAGATAGTGCAGGGCGCCTGCCTGTGGAGTGCGGCGACTTGTCACCGCTTTGGATTGGCGCGGAGCGCCGCCGGGGCCAGGTGGCAAAAGGTCGAACGAGATGAGATCGTCGCGGGAAGTTCGGCCAGCGCGGCTCCGCCGCAAACCAAAGCGGCGACAGGCCGCGCGCACTCCACACGCAGGCGACGTGCGAATCGTTACAGATTTCGCCGCCGCTCGCGGTTTGGCCATAGCGTCATAAACATGGGAACCTGGTCCACAGCCCTTCGATGACGCCGCAATTCCCGCGTATCTTCCTCTGGCACGTGGTGCGGCATCTGCGCCGGCACCCCTTGCTCGCGCTGCTCAATGTGCTGAGCGTCGCCTTGGGGATCGCCGTCTACCTCGCCATCCAGATCGCCAATCACAGTGCGAACCAGTCGTTCGCGGCGGGGATCGATCTCGTCGCCGGCAAGTCGCATCTCGAGGTGCGCGGGGACGTCGATGAGACGCTCTGGCCGCGCCTGGCTCGCGAGCCAGGGGTGAAAGCGGTGACCGGTTTGGTGGAAGGCGTGATCACCTTTCCGGATTGGCCGGGGGAGTATTTGCGAGTCATCGGCGTCGACCTCTTCAGCGGCGAGCCGTTTCGCACCTTCACCATCGGCCGCCAGGGACAGAGCCCGCCGCTGGAAGATTGGATGGGTCGTGGACCGGCCCTGGCGCTGACGGCGGAATTTGCCCGGGCGCGCGGGCTGAAGGTGGGTGATGAGATGCGCGTCGTGGTGAACAGCGAGGTGCGCACGGTGCGCGTGGCGGCTCTGATCGAAGGGGGCGATTCGCCCGGCGCCGCGCAGTCGCGCTTTGCGGTGATGGATATCGGATGGGCCCAGGAACTTTTTTCCCGGCAAGGGCGGCTGACATCCATTCAATTGCTGCTCGATGACCCCGGCCACGCCGCCACAGTTGCCGCGCAGATCAACGCCGCCCTCCCGCCGGGCTTGCGGGCCGAGCCCCCGCGGCAGCGCAGTTTCCAGGTGCAAAACATGCTCTCGGCGTTCCAACTCAATCTCACCGCGCTGAGCATGGTCTCGCTCCTCGTCGGCGTCTTCCTGATCTACAATACCATTTCGGCGTCGGTGGCGCGCCGGCGCGTGGAGATTGGCATTCTGCGTTCGATCGGCGCGACGCGTTGGGAGGTGCGCAGCCTTTTCCTTGGGGAGGCCGTGGCTCTGGGCGTCTGCGGCATCGGGCTGGGCGGGCTTGGCGGGGTCATGCTGGCAAGGTTGCTCACGGGCGCGGTGGCGAAGACGGTTTCTTCGCTCTATGTGCTG
>Ga0207705_10004483_pt1 | contig 10555 bp, 9 predicted proteins | sample KBSC13metaG_FD_184314 | JGI IMG/M metagenome (GOLD analysis project Ga0207705, IMG submission 184314) | Corn rhizosphere microbial communities from Kellogg Biological Station, Michigan, USA - KBS C1-3 metaG (SPAdes) (version 2) | ecosystem: Host-associated > Plants > Roots > Rhizosphere > Soil ...
TCTTCCGCATGGAAGCGCAGGTTTTCGAGCAGCAGAGTCTGCCCCGACTCCAACTGGCGCGAGAGCTCTTCCGCTATCTCGCCCACGCAGTCCGGGGAGAACGCCACGTTCTCCGCATCCGTCAGAACATGCTCCAGCAGCACCCGCAGCCTCGCCACCAGCGGCCGCAGGCTCATCGACTCCACCGGCTTGCCCTTCGGCCTTCCCAGGTGCGAGCACAGGATCACCTTCGCCTTATGGCGCACCGCATACTCGATCGTCGGCAGCGTCTCGCGAATGCGCGTGTCGTCGGTAATCACTCCATCTTTCAGCGGAACGTTGAAATCAACGCGGATCAGGACGCGCTTGTGCGCGAGTTCTAGGTCTCGTATCGAAAGCTTGGGCATATGGAAACAGCATAAGTGCTTTCGCCGCCTCGCGCGAGCGGGCATGCCCCATCACGCCAGGCAATCTGTACCAGCAGTCCGCGCGCCACAGCACCGAGGCCCCTGTTTGCGCGTCTATACTTGAGTATGGCTTCCGCTCTTCCCGCAACCCTTGGCGCGCTGCGCGCCAGCGAATTCACTCCCGCCCGTGTGAACCGCTCGGTCAAGGACGAGCTGCGGCAGAACCTGATCGCCCGGCTGCGCACCGGCTCCAAGGCCGGGGAGGATGCAATCTCGCTCTTCCCGGGTATCGTCGGTTATGACGACAGCGTCGTGCCGCAAGTGGTCAACGCCGTCCTGTCGCGCCATAACTTCATCCTGCTCGGCCTTCGCGGACAGGCCAAGTCCCGCATCCTGCGTGCCCTCACCACACTGCTCGATCCCGACGTTCCTTACGTCGGCGGATCTGAGATTCGCGACAACCCCTACGCTCCAATCTCAAAGTTTTCCCGCGATCTCATCGCACGCCTTGGCGACAACACGCCCATCGCCTGGATGACACCCGACGAGCGTTACGTGGAAAAGCTCGCCACCCCGGATGTCACCGTAGCCGACCTGGTCGGCGATGTGGACCCCATCAAGGCCGCGCGCTCCAATCAGGATCTCGGCTCCGAGCTCACCATGCACTACGGCCTGCTGCCCCGCGCCAACCGCGGCATCTTCGCCATAAATGAGCTGCCCGACCTGGCGGGCAAAATTCAGGTCGCGCTATTCAACATCATGCAGGAAGGCGATGTGCAGATTAAGGGGTATCCCATCCGCCTGCCACTCGATGTCGCCATCGTCTTCTCCGCCAATCCTGAGGACTACACGGCGCGCGGCAAGATTGTCACGCCGCTCAAGGACCGCATTGGCTCCGAGATCCGCACTCACTATCCGGAAGATGTCGAGGAAGGCATACGCATCACCGCCCAGGAGGCTTGGACCGACCGCGTCGCCGGGGAAGCCACCCTGGAGATTCCGCGCTACGTTCGCCAGATCGTGGAGCAGATCGCATTTGCCGCGCGCGAAGACAAGAAGGTCGATAAGCGCTCCGGCGTCTCGCAGCGTCTGCCCATCACCACCATGGAGCTGGTCGCCTCCAACGCCGAGCGCCGCGCCCTGCTCCACGGAGAGCAGCTCGCCGTCGCGCGCGTAGGCGACATCTACTCCGCGCTGCCCGGCATCACCGGCAAAATCGAGCTCGAATACGAGGGCGAGATGCGTGGGGCCGACACCGTCGTCCGCGAGATCATCCGGACCGCCGTCGCCCGCGTCTTCGACGAGTACTTCGGCGGGGAGAGCACAGAGCAGATCGAGCAATGGTTTAACCTCGGAGGCACTGTTCAGCTCAATGACACCCAGGCCGCCGCTGATTCGATGGCCGAACTCAAGCAGATTCAGGGCCTCTTCGATCGTCTCGCGCCGCTCCAGATCACGGCCAAGAGTAAGTCGGAGATTGCGGTGAGCGCCGCCGAGTTCCTGCTCGAAGGCATGTACGCGCACAAGCGCCTCAGCCGCACGGAGGAGCGCAGCTTCACCGCCGGCGAAAGGAAAAGCCGTACCGAAGAAGCCTCGCGCTATGCGGAAAAGATTCGCGACCGCGACGCCGAGCGCGAAGAGTTTCGCCGCAGCCGCATGCGCCGCGGATTCAACTAGACTCTGCGAAGCTGCGGAACCTCAAACGCGAGAATCGCCCGGCCAACCACACCGGTCATTCGGTCCTGCAGCACCAGCGCCGCTGCACGCTGCGCGCCTGTCAGAGGCCGCAGATGGTCCGCAAACTGCCACGCGAACTCACGCGCAGCACAAAGATCCCAGAATGCCAGCAGCCGTCCGATCTTCCCGGTGTCCTGCGCGGCTAGTCCAAGAGTGTCTACCGCAAGCGTCGTAAGCTCCGCAGGCATTACCTGCTGCAGCAGGTTGTTCACGGCTTCGTAGTCCTGATGCTGAGGGCTGCCGCACGCCGGCGCCACACCAAACTGTTTGTCCGTCGCAAGCAGCGCAAGGGCAAGGTCGTGGTTGATGTGGGCGTTCATGCCTGCCAGCGCAAACTGAATGCGGTCTATGCTCACATCTGCGCGGGAATCCATCAGCGCCCGCCAGGAGTCCGGAACAGCAGCGGTGCCCTCTAAATATCGCCGGAGAGCCTCAAAATAAAGTCCGGCGAAGACGACATCCAGGCCCATCAGCCAGCGCTCGTCTTTCCACCCGCCGACCGGCGGCACCGTGTCCACCCCGCGTGTCACCGTCAGGTACATACGGTTGAACCACTTCAGCCCATCGGTCTCAGGCAATGCAGCGTCAATTGCCTCCATCGCAGCGATTACCTCCGCGACGCTGGCAGGCGGCGGTCCGCTGACGATTGCATACAGCGCTGCGTCACTCGGGCTCAGGGACATGCGCCGAGTATACGTGCGAGGTTTTGCCGTGCTCCTCATATAGGCCAATCGACGATCGTGCCTGCTCGATAAACGATCCATTCGTCTTATTTCCAACTCGCCGCCTCCGAATCTGCATCTACCCATCCGGGCCCTAATCTCAAAAAATGGAGTTTTGAATCTCATGAGGCAAAAACTTGTCGTCTCTGCCGCGCTACTTTTGGCCGCTTCACTACCATGGCAAGCCAAAGCCAGCACATATCAGTTCGGTTTCGGAGGTCCCGGAGTAAGCGGGAATATCGTTCTGACGTATGGCTCCGCCACCGACGCCAAATATCCTCAGGCGTTTGAGATTACGGGCATCAGCGGCACATTCTCCGATTCCAACAATGGCCTCAATATCGTCAATGCGACCATCAACTCGCTTGTGCCCATTACGCATGACACACCCGAGCCGGGCAACTTGCTCGCGCCGAATGATTTCAGCAGGTTCGCAGTCGCAACCGGTCTTAGCGCGCAAAGCAACGGCTTCCTTACCTACGACAATCTCTTCTGGCCCGGCGGCTCACTGCCCACGGCATCCGATTACCCCCTCCACGGTGGCATCCTCGACATCTACGGCCTTATGTTCGATATCGGGGGCGGCCGAGTCGTCGACCTGTGGAGCGGCGGAACAATCACCGGTGTCGGCCCGTTTTCTTACGGTGTCGGCGTGGCAACGCATGCCCAGGCGCTGGACTACATCCCCGGTGGCGTCAACGTAACTCCGGAACCCAACAGCTTCATCTTGCTCGGCAGCGGCCTGGCGGGCGTGTTTGCTCTGGCACGGCGCAAGATGCTCCGGCCCCAGTCGATCCAGTCCTAAGCGGAGCCGTGGCTCCAGCCGCGAACAGGGGCCGCTCAGGCCCCTGTTCTTTTCCTTCCTCGCATCAACCAGTTTTTACGTTGCGCGCGGCGAAGAATGCCCGCAGTTATGCCGCCACCTGTTGCGCTCCCGGTTCCAGCTTCACCTTCAGCCAGCCCTCCTCGTGCCGATCGAAGTGGTGATAGGCATCAATCGCCGAACCCACTGGCACCTTCTGCGTGAAGAACTGCTCCGGCCGTATCACGCCGCTCCGCACCATCTCCACCAGCCGCGGCAGATACTTCCGGTGGTTGCAGTTTCCCGCATTCACCGTCAGGTTCTTGTTCATTGCCATCCCAATTGGGAAGCTCTTCATCGTCGGCGGATAGACGCCGATGATCGACAGCGTCCCCGCCTTCGCCACAGACTCGACCGCCCACTCCAGCGCCTGCGTTGGAGCTCCGCCGATCCACCAGTTCTTCTGCGCCTTTCCGGCATTCGGCGCCACCTGGTCCATCTGCTTTTCGAACTCCTTACGCTCCGCCCGGCTTGCGTCCGCGGTCGTTGCATCCACACCCACCGCGTCGATCACCCGGTCGGGGCCCGCTCCCCGCGTCAGCTCGCGCAGCACCATCACCGGCGACTCCGACGAGAAGTCGATCGCCTCCGCTCCGTGCTTCCGAGCCATCTCTAGGCGCGAAGGAACCTGGTCGACCGCGAACACCCGTCCCGCGCCCATGTGTTGTGCACACGCAATAGCCAGCATCCCTACCGGTCCGCAGCCAAAGATCGCTACCGCATCTCCCGGATGAATCGTCGCCATCTCTGCTGCCTGGTACGAGGTCGGAAGGATATCGCTCATCATGATCGCCTGGTCGTCGGAGATCTCCTCTGGCAGCTTCACCAGATTCGTCGCTGCAAACGGCACGCGTGCGAACTCTGCTTGCAGTCCATCCAGGCCGCCGGCCTCCTCCGGACCTCCGAAGAACACCGTCCCGCCCAGAGGCCCCGCAGGGTTCACCTGGTTGCACTGCGCATAGTAGCCGGCCCGGCAGTAATTACAGCTTCCGCAGCCCACAGTCGACGGAATGATCACCCGGTCGCCCGGGCGGAAGTTCCGCACCGCCTTACCCACCTCTTCCACGATTCCGACCGCTTCGTGGCCCAGTATCCGTCCCGGCTTCACGCCGGACATCGTCCCGCGGATGAAGTGCAGGTCCGTTCCGCAGATCGCCGAGGAAGTAATGCGCACAATCGCGTCCTCGGGCTGCTTGATCTTCGGTTCCGCCACACTCTCCAGCCGAATGTCGCCCACGCCATGGAAAACCACTGCCTTCATGCTCAGTTCCTCCAGACCACTGAGATTGCGCCGTCTTCCACGTCGTTGGTCGCGGCTTGCAATTCAGTTTGAAGGCGTGGAGGCTTGCGCTAAAATCGTCGCGTTCAGGCATTAGATCTCCGGCGATAACATCAACTTCGCCGTGCGCGCTCAATCACTTAGCCCGATCTCCACAGGAAAATCCTTGACCCGTCTTCTATACTTAAATTAGAGGGAAAACTAATCGGAAAGGCCCGGCCAAAGCGCCGGGCTCTCGTACTTAAGCCGGAAGATGAGGTGTTAACCAACGTGTGACTCCCACAGTCGAACTTCGAGCCTAAGCGAAAGCATTCCAGCGACTTACCTCGGTTAACTAGTGAGTGACTCCTCCCGGGGGGGTACTCTAAGCACGAAGCCGGAGCCATCGATGCGCCTCCTCACCGCCGCCCTGATCCTCACCTCCGCCGCCTCGGCCCAGACGGTCTCGAATCCCCGCGCCTCCTACATCGACGTCACCGCCCGCCACGCCGAGCTCGCCCACACACAGGACGCGCGGACGCGCCAGGCAATCTCCAGCCTCAAATCCTGCCTCAAACTGCCGCCGGTCGACCCACCGCAAGGCCGCATGGACATTCCGCACCACTACCTCAGCGGCTCACACGGACCGGTCAACCCCGCCGAATCGGAAGCCACCCGACCGTACACCGCCTTCGAGCAGCGGATCACCGCCGGCATGAACCAGTGGCTGGTCACCGGCAGCAAGGACGAAGCCCGGTGCGCTCAGGACCAGATCGATGCCTGGGCAGCCGCCGGAACGCTCCTCGATTACGACCCGAAGGAGAGCTCGCAAGCCTGGTATCAGGTTGAGTGGACGCTCAGCGCCACCGCCATAACTCAGTCGGTGCTGATGAACGAGCCCTCGCTCGATCAGCCGGAGATCGCACGAGATATCCGCTGGATGAACAAGGTCGCTCACCGTACTGTCGGCTTCGACAAGGCCGGAAAACAGACCAACAATCACCACTACTGGCGCGGCCTCGCGGCGGTCGCCACCGGAGTCATCTCCAACGATAAAGACCTGTTCGGCTGGGGCGTCAGCGTATACAAGCAAGCCATCGACGAGATTGACCAGCGCGGCGCCTTTCCGCAGGAGCTTGCCCGAAGCGAGCGCGCCATTCACTACCAGTCCTTCGCGCTGCAGCCTCTGGTGCCGCTGGCCCAGTTCGCCGAGGGCCAGCACGTGCCCCTCTACAGTTATCGCTCGCCTACCGGAAAGACCGTTGCCGACGCGGTGAGATTCCTCGGCGAAGCCGTGGTCGACCCACGGGTCGTCAAAGCTTACGTACCCGATCAACAGATCACAGACTTCACCGCACCCGATTTCTTCTCCTTCGCCGAGTTCTACTCGCACCAGCAGCCGCTGCCGCCCGCGATTGCAAGAGGTCTGGAGAAGCCCACCTTCGCGACGCGCATCGGCGGCAGCACGACCGTTGTGGACGGCTATGTTCCGGCGCACGCAAAATGACAGGATTAGTTTCTCTAATATAAAACGACATCTCAATTCACCCCGCTTATCCTTGCTCCAGAAGAATGAGCATGCCGAACCTGACCAGAGAAGTCTTCGACGCCACCGCTTCCACCTATGATCGTGATCGCGCCCGCCTCATCCCCGGCTGCGACACCTTCTACCGTTGGGCGGTGGAACTGATCCCTCTCGGCACGAAGACTATCGTCGACCTCGGCGCCGGATCCGGCCTCTTCAGCCTGCTCTTGCGGCAGCGCTTCCCAACGGCCCGGATTCACCTGATCGACTTCTCCGCCGCCATGCTGGAGCTCGCGCGCAAGCGGCTCGGCGGGGATCCCAACCTCATTTTCGTCGAGGCCGATTACGCGAGCGAGCCGATTCCAAGGGACGTGTGCGCAGTTGTCTCCTCGCTTTCCATTCATCACCTGGAAGACGAGGCCAAGTGCCGGGTCTTTCGCAAAGCCCACGAGGCGCTGAGGTCCGGTGGTGTCTTCGTGAACGCTGACCAGGTGGCGGGTCCCACTCCGGAGCTGGAGGAACGATACCGCGCGCTCTGGTTGGAGCAGGTGCGAGCCCTTGGCGCGACCGGGCAGCAGGTCTCAGAGTCGTTGTACCGCCAGCAGGAGGATCGCTGCGTCGATGTGGAGCGCCAACTCGCCTGGATGCGGGACGCTGGCTTCGTCGATGCTGACTGCTGGTACAAGGAGGCCCGGCTCGCGGTAATGTCGGGGAGCAGGCGCTAAGCGCGCGGAGTCGAGAAGCCGGCGGCGACGTCTAAAATGAAACAGGGGGCACCATTGTGAAGCGCATCCGCTACACGAAGTTCACCGGCGACCTGGCATCCTCCCTCGGCCTCGAGGACCTGCTCCAGGCGCTCTCGGAGTTCCTGCTGGACTCCGGGTATCAGGACCCCTACTCGAACTTCATGGAGATGAACGACCAGACCATGGAGAACCTGCGGGAAGCAATCCGGCAGGCGCTCGAGTCCGGCGAGCTGTTCGACGAGGAGTCGCAGCAGAAATATGACGCTCTGCCGGAGGACCAGGTAGAGGAGCTGATCGACCAGATCGTCCAGCTCATGCAGGAGCAGAACTACATCAACGCCGAGTCGCCGCAGGAAGGTCAGGGCAGCCAGGGCGACGGAAACGGCGAGGCCAGGTTCGAAGTAACGGACAAGGCGATGGACTTCCTAGGTTACAAGGCCCTGCGGGAGCTGCTCGGACCGCTGGGCCGCTCGAATCTGGGTCGCCATGATACCCGCCACGAAGCTGCCGGGGTGGAGACGAACGGCAGCACCAAACAGTACGAGTTTGGGGACACGCTAAACCTGGACATCACCGCCACGCTGAGTTCGGTGTTCGCGCGCGAGGGTATTCGTACCGCGATCGAAGGCGAGGAGAAGACGCCGCTCAACATTGAGTATCCGGACCTGCACGTCCACCAGTCCGACTACCAGTCGTCGTGCGCGACGGTGGTAATGCTGGACTGCTCCCACTCCATGATCTTGTACGGCGAGGACCGTTTCACTCCCGCGAAGCGGGTCGCGATGGCGCTCTCGCACCTTATCCGCACCCAGTTCCCAGGTGACACGTTGAACCTGGTGCTCTTCCATGACAGCGCAGAGGAAGTGCCGGTCAGCCAGCTCTCCCGCGTGAAAGTGGGACCGCATTACACGAACACGCGGGAAGGTCTGCGGCTGGCGCAACGGATTCTGGCTCGGCAGAACAAGGACATGAAGCAGATCGTAATGATCACGGACGGCAAGCCCTCGGCCTTGACCCTGCCCGATGGACGTATCTACAAGAACGCGTTCGGCCTGGACCCGCTGGTGATTCAGGAGACGCTGGAGGAGGTCAGCCGCTGCAAACGTTCGCAGATCATGATCAATACATTCATGCTGGCGTCCGACCACTCGCTAATGCAGTTCGTCCAGCAGGTGAGCGCGATGTGCCGCGGCAAGGCGTACTTCACGACCCCGCAGACACTAGGCAACTATCTGCTGATGGACTTCATGTCGCGCCGGATGAAGACGGTCCACTGATTCCGCTCTCTTCGGTCCGCTGCGTATAAGCTGTTCGGAATGGGACGCTTCCTTTCGCAGCACGGCTGGGAGATTGCGCGGCTGACCTTCGAGCACCTGTGGCTGACCGGATGCGCGATGCTGCTGGCGGCCGGCGTTGGCCTCCCGCTCGGCGTCCTGCTAACGCGGCGCGAGCGCCTGGCGCGGCCCGTGATCGGGCTCGCGAATGTTGTGCAGACGGTGCCGAGCCTGGCCCTGTTCGGGCTGCTGCTTCCGGTTCCGTGGCTGGGTGAGAATGCGGCGCGGCTGGCGATTCTGGCCCTGACAGGCTATGCTCTGCTACCGATTCTTCGGAATACTTACGCCGGGATTCGCAGCGTGGATCCCGCGCTGATCGATGTAGCGAACGCGATGGGAATGACGGGCGGCCAGCGGCTGAGGAAGGTGGAGCTGCCGCTCGCGGCAAGCGTGATCCTTGCTGGACTCCGAACTGCCACCGTGACGTGTGTCGGCGTAGCGACGATAGCAGCGGCGATCGGGGCCGGCGGGTTGGGGGAACTGATCTTCCGGGGTGTGGCGAGCGTGGATAACGGTCTGGTGTTGGCCGGAGCTATTCCAGCAGCGCTGCTCGCGTTATGCGCCGACGCAGGCCTGGGGTTCCTTGAGAACAGGGTGGCCGTGAGGCGCCCATGAGCCGGCGAACGGGCGGGATCGCCTGTTTCTTGGTGTGCTGCATATTGCTGGCCTGCTCGGCATGTGCGCCGCCTCGCGGCTCGCGCGTGGTCGTGGGAGCAAAGAACTTCACCGAGCAAGTGGTGCTCGGTGAGCTGATCGCGCAGGAGATCGAGGCAGTCACCGGCCAGCGGGTGGAGCGGCGGTTCTATTTGGCGGGCAGCTACCTCTGTCAGCAGGCCCTTGTCTCGGGTCGCATCGATGCGTATGTCGAGTACACAGGTACGGCGCTCACCGCCATTCTGAAGCAGCCGCTACCGCCCCCGGGACACCGTGACGCGGCAGCCGTGTTCGCAGCCGTAAGCAAGCTGTACTCGGATCGGTTCGGCGTGATGGTAGAGCCGGGGCTTGGCTTCGAGGACACATTTGCAATGGTGGTGCGAAGCGCCGATGCGAAGAGGCTTGGGATCAGCACCATCTCGGACGCGGTGCAGCGAGGGCCGCAGCCGGGGAACGCGTGGCGGCTGGGTGTCGGATATGAGTTCGAGTCGCGGCCCGATGGGCTGCCTGGTTTGCGCTCGGCTTACGGGCTGAAGATCGATGGGGCGCCGCGCACCATGGACCTCGGGCTGCTTTATCGGGCGCTCGCCAGCGGGCAGGTGGACATGGTGGCCGGCAACTCGACCGACGGGCCGATCCGCGCTCTAGGACTTACGGTGCTGAAGGATGACAGGCATTACTTTCCGCCGTACGAGGCGGTGCCGCTGGTACGCAAGGACTCGCTGCAGCGTCGGCCGGGGATGCAGACGGCAATGGATCGCCTGGCGGGAAAGCTCAGCGCCGATGAGGTGCGGGGCATGAACGATGCAGTGGATCGTGAGCACCGGGACGTGGCCGAAGTGGTGCAGGAGTTTCGACGGAGGAAGGGACTGTGACGGAAATAGGGAGGGGAAGTGGGAGCGAGGGTCAGGGTCCTCGCAACGTACAGACTGAACCGGAGCCGTGGCTGCGCGGCACGCATCGCGAACTCGATCCTATAGTGCGGCAGTTTGTGCATTCGATGGAGCAGGTTGAGGAGGACGCCAGCCGCTGGTGTGCTGGGCTGACCAATGAAGAAATTAACGCGCGGCCCATGGAGCTGCCGCCCGTTGCGTTTCATCTGCGACACATTGCACGGAGCCTCGACCGCCTGCTGAGCTATGCGGAAGGGAAGCAGCTCGGGGAGACTCAACTGGCGGCGATGCACGCGGAGATGCAGCCCGACACAACCACCGCGGGTGTGTTGCAGGAGTTGACTCAGTCCCTTGTGGAATCGAAGCGCAAGGCACGGGCGTTCACGCCGGAGCAGTACAGGGATGACCGAACCGTAGGGCGGAAGATGCTGCCAACTA
>Ga0207705_10004484_pt1 | contig 10554 bp, 9 predicted proteins | sample KBSC13metaG_FD_184314 | JGI IMG/M metagenome (GOLD analysis project Ga0207705, IMG submission 184314) | Corn rhizosphere microbial communities from Kellogg Biological Station, Michigan, USA - KBS C1-3 metaG (SPAdes) (version 2) | ecosystem: Host-associated > Plants > Roots > Rhizosphere > Soil ...
GTTGCCGGCCGTCGTGCGGGCATCCACATGGGTCACTCGAAGGACCCCGTTCTGCGGATAGAGATAGGTATCGAGCACGCATTGGCGTCCGCGAAACTGAAGCTTGAGGCTCGCGCCTTCGTGGATCTGGAGAGCCGGCGTGCCGAAATGTCCGACCAGCTCCTGCGCGCTCATGCCGGCGAGGCGGGTCGCTTCGCGCGGCTGCGGAACGGTCTGGGCGGGCTGCTCGACGGGCTGCTGCGGGCGCGTGGCGCAGCCGGCGAGGATCAGGGTCGAAGCGAGGACGATGCGGCGCATGCGCGGACGATGCCCGCGCCGGTCGCCCGTGGCAAGGTTGCGGCTGCAGCATTGCGCCGCTAGGCGCGCGGCTTTCCACGCAATATCGGAGAATGCATGACCGACCGCCGTCTCGACGTGCTCGCCATCGGCAATGCGATTGTTGATGTCATCGCCGATGCGGACGATGCGTTCATCGCGCGAGAAGGCATGCCCAAGGGCGCAATGCGCCTGATCGACGAAGCCGAAGCGGTGCGCCTTTACGAGGCGATGGGGCCCGGGCGCGAGGCGAGCGGCGGGTCCGCTGCGAACACCGTCGCGGGCGTCGCCTCGCTCGGGTTGAAAGCGGCCTTCATCGGGCAGCTTGCCGACGACCAGCTCGGCGCGATCTTCGAGCATGACATCCGCAGTCTCGGCGTCGAGTTCGACACCAAGGCGAAGAGCGACGTCGGCGCGACGGCGCGCTGCCTGATCCTGGTCACGCCCGATGCGCAGCGGACGATGAACACCTTCCTCGGCGCGGCGCAGCGGCTCGGGCCGGACGCGGTCGATCCGGCGCAGGTCGCCGCGGCGCGAATTCTCTACCTCGAAGGCTATCTCTGGGATCCGGAGGAGCCCCGCCAGGCGATGTACAAGGCGATGGACGCGGCGCGCGAAGCCGGCACGAAGGTCGCGTTCACCTTATCCGACGGGTTCGTCGTCGACCGGCATCGGGCGGACCTGATGCGGCTGCTCGACGAGCGCCGGATCGACATTCTCTTCGCCAACCAGGTCGAGGCCGAATCGCTCGCTGAGCAGAGCGACGTCGAAAGCGCCGTGGCGGCGCTGAAGGACAAGGTCGAAACGTTGGTCGTCACCCGGCACGAACATGGAGCGCTCGCGGTCCGCTCGGGCGAGCGGGCCGACGTCCCGGCGGAGCGGATTGAAAAGCTGGTCGACACGACAGGCGCGGGCGACCTTTTCGCCGGTGGCTTCCTCGCGGGAGAGGCGCGGGGACTTCCCCTTCGCCAATCGCTGAAGCTCGGCGCGATCTGCGCGGCCGAGGTGATCCAGCATTATGGCGCGCGCCCCGAGGCGGACCTCAGGGCGCTTGCCGGCGACTTGCTGGCTTAATCCTCGCGATCCCGCGGCGGCACCGGCGCACCCGGCATCGGCGCGATACCGACTGATCCCGGCGCGTCCGCGGCGAGCTCCGGCACCTCGATGATCCCGCGCGCCACGTTGCTGTGGCGGTAGCCGTAGAGGAAGTAGATGACGAGGCCGATCGCGGTCCAGCTGACGAACAGCAGCTTCGATTCCATGTTCAGATTGACGAACAGAAGCAGGCAGCCGGCGATCGACAGCGGTGCGACGAGGTAGATCGCCGGCGTGCGGAACGGCCGGGCGCGGCCCGGATCGCGCCTGCGCAGGATCATCACGCCGAGCGACACCGCCGCGAACGCGAACAGCGTGCCCGCGTTCGAATAATCGGCCAGCGTGCCGACCGGAAGGAAGGCCGCCGCGATCGCCACGAACACGCCGGTAACGATCGTCACGATATAGGGCGTGCGGAACCGCTCATGGACGGCGGAGAGGCGCTCCGGAAGGAGCCCGTCGCGCGCCATGACGAAGAAGATGCGGGTCTGGCCGTACATCATCAGCAGCACGACCGAGGGCAGCGCGAGCGCCGCGGCCAGGCCAACGAGGTTGCCGTAGATCGGATTAGAAACCTGGCGCAGGATGTAGGCGAGCGCCTCCTTCGAGCAGACGGTCGGGGCATTGCCAACGTGGCACGCAGCGGCCGCATAAAGCTGCGGCGAGCCTTCCTTGAGATACTGGCCGGTCGCCGGATCCATCAGCGGCTGGGCGCCATATGCGCCGACGACACCGGCGGAAACGAGAAGGTAGAAGACCGTGCAGATCAGCAGGCTGCCGATCAGCCCGATGGGCACGTTTCGCTGCGGATTCTTGGTTTCTTCGGCGGCCGTCGAGACAGCGTCGAAGCCGACATAGGCGAAGAAGATCGATGCTGCCGCGCCGAGTATTCCGGTGCCGGACGCGCTCAGCGGATTCCCCCAGCCGCGAGGCGCGAACGGATGGAAGTTCTCCATGTGCCCGCTGACCATCGGCAGCGTGATGATCAGGAATAGCGTCAGCGCAGTAACCTTGATGATCACGAGGACGGCGTTGACGGTCGCGCTTTCCTTGGTGCCGATGACGAGCAGCGTCGTCACGGCGGCGACGATGAGAACCGCCGGCAGGTTGATTAGCCCGCCGACCTCGCCGCCCTGGAGGAAGCCCCATTGGATCGGCGGTCCGACGGCAAGTGCGTGGGGGACATGGAGCCCAATCGAGTCGAGCAGACCGGTAATAAATCCAGACCAGCCGACCGCGACCGCGCTCGCTCCCAAGGCATATTCGAGGATCAATGCCCAGCCTACGAGCCAGGCCATGACCTCACCCATCACGGCATAGGAATACGTATAGGCGGAGCCGGCGACCGGCACCATCGAGGCGAGCTCGGAATAGCAGAGCGCTGCGACCGCGCAGACCGCGCCGGCGACCATGAAGCTGACCATCATACCGGGCCCGGCCTTCTGGGCGGCGGTTGCGGTCAGGACGAAGATTCCGGTGCCGATGACCGCGCCGATACCGAGCAGGGTCAGCTGGAAGGCGCCGAGCGAGCGCTTCAGCGACTTCCTCTCGGCAGTCGCAAGGATATCGTCGAGCGGCTTGATTCGGCCGCGGCCGATTGCGCGCGGTGCTACAGTCGCCATGTCACTCCCCTACCGAATTGACTTTGATCAGACCCTAGCGGCTGAAAGGCCGAGGGCAATCCCCCTTCGACGGGCGGTCATCGAGCGAGCATTGGGCCCAATGGCCGGCCGGCGAAAATATGCAGGTGGAGGTGCGGCACCTCCTGGCCCGAGTTCGCGCCGGTGTTGGCGAGAATGCGATAACCCTCGCCGACCAATCCGGCGTCGCGCGCGATCTTTCCCGCCGCTCGGACAAACGCGGCGATCTCCGCGTCGGATGCTCTTGCCGAGAAATCGTCCCACGAGACGTACGGACCCTTGGGAATGACGAGGATGTGGGTCGGCGCGAGCGGGTTGATGTCGTTGAAGGCGAGGACATGCTCATCCTCATAAACCTTGTTCGCCGGCAGCTCGCCGCGGAGGATGCGGGCGAACACATTGCCGTCGTCGTAGGGCTGAGTTGCGTCGACTGCCATCGTCTCGACTCCGCTTGACCGTGCTCGCCTGCTCGCTACCACCGGAGGCGATGAGCGACGAGACCCCCGAGAGCCTGATCCCGTACGACGAGATCGTGCAGGATGCGCTTCGAGCGGTGGTCGGACGCGTGCTTCGCGAGGTCGAGCAAACGGGCGGCCTTCCCGGCGAGCACCATTTCTACATCACCTTCAAGACCCGCGCCGCCGGGGTCTCGATCCCCAAGCACCTGCTCGAGCGCTTTCCCGACGAGATGACGATCGTCATCCAGCACCGCTTCTGGGATCTCAAGGTCGAGGAGGACGCGTTTTCGGTCGGTTTGTCCTTCGGCGGGGTGCCGGCGACGCTTCACGTGCCGTTCGCGGCGGTGACCCAGTTCCACGACCCGGCGGTCGAATTCGCCCTCACCTTCCACGCCGATTCCGAGGAAGAGCCGCCGGAGGAGCATGAGCGAGCGGAAAACGACCCTCCGGAAGGCGAGCCGAAGGAAGAGGCCAAGGAAGACGGGTCGAACGTCGTCAGCGTGGACTTTACGCGGAAGAAATAATGGCGACCACCAATAGCCGAACCGAGACCGACAGTTTTGGGCCGATCGAAGTTCCCGCCGACGCTTATTGGGGCGCGCAGACGGAGCGCTCGATCGAGAATTTCCCGTTCGGCCAACGCGAGCAGATGCCGCTCGAGATCGTCCATGCGCTCGGGCTGATCAAGCAGGCGGCGGCGCGGGTGAATAGCCGCATCGGCGGACTCGATTCGAAGCTCGCCGACGTGATCGAAAAGGCGGGGGCGGAGGTGGCTCGGGGCGAGCTCGACGGCCAGTTCCCGCTGGTGATCTGGCAGACGGGCTCCGGCACTCAGTCGAACATGAACGCGAACGAGGTGATCGCGGGGCGGGCCAACGAGATCCTCACCGGCAAGCGCGGCGGCAAGGAGCCGGTCCACCCCAACGACCACGTCAACAAGAGCCAATCTTCGAACGACAGCTTCCCGACCGCGATGCACATCGCGGCGGCAATGGCGGTGAACGGCAGGCTGCTGCCCGCCCTCAGGATGATTCACGCGCGATTAGCCGACCAGGCGAAGCGCTGGGACGAGATCGTCAAGATCGGCCGCACCCATCTCCAGGACGCGACTCCGCTGACGCTGGGCCAGGAGTTTTCGGGCTACGCGGCACAGGTCGCCGACTGCATCGAGCGGGTCGAAGGCGTGCTTCCACGGCTCATGCGCCTGGCCCAGGGCGGCACGGCGGTCGGCACCGGCCTCAATGCGCCCAAGGGCTTTGCCGAGGAATTCGCCAAGGAAATGGCGCGGCTGACGAAGCTGCCGTTCACCTCCGCGCCCAACAAGTTCGCCGAACTCGCGGCGCACGACACCCTGGTCGAGCTATCGGGCGTGCTCAACGTTGTCGCCGTCGCTCTGACCAAGATCGCCAACGATATCCGGCTACTGGGCTCGGGCCCGCGCTGTGGGCTGGGTGAGCTGAAGCTTCCGGAGAACGAGCCGGGAAGCTCGATCATGCCGGGCAAGGTCAACCCGACCCAGGCCGAGATGCTGACGATGGTAGCGGCGCAGGTGATGGGCAATCACGTCGCGGTGACGGTCGGGGGGATGCAGGGGCATCTCGAGCTCAACGTGTTCAAGCCGCTGATCGGCGCGAACGTGATCCGCTCGATCAACCTGCTCTCGACCGGAATGGAAAGCTTCACCACGAGGATGCTCGACGGCGCGGAGCCGAACATCGAGCGGATCAACGAGCTGATGAACCGGTCGCTGATGCTGGTGACGGCGCTCGCGCCCGAGATCGGCTACGATAATGCCGCGGCGATCGCCAAGCATGCTCACAAGACCGGGAAGACGCTCAAGGAAGCAGGTCTCGAGCTGGGCCTGGTCGAGGAAGAGCAATTCGACCGCGTGGTGAAGCCGGAGGGGATGGTCGGGCGTTGATGCCCGCGTGAGAAGCGTTCTTCCCCTCCTTCCGTTGCTTGCAGCCTGCGCGACGGTTTCCGCCGCTCCGCTGCCTCTGACCGGCGAGTGGGGCGGGACGCACATCGGCCTGCAGCTGACGCCCTCGGGCGGAACGCTGGACTACGATTGCGCGCACGGAACCATCGGGCCGGTCATCGTCGGTCCCGGCGGCCGGTTCAGCGCGGAAGGGACGCATACCGCAGAACATGGCGGCCCGGACCGGCAGGGCGAAGTGCTGCCGAGCTTGCATGCAAGCTACGACGGAATCGTCAACGGCAGCCGAATGACGTTGACCGCGCATCTGGACAATGGCGTCCAGCTCGGCCCGTTCTCGCTCAGCAAGGGGGCGCAGCCGACGCTATTCCGCTGCCTGTGAGCGGCTAAAGCGCGAGGTTCAGGCGGACTCCGAGATTGTCGATGCCGGGATTCTGGCGCGCGAACAGCTGGGCATGGCTCAAGTGCACCCAGCTCGCTTCGATGCTGATGCGGCTGTTGATCCGGGTGCCCACCGCCAGCTCGGGCTCGAACAGGATCCTGCTGCCGAAGTCGATCTCGTTGTTGGCGAGGTCCTGGAATTTCTCCGCCGAGCCGGTGTGGATGGCGAGGCCGAGGCCCGGACGGACGTAGAGAGCGCCGCCGAACTTCGCCGACAGGCCGATCGCCGCATAGTCCGTCTTCCCCGCCGTGTTCAGCGCGCCGAAGACATAGGGCTCGAGCGGGGTGTGGGCGATTCCGCCGCCGCGATAGCCGAGCTGGAAATCCATTCCGCCCTCGATGCCGCTCTTGTCGGTCGGCAGCTTGACGTCGTGGACGTAGACGCCGCCGAAGAACTCGCCCGCGTGAGCGGCGGTCGGGGCCGCGATCGCCGCAAAGGTTACCGAACAGATCAGGACAAAGAAACGCACCGCCGCTCTCCGATTGTGTGAATGGTCCAATGCTCGGCGCTCCAAATGGTGCCGCTAACGCCCCGCCTGCCACGCGGCGATTGTCGGATTCGGCGCCACAAGGTTCCAGATGTTGAGCGTCAGATTGTCCCGGATGACGAAGAGCGGAACCAGCTCCAGAGTCACGAGCAGGAGGACCGACGCCCTGACCGGTAGCTTGCGCGCGATGAGAAAGCCCGCGGCCATCATGATCATGTCCGACACGGAGTTGATCACGCTGTCGCCGCTATAGCCGAGCGCCGCGGTGGTTTCGCGATAGCGGTCGATGACGAACGGCGTGTTCTCGACCACTTCCCAGCTCGCTTCGATCACCAGCGCGGCAAGGAAGCGCCACTCGACCGGCCAGCGCCGAGCGACGAGCCAGAGGAGCGGGTAGAACAGCAGCCCATGCACGACATGGCTCAGGCTGTACCAGTCGGCGAGCATCTGGCTGGTCTTCGGGCTGTCGCGCGCGCCGACCCACAGCTCCACCGTCCCGCAGGTACAGATCGGGTGGCGGCCCATCGCCAGCTCGATCGCTGCGGCGACGAACACAATTGCGAGAGCAACAAGAGCAGTGCGGCGCCAGGTCATCGCCCGCGGCTTAGCAGAGCAATGACGCTTGCAAAGAACTGCCGTTCAGCGGAGACACCGCACATGTTGCGCGCATACGGTCCCGGCTGCGACGGGAGCATCGTCGATCCCAAGCTCGAGAATATCCCGGACGGAGCGACCTGGATCGACCTCGAGGAGCCAACCAAGGACGAAGAGAAGCTCGTCGAGCGCTGCATCGAGGTCAACGTCCCGACGCAAGCCGAAATGGCCGAGATCGAGCCGTCGAGCCGCCTCTATGAAAAGAACGGCGCTCTCTACATGACGGTCAGCGCGCTTCGCGGCGTGGACGAGCATCTGCCGACGACGACTCCGATCGGATTTGTGCTCGCCGACAACAGACTGGTGACGATTCGCTACGCTACCCCCAAGCCGGTTCGCACCTTCGAAAACCACGCTCGGCGCGAGCCCGAGCTGGTGCGCGACGGAGTGACCGCGCTGGTGCGCCTGCTCGACGCGATCATCGACCGCCTCGCCGACGAGATCGAGCAGGTCAGCGCGCGAATGGAGGAACTGTCCGGCGAGATCTTCCAGGAGCGGCCGGACGAGCGGCGAATCCCGGCCGCAAAGCTGACGGCGCTCCTGACCAGCATCGGCCGCACCCAGACCCTGCTGACGAAGATCCGCTACTCGGCGGTGAGCACGATGCGGATGCTGAGCTTCTTCGGCGCATCCAATATCGTCCATGAGGAGAGCCGGTCCGAGCTCAGGCACCACGTCACCAGCCTGACCGCCGACGTCACCTCGCTCAGCGAGCATGCGAGCTTCCTATCCGACAATTTGACGTTCCTGCTCGATGCGTCGCTCGGGCTGATCAGCATCGAGCAGAATGCGGCGATGAAGCTCTTTTCATGGGCCGCGGTGGTGTTCCTGCCGCCGACGCTCATCGCCGGGATCTACGGGATGAACTTCCATTATTTCCCGGAGCTCAACTGGCACTACGGCTATGCCTTTTCGCTCGTGCTCATGTTCGCGAGCGCGATCGGGCCGTACCTCTATTTCAAGCGGCGCCGCTGGATTTAGATGAGTTCGACGGCCGGAGCGGCGGCGGCCGCTTCGGCATCGGCGGCAGCGCGGCGGCGGGCAAGCGCCGCATAGGCAAGCGCAAGCTCGCCCGCGACCGCGGCCTCTTCCGACCGGCCTTTCGCGCAGGAGGCCGCTCGGGCCTCGGCCGCACGAAGGCGGAAATAATCGCTGTCCCGACTCATCAACTTTGCGTTTAACGTCAGGATCGAACCATTTCGAGTGCGCGGCGCGCGCCTCAGCGCAACGGCTGTTCAATTCACCGCATGCTGCCGACCGGGCCCGCCGGTTTGCGAGTGGGGGAGCGGGTTGCTAAGGCCCGTCTCGCCCCCATTTAGCGGCTTGAATTCCGCCGCTTTCGGTTTCGAAGGACAGCGATGATCCCCACCGGCCACGACAGCCTCAACACGCGCTCGACTTTCGAGGTCGAGGGAAAAGCCTACGCTTATTATTCGCTCAAGAAGGCCGCGGCCGCGCTCGGCGAGGTTGCCCGCCTGCCTTTCTCGATGAAGGTGCTGCTCGAAAATTTGCTGCGCTTCGAGGACGGCAAGACCGTCACCCGCGAGGACCTCCAGGCCATCGTCGACTGGCTGAAGGAACGGCGGATCAACCGCGAAATCCAGTACCGGCCGGCGCGCGTGCTGATGCAGGACTTCACCGGAGTTCCGGCGGTGGTGGACCTCGCAGCAATGCGCGACGCGATGGCCCAGCTCGGCGGCGACCCGCAGAAGATCAATCCGCTCGTCCCGGTCCATCTGATCATCGACCACAGCGTGATGGTCGACGAGTTCGGCAACCCCAAAGCCTTCGAGAAGAACGTCGAGTTCGAATATGAGCGCAACGGCGAGCGCTACGAGTTCCTCAAATGGGGCAGCCAGGCGTTCGACAATTTCAAGGTCGTTCCGCCGGGCACCGGCATCTGCCACCAGGTCAACCTCGAGCATATCGGGCAATGCGTGTGGACGGACGAAGACTCGAACGGCGAAACGCTCGCTTATCCCGACACTCTGGTCGGGACCGACAGCCACACGACGATGATCAACGGCCTCGGCGTGCTCGGCTGGGGCGTCGGCGGGATCGAGGCCGAAGCGGCGATGCTCGGCCAGCCGGTCAGCATGCTCATCCCCGAGGTCGTCGGCTTCCGTCTCGACGGCGAGCTTCGCGAAGGAATCACCGCGACCGACTTGGTGCTGACCGTCACGCAGATGCTTCGCCAGAAGGGCGTCGTCGGCCGGTTCGTCGAATTCTACGGGCCCGGCCTCGAGAATCTCCCCCTCGCCGACCGCGCGACCATCGCCAACATGGCGCCCGAATATGGCGCGACCTGCGGCTTCTTCCCGATCGATGAGCGGACGACCGATTATCTTCGCCTGACCGGCCGCGACGAAGCGCGGATCGCGCTGGTGCGTGCCTATGCCCAGGAGCAGGGGCTGTGGCGCGATGCTTCGTCGCCCGAGCCTCTGTTCACCGACACGCTCGAGCTCGACATGAGCACGATCGAGCCGTCGCTGGCCGGGCCGAAGCGGCCGCAGGACCGGGTGCTGCTGAGCGAGGTCGACGACCAGTTCAACGCCGAGCTCGAGGGCACGTACCACAAGGCAAACGACCCGCGGGTGAAGGTCGAGGGCGAGAAGTTCGACTTCGGCAACGGCGACGTCGCGATCGCTGCGATCACCAGCTGCACCAATACGTCGAACCCGTCGGTGCTCGTCGCCGCCGGCCTCGTCGCTCGCAAGGCACGCGCGAAGGGCCTGAAACCGAAGCCTTGGGTCAAGACCAGCCTTGCTCCCGGGAGCCAGGTGGTGACCGACTATCTCAACGAGAGCGGCCTCAGCGACGATCTCGACGCGCTCGGCTTTGACCTGGTCGGCTACGGCTGCACGACCTGCATCGGCAATTCAGGACCGCTCGCCGCGCCGATCAGCAAGGCGATCAACGACAACGACTTGGTCGCGGTCAGCGTGCTTTCGGGCAACCGCAATTTCGAAGGACGCGTCTCGCCCGATTGCCGCGCCAATTATCTCGCCTCGCCGCCGCTGGTGGTGGCTTACGCGCTCAAGGGCACGATCCGTTCGGACATGGTCAATGAGCCGATCGGCACCGCGTCGAACGGAGAGCCCGTTTTCCTGAAGGATATCTGGCCGTCGAACGAGGAAATCCGTGCGCTGATCGACGCCCATGTCCATTCTGCCATGTTCCGCCGCCGTTACGCCGACGTCTACCAGGGCGACGATCGGTGGCGGGCGATCGAGATCACGGGTGGCGACACTTATGCGTGGCCGGCGCTTTCGACCTACATCCAGAACCCGCCTTATTTCGTCGGCATCACCATGGAGGCCGTTCCGCCTGCCGATATCGACCGCGCCCGGCCGCTGGCGATCTTCGGCGATTCGATCACCACCGACCACATCTCGCCGGCAGGAGCGATCAAGCCCGACAGCCCGGCCGGCCGCTACCTGCTCGAGCACGGGGTCAGCCGCGGGCAGTTCAACAGCTACGGCTCGCGCCGCGGCAATCACGAGGTGATGATGCGCGGCACCTTCGCC
>Ga0207705_10004491_pt1 | contig 10547 bp, 10 predicted proteins | sample KBSC13metaG_FD_184314 | JGI IMG/M metagenome (GOLD analysis project Ga0207705, IMG submission 184314) | Corn rhizosphere microbial communities from Kellogg Biological Station, Michigan, USA - KBS C1-3 metaG (SPAdes) (version 2) | ecosystem: Host-associated > Plants > Roots > Rhizosphere > Soil ...
GCGAACCGGGTAGGACTTGAATGAGGTCTGCGTCGACGAGTCCCTTCCGCCCCGACGCCTCGTAGATCGTCGCGACGCCGAGAGATTCCAACTCTTTGATTACACCGCGTTGGTCAGTCATAGGGCGTCCAGCACGTTCGGGATGAGCCGTTGGAAGGCCTCCGCCTGGCGAATCGTCGACCGGCCGGTCACCTTGCGCGCGTGATTACCGCGATGCCCGGCACGCTCGGCGTAATACGTCTGGAGGTACTGCTGGGCCTCCATGGCGCGCATAGCCTCGATTTTCGCGTCCATGACGCTAGTGATATCGACGAACAAGGTCGGGGTGAAGTCGCAAAGCTCCGGCTGGTGTGGCTCGAAAACGAGGAACTCCGTTGGTGGCGCTGTTTCGAATGCGCTGGCGACGCCCGCTCCAGATGTCAGTAGCCGGGCGCGCGCGGTAGTCGTGTACGCGACGGGATGATCGGGGTTAAACGGATCCTTCTCCGGATGCGTGACCACGACGTTCGGCTTGAACTCTCGGATGACGGCTGCTAGGCGCTCTACCGCTTCAGCGCCAGCCACGAGAGGGTAGTCGCCCAAATCGAAACAATCGAATGCTGCACCAATCGCGGCTGCCGCCTTGGAGGCTTCCTGGTGGCGAATCCGCTTAACGTTCTCCTCGGTCTGGCCAGGTTGTTTCCAAAGCTCGCCGGATTCGCCCCGCTCTCCGTAAGAAAGCGCGATGACTCGCGCTTCGCCGCCGAGCGATGTGTGCTTGGCAATCGCGCCAGCAGCACGCCAGACGAAATCCGCGCTGTGCGCGCCGACAACGAGTAGGCGACGTCCGCTCATGCCGCACCCCCTGCCACGCTTGTCGGCGCCGCCGCCAGGTGCACTGTGTTGGTGACCGCCATCGTGTGAACCTCGTCGACGGAAAATCCGGCCTCGAGCAAATGGTCGGCCATCAATGCCAAGCCGTCTTCAACCGGCGGATTGAAAGGTTGACCGAGATCGCTTGACAGTAACGAATGCTCAGGGCCGACCTTGCGAATGTTGTCAATCATCGTCTCCCACGGGATCTTTCCGGTGTGGGGTGTAGTGAAGCAGCGCTCCATATACGCGCCGAGTTCGGTGAGTTCGAGTTGCTGCTCGACCGTCAGGTGCTGAGAGGGAAACTCAGGGTGAGTCACGATAATCCGGCGCACTCCAGCATCAGCTGCCGCGCGCACAACCGTGACGATCTCGGGGCCGGACAGGTGGCCGGTCGCCAGCACGAGATCGTGTTTCGCCATCGATCGCAAAACGTCTGCGACATCTTTGGTGATCGCACCAGAGTCATCGACGACGGGCACCGGAGGTGGATCGATGCCCTGCTCCCGCATTTCTTCTTGCAGCCCGAGCCACATAGGTGGTTTGGCGCCGGCCGGTAGCGAGGCGCCCTCATTCCGCTGATTCACGCTGTCGACCGTCGGGAACCAAACGACGCGCGCCCCTGAGCGGCCGGCGATCTCTACCGCGAGCGGATTCATGCCTCCGACGGGTCGGTTCAGGGTTACCGCGCCCAGGACGTCGACCCCGGGGACCGTTGCACGGACGACGGCCGCACGCTCTGCGGTCGGGATATAGTGCGATTTAAGTACAAAACCTGCTAATCCGACCTCTTTGAAGCGCCCTGCGAGGGTCAGATCGTCGATGAGGCGCGGCACGATGTCCGGCGCGACATGCACGTGGAGGTCGTAGCCTCCGGCGACGACTTCACGTGCGCGTGCGCTGGGCGTGGGGTGCGGATTCATGCTCATTGCTCTCCTGTGCTGACTAGCTTGCGGAAACGAAGTCGTCGTGGGCCTGAGCGGTGCGCGTCGCCCGCGTCTGCGGCGTGAGGACTGCGTTGACGTCGTCGCGCAACTGGCGCAAGGGCCGCTATTGGGTACACCAAGGTGGCGACCCGATTATGTACATTCGTGGCTCCAATTTGCAACAGTCAGTTTCGCCAATCCGTCTGCTGGCCGGTACGAGACCCGCGAAGGCGCCGACCACTGCACCGCACTTGCAGCGCTCGACGGGACGCTCGACACGGCGGTTGGCGCGGCGGTTGACGCGGCGCTCCACGCGGCGGTTGTGTGGGCCGTGTGTAACAGTCCGGTCGCGGCCTCTTGTAACGAGCAAATATTGCAAGCTAGATTGGCGACGATCCAGTCAACAGATTCGCAATGAGTGCCAGCGGTCGGAGCGTCGCCAGGCATCAGCTGTGTCCGATGGCCGGCCCTTGCCAGGGCTCGGGCTCAACCAACGCTCGATGGGAGCACACCGGTGACGGTCGTTCTCGCAGCGGAAGCGCTGTCGAAAAGGTTCCTCAAGGATGAGCGCTATCTCGTGGCTCTAGAAGACTTCAGCCTCGCTGTTGAGGAAGGCAGCTTCGTCGTCATTCTCGGCCGCAGCGGTTGCGGAAAGTCGACTTTTCTGAACATGGCGGCGGGCCTCACCAAGCCGACGTCAGGCCGGATGTTGTTCAACAACCAGCCGAAGCTCGGCCCCTCGCAGGAGGTCGGTTACCTGACACAGTCCGACTCATTGATGCCGTGGCGCAGCGTCAGGCGCAATGTCGAGATGCCGCTGGAGATGCGTGGCGTTCCTCGGCGGGAGCGGGCACGTGCAGCGGGCGAGTTGATCGACAAGGTCGGCTTGACCGGCTTCGAGCGGCACTACCCGCGCGAGCTGTCCGGCGGAATGCGCCGACGTGCCAGCCTGGCTCGGATGTTGATCTCGAACCCGCAGGTGTTGCTGCTTGACGAGCCTTTTGGCGCGCTCGACGCGCAGTTGCGCCAAGACCTTCAGGAGCAGTTGCTCGAATTGTGGCGGGCGAGCGGTCGCACGATCATCTTCGTTACGCACGACATCGAAGAGGCGATTCTGCTGGCCGACCGTGTGGTGATCCTCGCCACTCGAGGCCGCATCGTGATCGACAAGGCGATCGACCTAGAACGTCCACGCGACTTCGAGCAGCCGGCGATCGCGGCGCGACTGGCCGAACTGCGACATGAGTTCACGCTCGCCTTGCGAGAGGCGGCTGCGGTATGACGACGATAGGCAGCTCTCGCGGGAGCCGACGCGTAGTCGAGAGATCCGACAGCACCCAGTCGATGGTGTCCTTCCCCGCGAATCGCTCGTGGTGGGCCAAGCACGGCCGCACCGTGATGATCGCGATCTGGCGTGTCGTGTTGTTCGTCGTCGTCATGGCGGCATGGCAGGTCACCGCTGGGCGGATTGTCGACAAGCTCTTCATCAGCTCGCCGTCGGATGTCGCACAGCGGCTCGCGAAATGGACTGGAAACGGCGTGCTGTGGTCCAACGCGCGAATCACCATCGAGGAAACCGTGCTCGGTTATGCCCTCGGCGCCGCAGTGGGCGTGCTGTTCGGCTTCCTTCTCGCATTGCTCGATACCCTCGGGCGCATCACCGAACCGTTCATGATTGCGCTTTACAGCATCCCTAAAGTCGCAGTCGCGCCGCTGTTCATCATCTGGTTCGGCATCGACGTCCGGATGAAGGTTCTGCTGGCGGCCGCGACCGTGTTCTTCCTCGTCTTTTTGAACACACTGAGCGGTGTTCGCGCGATCGAGCCTGAACTCGTGAACGCCGGCCGGTTGATGGACGCCAACAAGCGTCAGTTGATCCTCAAGGTCATTGTTCCTGGCTCTCTTGATGGCGTGATCACCGGCCTACGAGTGGCTGTGCCCTATGCGCTGCTGGGCGCCGTCGTTGGTGAGTTAGTGGCCTCGAACCGAGGGCTCGGCTACCTCATCTTGTCCTCTGCAAGCGCGTTTGACCCAGCTGGGGTCTTCGCGGCTCTCTTCGTCGTCACGGTTATCGCCATGGTTTTGAACTTGGCCGTCAACCTTTTCGACAGGCGCGTCATGCGTTGGCACCCGCCCACCCGTGAGACGGCCTAATAACGGTCCACCCCTTGCCGTTGTCAACTTCGCGATCTTGATTGACGCGTCACACCGAAAGGCAAAGCACATGGCCAAGCGACGCTATGCCGCTATCCCAACGCTCGTCGTAGCAACCGTTCTAGCGCTTACCAGCTGCAGCTCAGGTAGCACGAAGAGCAGCGGCTCGAGCGGCACCTCGACCTCGCCCGCCGCAAACGCAGGCTCGAGCGCTCCGGGCACGACTTCAACCGACAGTTCAACAGCAGCACCGAAAGACGCCATATCTTTTAAGGTGGCGCAATCGACGAAGTCGATCGCGTACTTCCCACTCGACGTCGCCACGAAGATGGGCTACTTCGAGAAGGAAGGCCTCAAAGTAGGTGACGTTCCGGTGATGGGTGGCGATAGCAAGGTCGCCGCAGCGCTCGGCGGTGGCAGCATCGACGCAGGCGCTGGTGTCATCACAGACTTCTTCAACCTGCAAAAGGCCGGCCTGGACAACTCCGTCGTCGTCACCTTGGTCAACGCGTTCTACGTTGACCTCATCGTCGGAAACGACTTCAAGACGCCGGCGTCGGCATCGCTCGCAGACAAGATCCGCGCGCTCAAGGGCAAGAAGATTGGCGTCCCCGCACCAGGCGGTGGCGGCGAGGCATTCTTGAAGTATTTGTTTAGCGGACTCGGCATGACCACGCAGGACATCACCTTGGTGAACCTTGGTGGTTCGGGAGCGGGCGCGGTTGCCGCGCTAAAGACGCACCGAGTCGATGCCCTCGACTTCCCGCAGCCAGTAGCGCAAGAGGTTGTGGCTCAAAAGGCAGGGACGATTTACATCAGCCCCGCGCGCGGTGACATTCCTGCGCTCGTCGGACAGACACATGGGGCGGTCATGGCATTGAACAGCGACATCGCGAAGAAGCCTGAAGCATTCAAGCGTTTCGTCAAGGCGATCGCTGATGCCGAGGCGTTTATTCATGATCCGAGCCAGTCGGACAAGGTCCAGTCGTTGTTTGCCGATTACGCCGGCATTCAGGACAAGGCCACTCTGGCATCGGTGTACGAGATCATGCAAAAGGAGATTCCGAGTACGCCAGTCGTCTCGGAGAAAGGCTATGCGGCAGCGGTCGAGTTCCATCAAAAGGCTGGCCTGATTGAGGGTACGCCGCCGACTTACGCGGCAGCGACCTCGAACAATCTCGCCGGCAGAGCGCTCGGGTCCGCGGGCTCTGCGTCGCCAGCTAGCTGACCACCCAAGAGTTCAGTCATCGAGTGAGGACGGAGGCCGCGGCCGATGAGCGGCAGCCTGCATGACCTTGTCGTCGATTGCGACGCGATTTACACCGGCAGTCGGGTGTTCGCCGGACGTTTAGTCGTGGACGACGGCTTGGTCACCGCCCTCGTCGGACCGGACGACGACGACGTCGTCGGCCGCCGGCGTATTGATGCATCGGGTAAGCACGTGATACCCGGGTTGATCGATACGCACTGCCACTTCCGCGACCCGGGCTTCACGCACAAGGAAGACATTGCGTCGGCCACCCGGCTAGCCGCACTTGGTGGCGTGACGTGCGTGTACGACATGCCGAACACCAAACCAGCAGTTGACAGCCTCGACCGATTAGAGGAGCACCGGGAGTACTTCGCACAGCGATCGTTCGTCGACTTCGGCCACAACGTTTCTCCGGTAAACGTCGCTGAAATGGAGCCGATGGCGAAGGCGGGTGCGGCGGCGTTCAAGATCTGGACGTCGTATGACATCGGACGCACGTATCCGCACGTCGACACGCTCGCCGTCACCGACACCAGACGTCTGTATGAGGTGTTCGAGCAAGCGCTCGATGTCGGCCTGCCTGTCTACGCGCATCCGACCGACCACGGCCTTTATGCAATGTTCGCTGAACGTTCGAGAGCCGAGTGGGGTCTCGATTTTCGTTCCTACGCACGCGCGCTGCGGCGCGGGAACAACGTCGTCATAGACCTCTCGATCGCGACGCTTCTCGAGGTTCAACGATCCGTGGGTACGCGATTACACGTCCTGCACCTCAATAGCGAGCACGGTGTCGAACTGGTCGCCGCGGCCAAGGCGGCGGGCCGGGCTGTGACCGCGGAGACCAATCCTTTCGCGATGTTCCTGGCGAACGACTGGGACACCATCGAAAAGATCGGCCCGTTCGCGCTGGGGCAATGGGTACCGGCCAAGGACTCGGTCGCGATGTGGGATGCCATTCGCGACGGCATTATCGACGTCATCGCAAGTGACCACGCGCCGCATACCCGTGAGGAGAAAGAACCTGGCTGGCAAGACATGTATGCCGCACCAGGCGGCGCCGGCCCTTTCGTCGGCCATTACCTTGCGTTGCTTCTCGATGCGGTACACGAGGGTCACCTCACAATGCAGCGGCTTGTCGAGCTGTGCTGCGACGCCCCCGCGCGCCTGACGGGCACCACCGGCCAGAAGGGCTCTTTGGAACCGGGTGCGGACGCCGATTTCGTCGTTATCGATATGGCGGCGACCACGACATTGTCGGCAGCCACAGTGCCGTACAAATGCGGCTGGCTCGCAAACGAGGGCCGAGTCGTGCATGGCTGGCCGAGCACAACGGTGTTGCGCGGCGAGATTATCGCGGACGACGGGCGGGTTCTGTCCTCGGCGGGCTCCGGGCGGTTTGTAGCGCCCGCACGAGCCGTGGTTTAAGGGTCGTCGACAGCACACGAGGTAAGACCGCTCACCTCTGCTTCCAGGCGATGGTGACCATTTTTGTGCACACAGAACGGGCTCAGGGCAGCTAGCCGCGGCCGGTCTGGAGTCACGTTCACGGTAATGAAACCCCGCACCCCTTGACAGCCGTGGTTTGTGAGCTAGATTGGCGACAATCTAGCTCACCGATATGGCCACACTCGGGGTGTGCTTCCCGTTGGAGTCGGCAGCGGGCTCGGCCGGATGACAGAAGGAGGACGGGTGTTCGAACTTGACGGCGCGATCGACCTGCACGTGCATGCTGGGCCGGACCTTCTGGGGCGGGTGGGCGACGACATTGAGATCGCAACCGGCTGTCGCGACGCGGGCATGGCAGGCATGGCCGTCAAAGCCCATCTGGAGAGCACCGCGAGCCGGGCGTACCACACCAACAAGGCCGTGCCCGGCTTTCGTTACATCGGCGGCGTATGCCTGAACTACCCCGTCGGCGGCATCAATCCCGCAGCGGTTGACGTCTGCCTCCGCCTTGGTGGTCGCGTCGTTTGGATGCCGAGTGGCCACTCGCGCTTCCACGCCGAACTCACCGGCGAACTCGGCAACTGGGGCCACGCGGATATGCAGATTTACAACCCCGCTGGCGCCAAGGGCATCACCGTGCTCGACGACAAGGGCGATTTGACGCAGGAAACACGCGAGGAAGTCGGCCTGGTTCGCGACCATAACGCCGTCCTTGCCACCTCGCATTTGTCTCCCGCGGAGATCGTCGCTTTGGCGCGACACGCGCGAGAGATGGGCGTCAAGTTGGTGATGACGCACATCAGGTGGACTCCCGCATACGACCTCGATCTCGGTAAAGCGGTCGTTGAACTCGGCGGGACCGTCGAAATCGCTTGCTCGACCGTCGGCGGATATACCAACCGACTCCCGATCGCGGAGGCGGTCGCCATGATCAGGGCGCTCGGCTTGGAAAACATCATCCTTGCGTCGGACGCAGGCGGCGTGCGGCACCCGCGACCCGACGAGGCGTTGCGTGTGCTCGCGAACAACCTCATCGAGTACGACCTTACGCCGAGCGAACTGCGGCAAATGCTCTGCACAAACCCCGAACGGCTCATTGCGAGCTGACCGTGCTCAACGCGAGCGGCACGCTGGCCGCCAACTCCGGACTCGAATCCAAGTGTGCCTAATGAGAAAGGCCCGTCTCATGAACTGGTTCCCTCGCAACTGCGGCCCCGGCGTGCGCCGAGGAGCAACGGCTGCAATTACAGCCGGAGTGCTTCTTCTCGCGTCCGCCTGCGGCGGCAGTTCATCACCTAGTGCGTCGAGCAGAAGCTCGACGTCGTCCGCGACTCAAGGTGGGTCGACGAGCTCGTCGACGCCCGCGAATGGCAGTGCCGGCAGCACAATGAGCTCCGCCGCGCCCACGTCGGTCCAGACATTCAACCTCGTGAACACCAAGTACGCTGCGGAAGCGCTGCCGATCACGGCCGGCATCAGCCGCGGAATCTTCAAAAAGCACGGGATCGACCTGCACCTTACCCAGGCGAATACGAGCTCGGTGGCGTCGGCAGCGCTGATCTCCGGTCGCGCCGACCTCGGCCTGATGCAATCGGCGTTTGTCGTTTCTACCGACGCGGCGGGCGGAGACCTCAAACTCGTCGGGCAACTGCTCGACCAACTCGACTACCACATCATCACAGCTAAGGGCATCAAGAGTTTGTCCGACCTGGTCGGGAAGAAGATGGGCGATCCTGGAGCGAACAACGGGAACACGGCGACGATGAAGGCGGTCATGGACAAGGCCGGTTACGGCGCCGACAAGTTGACGTATGTAACCGTCGGGGCGCAGGCCGCGATCTTGGCGGCGCTGCAGGCGAACCAGGTACAGGTCGGGCTCCTCGTCGCTCCGTTCACTATCCAAGCTCGGGCTGCCGGCCTGAACGATCTCGGCACGGTCGAGAAGTACTTGCCGAACAACACGGCGGCCGCATTCGCGGGCACTACGGCCACGTTGCAAAAGAAGGCCGACCTCGTCCGAAACTTCCTTGCGGCAGTGCTCGAGAGTACGCAATGGGTCGCCCAAAACCCGACTGACGCGATCGCGCTGCTCATGAGCAGCGACAAGCTCACGAAAGAGGTCGCGACGGAGGACTACAACGAAGTCAAGGACATCTACACCAAGACCGGAAAAGTCGATCCGGAGGGACTCACCGCATGGATCCAGGTCGCGACAAAGTACGGCGTCATGAAGAGTCCGATCCCAGCGGACGGTCTGTTCACTAACGAATACCTGCCGAAGCAATGACAGACGTACAAATGCAGAACGGATCAAGGGCGGCAGCGACGATGCCAGTTCACACGGTGGCGGATCCGGCGGGCCGCCCTGCGCCACTGATCGCCGTTTCGAACCTCACCTTCTGGTACGGGCGATCGCTCGTCCTGCAGAACGTTTCGTTCGAAGTGCCTGACGGCGAGTTTCTGTCGATTATCGGCGCGAGCGGCTGCGGAAAGAGCACGCTGCTGCAAATCCTTGACGGCATCCTCAAGCCGACCGAGGGTTCGGTGCTCGTGCGCGGCCGACCGGTGGGGGCAGTGCGAGATAACAGCAGGGCCATGGTCTTTCAAAATTTTGCGCTCTTCCCGTGGAAGACCGTGCTCGATAACGTTCGGCTGGGCCTCGACTACCGGCGCCGCGATCTAAGCCGGAAACAGCGAACGGAGATCGCCCGCCATTACCTCGATCGGGTAGGGCTGGGCTCCGCCGAGCGTCTGTATCCCTATCAGCTGTCGGGCGGTATGCAGCAACGAGTGGGCCTCGCACGTGCATTCGCCGTCCAGCCGGAAATGCTTCTGATGGACGAGCCGTTCGGCGCCCTTGACGCACAAAATGCCGAGTTGCTGCGAGAAGACCTGCGCGCACTTGTCGCCGAGGAGCACCGCAGTGTCATATTTGTTACCCATAACCTTGACGAAGCCTTGCAGCTTTCCGACCGGATCTTGCTCATGTCGTCATCGCCGGGCAGGATATTCGAGGATATTCCGCTGGCCGCGTCGAAAATTGACGCTGATCATTGGATGCGTGAGCAACAAGGGCAATACCGCACACGAATCTGGGACTTTCTCAAAACCGAGGTTGCATCGGCCCAAGGCCGGCAGGTGAGGCGACGATGAAGTCGAAGGTGTCTGTCGATAAAGAGCTGCCACTCGAGGCCCCGACGACGTCGCTACATGAACCGCCCCGTGAGAGCTGGGTCAGTCGCAAGCGCGCGCAGATTCTGCCGCTGGGCACCGCGGTCATGATCCTCGTGCTCTGGGAGGTTCTTGGGCGCACGATGAACTGGAACCCGTTGTTCTTCAGCTATCCCTCGAAGATCTGGGGCGGCTTCATCGATCTGGCCGGTGGACCGCTTTTAGGCGATCTGCGGGTGAGTGGCACCGAGTTCGCACTCGGCATGGGGCTGTCGATTCTGATCGCCGTCCCGGTCGGGCTAGCGATGGGGAGTCTCCGAAATCTCTACTACGCAATGGACCCGCTGGTTACCGCTCTGTATTCGACGCCGGTTTTGGTGCTGGCGCCGATGCTAGTCATTTGGTTCGGGCTCGGGATTTCTTCGAAAGTGGCGATCGTCGTCATCTTGTCTACCTTCCCCATGATGATCAACCTCACCGAAGGCGTGCGCAACACCGACCGCGCATTGCTTCGGGCCGCGCGATCGTTCGGTGCTACGAGATGGCGGATCTATCGCGACGTGCTGTTTCCCGCTGTCTTTCCGTTCTTCGTGACCGGCCTACGTTTAGCAATCGGCCGAGCGATGATCGGCGTGGTCGTTGGGGAGTACATCGCGTCGACGAGCGGTATTGGCTACCAGATCAACTCGGACGCCGAGGTATTCGCTACCTCGAGATATCTCGCTGGCGTGGCCGTGATCCTGGTG
>Ga0207705_10004492_pt1 | contig 10547 bp, 11 predicted proteins | sample KBSC13metaG_FD_184314 | JGI IMG/M metagenome (GOLD analysis project Ga0207705, IMG submission 184314) | Corn rhizosphere microbial communities from Kellogg Biological Station, Michigan, USA - KBS C1-3 metaG (SPAdes) (version 2) | ecosystem: Host-associated > Plants > Roots > Rhizosphere > Soil ...
CGTGGGGTTCGCGATCGACGGTCGCCATATGGTCTCTCCTACAGTCGCTTGCGGGGCTAACGCACGACGCTACAGCGCGTTGCGGATATGACCGCTTTCAAGTCCGGCGACCCGCTGACCCTCAACCGGCTCTATGGCCGGTCGAGCGGGCACAAGCTGCGCAAGGGCCAGCAGGAGCTGGTCGAGGCGCTGCTGCCGCAGATCGAGGTCCCTGCCGAAGGCGAGATCACGGCGCAGCGGCTATTCGGTGAGGACCGGGCATTCCATTTCGAAATCGGTTTCGGATCGGGCGAGCATTTGGCCGATCGGGCGGACATGCTTCCGGATCACGGCTTCATCGGCGCCGAGCCGTTCCTCAACGGCGTCGCGACCGCGCTCGCACACATCCGCGAGAAACATCTGGCGAACGTGCGGCTGTGGCGCGGCGACGCGCTCGACGTGCTCCGGCGCGTGCCCGATGCGGCGCTGAGCTTCCTCTATCTGCTCCACCCCGATCCTTGGCCGAAGGCACGCCACGCGAAGCGACGGATGGTCAACGACCGCCCGGTCGAGCTGTTCGCCGCCAAGCTCAAGCCCGGCGGCGAGTTCCGTCTCGCCACCGACGACCCGACCTATCTCGCCTGGTCGCTGATGGTCATGCAGCGCCACGTCGCGGCGTTCGACTGGCGCGCGAACAGCCCGAAGGATTTCCTCGAACCTTCGGGCGGCTGGATTGAAACGCGTTATGGTGCCAAGTCTCGGCGCGAGGGGCGTCGGCCATTTTATTTGCGCTACGTCCGGCGTTGATCATGGAGGGGCACATGGACATCGATCGCAGGACCTTGCTCGGAGGCGCCGCAGCGCTGCCGCTCGCAGCCAGTGCGATCGCCGCGCCGCCGGCCGACGACTATTGGGAGAAGATTGCGCGCGAATATGACGTGACGCGCGAGGTCATCCAGCTGGAGCACGGCAATTGGGGCATGATGGCGCGGCCGGTACTCGCGGCTTACCGGGCGCACGTCGAACGCGTGAACCGAGACACGAGCTATTATGCTCGGCGGACGATGGTCGGCGACGTCGAATCCGCGCGGGCGGCGCTCGCGAATGCCATGGGGGTTGGCGTCGACGAAATCGCCTTCACCCGCAATGCGACCGAGGCGTTGAAGGGCCTGATCCTGCAGTACAATCGCTTGAAGCCCGGCGACGCCGTTCTCTACACCGATCTCGACTATTTTAGCGCGCAGGCATGCGTGGACTCGCTGACGCGCACGCGCGGGGTCCGAGTCATCAGGATTGCACTCCCCGAACCCGCCACGCGCCAGTCGCTGATCGATGCTTATGCCGAAGCGTTTGCAGCGAACCCGGCGATTAAATTGGTGCTGGTCACGCACATCAGCCATCGAACCGGGCTCGCGCTGCCCGTCGCCGATATCGCGATGCTGGCGAAGGCCCGTGGGATCGATCTGATCGTCGACGCCGCGCACAGCGTCGGCCAGCTCGACTTCAAGTTGCCCGATATCGGGGCGGACTTCATCGCCATCAACGTGCACAAATGGATCGGCAATCCGCTTGGGGTCGGCGCTTTTTATGTGCGTCGCGGTCGGTTGAGCGCCATCGACCTCGACCCCGCCGAATCCGTAGTGCCGCCGAGTGATCCTGCCTCCAGGGTGCATACCGGCACGCCTGACTATGCCGCCCAACTCACTGTGCCCGACGCGCTAGCTTTCCAGGACGGAATCGGAGGTGCTCGGCGCGCGGCACGGCTGCGGGCGTTGCGCGATCGATGGGTGCACGCCGTGCGCGACCTGCCGCAGGTTCAGGTTCTGACGCCCGAAGACCCAAGCCTCTACGGAGCGATCACCTCGTTCCGCCTGCGGGGGTGCACGTCCAAGGAAGACAATGTCGCGCTGGCCAGGACGCTGCTCGACAAGCACCGGATATTCACCGTCTATCGCGACGGCGTCGCCTCGGGGTGCTGCGTCCGCGTGACTCCTGCGCTGGCGACACGGATGAGCGACGTCGACGCGCTCGCCACCGCGATCCGTTCGATCGTCAGCGCTTAGGCTCGAGCCGCAGCAGCCGCCCGCCGCTGTCGCCGTCCTCCAGCAAATAGACTTCGCCGCGCGGGCCCTGGTCGACGGCGCGGATGCGCGCTTCTATCGCCCATTGGTCGGCCTTCGCGGCCTGGTCGCCGCGAATTCGGACGTGGATCAGCGCCTCGCCCGACAATGTCCCGATGAGCGCGTCGCCCTTCCACTGCGGAAACAGATCGCCGCTGTAGATCAGCAGCGAGCTGGGGCTGATCGACGGGTTCCACCACACTTTCGGCGGCTCGAAGCCGTCGCCGGATTTGTGATCGGGAATGCCGCTGCCGTCGTAATTGCTGCCGTTCGAGGCTTTCGGCCAACCGTAGTTGCGGCCGGGCAAGATGAGGTTGAGCTCGTCGCCGCCCATCGGCCCCATCTCGGTCTCCCACAGCCGGCCGTCCGGCGCGAAAGCCAGGCCGAGGAGGTTGCGGTGCCCGAGCGTATAATGATGGCCGCCGATCCGCTGCCCTTCCGCCGTCATGTGGATGACCTTGCCGAGATCGACGTTCGGGTCCTGCGCCGGCGTAAACTGGAAGCGCTCACCGCTGGTGATGAACATCGTTCCGTCAGGTGCGAAGGCGATCCGCTCCGAATAATGCGCGCCGCCCTCCTCCTTGGGCTGCTGGCGCCAGATGGTCTTGTAGCCTTCAAGCCGTGGCGGCCCGGCTCCGAGGATCAGCCGGCCGTAACCGACTGTCGCGCCGCTCGTCCCGCCGGGCCCCGCTTCCGGGAAGCTCAAATAAATGCGCTGATTGCCGGCGAAGTCCGGATGCGCGACGACGTCGGCGAGGCCGCCTTGCCCTTCGACGTGCACCTTGGGGACGCCCGCGACTTCCTGCCGCTTGCCCGTCGTCACGTCGATCAGCCACAGCTTCCCGGCCTTTTCGGTAACCAGCGCGACGTTCGTCTTGGGAACGCCGGAGCCCGGCAGGAAATCGAGCGCCCAGGGAGAATCGAACCGCGCGACCTCGGTGACGGAGAAGGGCGGCTCGGCTGTCGATTGCGCGGATTGGGATCGCGAAGCGCTGCATGCTACAAGCGCCGGGAGGCCGGCAAGCAGTATAAAGCGTAGCGTCATCGCGGCTGTTGCACTTGCGTAACGGCTCAGGGCCACCAGTTTAGCCATCGGCCACCTGTTCCAGACCTGAAGCCGAGTGACAATGAACCTTTCTTGCGCATGGAGGTACACATCGACAGGCGGGAGGGTCCGCAAGTGAATGCATTTGGGACGGCTATCCGCCCCCGGACCGACGCCGCGCGGCCGAGCAAGATCGCAGAGGGCGAGTTGCTCGATCGCGTCAGTGCGAAGGACGTGCACGCGTTCGAGGAGCTGTACCGGATCTATCAGCCACGGCTGGCCCGGTTCCTGATCAACCTCGTGCAACGCCCGCAACTGGTGGAAGAGGTTCTGGACGATACGATGATGGCGGTTTGGCAGACAGCAAGCAGCTTCCGCGGCGCGAGCAAGCCCTCGACGTGGATCTTTGCGATCGCCTATCGCAAGGCGGTGAAGGCGCGCGCGCGCTGGCCGATGCCGGTCGAGGACCCGCAGGACGACATGCGCGTCAGCGACGATGCCGCTCCCGACGAAGGCCTTCAGCAGCAGCGGCTGCACGACGCGCTCCGCGCGGCGATGGACCGCCTTTCGCCCGACCATCGCGCCGTCGTCGACCTCACCTACTTCCACGACCTCGGATATCGGGAGATCGCGGAAATCATGTCCTGCCCGGTCGATACGGTGAAAACCCGCATGTTCCACGCCCGCCGCCGCCTTAAGGAGGCAATGGCCGGCGGCTTCGAGGACTGGCTCTGATGGCCGCGCCGATCCGCCCCCTCGATGACGCTCACGAGCAAGCTGAAGAGCTGCTTCCGTGGTATGCGACCGGTCAGCTGAACGACAGCGACCGGGCGCTGGTCGAACGTCATCTCACGGCTTGCGCCGAATGCCAGAAGCAACTGCGGTTCGAGCAGCGCATGATCGAGGAATTCCAGGGTTTCGCTCCGGAAGTGGACAGCGGCTGGGCGCGGCTTCGGGCGCGGATCGAGCCTGGTCAGCGCTGGCAGCCGGCGCGTCCGGGCGTGATGCGCGGCGCATGGGACCTGCTTCGGCGTCCGGCCGTGGCGACGCTCGCGGCAGCCCAGCTTGCGGTCGTGGTGCTCGCCGGCGGCGCGTTCCTTTCGCTGTCGAAGCCCGAATATCGCGCGCTCAGCAGTTCTACGCCGCCCGCCGCCGGAAACGTGATCGTGATCTTCCGGTCGGATGCGACGCAGGAGGACGTTCTCGACACCTTGCGGGCCAGCGGCGCATCTTTGGTCGGAGGCCCGACTTCGGCGGATGCCTATTTGCTTCGCGTGCCGGCGAACCGCCGGGCCGCCGCCGTGGCGCGACTTCAGGCCGATGACGACGTCCAGATGGCCCAGCCGATAGACGAGGCACCACGATGAAAATCCTGTGGGCGATGCTGGCCGCCCTGTTCGCGGCGCTGCTATGGGCGACCCCGGTTGCGGCGGATTCGCGAGCGCCCTCTCATCCCGACCGCCAGATCCTGGTGATGGTGCGCCATCCGCCCGATCATTTCCGCCCTAACGCCTCATACGGCGGCGGCTACGGCGACTTGCAGGCGCGCAGCGCCCGCGAGCGCATCGCCCGCCGCCTTGCCAATCGCTACGGCCTCGCCCTGGTAGATGCCTGGCCGATGCCGATGATCGGCGTCGACTGCTTCGTCATGGCCGTGCCCGACGGCCGCTCGACCACTCAGGCCGCCGACATCCTATCGCACGACCGCGAAGTCGCCTGGTCCCAGCCAGTCGGGCTGTACAGCGGCCAGGCGTCGCCTTCGGGTTCCCCTAACGATCCTTTGTTCGCCGCCGAGCCCGCCGCGAGCCAGTGGCACCTCGCGGATCTGCACCGCATCGCCACGGGCCGGGGGGTCAAGGTGGCGATCGTCGACAGCGGGATCGACTCACGCCATCCCGATCTTGCCGGCCAGCTGCTGGTGCGGAAGAATTTCGTGGCCGACCGGCCGGACGCGGCCGAGCAGCACGGCACGAGCGTCGCCGGAATCATTGCAGCCAGAGCGAACAACGGCCTTGGCATCGCCGGGGTGGCGCCGGGCGCGCGCCTGCTGGGGCTGCGCGCCTGCTGGCAGGACGGGCCCGGCATCACCTCGACCGTTTGCGACAGCTTCAGTCTCGCCAAGGCGCTCTATTTCGCAGTTTCGCAAAATGCGGATGTCATCAATTTGAGCCTCAGCGGCCCCGATGACCGGTTGCTCGCGGAGATCCTCAAGGTCGCACTTTCGCACGGCACGGCGGTGGTGACCGCGTTCGATCCCAAGCGGCCGTCCGGAGGCTTTCCCGCCACCCTGCGCGGCTCGATTGCCGTGTCCGACGCTACGGTGGCACCTCAGGCCGAGCGCGTTTACATAGCCCCCGGACGAGACGTTCCGACGACTGAGCCGGGTGGACGATGGTTTCTTGTGAATGGCAGCTCCTTCGCCGCCGCGCATGTCAGCGGCCTGATCGCGCTCGTCGAGCAGCGTCAGCGTTCGGGCGGGCTGACGATCGTAACCAGCCGCGCCGGGCCAATCGATGCCTGCGCCACACTGCTTCGCGTGGCGAGCCAGTGTGACTGCGCGTGCGGGCCTTTCCAGCGCCCGGGTGCGCGCGCGGCACGTTAGCCGCTCATCGGCGTTCCGGCTGCTCGCCAGCATCGCCGCACTTGCCGTTGCATCCCCAGCGAGCGCCGAGATCGGCGCCGCCGTCTCAGTCTTCAGCGATAGTCGATTTCGCGGCATTTCGGTCAGCGACGGCAATCCCGTGGCGACCTTCGACTTTTCCCTCGACGACCGGAGCGGCGCTTATTTCGCCGCATCGGGCACGGCGGGCGTGACCTCTCACGAAGTCAATCCGGTGTCGCTTGAACTCAACGCCGGCTTCGCTCGGGAAGTGAGTCCGGACCTGACGTTCGACATCGGCCTGGCCCACTCCAGCTACCAACGCTACCCGGTCACCGGTCACGGCAGTTCCTATAGCGAGATCTATGCCGGCCTGTCGCACAAGACGGTGATCGCCCGGGTGCACCTCTCCCCCCATTATCTCGAGGCCGGAAGATGGACGGCCTATGGCGAGCTCGACCACAGCATGAGCCTGACGCGCAATCTCAGCCTCAATTCGCATCTCGGCCTGCTCATGCCCGTCCATACCCGTGCCCAGGACGACATCCGTAGCCGCGTCGACTGGAGGATCGGGCTCGACCGGCAGCTTGGCCGCTTCGCCCTCCACGCGGCCTTCACCGGCGCCCGCGACGTCCGCCATTACGAAGGCCATCGAAGGGGACGCGACCCCTCCCTCGTGCTCGGAGCGAGCTTCATCCTGTAGCTCGCCGAGGGGAATGAACCTTCCGCGCGCTCCCAACCACAAACACAGCATGTGCAGTGAGCGACGGGGGTCGCTGCGCCTGTGGCGCGTCAAGAGCGGGGCAAACGAGGAGCTTCGATTATGAGACGCACAATTGCACTTGTTGTGGTGACGGCGATGTCGCTGTCGCCCGCGGCGGCCTTCGCCAAACCCGCCAGCACTCCACCAACATCGCTTTCGCCGAGCCATGAGACGGGTCAACCGGGCGCCGATTGCGAGGATTTGATCGCGGACGGTCTGGGAGCGACACCGGGCAATTCGCAAACCGCGCCCGGATCGGCGTTCAACCCCGACGGCAATGCCGGCACGCACTATGCCGGCGAGCAGCCGCAGAACTCTCGCAACACCGCATCTGTATCGCAATACGACACCGCCTGCCTGCATCAGCCCCTGTAACCGGCAGGCGGTTCAGGGCTGGACCGCACGCCCCATCGCGATCCAGCCCTGATCCTTTCTGACCCCGACGGCCCTGCGTGCGCGTTGGTGGCAGTGTTTCCTATTCCAACGTTTGACAGGAAGACGCTCATTTGAAGCCTTGTTCGATCCTCTCGCTCGTCACCGCGGTCCCCCCGCACGTGATCGAGCAGCAGCACGCCAAGGACATTGGCCGCCGCGCGTTCGGCCGTAAGGCGCTGTTCGATCGGCTATCGAGCGTGTTCGACAATGCCGCGATCGCCAAGCGCCACATGGTCGCGCCGCCCGAATGGTATGAGCAGCCGCACGGCTGGGCCGAGCGCAACGCGGTCTATCTCGCCGCTTCGGAGAGCATGTTCGAGGAAGTCGCGCGCGCGGCAATCGCCAATGCCGGGCTGACCCCTGACCAAATCGACGGCGTCATCACGGTCTCGACCACCGGGATCGCCACCCCCAGCCTGGAAGCGCGGGTCGGCCCGCGCCTCGGCCTGCGTGCCGACATTCGGCGCGTGCCGGTCTTCGGCCTGGGCTGCGCTGGAGGAGTCAGCGGCCTCGCCCTTGCGGCCCGGCTCGCGGCATCCGATCCGGGCACGCACTGGCTGTTCGTCACGGTCGAGACCTGCTCGATCTCGATCCGCCTCGACAGCGATGATCCGGCGGCGATCGTTGCCACCGCTTTGTTCGGCGACGGCGCGGCGGCAGCGGTCGTCACAGCGGGCAAGGGCGGCCTCGCCACGCTCAACGGATCCGCCGAGAAGCTTTGGCCCGACACGCTGGGCATCATGGGCTGGCGGGTCGAGGACCCGGGCCTCGGAGTGATGTTCGACCGGGCGATCCCCCCGTTCATCGAAGCCGAGCTGGCCGAGACGGTCGACGACATGTGCCTGCAGCTTGGCATCGCGCGCCAGGACATCAGCCGATTCTGCTGCCATCCCGGAGGCGTGAAGGTGATCGACGCGATCGAGAGCGCGCTTCAGCTCAACCAGGGCGAACTCAACCTCGAGCGCGAAGTGTTGCGCGACTTCGGCAACATGAGCGCCCCCACCGTGCTGTTCGTGCTCGAACGGTTGCTCGAGCGCGGCCTGCCCGAGCGCGTGATGATGACGGCCTTTGGACCCGGCTTCACCTGTTCAGGATTGATGCTCGAGGCGGCATGAGCCTGCCCATTATCATTCTCGCGCTCGTCACGCTCCAGCGGCTCGGCGAGCTATGGCTGTCCAACCGCAATACGCGCCGTTTGCTCGCGCGCGGCGCCCACGAAGTCAGCGCAGCGCACTATCCGCTGATTGTGGCCGTGCATGCCTTGTGGCTCGCTGCGCTATGGTGGTTCGCGCCCGGCCGGCCCGTTGACGGCTTCTGGCTCGCGCTGTTCATCCTGCTGCAGCTGACTCGCGTCTGGGTCCTCGCGACGCTCGGGCCGCGCTGGACCACGCGGATCGTCATTCTGCCGGGGGCGCCGCTTGTCACCGGCGGACCGTATCGCTTCGTGAAGCACCCCAATTACGTAGTCGTGGCCGGCGAAATCGCCGCGCTGCCGCTCGCTTTCGGACTCTGGCCCATCGCGACGCTTTTCTCCCTGCTCAACGCCGCGGTTCTCGCCATCCGCATTCGCGAGGAAGAGCGCGCGCTCTCCAGCTTGCGCGCCTGACTGTTCCCGCCTATATCGCGGCTCTCTCCTCGACATCGTGAGATGCCTGAGGCTGGGGCCCTTCGGCTCCGGTCCCGAGGAAGTTTTGAGCTTCACGAAGGGGTAAGCGTACTTGGCGGACGTGACCAGCATCGCCCGGCTGATCGAGCCCGAGGTCAAGCGCCTCGGCTACGAGCTCGTGCGCGTGATGATGATTGGCGGCACATCGGACCCGACGCTCCAAGTCATGGCCGAGCGGCCCGACACGAGGCAGCTCAACTTGACCGACTGCGAGCAATTGTCGCGCGGACTTTCCGAATTGCTCGACCGCGACGACCCGATCGAGGGCAGCTACCGGCTGGAAGTGTCGTCGCCCGGAATCGACCGGCCGCTGACCCGCCCGGCCGATTATGCCGATTGGACCGGGCACGAGGCGCGCATCACGCTCGCCGAACCGCGCGACGGCCGCAAGCAATTCTCCGGAACGCTCAACGGTATCGTCGCCGACGCCGTGAACCTCACGGACAAGCAAGGCGGGGAACACACCCTGCCGCTCTCCGCAATTTCGTCGGCCAAGCTGGTCTTGACCGACAAGCTCATCCAAGCCACCGCGCCGCTCAGCACCGAGGGCGCCGACACGATCAAAACGGAAGGTTGAAGAACATCATGGCTACCGCCCCCGCAGCCGTCAGCGCCAACAAGGCCGAGCTGATCGCCATCGCCGACGCCGTCGCCCGCGAAAAGCTGATCGACAAGGGCATCGTCATCGAGGCGATGGAGGATGCGATCCAGCGCGCCGCGCGTGCCCGCTACGGCGCCGAGAACGATATCCGCGCCAAGCTCGACGGCGAAACCGGCGATTTGCGCCTGTGGCGCGTGCTCGAAGTGGTCGAGGAACCGGAAGATCATTTCAAGCAGGTCGACCTCAAGGGCGCGCAAAAGCTTGAGAAGGGCGCGAGCCTGGGCGACTTCATCGTCGACCCGCTTCCGCCGATCGAGTTCGGCCGCATCGCCGCCCAGGCCGCCAAGCAGGTCATCTTCCAGAAGGTCCGCGACGCCGAGCGCGAGCGCCAGCACGAAGAGTTCAAGGACCGCGCCGGCGAGGTCATTACCGGCGTCGTGAAGCGAGTCGAGTTCGGCCACGTCGTGGTCGACCTCGGCCGCGCCGAGGGCGTCATCCGCCGCGACCAGCAGATTCCGCGCGAAATGGTCCGCGTCGGCGACCGCATCCGCTCTTTGATCATGTCGGTTCGCCGCGAGGCGCGCGGCCCGCAGATCTTCCTGTCCCGCGCCCACCCCGACTTCATGAAGAAGCTGTTCGCGCAGGAAGTGCCGGAGATTTACGACGGCATCATCGAGATCAAGGCCGCCGCTCGCGATCCTGGCAGCCGCGCGAAGATCGGCGTGATCAGCCACGACAGTTCGATCGACCCGGTCGGGGCCTGCGTCGGCATGAAGGGCAGCCGCGTCCAGGCGGTGGTCCAGGAGCTGCAGGGCGAGAAGATCGACATCATCCCATGGTCCCAGGATCTCGCCACCTTTGTCGTCAACGCGCTCCAGCCCGCGACCGTCAGCCGCGTCGTCATCGACGAGGAAGAGAGCAGGATCGAGGTGGTCGTGCCCGACGATCAGCTCAGCCTGGCCATCGGTCGCCGCGGCCAGAACGTCCGTCTCGCCAGCCAGCTGACGATCTCGCAGATCGACATCCTGACGGAAGCCGACGCCAGCGAGAAGCGCCAACGCGAATTCGTCGAGCGATCGTCCCTGTTCCAGAACGAGCTCGACGTCGACGAGACCCTGTCGCAGCTGCTGGTCGCCGAAGGGTTCACCAGCCTCGAAGAGGTTGCCTACGTGCCGGTCGAGGAAATCGCCTCGATCGAAGGCCTCGATGACGATATCGCCGCCGAGCTGCAGAGCCGCGCCGCCGAAGCCCTCGAACGCCGCGAGGCGGCCTCCCGCGAGGAGCGCCGCAAGCTTGGCGTCGAGGACGCGCTCGCCGAGCTCCCACACCTCACCGAGCA
>Ga0207705_10004493_pt1 | contig 10545 bp, 8 predicted proteins | sample KBSC13metaG_FD_184314 | JGI IMG/M metagenome (GOLD analysis project Ga0207705, IMG submission 184314) | Corn rhizosphere microbial communities from Kellogg Biological Station, Michigan, USA - KBS C1-3 metaG (SPAdes) (version 2) | ecosystem: Host-associated > Plants > Roots > Rhizosphere > Soil ...
CCAACGGCGCCGCATTCACTTGGCTCTTGGCACATGCCCTCCATACGGGCAAAAGCGCGCGGTGCTTGCGTATTTCCTCAACGACCTTAGTCCGTACATCATCCAATTTCCCAACGGGATGGGACTGCATTGGTACGGGCTGGCCTACGTCCTGTCATTTCTCATCGGAGGATGGCTGTATCGCTGGCTGGCGGAGCGCGGCTATACGGACCTTCCGGCGAAGGACGTGTCCGATTTCATCTGCTGGGCCGCGGTTTTTGGCGTGATGCTCGGGGGACGGCTCGGATGGGTGCTGTTTTACGGAATTTTTCAGAGTCACGTGAACGATCCTTGGTATTGGCCCTTCGCTGTGTGGAGTGGAGGCATGGCCAGTCATGGCGGCATTCTTGGTCTGGTGCTCTTTACGCTCTACTGGTCGCGCCGCCACAAGGTTTCGTGGACGAGCATCGGTGATTGCCTGGTGGTGGTGGCGCCGATTGGTCTGTTTCTCGTTCGCATGGCCAATTTTGTGAATGGAGAGCTATATGGGCGGCCCGCTGGAGCGCCGGGTGGTCACGCGTCGGTGCCGTGGGCGATGCTTTTTCCCAAGGAGTTGGAGTCCGATTGTCCACCGCTGGACGTGATTCGGCACGATGAAATGGTGCGCGCCCATCTTCGCGAGATCCTGCCGCCCCGGCATCCATCCCAGCTCTACGAGGCGCTTCTGGAAGGCGTGGTGCTTTTTTCCGTTCTCTGGTTCCTGCGCACGCGTTGCCGTATGCCGCGAGGCGTCGTCACGGGGGCCTTTTTCATTCTTTATGCGGTGCTGCGCATTATTGGGGAGATGTTCCGCGAGCCCGATCCCGCCTGGCATGTTGGGGGGATCTCAGCGGGGCAATTCCTTTCGATCTTCCTCGTCTTCATGGGGGCGGCTTTTGTCTACGTCGGCTGGCGGCGCCAGGAGTACGAACGCGTGTTCCAGCCAGAGTGAACGCAAAAAACCGCTTCCCAACCGCGCGGCGCGGTTTACCTATGGCGCGATGAAAATCGGCTTTGTCGGCTCCGGAAAAATGGCTACTGCGCTCGTCTGCGGCGCGGCGGACTCGGGCGCTTTTGCGCGTGAAGACATCCTCGTGAGTGACGCCGTGCCCGGAGTGGCCGAAAAGCTGGCCGCGACGGCGAAAGTGACCGCGGTGGCGGGCAACGCCGAACTCGTCGCCCAGGCCGCCGTGCTCGTCTTGTGCGTGAAGCCGTACGACGCGCTGGAAGCCCTGTGCTCTTTGGGAAAAGCGGCGGCGGACAAGTTGATCATTTCCATCGTGGCCGGCCTGCCGCTGGCCGCATTGCAGGACGCCGCCGGACCATCGGCGCGTCTCGTGCGCGTCATGCCCAATACCCCCGCGCTCGTTCATCGAGGCGCGGCGGCCTACGCGCTCGGCCCGAATGTCTCGCTCAAGGACGCGGAGATCACCGAGAAGCTTTTCGGATCTGTGGGCGTCATTGTGCGGGTGAAAGAGGAGTTGCTCGATGTGGTGACGGGTCTCAGCGGCAGCGGCCCGGCCTACGTTTACCTGGTGATCGAGGCGCTCTCTGATGCCGGCGTGCTGATGGGTCTGCCGCGCGATCTTTCGCTCAAGCTTGCCGCGCAGACCGTGGCGGGCGCGGCGCAGATGGTGGCCGATACCGGACGCCATCCGGCCGTATTGCGCGATGAAGTGACCAGCCCCGGCGGCACGACCATCGCCGGTATCGAGGCGCTCGAAGCGGGCGCCGTCCGGTCTGCTTTCCTGAGCGCCGTGCGCGCCGCCACGGAGCGGTCGCGAGAATTGGGCAAACCGAAGTGAGCATGAGCGCGCGTTTCCTCGCGGTATTCGCCGTGTTGGGCTGCTCTGCCTTGGCGGCCCCGCCCGACGCCGGTGCAGGAGTGGACCCAAAGTTTCGTCTTGCCCCGTCCGTCGACCTCAATGAGCCGGGGAAAAAGAAAGCCTCTGGCGAAGCCCAGGACCTCGCCAGGCGCGCGATTGTGGCCATGAATAAAGGCGACATCGAGGCGGCCAGGAAGAATTTTCTCAAGGTGCTCGAACAGGTACCCGACAACGTGCCGACGATGATCAACCTCGGCCTCCTCGAATACCGGAGCAAAAACTACGTCGAGGCGGAGAATCGGTTGCAGTCCGTTGTGCGTCTCGAGCCCGAAGCGGGCATGGGCTGGCTGATCCTGGGGGTGGTGCAGTATGATGCGGGGAAGTTTGACCGCGCGCTGGCGTCGCTGGCGCAGGCGGCGGTCCTGGAGCCGAAGAATGCCATGGTCCACCAATACTTCGGCGTCACCCTGGGGCAGAAGGGCTGGTATTCCGGAGCCGAGGATGAGATGCGCAAGGCGATCGAGATCGATCCCAACTACGCCGAGGCACACTTCAATCTCTCCGTCTTCTATCTCCAGCGCAATCCGCCCGCCGTGGAACTCGCCCGCCGCCACTACCAGAAGGCGCGCGATTTGGGCGCCGCCCCCGATCCGGACGTGGAACGCAGTCTGGCGCCGGCGAAACCGTAGGGAGTGTTAGAACACGCCTCCTTCGAGGTCATTCTGAGCGGAGTTCCATGCGGGCGAAGGTGGGATGGAACGGAGTCGAAGAACCCCGAGGCTATACCAACGACTTTCTCCGCGACAATATGGCAAGTGATACCAGGGGATTCTTCGACTGCGCTCCGCCCGCCTTACCGCCTGCGCTCCGCTCAGAATGACCGCGGGGAGGGATGTTCAAACGCTCCCGACCTGCCCAGCCCCACATCGCGACTTGCGGAATCCCGGAGGACTTCTTTAGTAACGCCCGCCATGAAGTGCTTCCTTTCGTTTTTCCTGACCTCCGTGCTGCTGCTGGGTTTCGTGCCGTCCGTGCCCGCGGCCACGAAAAAGCCCGCTCCCACGAGCGACTCGACGCCTTCGAAGTCGAAAACGCCTCCCAAAAATCTGCCTGAGCCCCCGGCGGCGACGGACGAAACCGGCGTGCCGGCGGTCTCAGCCGGCTCGGTGATCGTGGTGGACGCGGCGACCGGCAAGGTCCTGCACGCCGTGAATTCGGAGCAGCGCCGGCCTGTGGCGAGCACGCAGAAATTGCTCACGGCCCTACTCATCGCGGAAGCGGGGAATCTCGATGAAAAGGTGCACGTGGTGGCGAGCGATACCTGGGCCGAACCCACGAAGCTCTACATCAAGCCGGGCGACGTTTATTCGCGCATCGATCTCCTCAACGTCCTGCTCGTCCACAGCACGAACGACGTGGCGCGCGCTCTGGCCCGCGACAACGCCGGCAGCGTCGAGGCCTTTGCCGATAAGATGAACGCCAAGGCCGCGCAGTTGGGCATGCACCAGTCTAATTTCGTGAACCCAAATGGGTTGCCGGCGGCCAACCAGTATTCCACCGCGAGCGACATGGCGCGCCTCGCCCTGGTCGTCTATCGCAACCGCCTGTTGCGGGGCATCATCTGCCAGAAGTCGCTCAATTTTCGCTACGCCGACGGACACACGCACGTGTTCGACAACACCAATCGGGTGCTCCGCAGCTTCGCCCCGTGCAATGGAATGAAAACCGGCACGACCGACGCCGCCGGCCATTGCCTCATCTCGAGTGCCTCGTACAACGGTCGCGATGTGATCGTGGTCGTGCTGGGGGATAATCGGAACGTGTGGAATGACTCCTACCGGTTGCTGTCCTGGGCGCTTTCCTCGTAGGAGGAAGTATTCTGTGTTCAGTGTTCAGTGTTCATTTTTCAGTGAGCACGTGCGCCTACGTTCAAGCAGCGAAGACAGGTGACTGAATGCTGAATACTGATTACTGAATACTTCCGCCCATGGCTTCTACCATCGATTCCGAACTCGCCGAGTTGCGCGCGCATGCGCTCCTGCGGCAGTTGCGCGAGATCGATTCGCCGCAGCAGCCCTCGCTGGAATTTGCCGGCAAGAAGATGGTCAATTTTTCGTCGAACGACTATCTCGGGCTGGCCACGGAGGCATCCTTGCGCGAGGCGGCGAAGCTGGCCATCGACCAATATGGCGTTGGGTCCGGGTCGTCGCGGCTGGTGTGTGGTTCGCTGTCCCCCCATATGCGCCTGGAGGAGCGATTGGCGGAGTTCAAACGCACGGAGGCGGCGCTCACTTTTTCCAGCGGATATGCCGCCGCCCTGGGCACCCTCGGCGCGTTGCTGCGCAAGGATGATGTCGTGATTCTCGACAAGCTCTGCCACGCCTCGCTGATCGACGGGGCGCGCGTGAGCGGCGCCCACATTCGGATCTTTCCGCACAATCACCTCGGCAAGCTCGAGAGCCACCTCCAGTGGGCGGGCGAGAATTTCCCCGAGGCCCGCGTCGTTGTGGTCACGGAATCCGTCTTCAGCATGGACGGCGACTGGGCAAAGCTGGCGGAGATCGTGGAGGTCAAGCGGCGCTACGGCGCCATGCTGCTGCTCGACGAAGCGCACGCGGTCGGCGTCATCGGGACGAATGGCCGGGGCCTGGCCGATCAGCTTGGCGTGAGCGCGGAAATCGATATTCACATGGGCACCATGAGCAAGGCGCTCGGCGTGAGCGGCGGATACATTTGCGGCCCTCGCCGGTTGATCGACCTGCTCATCAATCGTGCCCGCAGCTTTGTTTATTCGACGGCGCCGCCGCCCTCCGTGGCTGCGGCCGCCATGGCCGCCGTGGAATTCATGATGTCCCCTGCCGGGGAAAACCGGCGGCAGTTGTTGCGGCGGAACCTGGCGCATTTTGCGGCCGCGCTGCCCGCGCTTTTCCAGGGCGATCGCAAGGTGCAGAGCGCCATTATCCCGATCATCATCGGACGCGCGGAAGCGGCCGTCGAGGCCTCGCGCGTCCTGGCCGACAAGGGCTTTTTCGTGCCCGCCATCCGGTTTCCCACAGTGGCCCGGGACGCGGCCCGGTTGCGGGTCACGATCTCGGCCCGGCACACCACGAAGCAGATCAGCGCGCTTTGCGAGCAATTGCGCGGGTTTGCGACGGGGTGAGTCTAATCTGGGGCTGCGCTCGTTCCTTCCAAGAGCGACAGCGCGGTGTTCGTGCCGTATCGAAACCCGCTCAACCCCGCCCCATCCGTTCCCCGCGCCAGACAAAGCGCGTGAAAGCTCCGTCCCATCAGGCTCGGGTGCATGAGCGTCTTGAACGCGCGGATTTCCTGCGGACTGGCGGAATCGCCGGTAAAATGGAGTTGTCCAAGGCCGACCATGAAATGGTGCTGGTCGGTAAATCCGGCCAGGGTCAGCCCGGCGCCGACGCCGGCTTCCGCCAAACTGGTGAAATCCACGTGGGTCGTCAGGTCGATTTCGCCTGGACGGACGAGGGGATCCGTTTCGCGCTGGTGCCCGGCGTAAGCCGACAAGGTTCCTTGGTCGCGCTCTGGACGATAGTACTCGGCGCGGGGGTAGCCGTAGTCGACGGCCAGAATGAAGCCTCGGCGCAATCGGCCAGCCACTTCGGCGATCCAGGCCGGGGCGGCCAGGTTGATCTCCGTCTCATAGCCTGCGGGCACGGCTGGGAGGCGGGCGAGGCCGTCTTTTAAGGGATCGGTGGAAAGCGGAATATCTACGAAAACGAAGCGCGCACCGTCGAAACCCACGGCGCGTTCCCGCCAGCCCTCGGCGCGCCGCACGACCCGATGCACGGGGAAAGCGTCCGGCAATTCATTGGAGAAATGGAGGCCCGTGAACGGCGGCAAGTCGGCGAGAGACTCGGCCCAGCGCACCTGCGTGCCAGCCCATTCGGCGAGTTTCTCGTGTTGGGCCTTCCGGAGCGCGGCCAGCGGTTCGACAATCCAGAAGGTCGTGGCCGCCAGGCAGTCGGGTGCCAGCTCCCTCAAGGCACTCAGGACGTCGGCCGCGAAGTCGCCGCGATGGGCGCCCTGCTCGACGATGGCAAAATCCGCTGGTTGGCCCAGCCGGACCCACATTTCCGCGAATTGCCGGGCCAGCAGCCGCCCAAAGAGGGGACCCACACTGACATTCGTGAAAAAATCTCCGCCCCGGCCGACTATCGCCCGGCCGGACCCGTAGTAACCGTATTCCCCGTCATAGAGCGCCCGCTCCATGTAGTCGCGAAACGGGATTGGTCCGCGCTGCGTAATCTCCTCGCGGAGTGCGACAAAGAGCGGGGTGGAGGCATCAGGCATGGCGGGGATGTGGCGAATGTTGCGACAAAGGCGGGCGGGAGGAAGAATTTGCGCATTGCGCACTCTGCGCTTTCGTGGAACTTAGCCACCCGTTTGCCGCCTTTTTCATGTGGGATTTGCCACGTTATCGTAAACCTATTTATCTGCGCCCCTGGTTTTTGGCGCTTCTGGTCATCGTCATCCTCTTCGGGATTGCGGCCGCGACGCTGTTTTACGTGGAAAAGGCGAAGTGGGAGAAGCGCGCCCAAGCCTTCGACTATTCGAAGCTGGAGGACATGGAATCGGCCAGCGTCATCTTCGATCGCAACAATCAGCCGATCGGCCGCATTTTCATCCAGAATCGCGATCAGGTGGGGGCGAACGACCTTTCCTCCTGGCTCTACAAAGCGATCGTGGCCGCGGAGGACAATCGGTTCTACCAGCACTCGGGAGTTGACTACTACGGGATCGTGCGCGCGGCGAAGAAGAATTTCCAGGCCGGAAAGACGCGGCAGGGGGCGAGCACGCTCACCCAGCAATTGGCGCGCAACTCCTTTCCTGTCGAACTCCCGAGCAACGATCGCGGCTACGGCCGCAAGCTCCTTGAGATGTTCGTGGCGCAGGAGATCGAGAAACGGTTTTCCAAGGCGAAAATCCTCGAACTTTACCTGAACCGGGTTTTCTTCGGCGACGGTTTTTACGGGGCGGAGGCGGCGGCCCGCGGTTATTTTGGCAAGCACGCCAGGGACCTCAATCTCTCGGAATCGGCGACGCTGGCGGGCTTGCTGAAGAGCCCAAACAATCTTTCGCCCTGGCGCAACAACAAGGCCTGCGTCGAACAGCGCGATTTCGTGCTCGGGCGCATGCTGGATCTTCAGCAGATCTCCAAGGAAGAATACGATTCCACGGTCAAACAAGAACTGATCGTCAAGAATCGGCGGCCGTTTCACCAGGAATCATACGCCATGGACCTGGTCGCGCAGCAGGTCATCGCGCAGTACGGCCGCGATTCGGCGATCAGCGACGGCTATCGCATCTACACGACGCTCGACGGTGAACTCCAAAAGAAAGCGGAGAAGGCCCTCCGCGAGCAGCTCGATGTCGTCGAGCGGCACGAAGGCTTTGAGTACCAGACCTACGCCAAATACGATTCCGATTTTCGGGCGCACCAGCGTGCGGCGGCGACCGCCGCGAGCAGCGGAGCGGACGTGCCGGCCATGCCGCTCCCGGCCTATTTGCAGGGCTCCGTAGTCGTTCTCGACAACGCCACCGGCGGCATTCTCACGCTGGTGGGGGGACGCGATTTTTCGCACAGCGCGTTTGATCGTGCGATTTCCGCCCGGCGCCCGGCGGGCACCGCTTTCAAGCCGCTGGTTTATGCGGCGGCCTTCGAAAGGGGCTTCAACCCCGGCACCATTTTACAGGACGCGGTCATCGACAACCGGCAGGTCATGATCGGGGGGGTGACGGGAATCCTGGGCGAATGGGGCCCGGAGCGCGTCGACAATAAATACGAGGGTGCGATCACCGCCCGTCAGGCCTTGGTTTCTTCGAAGAACGCCGCGACGGTCCGACTGGGGATGATGACCGGCCTGGATCACGTCCTCCCGCTGGCCCAACTCGCCGGGATTGAGAGTCCGCTCCGGCCTTTCCCCGCGACATTCCTCGGGAGCAGCGAGGTGACGCTCATGGAGATGACGCTGGCTAATACCATCTTCCCGAATGGGGGTGTCCGGCCCGAGAAGCCCTTCATCATCCAGCGCATCGAAGACAAGGCGGGACAGGTTGTTTTCCAGGCGAAGCCGACGAAGAAGAGAGTAATCAAGGAGACCACCGCCTACGAGATCCACTCCTGCCTCGCGGAGGTGCTGGAGCGGGGCACGGCGGACAAGACCTTCACGGAACTGGGTGTGAAGAAATTCCCGCTCGGGGGCAAGACCGGTACGGCTTACAACTTTACCGACGCTTGGTTCATCGGCTACTCCAGCGCGGTGACCTGCGGCGTTTGGACGGGCTTCGACAAACCGCAGACGATCTATCGCGGCGCGTTCAGCAACGAGATTGCCCTGCCTATCTGGGCGAATGTGATGAAGGCGACCTTTGCCACCTACCGGCCCAAGGAAATCGTGCAACCCAAGGGGATCATCAAGGTGGAGCTGTGCTCGGCGTCGGGGCTGCTGGCCACCGACAAGTGCTTCGAGATCGTCGAGAACAAGGACACCGGCGACAAGGTGCGGCGCAGCACGACCTTTTTCGAGATCGTCTCGGAGGACCAGGCGCCGAAGACCGGTTGCGATGTTCACGGCGCGGGCGCGGGGAGCAGCTTTGTCAAAGTCATTCGCGGCGAGGAATGGCCGCGCGCGGTCGCGGCCGTGGATCCCGCCGCCGTACAAGTGGTATCGATTAAGGCGCCGACGGTTCTCGGCAATGATCCTTACAATTCCATCCAGGCGGTCAACAATGTCATCGCCATGAAGAATATGGATGGCCAGACGGCGCCTCTCAATAGCGCGTCCGTCGTGACGCCAGTGCCGAAGGATGGCGCGGCGGCGGCAGCTCCGGAAGTCCGCCGGGCAGTCCCCGTGGCTCCCATGCAGCAGCAGACGGCGGTGCTCGATAACACGATCAAGCTCGCCCCGCCGCCGCCGCTGGAATTCTGAAGCCCACTCGGGTCAGGGCCGCGCGGGACGGACAGAAGCAAGAGGGCCAGCTAACCTTCGATCGTGTTGATCTCGACCGGCTCGACTTTGACGCCAAGCTCCTCCAGCCAGGCAATGGACTTCTTGATTTGCTCCCGCTCGCCTTCGAGGGACAGCGAGACCAGCCCGATTTCGTCGGTGATGCTGGCCTGGCGAACGTTGGTGACGACCTCAAACTTGTGTCCCAGCTCCCAAAGCACGGGGCGGGTGACGAGTTTCGTCGGATACATGAGCCACAGGCGTTGTTTATCGGAGGCCATTGGAAGTGGATAGTTGAGAAGTGAATGGTGGATGGCCTTCTCCAGTAAATCAGGAGTGCCGGGATTGTGAAAATCGTCCAGCCCGGATTGGCGGAGATGACAGGTGGAAAATGGAAATGGAAAACGTGTGCCGCAGCCTGGAAAAACGATTGATGCTGCTGTCAGCGCAGTATCGCAGTCCTGACGCGGCTATCAACTATCAACCATCCGCTATCAACCCCGTCCGTCGCCGAGCCTACCCTCCCGCAATCGCCGGAACGATGCTGATCTCGTCCGTGGGCTTCACGGGAGTGGCATTTTCTTCCAGGAAGCGAATGTCTTCGTCATTCACGAAGATGTTCACGAAGCGGCGGACTTGGCCAGCGTCGTCGCAAATGCGTTCCTTGAGGCCGGGAAATGCGGCATCGAGGCTGGCGATGACTTCGCTGATATTGGCGCCGCCAGCTTCCACGACTTCGAGTTCGTTGGTCAGCTTGCGGAGCGGAGTGGGGATTCGTACGGATGGCATAGGGTGTCGGCAATTAAAGGTCTGAGGTCGGGGGCAGCGGTGGGTGCGTATGGAAAGGCGGCAGTCTGATCTCTGATTTCTGGCCTCTGATCACTCACGCCACCGCAGTCGCGACGTCCTTGTTATAGATCTGCTCCTCAAATTCCCGCAGGCTCGGCTTGATTAGGCGCGGTTCGCCACATTTGCCCGTGATCGCTTCCTGGGTCTTGAGGCCGTGGCCGGTGATGCAGAGCACAGCGCTCTGGTCGCGCGGGATGGCTCCGCTGGCGATGAGCTTCTTCGCGCAGGCGGTCGTGACGCCACCCGCGGTCTCGGCGAAGATGCCTTCGCACTCGGCCAGCAGGCGGATGCCCTCGACGACTTCTTCGTCGGTCACATCCTCGGCGCTGCCGCCGGTCTGCTTCATGGCATGGATCGCGTAGTAGCCGTCGGCCGGCGTTCCGATGGCCAGCGACTTGACGATGGTATCCGGCTTCGGCACGGGCTTCACGATGTCCGTCCCGCGCTTCATCGCGTGGCTGATTGGGGCGCAGCCCGTCGCCTGGGCGCCGTAGACGGAGAAGGGCGAAGATTCTACGAGGCCGAGTTTGGTGAACTCGGTGTAGGCCTTGTGAATCTTGGTCAGCAGGGAGCCCGAGGCCATCGGGATCACGGTGTGCTGCGGGATGCGCCAGCCGAGTTGCTCCATGATTTCGAAGCCCATCGATTTCGAACCTTCGGCGTAATACGGGCGCAGGTTTACGTTCACAAAGCCCCATCCGTACTTGCCGGCGATTTCGGAACAGAGGCGGTTCACCTGGTCATATGCGCCGTGGATGCCGATGACGTTCGTGCCATAGACCAGCGAGCCCAGCACCTTGCCCTGCTCGAGGTCGGCAGGAATGAGGACGTAGCTCTTCAGTCCGGCGCTGGCGGCATTGGCGGCGACCGAGTTGGCG
>Ga0207705_10004495_pt1 | contig 10541 bp, 10 predicted proteins | sample KBSC13metaG_FD_184314 | JGI IMG/M metagenome (GOLD analysis project Ga0207705, IMG submission 184314) | Corn rhizosphere microbial communities from Kellogg Biological Station, Michigan, USA - KBS C1-3 metaG (SPAdes) (version 2) | ecosystem: Host-associated > Plants > Roots > Rhizosphere > Soil ...
CATGAGGCCAACGGCGTCCACCCAGGCTTTGCTGACCAACATCGACGCACCGCTCACGAAGTCAGGGTGCGGGTTGCATGACTGCGCCTCAGAGAGGTTCAACCCGCGACCAATCGCTTCGGCGCGCGCCAACCAAGGCCGCCAGCGGCCACCGAGCGTCTGCACCCGGCCGTCGCGGCCGTGCAGCACGCCGCCGACGAGCTCGCAATCTCCCACTGCCAAGCGGCTGACCATGGCTTCGAGCGCGCGCTGGTCTGAGATCGTATCAGGATTGAGAATCCACCAAGCGTCGGCATTTCGCGCCGTGCGGATGCAGACATTCACGCCACCCGCGTACCCGAGGTTTTCAAGGGCTTGGGTAACCGTGACCGGCTGCCCGCCGCGCAAGTTCTTCGGCAATTGATCGGTGAGCGCTCGATAGGCGTCCGACCCGCCGTTCTCGCAGATCCGCACCTCGAAATCGCGGTGCGTCGAACGAGAAAGCGCGTCTAGGCAAGACGCGATATCGGCGACATTGCGATAGCCGACGATGCAGACTGCGACGTGCACTGCTGAATTACCTGGATCCCGCAAACGCGAGCTTTAGGGCATCGCCGAAACGCCAAGCGCGGCATAGGAACAGAATGGCGAGGGCCCCTGATCGTTCGCGTGAGCTGTGCAGCTTGTTCGAGCGGAGGACCTTCGGCGCATGAGCGATCGCTGAGGCCGGCAGAAGCATCGTCTTCGCAATCCAGCGCAATCGGCCGCCGGACGCGCGGGTCTGCAGCGCATAGGTTTCCCGGTTGATCCTCACCCACTTCTGCCGCAGTTCGCGCCAGTTGCGCCGCGCGGGATGGGTCACGACCGCGTTCGGCGCGTAGCCGAGGCGATACCCTTGGCCGATCGCCCGGCGCGACCAGTCCACATCTTCGGATACGGATGACCCGAAGTCTCCGACCGATTCGAAGATCGCTCGCGGGACGAACAAATTTCCGGAGCCTGTGAAACCCTTGCGATTGATGTATGTTTCGAAGTCGAAAGCGAATACCTTTTCGAATGCCTCGGTCGGCGTCATCTGGCCTTCAACGGCGACTGAAACCTCCACTCGGCCGCCGACGAAATCGTGGTTCGAAAGCGCGGCAACGCCTTCCGCGAGCCATTCGGGTACGGGCACGCAGTCGCTGTCGGTAAAGGCGAACAGGTTGCCGCGCGCCACTGCGGCCCCGCCGTTTCGTGCCGGCCCAGCGCCACGCTCGTGGATGCAGACCAGTCGAGCGCGTCCCGCGATTGCGCGCTGCACCTTTTTTTGCCCACAGGGTGAGTCATTGTCCGCAACGATGATCTCAAACTCACTCACGTCGATGGTTTGGTTCGCCAGTGCCGCGAGGCAGTTGTCGAGGTTCGGAAGGTCATTGAAGTGCGGAACAATGACGCTGATGCGCGGCGCCTCCGCTGTTGAAAAAGTCATCGCGAGGCGGACTGTGCCGAACCTATCAAGGACGCAAGATGCGTGCCGACGAAAACCGGCAGGTATTTCGGATCGGTTGCGAGCATGAGTTCGCGCAGGAACTGACGGTTCAGCGCGATGCTGCGTTCCCAGTCATCGCCGACTGATGATGCCCGCACCAGAATCCCGTCCGGGATGATCCCGGCAAGAGAAATACGAAGCTTGTCTCCGCGTTGTTCAGTCTGCGTTCGCGGCAAATATTCGCCGATGCGCGTCCAATAGGTAACGTTCTCAAGCCGACTGGGCGCGCGGGCCATCAAGCTTCTAGTGGGCACCTCCGCAGAACCAACGCCAATCTGGCCAAGAACAGACTTTGAAATTTCAAAGCCAAAAGCCGGGTAGCAAGTCTCCGGCCGATGCAGTTGAAGGAGGTCGCTCTGCGTGCTTCCGTAAGCGATCGCGAGCATGACATAGTCGCCGCCCATATTCTGATAGATCCGGCCGATGAGCTGGCTGTAAAGTTCCGCTGAAAGCGTACCTTCGGTCCTTGGCTGGATCACGTCTCCCACATGAATCTCGCGCCATTGTCCAAACTTGGTCGGCGTGATGTCCTCAAGCTTCGCCGAGCCGATGAGCTCAACACGTTTGCGTGGATGAAGCGCTTGCGCGGCACCTGCACCTACGAGGCATGCCGCGCCCACGATGAAGTCGCGGCGTCCCATCATGACGCTCTGTTCCGGAATGGGCGGAACTTCGACAGCAGCGAATCCAAGGCAAACACAAGGAGCAACCCGGTTCCGAACGTCACGAGGCCTGCGGTTCCATGCAGGTAACCCTGAGCGGCTTCATCGCCGACTTGCCAGGTAAGGATGACAAGAATGATGATCCGCACGACATTGGCGAGAAGAGCAATTGGAATAATGAAGACGGCAAGTGCCGCGCAGTAACGCCAGGACGCTCCATGCTGCAGGTACGCGTAAAACAGTCCCAGCGACGTCAGACCCAGAATCGCGTTCATGCCGGCGCACGCATCCTCAACCAGGAGTTGGTATTGCGCGATGAACAATGTGACGCCTTCGCGAACAACAGGCACTCCGAATTGCTGCAGCAGTTGCGTGCTCAGGGTCGATGCTAGCTGCTTCAAGGGGGCAGTCGCTTGATCCAGTGCCCACCCCGGAGCGGGTAGGGCAAAAACGAGATAGAATAACGGAAACCAAAGTCGCCTCATCACGGCGCCACCGAGGACGTCATAGGTGCAGGCGAGGCCCGCGCCGTAAAGGCCAGCCGCCTCCAGCACCAGGAAGTCGAATGCCGTGCCGAAGATGTAGGTCAACACCGAAGGAACCAGGATCGCCGCCGTCACGAGCGGGGATCCTCGCATAATCAGCGACTTCAAATTCTGAAGGTCCCGCCAGATGAGCCACGCACCCGTGGCGATCACCAACGGCTCGTGAATCCCGCTCTCACGAGACCATTCCTGAGATGCGAGCGTAATCAACGCCGGCAATGCCATGAGCGCAAAGCCGGCGATGATCGGCCAGTGCTGAAAGCGATCGCTGATTCCAACCCGCACGCGGCTGACGGATGCGTCCATAGCTCAGTAGGCGTTGAGTACGGTACCGACCAAGGAGACTCCATCGCTGGTCATCTGTCGCGATAGTTCAGCGAGATCGTGCGTGTACGTCTTGTTCTTGCGCGCGACGAGAATCGCATAACCCGCAACTGCGGCGATGCGCTGCGCGTCCGCATATTGGTTCGCCGGCGGAGTATCGATGATCAGCAGATCGAATTGCCGCATCGATACATTCACGAAACTTTCGAAGCGGTGCGCCGATAGGAGTTCCTGGGCGTCCGAAGGGACACCACCCGACGGCGTAAGCCAAAGGTTCGAGAGGATTTCAGCCTCCGTCACTTCGTCCGGCCGCATCGTGTCTGATGCGAGGTACTGCATCAAACCAGCATTCGGGATACCGCCGAAAAACCCATCGACGCCAGATTGTCGCATGTCCGCGTTGACGAGGAGCACTCGGATGTCAGCCTGCGCGCAAGCAACGGCGAGATTGGATGCAACGAACGAGCAGCCAGCACCTCGCGCTGCCGAGCAAACCGCGAGAACTCGTCGGCCACGATCGATATGCTGAGCAATAATCCTGGTCCGCAGGTGGCGAATGGATTCTGCAGTTGCACCGGCGGGATCCGAAAGCATCACTATCTCCGGCGATACAGTGATGGCCGAGCCAACTCCCGCTGACTCTTCGGGGGGAACGGCTCTCAGTGGCGAGACTGTGGAGGTCATGCTGCCATCGCCTCTTCCCCCTTTATGCGCCGCGCTACGATCGATTTCCACCATGGGCGCTTGTTGCTCGCGGCCGGACTGATGACAGCCAGCAACGGAGCGCCCGTCACCACATCCTGCAAGTCACGGACGGTTCGGAGGCGACGGTTGAGCAACTCGGTCAGCAGTGCCGAAAGAAGTCCAAGCGCCAAACCAAGCGCGAGCGCGCCGAAAACCACAAGCGGGATCTTTGGAAATGAAGGACTTTCCGGAGCGACAGCATCGCTGAGGACAGTGACGCCGGCATCATCGGTCGCGCTTTGCGCTCGGAGTTGCGCCGCAGCCTGGGTCGCCTTCGCATACTGATCCCGGCGCACATCCACATCGTTCTGCAACTGACGGAGCTTGGCCAGGTTCTCGCTATTTGCGAGAACGCGCGTCTTCTGAGCCTGTAACGCTCCGGTGCCAGCACTCGCCGCGTTGGCCGCGCTCCGAGCTGCAGAGACTGCTGCACTGGAGGCGGCGCGCTCCTGCGCCACTTGGCTCGCCAAGACAGTCCGCTTTTGCTGAAGTTGGACCAGCATCGGGTTATTGGCGCCCAAGGTTCGGCTGGCTTGAGCAATCTGTGCATCCACGGTTGCCAGCTCGGTCGCCGCCGCCAAACTTCCAACAGGCATGACGGGGGCGGCTGAAACGGCTGGACCGACAGAGGTTGCAGATAGAGCGGCTAGGCGCTGACTATCGATGTCGGTCTTGTCATTAGTCATGATGACGCCATGTTGCCGCTCGAATTGGGCCTTCGTATCCTCAGCAATGTTCAAAAGTTGCCGAGCTTTGCCGGCTTGCGCGTCGTACCAGTCGGCGGATTCCGCGGCCGAGTCCCGCTTTGTCTGCACAGCAGCGTGAATGTAAGCACGCCTTAGCGCATCCGCGACGGTGCGCGCCGCATCGGGAGACGAGCCGGTGTAGCTAATCTCCATGATGTTGCTTCCCTCGAGAAGCTTGGCGTTCGTCCGGTCGATAATGGTCTGAGCGAGAGCACGGCGGGCACCGTTCGGATCGCCCGGGACGGCATAGCGCGCAAGCATAGTCGGGTCTCTGGACCATCCCAATTCGTCTACGACCGCACCGGCCACACGTGAGTCCTGGATCAACTGGATCTGAGTCTGCGTATAGGCTCGCGTGAATTGCGGTGACATGGTTTGGCCGGTGACGGGATCCGGCTTAATGACATCTAACACAACGCGCGTATCCGCGGTGTAGCGCGGCGGCACCAGCAGGATGACAAGGAATGCGCCCACTAGACTTGCCAGCATTGCCGAGATGATCATCCATCGGCGTGCCAGCAGGATCGCGAAGAATTGTGTAAGGCTCATCGAGCTTGCTCCGTCCGCTTAGAAAAGTCGCTCGCCAACGACGATGACGTCCCCGCCACGCAGCGGCGTGTCGAGCGGAATCTTGATTTTGTGGTCATTGCGATAAACCGACACGCGCCCTTCCGAGCCGCTTGCCGTCATGCCGCCGCCACGGGCCAGTGCCTGACGGATGCTCATTCCGGACTTCAGCGGATAGGACCCAGGCGCGTTGACCTGTCCATAGATGTAAAAGAGCTGTGTCTCGGGCACGAACAGCTTGTCGTCGGGGCTCACATAGGGGTCATTGTTTGGACCATTCCGCGACAGGCTCGCAACGTCGATGTGCCGCTCCGGGCCAACAACCGGAGAAAGGACCACATAGTCAGCCGCATTGTCCTTAAGACCGCCGACGCGAGCCAGGATTTCGGACACCCGATAGGGACGGTCGATGGGAACCAGTCCTGGCTGCGCGACATCGCCGAGCACGATCACATAACGGCTGGCGTAGGTTGCGATATCAACGTTGACCGTGGGATTGTTATAATATTGCGCGGCGACCAGCTTGTTCCGAACCGCTGCCGCAAGCTGCTGCGTCGTCAATCCGCCCGCCTGGATCGTACCGATAACCGGCAGCGGAATCGTCCCGTCCGGTGCAATCTTGACCCTGGGCGTGCCAAAATCCGCCTGTCCCAAGACCTCGACCTGAACGACATCACCGGGTCCGAGCACATAGCTCCTCTGAACGGCGCTCGGCTGCGCGACTTGCGCAAATGCTGCGCCGGCAACGAAAATACTCATGAGACAGGCCAAAAACGCGGACCGGATAACCATCAACATTTATACACCTCAACTAGAAAGCCGTCCGCAGCACCAGACCAACGCTAGTGCTGTGATAATTGAATATGCTTGGATTCGCGCTCCGGCTTTCGTGCCGAACATCGAGTGCGAGGCTGGTTCGGGCGCTTCGTTTATAGGTCAGACGCGCATATTCGAACGTCCGACGCTCGCTTTGCAGTTCCGGACCGAAGAGGAGCACCTCCCCGCGAATATGTCGGCGAACGAGGCCACCACCTGCGCTCACGGTCAGTCTTGGCGACAAACCGTAGTCCACGTCCGCAGACAGTCGACTGTCGATATTGAACGCGCCGTATCCGACATTGACCGGCTTAACATCGCGCGCCCAACGCAGCTGCGCCTTGATGTTGTCCGATGCCAAGGCTGTGAGTGATACGTCCGATGTGATTCCCGTGAACTTGGGCAGACCGGCACCGCTATCGACCGTGGTGCGATAGATTGCGGCCGACCCCTTCACCCGAGATCCAATGTCTCGCGAGTAGCGAGCGCCAATACTGAAGACGTGAAAATGGTCGGTAAGGACGACACTATTGTCGCGGTTTGGATAATTTGCGTCTTTGACCGACGCGAGCACCGCGAACTCGCCGAGGACAGGCCGCGAATAAGCAATGCCCCCGTTCGCCTGATTCATCGTATAATCGGCGTAACGCCGAACATCGGAGCTGTTCGTCACCCATGTGCGCGACACTCCACCGAACGGTGCCAGCCCGCTCGCCAGGCCGCAGCGAGCATCTGCTCCAACCGTACTGATATGCTCTGTGTTGCCGGCTTGCGCTACGTCGATTAGCTCTTCGACATCCGTCTGTCGGACGGCGAAACTGCCGTAGACCGTTCCGGTGCATCTCGAAAATTGGAGCTTGGCTCCCCCATTGAGAAGCAGGCGCCCACGGTTTAGGCGGTGATTTGTGGCGTAAAAGTCGTAGCCCACATCGCCATTCAGGTAGATCACTTGCCGCCCAAGCGGCTTTTCGATGTCGATGTTGAGGTTGGGCGTCATGCGCCAGTCCGAGCGCTTCAATCCGCGAAGCTCGGCGACCTCTTCCGAGGCGCGCGCCACGTTGCTGTCGTATCGGACCGCCACGCTTGGCGTGATGGTGAAAAGAGGCGCCGCCCAAGCGGCCGAAGGTGCAGCCACGGCCATCAGCGCAATCGTGCCGCGGACGGGGTAATCCTGTGACAGTCGCACGAAAGCTCCCCCAGACCGGTAAATCAATTAGTTAGGCTACCAATGCACCATTACATTGACAAGGTTGATAGCATTTTTGGTTTACTCGTAATGAACGGTTTCCAGACTGTCCCGATCCGTTACATTCTGCCGCTGACAACCCGCCTCATCATTCCCAGGAAGTTTCTGATTTTCCGACTTGCCGAGGCGCCTTTAGACGCCTCCCCTACTCCGAGACCTCTCATGACCGGGACCGGTCTCAACAACAAACGCAAGGCAGCCGTCCTGGCTCGGACCAAGCTCTTCTTTCCGGTTTGGCCAGGTTGCATCCGGGCAACGTCGGCAGCTTGAAGTTCATGCGCGTCGAGGTGCACGGCTCCGGCTCTCACCGCGCCACTGAGCAGATCCGCGCCCGCGGCCGTCCTCGAAATGATGAGGCTGCGGCCCGGGAGATCTTCAAAGAGCGGATAGCCACCCGCGTCGCAGTGCCATGCGTCGGCACAGGCCAGGTCCGCCGATCCTCCGACGGCGTCAGGACAAATCTTGCATCTGAACTGGATTTCCTTGGATAGGATGGCGCCCCAGCTGTCAGCGTAGCTCATCCGCTTTTCGTCGCCCTCGCTGGACAGGGCCGCCGCCTCTCCGGGCCAACCTTCGCCGCGATAGCGAAAGCTTGCGAGCTCGGCGGGGTGCAAGCCCATCTTGACAACGACAGCATCGGAACGCTCGAGGCTGGGAATTCCCGCGCAGAAGAACGACAGCATCAGCGGAAACCGCTCGGCGACCCGGGCATCATGGCGACCGAGCAGTCGAAGTGCCGAAACGTCGCAGGGCTTGCCGACAAACGCCAGCCGGTCGTTCCGGTCTAGAAACGTGAGAATTCCTTCCAGCGGCGACGATGGAGCGTATCGTGACCCGGCACCCTTGAAGACCTCATCAGCCGACGTTGCCACAGTGACGATGTTCCGCGTGGGCCAGGACGGGTCGGCCGTCACCTCGACCACCGCGTTGACAAGCTTTTCCTGGAGAGCGTGCACGAGCAGTGCTGACAGAGCTCCCCCAGACGACGCCCGATGCCTGAGGCGCTCATCTGTCGCACACCCGGTGCGGAGCTCAACATATGGTCCCCAATATTCGTGCCGATTGGCCGCCGCTCCCCAAGGTGCCACGACGGCGCCAGGACACGAGCCGGCAATCGCAGCCTCCGTCTCCGCCTGCACGGGCGCCGCGATGTGTGGGCGGTTGAAGCCGGGTTGCTCGACCACCATCGCCGATTGGGTAAGTCCCGCGCAAAGCCCGCAACCTGAGCAGAGATTGCCCTCCAGAACCTTCCGGACCGTCGGCGACCCGCAGACGCTCACGGCTTGGCCGCTCCCCGCTCGGCGGCGCTGGCAAAGAAGGTGGTCAATTCTGTCTCGTATCGGTCGAGAAGTCCGGCAACACGCCGATTACCGCCCTCGATCGATCGCGTCAGGCTGCCGCGGCTCGCAAGCGCATCGATGATGAATTCAAGCGCCGTAGCGACGTCAATACCGCCCATCGGAAGCACAGCCGGATAATTCAGCATGCCGAACAGGCCGCTGAACTTGCGGCTATAGGCCGTCGCAACGAACGGAACGCCGGAAGAATAGGCCGCGATGCAGGCGTGCATTCGTCCCGCGATCAGCATGTCCAGGCCCGAAATGTAGGATTTAGCTTGGGATGGAGACGAAAATGCCGGCACGCGAATGAGACCAGGAAACTCATCCGCGAGCCGATCGGCAACCGCCGCGTCATCGTCCGCAGGCTGCTCAGGCGCCGAGACGTGGCAGATCAGTTCGACCTCGTTTTTCGGATCAGCCATCAACCACTTGATCAGCGTTCGGATGAGATCGGCGTAGTCGTAACCGAGAACTCCCGTGCCTGCCCGTTCGAGCGTTCGGTTGAACAACAATCCCGACACGTTCAGCCCGATCCGGACGCGGTCCGTCGCGCGCTCAGCCTGCGTATAGGGAAGAGCAAAGGCCACGTCGACGGACTGAATCGCCTTGGCGGACGGGGCAAGGTCGCGCACCGCCGCCATCGACATATCGTCCCGCGGGAACACGGCGTCCGCTTTGCGGAGGACGGCGCCCGCGAGCCTGCGGTAAACAGGCCTCGAAAATGGGCCAATCGTTTGCGGGCTGAGGATCAATGGCTTGCGCCTGGCAACGGCGATGGCCTTCGTTAGCCAAAGATAGCTGAACCGCTTGGCTCCGTAAATGTCGGCGAAGCTGTCACCGCCGCCAATGTCGAGTAAGCAATCGAGCTTGCTCAGTTCGCTCCAGTATCCGCTCGGTCGTAGGAGCGTACGACCATCGATGGCTAGCGAAGGAACGCTAACGTATTCCAGCGAGCGATCACGAAAGCCAATGACAGTGAACGCCGCGCGCAGTCCCGCCCGCGCAGCCGCGCGTGACGCGATTGCCATATTGGATACAGTCAATGCGCCGACTCCGAGATTGCCGGAGTTCGTAGAATGCCACAGGAGGCCGACGCTTAACTCTTTGGCCGGGCGACTACTCGCCATGGTTTGAGCTTGGCATCAGGGCTTCTTCGGCTGAATCCCTGCAGGCGCCGGAGCGTAGCCCGACTGGTATTTGACGTCACCGGCGGACTTCCGAAGCTCGGCAAGCTTGTCAGCAATGGCTTTGTTTGCGCGCTGGCCCATGATCGCGCGCTGAGCGAAGTCCTCAGCAGCTGGACCGGAGAACGGCACAGTCCGCGCATCCTTGACCTGATTGATCGAAAGTACAGCACCGGCCGGGATAACGAACGGTTCGTTCGGCGGTAGTTTAGCTATCTGGTCGATGATCGCCGGTGACGTCGCGCGGGCATCAATGCTACTGGGCGCCCGGACGTAATCCACGCCATTGCTGAGCAGAAGCTGCTCGATGTCTTCGATCGAGTGAAGCGGCTTGAGGGCATCGAGCACCTTGCTCGGGGTCGACGCGGGGATTTCGATCCGATCAACGACATAAATCTTGCGCTGAGCGAACGTGTTCGGATGTTGCGCCATATACTGGCGGATTTCCTCCTGCGTCGGTCGCGGCAGCTTGGACGCGATCTGTTGCTCATAGGCCTGAGCCAGCGCGAGCTCGTCGGTGCGGGCGCGCATCAGCTGATAGTCCGCCGACTTTTCAATCCCCGCGTCTTTGGCGGCCTTGGAGAGAATCTTCCGGTTGACACCGCCCGACGGCGGGGGCGCTCCTTGTGCTGACGCTTCGGTCGCGATGAATCCCGTGATCGCACAGAGTGCGCATGACGCAAATCCCGTAAAGCTACGTCTTGTGAGCATGACGACCTCCCTGTGTCCGGATCGTCCGTCCAGACTTTCTGATCTTCGACAACGGCAAGCTGATCCAGGGGCTCGCCGTCGATCCGGGGAGCAATCTTTCCTGCACCCTCAAGCGCATGTGGTGATGGAAGCTAACGCGGGATCTCGTA
>Ga0207705_10004499_pt1 | contig 10538 bp, 9 predicted proteins | sample KBSC13metaG_FD_184314 | JGI IMG/M metagenome (GOLD analysis project Ga0207705, IMG submission 184314) | Corn rhizosphere microbial communities from Kellogg Biological Station, Michigan, USA - KBS C1-3 metaG (SPAdes) (version 2) | ecosystem: Host-associated > Plants > Roots > Rhizosphere > Soil ...
TGCTCGAAATCGTCCAGGGCGGCACGATCGACTTCGATCGCTGCATCGCGACCCCGGACATGATGGGCCTGGTCGGCCGTCTCGGTAAGGTGCTCGGCCCGAAGGGCATGATGCCGAACCCGAAGCTCGGCACGGTCACGATGGACGTCGCCGGCGCGGTCAAGGCCGCCAAGGGCGGTCAGATCGAATATCGCGTCGAGAAGGCTGGCATCATCCATAGCGGCATCGGCAAGGCGAGCTTCACCGCGGAAGATCTGCGCGCGAACTTCGATGCGCTGGTCGATGCGGTGGTCAAGGCCAAGCCGTCGGGCGCCAAAGGCAAGTATCTCAAGAAGGTGGCGGTGAGCTCTTCGATGGGCCCGGGCATCAAGGTTGATCCGGCCGAGATTTCGGCGGCGTAAGCTTCCCAAGCTTACGACCTTACAGACAAGGAAGGGCCGGGAGCGATCCCGGCCCTTTTTGTTTAGCGCAGTTTGCGGCGATTTCCGGACGTTGAAATCCTCCCCCGCAAGGGGGAGGTGGCAGGCGCAGCCTGACGGAGGGGGAGGGCGCCATTCAGCACGGGGTTTTACCCGCCATTCGATCGCCATCCTGACAATCTCGTGAACTGCCCTTCGGGGAGCATCGCCTTCCGCCCCCTCCGTCGCCTTTGGCGACACCTCCCCCTGGCGGGGGAGGATTGTACGCTCTCATGACCCGCCAGCTCTCGTAATTGCGATGCGTGTTTCTATTTATGAGAGGAAGGAATTCAGGGCACCTAATCCGACATTTTCGTCGCCACGGCGCAGGCGCGCGCAGCGACACGACAGGAGAATGAAACATGAGCACCGAACGCGCGGTTCTGGCCGGGGGCTGTTTCTGGGGCGTGCAGGATCTGGTCCGCAAGCAGCCGGGCGTCCTCTCGACGCGCGTCGGCTATTCGGGCGGGGACGTCCCCAACGCAACCTATCGCAACCACGGCACCCATGCCGAGGCGATCGAGATCATCTTCGATCCGGCGGTGACGAGCTTTCGCCGGCTGCTCGAATTCTTCTTCCAGATCCACGATCCGACCACGGTCAACCGTCAGGGCAATGACGTCGGCCTGAGCTATCGCTCGGCCATCTTCTATACGAGCCCCGAGCAGAAAGCGGTTGCGGAGGACACGATCGCCGATGTCGACGCCTCGGGCCTGTGGCCGGGCAAGGTCGTGACCGAAGTGGCGCCGGCTGGCGACTTCTGGGAAGCCGAGCCCGAGCATCAGGATTATCTGGAGCGGATACCCAATGGCTATACCTGCCATTTCGTGCGGCCCGGCTGGAAGCTTCCGCATCGCGCCGACGCCGCGGTCGCCTAAGTCTGCAAAGCTGCGTTAGCGAGAGGGCCGGGAGCGATTCCTGGCCCTTTTGTTTGCCGCACGCGTATTCGCAGGATGCGACGCGGCGAATTCTCAAATTCGCATAAGCGCAAGCGCGCGGAATGGCGTAGAATGCCATGATCCCGCGGGATTGCGCTTATGTCGAACACCGATCCGCTGAGCTTCGCTCCCGATGCGCTGGTGCGTGGCGGCCCGCGCACTGCGGCCGACGGAGTCGCCAAGACCTCGATCACGACCGGGGGCGCCGCCAACCATATTTCGGGACCGTCCTGGAACGGTGATTACGGCCAGCCGCTGACCATCACTTATGCTTATCGGTCGAGCGGAGCGGTGCCGGCGGACAGCGGCGTGTCGGGCTTTACGCGTTTCACCGCCGATCAGATCGTGGCGGGCGACCGTGCCTTCCTCGCCTGGTCCGATGTTGCCAATGTGCATTTTCAGCGGGCGGATGACGGCAACGGTTATTCGAACAACGCCACGATCCTGCTGGGCGATTACAATACCAATCTCTATTCGGGCTTCACCTACCTGCCCGAAACGACTGCGGACGCGCGCACGGCGGCGTCGGTGGACGGTGATGTGTGGATCGATTTCACCCGATCCTACAACGCCTTCCCCACGCTCGATAATCATGGCGCGGAGGTGCTGATCCACGAGATCGGCCATTCGCTCGGCCTCAACCACCCAGGCACATATGATGCGTCGGACGGCTCGCCTCCGACTTACGACGCCAGCGCCGAATATTATGAGGATACGATCCAATATAGCGTGATGAGCTATTTCGCGGCGGAGCAGACCGGCGCCCATTTTGGCGGGCGCTATTCAGCGATCCCGCTGCTCGACGACATCACCTCGATCCAGCGCCTTTATGGGCCGAACATGACCGCTTTCGCTGGCGACACGGTCTATGGGTTCAATTCGAATACCGGCCGCGACTGGTTCAGCCTTTCGCCCACGAGCGCAGCGCCGATCTTCGCGATCTGGGACGCCGGCGGCAACGACACGCTCGACTTTTCGGGCTTCGGCGAGGCGCAGAAGATCGATCTGCGCGCGGGGGATTTCTCCGATGTGGGCGGGCTCACCGGCAACGTCGCGATCGCCTATGGCGTTACGATCGAGAATGCGGTCGGGGGCAGCGGCAATGACGACCTTATCGGCAATCAGGAAGCCAACGTCCTGACCGGGGGAGCGGGCGCCGACACATTGTCGGGTGAGGGCGGCAACGACACGCTCCAGGGCGGCGCCGGCAATGATCAGCTCGACGGCGGCAGTGGTAGCGACCTGATCGATGGCGGCGATGGCGACGACCATATTTTGGGCTCGCCCGGCATCGGCCCGGCGGGAAGCGCGGTCGAGAGCGACTATTATATGGGCGGCGCCGGTGCCGACACGATCACGGGCGGCCCCGGCAATGATCATATCTATGGCAATGAGCGCAATACGACGGTGGGATCGGCCGACGGCGCGGACAACCTCTCGGGGGGCGACGGCAACGATTATATCCACGGCAATGCCGGGGCGGACACGATCGACGGCGGCGCGGGAAACGACAATCTCTATGGCGGCGCCGACGCGGACATGATCAGCGGGGGTGCGGGAAACGATCATCTTCAAGGCAACAAGGGCGCGGACCAGCTATCCGGGGGCGCGGGAAACGACACGCTGCGTGGCGGTGCGGACAATGACACGCTCGACGGCGGCGACGGTGACGACCGATTGCAGGGCGATGGGGGGCTCGATCGGCTGACCGGTGGTGCCGGGAATGATCTGTTCGCGTTCGGCCCGAACGACGCCATCGTCGCAACCAGCGGCGGCGCTGCCTTCGCGACCGATCATATTGCGGATTTCGGCAACGGCGCGGACTTGATCGCACTGCCGTATCAGGTCGGCGGCATCCTCATCGGCGCGGCAGATGCGGCGGGCACGGCTTATGCAGCCGCGTCGGCGATGCTTGCCGCTCATCCGGGCGTGGCGGATGTCGCCGCGATTTCGGTCGGGGCTGATACGATCCTGTTCTATCAGGCATCGGGTGCGGGAGGTGTGCCGGATTCAGCAGTCACCCTCGACGATTTCAACGCGGCCATGCTCACAATCGCGGATTTCGCCTGAGCTCCCGGGCGTCTGATATTCGCGTGCGCCGGCGATGGCGCTCAGCTTGCCCCAGCTCATCAGTCATTCCGAACGGCGGGTTCTCGACGCCTTCCCGATCGCGGTTTTTGCGCTCGATCGGTCCCGGTCGTTCCGGGAACGATCATTCTGCCGCAGAAATGAAGCCGCTGGCCTTGCTAAGCCACTAGAAGAATTCACTTTCCGATTCCGCCGGATACGAAAGGTTAACGCTTCCCTGCGACAAGGGGCGACCGAGCGGGTGGGTAGAGTGAATGTCAAACACCGATTTCCTGAGTGCTGCGCCGGATGCGCTGGTGCGGACCGGCACCACGGTCGCCCCCGGTGGTGCCGCCAAGCCGGAGATCACGACCTCGGGCGCGGCCGACCATATCGTGGCCTATCCGTGGGGAGGGCATGCCGGCCAGGCCGTGACGGTCACCTATGCCTTCCGTGAGAGCGGATGGGTTCCGACTTCGGCAGGATCCGGCTTCAGCCAGTTCGGCGCCGCGCAGATCGTGGCCGCCCAAAAGGCGCTGACCGCCTGGTCCGACGTCGCGAACATCCATTTCACGCGGGTCGATAATGGATCGGGCTATTCGGACGATGCCGCGATCCTGTTCGGTGATTATGCGAGCGGCAGCGGCGCGGGCGACACCTATTTCCCGGGCTCGACGATGCCCGTTTCGTCGGCAGGCGACGTGTGGATCAATGGCTCGCTTTCCTACAATCGCGCGCCGACGGTGGGCAATTATGGTGGGCAGGTTCTTGTCCACGAGATCGGTCACGCGATCGGGCTCAACCATCCGGGTCAATATGACGTGTCGAAAGGCCCAGCCACCTACTCCGCCGACGCCGAATATTTCGAGGACAGCCGCCAATATACGGTGATGAGCTACTTCGACGAATCCGCGACCGGGGCCAATTATGGCAACCTCTATTCCGCCGCCCCGCTGATCGACGACATCACCTCGGCGCAGCGCCTGTACGGCGCCAACATGTCCGCCTTCGTCGGCGACACGACATATGGCTTCAATTCGAATGCCGGGCGTGACTGGTTCAGCGCGACCGGCCCGACCAGCAGCCTGATCTTTGCGGTATGGGATGCGGGCGGCAAGGATATGTTCGACTTTTCAGGCTTCGGCCAGGCGCAACGGATCGACCTGCGAGCGGGCGATTTCTCCGACGTCGGCGGCCTGCACGGAAATGTGGCGATCGCTTATGGCGCCACGATCGAGAATGCGATCGGCGGCAGCGGCAGCGATACGATCATCGGCAATCAGGTCGGGAATTTGCTGGATGGCGGGGCGGGACAGGACAGCCTGTATGGCGAGGCCGGCAACGACACGCTGCATGGAGGCGGTGGCAATGACCTGCTCGATGGCGGCAGCGGCAGCGACTGGCTCGATGGCGGCGACGGCGACGATCAGATCCTGGGCGCACCGGGCATCGGCTCGGGAGGAAGCGCCAGCGAGAGCGATTATTATCTAGGCGGGGCAGGGGCGGACACGATCGACGGCGGCCCCGGCAACGATCATATTTTCGGCAACAGCCCGACCGCGATCGCCGGCGCGGCCGACGGGGCAGACAGCCTGGCCGGCGGCGACGGCAATGACTATATCCAAGGCAATGCCGGCGCCGACACGATCGACGGTGGTGCGGGCAATGACCGCCTCTATGGCGGCGCGGACAATGACGTGATTCTGGGCGGCGCGGGGCAGGATTGGCTGCAGGGAAACAAGGGCACCGACTCGCTCTCAGGCGGGGCGGGCAATGACACGATTCACGGCGGCGCGGACAGTGACACGCTCACCGGGGGGAGCGGGCTCGATCAGATGTGGGGCGATGGCGGCAACGACCGGTTCGTCTTCGCCGCCGGCGATGCTGCCTTCGTCACCGACGGCGGCGCGGCCTTCGCGACCGATCATATCGCCGATTTCGGAAATGGCACTGACCTGATCCAGCTGCCGTTTCACTTGGCGATGATCCTCGACGGGGCGGCGGCTTCGGCGGCAACGGCCTATGCCGGCGCGGCGGCCTTGCTCGCCGGCCATGCGTTCGACGTCGCGGCAATCGCGGTCGGGACGGACACGATCCTCTTCTACCAGGCCGACGGCGGTGCAGGCGGCCCGGACTCGGCGATCACGCTGGACGGTGTAACGGCGACGATGGTGACGCTCGCCGATTTCGCCTGACAGCTGACGCAATCGCGGCGTTTCGATAACTATCCTACCTGGGTCAGGAGATTGGCGTCGCGGGCGAGGCGCCATTGGCCATCGGCCTCCTTGCGCAGAAGCGTGAGCGTGTACCCCGCGCGGTGCGCCCGGCCGCCGTCGGACGAGCTGATCGTCAGGTCGAGATGATTGCGGATAAAGGCCCATTCGCCGAGTATTTGCAGCTCCGCGATATCGCTCGTTGCTTCCATCCGCGCGTTGCCGATTTTCTTGAATGAGGCGGTGAAGCCCTCTTTCCCGAACGGTTCCTGGCCGGGGACCATGAATATCACGTCGTCGGTCATCAGATCGAGGATCGTGGTGATGTCACCTTTCCGGGTGGCGGCCAGCCAGGTTTCGATGACCTGCCGTATCGCGGTCTCGTCCGACATTCTGCGCTCCTGTCCTGGTTCCGGCTGCAGCATGGATTGATCGACCTGGGTCGCTTTCACGCATATTCCTGAGCCGATATCCAAGAATGGGGGATGGCGGGCGAAGGTTCCAACGAACGGCCGACGTCGTCGCGTTGCAGACGCTAGAGGCTTCCGCCCGATCGCCGTTTGGTGCGCCATAGGATGAGGCTGGCTCCGAGCACCCCCGACATGACGCAAAGCACATGCAACCTGCCCAGGGGTATCAGCCCCAGCAGGTTATTTCCGTAGGCGATCGGCCAAAACGGATTCATGTCACGATGCATCACCGCATCCAACGCGATGTGGGAGTAGGTTCCGATGAACGCGCTCGCCGTGGCGACGGCCCAGCCGATCGGACGCGCTTCGGTGCTGGAATGTCTCAGCACGGCGTTGCCGATCGGACGGCCTGCTGCCGCCGAAGCGAGCGCTATGACGAAAGCGCCCAACACCGTGTGGCTGATACCGTGGAGAACGGCATCGCCCCGAATGATCCGGACCAGTGGTTCAAGGTCCATCAGGATCTGAGAGCCGCCAAAGATTATGAAACTGAACCGGTCGCCGCCAATCGCCTTGAACAAGGCCCCCGGGCCGAGATGAAATGGCGTGAACGGCATATCGCCTTTGATCATGGCGGGGCAGGGCACACAACCTATCCTCTCGCGGGCAATCGCCCCCCCCCGTAGCGGTCTGCCTTTTAATTGGAGCTCTCGCGGGAGGGGAGCGGCCGGTGTATCGATCGGCCGATGGCGCTCACCTCGATCCAGCTTATCGATTATGCCGGGATGGGCTTCCTTGCCGCGTCCGGCGCGATCGCGGCGGCGGAGCGGCGCGAGGATGCGGTGACCTTCATCTTCTTCGGCACCTTCACGGGCGTGGGCGGAGGTACGTTGCGCGATCTGCTGATCGGCGCGCCGGTCTTCTGGGTGGCCCATCCTTATTATCTGGTGCTGTGCATATTCGCGTCGCTGGCCGTGTGGATCTGGCCGATGCGCTGGACCAGCCACAAGGCGCTGCTGTGGCTCGATGCGGTGGGGCTCGCGGCTTATGCGACGGTCGGTACGAGCAAGGCCTACGGCTTCGGCCTGTCGCCTGCGGTCTGCGTCGCGATGGGCGTGATCACCGCCTGTTTCGGAGGGATATTGCGGGACACGCTGGCCGGGCAGCCGTCGGTGCTGATGCAGCGGCAAATCTACGTCACCGCCGCGATCGCCGCTGCATCGGTCGATGCGCTGCTGCTGATGGCGGGGCTGGGGATCATGGGTGCGGCGGTGATCGGCGGCACGGTGGGGTTCGTGCTGCGGGCAGGCGCGTTGCTGTGGGATTGGCGGTTGCCTCGGTTCAAGCCGAACTGAAGGATTATTTACGGCGCCCCGCCGGTCAGCCATTTGATCGGATGTCTCGCCTGCGGCTCGCCTCATTGTGTCTTGGCCGAAACGAGCCCATGCCGGATCATATGCGTGACATAGGGTGACGCCGGCTGCTGGGGAAATATCATGAAGAAATTCTTTTTGGCGACGCTGCTGGGTCTCGCATCGACGACGGCTAATGCGCAGGTTGTAGCCGGCGGGTCTGTTGGCGGCCTCGGCACGTTCGTCGACGTCAATACTAGCCGCGTCTGGCTCCGCATGGACAATTTCTTCAACAAGAGCGCGGATCAGATGCTCGCCACTGCGCAGGCGCAGGGCTTTTCGTTCGCTGATCAGGCGGATGTGAACCAATTGTTCAGCGGTCTGCCGCTTAGCGGCGGCGAATGGTCCTCCTACGCCGCCATCATGGGCCGCGCACCCAACCGCGAGCTGATCTGGGGCGCCTTTGAAGGCAGCACCTCCGACAGTGTCGGCTGGGGTTGGTCATATTCCTTCGACAGCAGCTGGAGCGCGTTTGATGATATGGATAGTTCCGCGGACATACCCTATCACGGCCGCCCGTTCGCTGATCTCAACCTGTGGGCATTCCAGACGGGCACTCCGTCCGCGCCGGAGCCCGCCAGCTGGGTGATGATGGTCAGCGGGTTCGGCTTGATCGGAGGTTCGATGCGGGCTCGTCGCAAGGCGACGGTCTGGTTTGCCTAAGCCTTCCTTAATCCGGGGTTTGGCGCCGGCGCATCTCCGGGCGCGGCGGTGCATTCTGTATGGGCGATGGTGGCGACCCGCTTGATCCTGCGGGAGGGGGGCGAGGTGCAAGCTCGATAGATCGGGACAGAATTTCGTACCGCAGTCCAAAGGCCGGTAGGATCGGCTTGGCCGCCTGTCCGAGCGGCACCTTCGGCCGCGCATTCGGGCCAAGAAAAAGGCCGCCGACCTCGCGGTCGGCGGCCTCCAGAATAGATGACGATAGTGAGCGGATTAGCCGAAGCTGACCCGGCTCACCTTGGCGCGACGGCGCATCGACAGGCCGACGGTGCCGAAGCCGAGGACCATCATCGCCCAAGTAGCTGCTTCGGGAACCGAGCCCTGGTTGAAGCTGAGCGTGACCAGCGACTGCGTCCAGCTGGTACTGCCGCCGTTGTCCCAATAGATGCTGGAGATGCCGGAGTAGGTCGAGAGATCGAACGACTGGCCGTTGTAGAAATCGTAAACATCGAGCGCGCCCGAAGCGATGACATTGTTGCCGCTGTCGAGAGCCGCGAAATAATTGCCGCCGTTATAACCCTCATTGTCGAAAACAAACTTCACACCGCTGACCGGCTGCGAAAAGGTTGCGACCAGCCGATTGGCGGTTGGATATGCGCCACCATTGGTGCTGTTGCTCAATCCGCCGGTGGCCGGACCCCAGTTGGTGTAGTAAGCGATCTGTGGAGCGCCGCCGTCAGCGCCACCGGAAAGCGAGAAGGTCACGCCGGCATATTGGTTGGTGACGCTGGTATACGCCGGAAGCGTGCGGAAATCGATATTGGTGGCCTGCACTGCGGTGCCGGCGAAGGCCGACCCGGCGAGCGCCAGGATGAACAGACTGCGCATGATGATTCTCCCCCAAGAAAAGACGCACTGTTTCAGTGCGGTGACCGAATTCTGGCTTCCCACGCCATTTCCGACTCGCCATGCGTAACAATTAATCGAACGTTAAGCTAGCGAAACAATGGTTAACCGAAGCCGGGAGGGGTAAATGATGTCTCCCCGACAAAGGAGCAGGGCTGGTTGCGCCAAAGCTGTCATACGGTGCTGAGAAGTTCTGACGATCGTACCTGGCGACTTCGCACAGGCTTGTGTCGTCAATCACCGAAGGCGCGAATTGACTTTCGCGCCCTTTCCGCTAGGAGCGCGCCTTCTTCGGCCTTCGGGCCGGGGATTCCGTCCGAGACAGCAGGTGAAGGGGATTTGCCCTTCTTAATGTCCTGCCTAGACGGGGAAAGAGATTTGCCGGTTGGGCCCAGCGCCCGCCGGTCTGCCTGTCGGGCGTAGCTCCGTATAGGTCAGGTGTCCCATTCCCCTTCGGACTTTGCCGCTCGAGGCCTTCGCCTCGCGCGGTTCGAATGCGTCCGGCACATGTCGTGCCGGATGGAATGGAGACTAGGCAATGGATCGTGCTCAGAAGTCCGAGCAGGTTGCAGCGCTGAACCGCACGTTGAACGAGACGTCCGTCGTGGTCGTCACGCGCAACCTCGGCATGACCGTCGCGCAATCGACGGCCCTGCGCGTGAGAATGCGGGAAGCGGGCGCCAGCTACAAGGTGACCAAGAACAGCCTTGCCCGCATTGCCGCCGAAGGCACGCCGTATACGACCCTCCACGATCTGCTGGTGGGTCCGACGGCATTGTCGACGTCGGTGGACCCGGTCGCGGCCGCCAAGATCGTCGTCGAATTCGCGAAGACCAACGACAAGTTGGAAATCGTGGGCGGCGCGATGGGCGATACCGTGCTCGACGTGAACGGGGTCAAGGCGCTCGCAGCGCTGCCGAGCCTCGATGAGTTGCGCGCCAAGATCGTGGGCCTGTTGCAGGCACCCGCGACCAAGGTGGCGTCGGTGCTTCAGGCACCGGCCGGCCAGCTCGCCCGCGTTTTCGGGGCCTATGCGGCCAAGGACGCAGCCTGAATTTCAACCTGACTATTGGGGCCCGAACGCCCCGCATGGAGAACCATCATGGCAGACCTGAACAAGCTCGTTGACGATTTGTCGGCGCTGACCGTCCTCGAGGCGGCCGAGCTCTCGAAGCTCCTCGAAGAGAAGTGGGGCGTTTCCGCCGCCGCTGCCGTTGCGGTTGCCGCTCCGGCTGGTGGCGCCGGTGCCGGTGCGCCTGCTGCTGAAGAGAAGACCGAGTTCGACGTGATCCTCACCGGCGACGGTGGCAAGAAGATCAACGTCATCAAGGAAGTCCGCGCCATCACCGGTCTGGGCCTGACCGAGGCGAAGACCCTGGTCGAGTCCGCTCCGAAGGCGGTCAAGGAAGGCGTCAACAAGGACGAGGCCGAGAAGCTCAAGAAGCAGCTCGAGGAAGCCGGCGCGACCGTC
>Ga0207705_10004504_pt1 | contig 10528 bp, 4 predicted proteins | sample KBSC13metaG_FD_184314 | JGI IMG/M metagenome (GOLD analysis project Ga0207705, IMG submission 184314) | Corn rhizosphere microbial communities from Kellogg Biological Station, Michigan, USA - KBS C1-3 metaG (SPAdes) (version 2) | ecosystem: Host-associated > Plants > Roots > Rhizosphere > Soil ...
TCACGTGGTCTTCAGCTGCGTGGTCAAGAACCAGGGCTCGGTGGCGACACCGGCCGGTACGATCGTCGGCGCGCAGTTCGCGATCGACGGTGTCACTACCCCGATCAACTGGAGCGACACGAACACCGCGTCGCTAGCCCCGGGCGCATCCGTCACGCTGACGGCCAACAACGGCACCAACGCCGTGAACTACTGGCCGGCAGTCTCCGGATCGCACACGGTCCAGGCATGGGTCGACGATGTCAACCGCATCGCCGAGTCCAACGAAACCAACAACAAGACCACGGCCCCGATCACGGTTCCGTAGTTTCTAATCAACAACTTCGCCCGAGGCCGGAATATTGGCCTCGGGCGTTTTTAAGCTTTAACCAACACAGGAAAACGAGAAAAGCTCTCCGAATCCTACATCGTCTCAATACTCCTACTCCAGGGGATTTACACTATGAAAGCGATCATCCCGTGCCTCTGTCTGACGGTTCTTGCCGCCGGGCCCATCACCGCAAACGCGGACTCGACGCCGTCGACTAAGCCTCTGCTGGTGACCGTCGACAAGACGTCGACACCCGTGACCGATATCCTCGCCAAGCTCTCAGCCCAGTCCGGCATCAAGATCCTCGCCGACGACACCGTCATCGACGCGATCGGCGAAGCCCACATCGGCGCGCCCAACCTCGAGGCTGCCTTCAAAACTCTGGCCACCCTCGATCCCGGCTTAACCTGGGACAGGATTACCCTGAGCGCGGGCGCTCCGATCCCAAACGCCGAGGACCTATCCGCCGCTGTCCAGGCCCTGCACAAGATCAAGTCCGACGCTTTCTCGATCACCGATGGAACCGCCGGATCGACCACCTCCATCCAGAGCACATCGTCGACGTCGTCGGCTGCGGACGGCAAAATAGTCGTCTACCTCGTCACGAACGAGGCCGTCCGACAGCAGCGTATCGAGGACAAGGCCAACGCCAAGTACCGGCAAGGTGGCCCCGCCGCCGTGGAGTCGACCATGGCGGACCTGAGGTCGATCGCCGACACGTTCGCCCAAATGTCGCCCGATCAGCAGAGCGAGGTCATGCCGCTGATCTGGTCTCAGCTCCGCTACATTACACGCAACATCCCACCGGAAGTCCTCAACCGCTTCGAGCACACTCATCCGGCGGAATAAGCCGCGGGCGTAGATACGATACAACACAAGCACCGAGGCGCCACGCTTCGGTGCTTGTGTTGTATCGATACAGAACAAGTCTCCTTCCCTTGCCCCGATCCCCAATTTTCCCCAAACTTACTTTTGATTGAGTTCATCGTTCAACTACATCTTACCTGAAGCATCTGTCTCCCATCTAAAAGACATGAGCGTAAACGATTGATAAATGTGTTGACAAATAAGCGGGCAAGTCTTATACTATTCTGTGTCGATACAGCTATATTGACGTTTTCTCGTCGATCTGTCTGTACCGCGCGCTTCCCATCCGCCACAAGAGGAGATAGGTCCGCGTTCCGTGAGCGGCAGGTTCTATTGTCATTCTTATAGAGAGAATTGCAATACAGATGCAATTGCAGAGGAGACGGATGCGGCGGCTCGACTGATCGGCTTTCCTACCACAAAGATGTTTCGGGAGCGGATGGAAGGTACGTTCCACGTTCTCGTTCGGAAGGAGCAAATGATTGCACTCACTTAAAACAGCTCAAAATTGGCGGCCCAAACGACGGGCCGCTTCCGCATTGATGCGGGCATGCGCCGTCATGCTATCAAGCTACGGGGCGATTGCCGCGAACGCGATCCCTTCGGTTTGGACCGAACACAACGACAACGCACGCACCGGTCAGAACGTGAGCGAAACCGTGCTCACTCCCGCCAACGTCAACGTCAGCACGTTCGGCGCTCTCTTCCACTACACGCTCGACGATCAGTCCTATTCGCAGCCGCTCTATATTCCCGGCCTGACGATGTCCGTCGACGGGCAGTCGCACAACGTCGTTTTCGTCACCACGGTCAACAACTCGGTCTACGCCTTCGACGCCGACAGCGGCACCGCCAACGGCGGCAATCCGCTCTGGCATGTCAGCCTCACCATGAATGGCGGCCGGCCGCCGGATCGATCGGACTTCGCCGCCATGGGCGCCTGTAACAGCAACTATGCGGACTTTGCCGGACACATGGGCATCGTCGGAACCCCCGTCATCGACACTTCGACCAACACGCTCTATGTCGTCGCCCGTACAATCGAAGCCGGGGCCTACATCCAACGCCTCCACGCTCTCGACTGCAAGAGCGGCGCTGAAAAGTTTGCGGGACCAGTCGTCCTGAGTGGCTCCTTCGCCGGCACCAACTTTGACCCGGCACTCAACAATCCCCGTACCGCTCTCGCATTGGCGAATGGCGTCGTCTACGGCGGCTGGTCGTCCCAGTGCGACTTCGGCGGCTACCACGGCTATATGCTCGGCTACAACGCGACCAACCTTAGCCGCGTGGCGGCCTGGTCGGCCACGAACTCCTCCGGCGGACAGGCCGGTATCTGGCAGGGAGGCCAAGCGCCCGCGGTCGACTCCAGCAACAACCTGTACATCATGACGGGCAACGGCACCTTCGACGGCGCCGGCAACTTCGGCGAAAGCTTTGTGAAACTCGCCGGAGGCAGCCTGACCGAACAGGACTTCTTCACTCCCAACAACTTCGCCAACCTCAACCAGTTCGACACCGACCTCGGGTCGGCCGGCGCTCTCTTGATCCCCGGCACCACCGATGTCGTCGGTGGCGGCAAACAGGGCATGGTCTACCTGCTCAACACCGCGAACATGGGGCATGAGAACGGCACGGACCAGGTCATCCAGGAATTCCAGGCCACCTTCCCGAGCGCGGGAAACACCGGCCATATCCACGGCGGACCGATCTACTATGCGCCGAACAATCGTTACGTCTACCTCTGGGGCGAAAACGACTTCCTGCGCGCCTACCAGTTCAATGGCACGACGTTTAACTCGAACGCCGTCGCCGCCAGCACAATGCGCGCCCCGGTGTCCAATTCCGGAATGCCCGGCGGTTTCCTATCGCTCTCCGCGAATGGAACGACCAACGGCATCGTCTGGGCATTGACACCCTACAACGCCAACGCCAACAACGCCACCGTCGCCGGCATCCTGCACGCCTTCGACGCGCAGAACTTTAGCGGCGGCACCCTCACCGAGCTCTGGAACAGCCAGCAGAATGCGGCGCGGGACAACTTCGGCAACTACGCGAAATTCACGTACCCCACGGTCGTCAACGGCAAGGTCTACGTGCCGACTTTCGGCAACGCCAGCTCCGGCCAGGGTGCTCTCTGGATCTACGGCAACCTCAGCGGCGGAACGACCGGCCCCGTGCAGATTGACTGTGGCGGCGGTGCGACAGGCACCTGGGTGGCCGACACCGACTTCAACGCCGGAACGCCATTCAGCAGCACCGCGACCATCGACACATCGGCAGTCACCAACCCCGCCCCGCAGGCCGTCTACCAGACGGTGCGCTGGGCTCCGTCGATGACCTACACCATCCCCGGCCTCACCGCGGGCAGCAACTACACGGTGCGCCTGCACTTCGCCGAGCTGAGCTGGACGGCAGCCGGTCAGCGTAAGTTCAACGTGGCAATCAACGGTACCACCGTCCTGAGCGCCTTTGACATCTTCGCCGCCGCCGGCGCGATGAATAAGGCTAATATCCAGCAGTTCACCGCCACGGCGAATGCCAGCGGCCAGATCGCCATCGCTTTCACAAACGGCGGGGTCGACAATCCCGAGTGCTGCGGCATCGAAGTCTCCGCCGCGGCCGGCAATGTCGCGCCGTCGGCTCCGACCCTGTCGGGCTCCGCCGGCAACGCCCAGACGACCCTGACCTGGACAACCAGCACAGGCACCCCGACACCGACCTACACGGTCCTCCGCGGCACCTCGCCGGGAACCGAAACGTCGATCCAGGCCAATGCGACCTCTCCGTTCAACAACACCGGTCTGACCAACGGCCAGGCCTACTACTACAAAGTGCAGGCAATCAACGTCGCGGGAACGGCTACCTCCAATGAAGTTGGACCGCTGACCCCGCAACCGTCGCTTCCCGGCACCCCGACCCTGTCGGGCTCCGCGGGCAACGCGCAGGTGACGCTTAACTGGACCTCGGCCAGTGGCGCATCCACCTACAACGTGTACCAGAACGGCACGTTGAAGACCACCGGTCTCACCGGCCTGACCACAAACGTCACCGGCCTGACCAACGGAACGACCTATAACTTCACCGTCGCCGCGGTCAACTCGGCCGGCACGGGCGCACAGTCGAACTCCGTTCCGCTGACGCCGAACGTTTCGCTCCCGGGCGGCACCACGCTCTCGGGAAGCGCGGGCAACGCGCAGGTGACGCTCAACTGGACGGCTTCGTCCAACGCGACGAGCTACAACATCTACCAGAACGGGACGTTGAAGTCGAACACGGGCAACACTGGCTTGTCCGCGAACGTCACCGGCCTGACCAACGGGACCACCTACAACTTCACCGTCGCCGGCGTCAACAGCGCCGGAACGGGCAGCCAGTCGAACTCGGTCCCGTTGACCCCGGCGGCCGCTTCGAATATGGTCATCGGCATCGCCTGCGGCAACAGCGCGCAGTCACCGTATGTTGCCGACGTCGACTTCAGCGGCGGCGCCGTCTCCAGCGGCACCACCACGACGATCTCGACGACCGGCGTCACCAACCCGGCGCCGCAGTCGGTGTACCAGCACGCTCGCAAGGGCACTTGCACCTACACAATCCCCGGCCTCACCGCCGGCGGCTCCTACACGGTGCGGCTGCACTTCGCCGAGTACGCCCATACCGGCACCGGCCAGCGCACCTTCAACGTGTCCATCAACGGCACGCAGGTACTGACCAACTTCGACATCTTCGCTGCCGCCGGCGGCGAGTTCAAGGCGAACGTCCAGCAGTTCGCGGCCACCGCGAACGGCAGCGGACAGATCGTCCTTGTCTTCACCACGGTCCTCGATAACGTTCTGATCAACGGTATTGAGATCGACGGCGCCGGCGGCGGCAATACCGCTCCGTCGGCTCCGACGTTGACGGCTACCCCCGGCAATGCATCGGTCGCTCTGTCCTGGACCACCAGCACGGGCACTCCGGCGCCGACCTACACCGTGATGCGCGGCACATCCTCCGGCAACGAGACGACCACGCTGGCGAGCAACCAGACCGGGACGACCTTCAACGACACCGGCCTGACGAATGGAACTCAGTACTTCTACATCGTTAAGGCCATCAACTCGGTGGGAACCGCGACGTCCGCTGAGAAGAGCGCCACGCCGAGCGGCGGCGTGACGGGTATCGACCTGATCGTCACCAGCGTCTCCTGGACACCTACCACTCTCGCATCCGGCACCCATATGGTGTTCAGCTGCGTGGTCAAGAACCAGGGCTCGGTGGCGACGCCGGCCGGGACCGTCATCGGCGTTCAGTTCGCCGTCGACGGTGTCACCACCCCGATCAACTGGAGCGACACTGATTCCACTTCGCTCGGGGCGGGCCAGTCGGTTACGCTCACGGCCAACAACGGCACCAACGCCGTGAACTACTGGCCGGCAGTCTCCGGCTCGCATACGGTCCAGGCCTGGGTCGACGATGTCAACCGCATCGCCGAGAGCAACGAAACTAATAACAAGACGACGGCGCCGTTCACGGTGCCATAGGCGGTCTCACGACCAGTCAGCCCGTCGACATAATCGACGGGCTGACAATTTTCTCTCACAAGCTACGCATCGCAACGACGCTGCCATCTCTAGGATAAGGAGTTGAAATGTATCGAAAGCAACGACGCGATTTTACCGGTAAGATAATTAATGGCATTTTAGGAATCATTGCTACAATGACTTTGATTGCCACACCCGCACACTCTCAGAAAATAGTGCTTGCCCACTACATGGTGACCAACCAGGATTATCAGGGCAACACGAGCGACGCTGCCAAAGTGTCTGCCTATGAGCGTGAGATCTTACAAGCGCAGGCGGCCGGCTACGACGGCTTCGCTCTCAACTGCGGCGGCTGGATCAATCAGACCTACTACATCACCTATTCGACCCAGATGTTCGAAGCCGCCGCCGCTCTCAACAACGGTTTCAAACTGTGCTTCTCCGTCGACATGTGCTGTGGCAACGCCGCGAACGACGCCAAAGACATGGTCCGACGCTTCTGCAACGACTCCCGGTACTCCGGTGTGTGCTTGAAGGTCAACAATAAGTTCCTACTAACCACCTTCTCCGGCGACGGCAACGGGACAGGCTTCTGGCAAGGTGTCAGAAACGATCTGGCCAGCGGCGCCGGCCCGGTCACTCCGCCGGCGGGCTTCTCCGCGTCGAGCAACGCCGCGGTTCAGATCACGCTGATCCCGGCCTTCTTCTGGGGCGGCGAAGTTCCTACGCAGTCGTCGGTCCAGTCGGGCTTCAACCAGTGGAGCGGCACCATCGACGGCAGCTTCTACTGGGGCATCGCCGGCGTCCCAGGCTCCGGCGGTTCGCAGGACCAGATCCTCAGCAGCGACGCCTACGCTTCAGTCGTCCATGGTGGCGGCAAGCTCTACATGGCGCCGGTTTGCTTCCAGTTCTGGGGCGCGAACGCCAATCGCTACTTCGAATACAGCGGCTACTCGGGCCTGCGCAAGATGTGGATGGACGCCATCAATACCTCGCACCCCGACCTTGTCGAGGACATCACCTGGAACGACTTTGTCGAAGGCTCGTACGTCAGCCCGATCGACGATCCCAACAAGTACCCGAACGCGAACTTCCTGCAGTTCACGAACCAGGGCTTCTATCACAGCCACATTGGCGCAACCGACCTGACACCGTTCTTCATCCAGTGGTACAAGAACGGCGCCATGCCGGCCATCACCAAAGACACTATCTTCTGGGCTTATCGCACGCACTCGATGAACGTCAATCCCGGCAACCCATCGGTCGGCAGCAAGTTCGGCCCGGTTTCGGATAGCGTCTACGTCACCTGCAACCTCCAGTCGGCCGCCACCCTCAAGGTGACCTTCGGCTCGACCGTGCAGACCGTCAACGTCAACGCCGGCAGCAGCGACGTCTCGGTGCCTTTCACCGCCGGTTTCACACCGAACTTCCAGCTCATCCGCGGGTCGACCACGGTCATCAACGCGAACGGCACCGACCAGATCCAGACGAACCCGACTCTTAACGACTACTACTACTCCACCGGCGACGCCTCCGGCAGCGGCGGCACTATCACCGCGCCGGGCGCACCGTCGAACTTAACCGCCAGCGCGGGCAACAGCCAGGTCACCCTGAACTGGACCGCCGGCAGCGGTGCGACCTCGTACAACATCTACCGCGGCACGAGCGCGGGCGGCGAGAGCACGACCGCTATTGCGACGAACGTCGGCGGGGCGCCCTATACCAACACCGGCCTCACCAACGGAACGAAGTACTACTACACCGTGAAGGCCGTGAACAGCGCCGGCACCTCCGGAGCGTCGAATGAGGCCTCGGCGACACCCGCTGCCGCCACGATCCAGGGCATCGACCTCGTCGTCACGAGCGTGACCTTGAACCCCTCCGCGCCAACTACAGGCAGTCACGTGGTGTTCAGCGCCGTGGTCAAGAATCAGGGCAACACCGCGACACCCGCCGGAACGATCGTCGGCTGCCAGTTCGCCGTCGACGGTGTCACCACGCCGCTCAACTGGTCCGACAACGACACCGCCTCGCTCGCCGCGGGCGCGAGCGTCACGCTGACGGCGACCGGTGGGACCAACGGCGTCAACTACTGGACGGCGACATCCGGCAGTCACACGGTCCAGGCGTGGGTCGACGATGTCAACCGCATCGCCGAGGCCAACGAGAATAATAACAAGACCTCGCAGGCCTTCACGGTCGGCGCCGGCGGCACCGCGCCGGCCGCACCCACCGGCCTGACCGCAACCGCCGGAAATGCGCAGGTCGCGCTCTCATGGCCCGCCAGCAGCGGCGCGACTTCGTACAACGTCTACCGCGGGACCGCGACGGGCGGCGAGGGAACGACCGCCGTCGGCACCGCAACCGGCACGACCTTCACCAACACCGGCTTGACCAACGGTACCAAGTACTTCTTCACGGTCAAAGCCGTCAACTCGGTCGGCACGAGCGGAGCGTCGCCCGAGGCAAACGCCACGCCGACCGCCGGAGGCGTGACCGGTATCGACCTCCTCGTCACCAGCATCTCGTGGACACCCACCACCCTCTCGAGCGGCGCGCACGTCGTGTTTAGCGCCGTCGTCAAGAACCAGGGCTCGGTGGCGACACCCGCGGGCACCGTCATCGGCTGCCAGTTCGCCATCGACGGCGTCACCACTCCTATCACCTGGAGCGACACGAACTCCGCGAGTCTCGCCCCCGGCGCATCGGTGACGCTCACGGCCAACAACGGCACGAACGCCGTCAACTACTGGCCCGCGGTGTCGGGAACGCACACCGTCCAGGCCTGGGTCGACGATGTCAACCGCATCGGCGAGAGCAACGAAACGAACAACAAGACAACCGCGTCAATCACGGTGCCATAACCTTGCAAGTCACTCAAGAGGCCGCGGACACCCGTCCGCGGCCTTTTTACCATAGCGGCCCCATCAAATCCTATCGATGGGCGTCCCGCCCGTCACAGGCGTTACACGCCGTCATCTTCTTCAATTCACAATTCATCATTCCTAATTCACAACTCTCTTCGCGTTGACACACAACTTTCCAAATGCTAATATGGATGGCAGAACCGCCAAAAATGGTACGAATTGCGCAGATTCAACCTGCCTGTAGTGAATTAACGAATGAGCAAAACCGTGCCCGACTCCCGCCTATCGGAAACCGCTGTCCTTTCGCTTGTGAAGGAACGGATCGAAACAGGCATCTACGCTCCCGGAATTCGTCTGCCGGCGGAGCGGACTTTGGCCACCGAATTCGGAGTCAGCCGGGGCGTTATCAGGAACGTCTACGCGCATCTCACCGCCCAGGGTCTCATCGAGCAATCCCACTACCATCGGCCGCATGTCCCCCTGAGGTCAGGTGGCGCGTCTCAATTGCCGTCTTCCGATCAAGCGATCCAGGTGCAGACCATCGCGGCCATCCTTCCCTCGGACCCGTCGTTCCCCGGCGGCCTCTCGGTCGTCGCCGGTATCCACCGTGTGTTGACCGAGTCCGACAGCCCGTACCGGCTGACCTATATCGACACCTACAACAAGGACCGGCCTCAGCTGCTGCGCCTCGAAGCACAGGCCCTCCGCTCCGTGATTGACGACAACGTAAGCGGCATCATTCTCTGGTACTTCAGTCCCGAGGACGAGATCGTCAAGATCCTCGATGCCCACCCGGAACTGCCGATCGTCTTTATCGACCGGTACCCGTCGAGCATCGACTGCGATTTCGCCGGCCTCGACGATGTCGAGAGCTCTAAGGCCGCCGTCGAGTATCTTATCGACGGCGGCCACACGCGCATTGCTCACTTGATGGACCCCGGTAACTTCTCCACCATCGAAGAACGCGCGCAGGGATATCGCGAGGCGTTCGCCGCGCGTGGGCTCGCCGTTCCCGAAGACCTCGTCTTCCATCTCGAGTGGTCGCCCGATCCGGCCAAGGTCACCAATACCGAGGCGGCCTTCGACTATCTCTTCGGCCTCGACAGCCCGCCCACCGCGGTCTTCACGTCGAATGACTACATCGCCCATCGATTCGTCAGGCTCGCGCAGGCACGCGGTATGCGGGTGCCGGAGGACATCAGCGTTATCGGCCATGGCAACACCGACCGCTACGCCCAGAACTCGTTCCTGACCTCTGTCGATCAACCCTTCGAAGCCATCGGGCGCAGCGCCGCCAAACTTCTCCTCAAGCGCCTGGGCTCCGCCGGTCGCCGCCACTCCTTCCAGCGTATCATCCTCCCCGCCGCCCTCATCGAACGCGACTCCTGTCGGCCGCTACGGTAAATAATAAGCCGCGCTCGAAAATGAGCACGGCTTAAGTGAATGATAAACCAGATGGCGCCAAATACATCGTAAGTGCACTGGCTATTTACAGTAGGGCGTCGAGCTTGTCTCGACCCGGCCAACGCGACCGCCCTGATCTGAGGGACCTACGGCACCGTGAACGATGCCGTCAGCTTGTTGTTAGTCTCATTGCTTTCCGCAATCCGGTTGACATCGTCGACCCAGGCCTGCACGGTATGCGATCCCGACGTCGCCGTCCAGTAGTTCACACTGTTCGTGCCGCCCGTCGCCGTCAACGTCACCGAGGCGCCCGGCGCTAGCGAGGCGGTGTTCTGGTCGTTCCAGTTGATGGGAGTGGACTTCCCGTCGACCGCGAACTGGCAGCCGACGATCGTGCCGGCCGGGGTCGCGACGGAGCCCTGGTTCTTGACGACGGCCGTGAACACGACGTGCGTGCCTGAGGCAATTGTCGTTGGCGTCCACGTAATGCTGGTGACGATCAGGTCGATCCCGGCGACGCCCGCACTCGGCGTCAGCGAGATCTCGTTCGACGTCGCCGA
>Ga0207705_10004506_pt1 | contig 10527 bp, 17 predicted proteins | sample KBSC13metaG_FD_184314 | JGI IMG/M metagenome (GOLD analysis project Ga0207705, IMG submission 184314) | Corn rhizosphere microbial communities from Kellogg Biological Station, Michigan, USA - KBS C1-3 metaG (SPAdes) (version 2) | ecosystem: Host-associated > Plants > Roots > Rhizosphere > Soil ...
AAGCTGTATGATTACGACATCATCCTGCTCGACCTGAACTTGCCCGACATGCACGGGTACGACGTGCTCAAGAAGCTGCGTGTCGCCAAAGTGCAGACGCCGGTGCTGATTCTTTCGGGCATCGCCGAGATGGATTCGAAGATCCGCAGCTTCGGCTTCGGGGCCGACGATTACGTCACCAAGCCGTTCCATCGCGACGAGCTGGTCGCCCGCATCCATGCGGTGGTGCGCCGCTCCAAGGGCCACAGCCAGTCGGTCATCCGCACCGGCAAGCTGGCCGTGAACCTCGATGCCAAGACGGTCGAAGTCGACGGCGCCCGCGTCCACCTGACCGGCAAGGAATACGCCATCCTCGAACTCCTCGCGATGAGGAAGGGGACGACCATGACCAAGGACATGTTCCTCAACCATCTCTACGGCGGCATGGACGAGCCCGAGCTGAAGATCATTGACATATTCATCTGCAAGCTGCGCAAGAAGCTTTCGAGCGCGTGCGGCGGCGAAAATTACATCGAAACCGTGTGGGGCCGCGGCTATGTGCTGCGCGATCCTGGCGAAGAGGCGGAAGTCGCCTAGGACTTATATTGGTGAATGTCGGTTGCACGCCTAGGACCATGGGTGCCGAAATGCCACCGTCCACTCTTGGCGCGAAATAGCAGCGCGTTGTCAGAGCAAATGTACCACGGTCAACGAAGGCGAGTTTCTCGGTGCGCTCGAGGCCTCATCATGCTGAGATTCAGCCGAGCTTCGCCGATCTGGAGCGTGGCTGCAACGAGCGGGACTGACAGCCCAGCTTTGTAGCGAAAGAAAGTTAAGTGCAGTTGCTTTGGCAACAACCGGCCGGCGCGGCTGCCCGACACTGGCGAGCTGCGCGGTTGGTGCCTCGTCCTTAGGCCGATGTTGGCCTGCTCTTGACCTTGCTGTTGTGCTGCTTCGATCGCTCACTCAGCATCCGCTCAGACTCGTCCGCCAGACTGCGGGCCTTTTGAATGCTCTCTCGCAGTGCAGCCTGCGCTTCCTTGATGTTAGCGAACGAGCCTTTCGAGTTCCTGTTCATCAAAACGGTCCATCCGGCGAGTCGCAACTAATCTATCTTTCGATCGGTCTTCTGTCTTCTACTTTGCGAGCGACCGAGTCAGGGTGTTTTCTTTTGTGGGCTCTTAGGTTGAAATCGTAGACCCCTGAGAGTGATCGTTTCGCGGAACGGAGCGCAAAACCCTCTCCGGCCTCATTCGTGGCGCCGGTCCAGCACAAGGGGCCAATCAGGCAAGGGTAGAATTCGACTTTTCAGGCAAGCAAGTGGCAATCTGGACGAGGTGTGTGGGTCGCACCTGCCAAGGTCATGCCACTGCGCCTGGTGCTGGCTCCCTGGCCGTAGGTTTCGGGCTTTAGCGCACCTCACTCTTAGCGTGTGATCGCGTATCCGCTAACGACTATCTCATAGCCGAATGAGTGAAGAATCTTAAGCGAGCTAAGAGCCGTTCGATTAACAATCGTGCCATAGAATCCTGAGTTATATGAGCATCTTCGAGCTCAAGCGGGCGAACGCCCGGAGGGAACGGACAGTGGATACTCCGGCAGATGACGGCGATCGGCTACTTGTTAGCGCAGATATGCAGGCGACCGTGGACGAGCTCTACGACCGCGGCCTGGACGGAGCGGACATTCTGGCGGTACTCGTTCAGCGACAGCACCCGGGCGAAGCCGGTCCAAGGCGGAGGAAAGCGAGCACTCGCTCACTCCGCAGCCATTAGCGCAGCGCCGCCTTCGCAGACCGGCTGCATACGGTCCTATGGCGGACGTTTAAATGAGAGTTGGGTCCTGAGATAGTGCTGAAGCTGGATCGCCGCCGGCGCTCGGCGTGCCCCAGGAAACAAACGCCGAACTCAAACAGGCCGAGCCCAAAAGAGTGCTAGCGCTGTTCGCTAGCACAGCTGCGACATGGACGAATGGCCGTAAGCTCGATGGAAGAGCCCGGGTTCTCCTCCCGGTTGTTCGGGCGCTGAGGCGACGGGTCCGTGGGGTCGACTGATGGGAAGGCGCCGCCGGCCAGCCAGGGATTTTGCCACCGGATACGCATCACTGTCGCACCTAGCCAGTTTCCCGGCGATTTGCTGACGATCGATCAATAGTTCGTGCGTGACCTGACACAAAAAGGAGAGGCTGCGGCTATGGCTGCTGCGATTGTCAATCACTGTCTCGGTCAGGAGGTTGTCGCCGCGAGCATCGAACAGAAATGCAGAGGGGAGATTGTTGGTCACGGGGACGACGCGGCGCAGGGGACCTGTATTCAAGAGCCGTCGCAGCCGCATCTGTCCCTCGGACGCCGACACAGTGGCCTCAGCCAGTGCTAGCGATCGCAGCCTCGTGAGTTTTCTCGGGCAGGAGACGGGGTGCTTAGATCCTGGCCCGCGGTCGTCCGATGGCTACCACCTTGACGTCAGGTTTCCGCCTTGGCCGACATTCACGCCGGAAAAGCAGCCGTTCAAAGCGGGCCGTCAGCAAATGGGACCTGAGCTGACATTCGTTGCGCGACTAGCATGTGCCAATCCGGCACGGCTCTCAACCGCTTCATCTCTCACTTCGTGCATTAGGTAAACAATAGCTTCTTAAGAACGATTCGCGGAGGTGGGCGGTGAAAAGATTGCTATTTGCAGCTTTGGCAGCGGCGCTCTACGCCGTCCCAGCCAGCGCCTCGTCTTATGTCGCATCAACTCCGGGTCCCGATAGCGCCGCGCCTGTGGGTCTTCTCACAATCGACTTCAACTCCGCCAGTCAGCTTAGCGACATCCCGGGCCTGTCCGGCAATGGCCAGATTGTGCAAGGGTTCAAGTCCGGGGTCTATGCTCAGCCGTATGGCGATACCACGAAATACCTCTCCGTGCCGCAGTCCGGGGCAAGCGGTACGGCCATCCTGGACCTCTCCAGTTACAACTTCGGCGGCGTCCTTGACGGATTCAGTTTTTACTGGGGTTCGATCGACACCTATAATAGCCTTGTTATCAACACCTCGAACGGTTCTACTCCGTTTGCGTTCGACGGACAGAACCCGCCTCCGCCAGCCAACGGCGCTCAGTTTGACGCCGCCAATAATCGCCGTGTGTTCTTTTCCCTCGCGCCCGGTGAAACACTCAACTCCTTGGAGTTTCACTCCAATGGGTACGCAATGGAACTCGACGACATCGTATTCACAGGCAAACGGGACGTGCCCAAGATAACGGCTAGCGTCCCTGAACCGGCCACTTGGGCTATGATGCTACTTGGCTTCGGTTTCGTTGGCGGTGCAATGCGATCCGCTAAGCGCAAGACCAACCCGGTTCTGTCCTACGATTGATAGCAAGCTGAGCGTAAAATGAGCGCCGCCAGTCGCAAGATTGGCGGCGTTTTCCATGAGCCGATCTATCCCTTTGCGCCTATTGCGGACTAGCACGGTTCCAGAGGCTGAGCGACCCAAGGGGTGCTCGCAATCGCCAACTCGACCACCTTCCGGACGGGCGGAACGACGTACCGTTATTGCAGCACAAGAGTGCAGTTCTGACGACGGCTAGCTTGGCTGTGAGTTGACGTCTGGAGGTCTGCTTTCCACGCACAGCGGACATAGCGCCCTCACTCGTGTCGCGGCGCCTGACTTCAAGCGTCGGTGGCGTCGGCCAGCTTGAGCGGCCCCTCGATGTCCACACCTAGCGGACGGTGCCTTCGATCTTCGTCGGCTCCAAGAGGATCTGCACGGCTCTGACATTACCGGTCTGCCTGTAGATCATCAAAACCTTTGTCCGACGCAGCGAATGGGTGCCATAGTCCTGGGTCTTTGGGCCGACCCCGATACCCATCCGTCGACGAGCCGGCCATACTGTCGCCGATTTCGGTAGTCTGAACGGAAACCTCCGTTGCCGTGCCCGAACACCTTCCGCTAAGAGGCGATCGGCCAAACAGGGCGAAGCTTTAGGCCATCGGCCCACGCTAGCTAAGCCACGGAACCAGGCGTAAGTAAGATAATGGCATGACGCTACGAGCGACCCGTGTCGTTGTGCCCAAGGGGAGAAGCTTTTGCCTGAAGCTTTGTCCGCAGAACGGTGAGCGCCGGGCCGCCTGGCCTCCGTGCCCGGCGCTCCCAACCTGCCACCGCTCGTTAACTATTATGAGCATGTATGACCTCGGAGTGCCGAGCGACCGCAGAATGCAAGCTCGGCACTCGTGCACTCTGCCCGACTTTTGTTTGTGAAATCGACCCGCTTGCGGCACAAAGGTGAGGCACTCACCAGAAGGGAAACCACAATGTTGCGCAGACTGCTTGTTGCCGCATCGTTATTTTCGATGGTTGCGGCACCTGTCGCCGTTCAGGCCGCGCCGCGCCAAGCGTCGCCTCTATCCAGCAAGGAAGAGCTTGCCGGTGTCGGCACATTCGGCATCCTCATTTCCGTGGCTGTTATAGCAGCCATCGCTTTGATCGTTTCGCATGACAAGAACGACAACAAGCCTGCGAGCCCGTAGCTGCTGGCTTGGGAGCATTTTCAAGGGCGGCGATTTCGCCGCCCTTTTTAATTGAACCTACCAAATGGCCACACCGGCGCTTGTTCTAATGGGAGTCCCATCTCCTCAGTTGCACGCGTAAGGCCCCTTGGGAGGCATTGGTGCCAAGTGCACTAGGGCGGCTGTCTCCTGTTTCCACGTCCTACGAGCCCCTGGCAGGCGGTGCGGGAAAGCCGAGCACAATTTGAGAATGAAATCGGAAACTCGGGAGGGCGTCGCGAGTTCATTTAGCTCGCGGCCGCTCAGTAGCCTTCGCTCAACGGAGTCAAAGAATGCACCCCAGCGCTGAAACTTCCGCCAGGATCCTGTGCGGACGTTCTTCGCAATGTCCAATGGGGAGCCTCGCTGCCGATACTTGCCAGCTTGAGCTATTCACCGAAACCGGACATATCCGCCGCCTTCGCGATATCGAGAATGACATTCTGGCAATCGCCATGCGGCATTATGGCGGAAGAAGGAATCAGGTGGCTCGAGTCCTGGGGATCGGACGTTCAACGCTGTATCGGAAGCTGGCTGATTTTAACATCGAGTAGAACCGGGATCATCGTTGCTGGCCGCAGGATCGACGTACCTGGTGCTAGATTGGTGAGGTGCCGTGTGGAGCATCGAGCCCCGATCGTAGGTTCGACGCCGGGCGCGCGCCATCCGCCGCACTAGTCCAACTTTAGCCGGAAGAGACGCGTTTGCTACAAGGTGTCACGAAGCGTCACAGGAGGCAGGAAAACACGGTCGTGATGCAGGAGAGCGCTTGGTCACGCATCAATCCTGGGCTCCTTAATCGATACCCTGAGTTGTCGCGACTCTCCAGGGCCATCCAACTCATCAAAAAGACAGCAGTGCTTACATCACGTGGAACATCTCAAAACGCGGCGGCAATGGGTGTCTGTGCCGTCATACGGAAAGCGCGGTCTCAAGTGGCTGTGCTGCGAGACTTAACCGATCATGCTCGATTGGCGCGCAACGCCCGCCGCTGCCTCTACGCATTCAGACCCGGTCGCTGTCCGGCATTTGCGAGAGTCCGTGGTGAAACATGATCGGCGAGTGCGGCAGCTCGCTCGGGCCGAGGGAGCGCCTAAGGAAGGAAGCGCGGCCTCCAGAAGATCTCGAGCTCCCGCCGCTGGTTCAGAATCTCCGCGCCTGCTCGCTTCGGATCTCGGCTTCGCGCGATATGGCGAAAAGTAAACGCAAGCGATAGGACCGCGGCCTTCGAACGTTGACCACGCCCGGTCTCTGGCGTCGCCCGATGGCCGCCTTTTAGTCCTCGGCAACTTTGGGGGCGGACGGGCGGCAAACGATTTCGTTGACGCGTCGGGAGTGGATTTATTGACGCTCGATGCCGATGCCGATGCCGATGCCGATGCCGATGCCGATGCCGATGCCGATGCCGATGCCGATGCTGATGCCACAACCGAAAGCATGACGCGGTGGCGCAGAGACATGTTCGCTCCCGCTGCCTTCGAAATGGAACAGTGCGATGGCCGGCCCAAGAGAGGCGTTGGCAACACTTGCCTATCGGTTATATGCAAAAAGCCTTATGACATTGCATGAATCAGACCAACCTCTGTCTGTCGGAGAATTACTGGATGGCCTCACGGCCAAGGAACGCGAGGCGTTGGATCTGTTGGTTAAGCATCACACAACCAAAGATATCGCGCGCCGCCTCGGCCTCTCGCCCAACACCGTAGACATGCGTTTGCGTAATGCGCGCGAGAAGCTGGGCGCAGCGGATCGATACGATGTCGCGCGTCTTTACCAGGAGCTCCTCGATACTTGTGGGAAAACCACATGTGGAATTTCGGTGATGTCCACCGCGAGACCCGCACCGGTAGCACCTGACCCGGAGCTCCGGAACGCTCGGTTCACCCTCCGCGATGCAGGCACCTTCTTGTTGCCCGCCCCGTGGGAGAATAGCCAGCCGACGGCGCTCCCGGAGGTATTGGACGGGCGCTTCGGGAGAACATGGCGGGTTGCTGTCATTCTGCTCGGAGCGTTGAGCATCGCGCTACTAGCGCTGGCGTTGATCGCCATCGCCGGGCAACTGGGGATGCTTATTTGACCTGACGCCTCCGTCACACGGCCTCGGCCGAGACGAAGGAGTTGGGAAAATGCAGATCAGATCGAAGCGGGCGCTCGCGCGCAAAGATATTCCGTGGGGTTGGCCGCCCATCCGGCTGACCTCCCTCCAGTCATAGCACGCAAGAGGCACTTGACTATCTGCTGGCGGGGTGGAGAGAGGAGGCGTGGCCATTGCCATTGCCTCCCTCCTCACCATGCTAGCAGCTATTGCATACGCGTGGCGATGCGGAGGACGACCTGAGCGGAAGGGCGCCGTGATCTTGGGAATCATGCTCGCCGTCACTGCTCTGGGGCACGCGTTCGTCCCATTGATGTATAAGACCGTCGATCCAATCGGTCTTGCGGTCGACCTTATTGGCCTGGTTGGTTTCAGCTGGCTTGGCTTAGTCTCGCGGAGGCTGTGGCCCTTATGGGCAGGCTCACTTCAACTCTTGAGCACCGGGGCGCATTTCGTCCGTGCGTTGCACATTCCTGTCCGGGCGCCGGTTTACTACTGGATGAAAAGCGTGCCCACTGTGGCGGTGGTTCTGCTGCTGATCTTGGGGACGTGGGCTTACACCAGGAGGGAAAGGACGAGCAAACAGCACTCCTCACCGCCTTAATTGGCGGCGACGATGCTACTGCCGCGGCGCGCCAGTTGCTCGGGTCGCTCGGCTCGCTTAGCCGGGTTATGAGTGCCTCGAGGGAAGCCATCGCGCGCATAGCTGCTGACGAGGGAGTGGCGGCGCGGATCGCCGCGGCAAGGGCTGCGGTGCTGGGGGCCCAGCGCGAAAGCATTGGACGCGCTGCGTTCGATTTGCGCGACGTGCAGCTTCAGCGCTACATCATTGGGCTGTTCAATGGCCTTGCCAGCGAACGACTTCATGCTGTCTATCTCGACAGCCAAGCTAGATACATCACCGATGAACCTCTCGCGCAGGGTGGCGGCGCCGAAGTCGGAGGCTGCTTGCGGCCCTTCGTCGCACGAGCTTTCGAGCTTGGCTCGCCGGCAGTTGTCCTCGCGCACAACCATCCCTCCGGCAAAGCCTGTCCAAGCGAAGCAGACGTTGCGGTTACGCAGCGACTGAACCGCTCTCTCGGCGAGCTGGAGATTGCTCTTTTCGATCACCTGATCGTTGGGGGCACAACGATCTACAGCATGCGCGGCGCTGGATTGCTATGAACGATCTCTTGTCTGAGGTGCTCGAAGCAGAAATCCTGACGCAAGAGCTTACCGGCGGGCCTCCCCCGGCGATCAAGGATCGGATCGCCGAATGAATTCTGGTCACCCTGGTAAAACGGTCGAAGAGCGGCGCATGCACGCCAAGCGCCTCGTTTCCGAACTCGAGGGGGAGGAACTTTTCGTCCTTGCGGGCCTCGCAATGGGCATGTCGAGAAGAGCCATCGCCGACAGGAGGAATAGCCTCCCCGACGATGTGGAGCGCACCGTCCGCTCCTTAATGTATAAGCTTGGTGCCCCGACAATCGTCGATGTGGTGAGACTGGCAATCCTCGCTGATCTGACGTTATTTCACTAACGCGGTTGGGGCCAAGGCCCTTTTTCCCTCGGCAGAACTGTCTTGGCCAAGCCGCAGTGTCGCGGCTGGCGGACAGTTGCCACCGCTCACCACGATCGTCGCTCATTCTGCGTCTCGTTCGCTAACGCCCGGGCGCCTTGCTGCGATTCAGGGCCGAGCCGCCAAGATTGCTCCACAACCCCTCCTTGTCCCCCGCGAGGTCACCGGCTAGCGCTTTCGGAAATTTATCCAGTCTCGCATAAAATCTGTAAGAACGAAAAAGGCAAGCGGCGATCTCCAACTTCTCAAGCAGGCCAACGCAGCACTAACATGCCAGTCTATCAAGAGCTGCTCGATCTGGCGTTATGGTTCAAGTGAGGCGTATCTGTCTTTTACAAACCCACTCGTTTCGCCAATCTTAGCGGATTGACCCATTAACCGACTCTCTCCTAAATGATGCAAGGAGAGAAGGTGAGCCAACTTCAAGAAGATGCGATGGAGGCGGAAGTTGACCGGGCTCTAACCCAGGAGAGGCTAAGGCCGCTCGCTCCGCGTTTCCCGCCGCTGCCCGACAAGAAGCCAAAGCTATACCCCGAGCACTGGCTAATCGTGCTGATCGTGGTGGCGAGCTTCGCCCTCGGGATACATGCGCTAGTCTCCCACAAGAGCCAGCACCGTTCGGATCACCACCCACGCGAACGGCACCACCTGCAGCACCATCAGCAGGAAGAACTCTAGCTCTGTCTTGTCGGGCGGCGCATGGGGCGATCTAGGCAGAACGCAGCGATGTCGGGATGCGCAATCTCAAGCGCAATGGTGCGTAGCATTGGCTATACGGTCGCGAAATCGATCCTGAGGGCCTGAGCCACTCGATTATTGCGTTTGAAAGCAGACTATGGCGGCGAGCTATCTGATCTCGGACGACAATTTCGGTCGATCAGCGCCCTTCCAAATCAGAACCGCGCTTGCAGGCGTTGAGATAAGGAAGTCTGAGGTGCCGTAAACGGGTGCGATCCGCAAATGCCCGTAGCAGGGCCAGCGATGCGCTACCGAGCTCAGCGGGCCGACCTTCGGCGAATGTTCTTGCGGTTGCAGCCATTCGAGGCTGCGGCTTGCTTGCGGCGAGCCAGACCTGCGATGTTTGAAACGACCGACGGGATCGCCTATCAGCAGCAACTCCTTCTACGAACAATTAGCGCTTAGGATTGTGTGCCAAATCTCCTAAGAGCGCGTTTGTGTCGCTTGGCCATGGCCTCGCAGGAAGCTATGAAACCGCAGAGCATCCGCCTGCTCCAGGCCCGGTTTTCTGACGGAGGGAGGTGGACATTCGCGATGGACCCTCACGCTTCGCAGATCCCTGTCGCCCCACCGGGGTCTTTGAGAATGCGGAAAGCTCCTGTCGATCGATTTTCACCGGCTGGCACTGCGACAGCTCGTCGGATGCCAATCAAGGCTGACGGAGTTTGACACGACGTGGGCTGGTTATCGTTTCACCTGGACCGCCTGCTCACTCACCGAGGGTCGTTACCATCGACTGCCGCAGGAGAGCGTGTCTATGCCATCGGCGATGTTCATGGTCGGCTGGACCTTCTTAGGCGCCTAATCTCCCAGCTTAGTGCTGACGCATATCCGGGCAGAAGACGTTCGACGCGTCTCGTCTTCTTGGGCGATCTTATCGACCGGGGGCCGTGTTCGCGCCAAGTGCTCGAGCTTGTCAGGCGTATGAACTTGCACAGCCCGGAGCGCCTCGTGGTTCTTTGTGGAAACCACGAGGACATGATGCTGGCGAGCGCCAACGGACATCCGGCGGCACAAAAGCTGTGGCTGGCGAACGGCGGCGACGCCACGTTGCATAGCTACGGCATCGACTCAGGCGAGTTCATGGGTTTGGCATCTTCGGAGCGGGCTACCGTGATCAAGATGGCCGTAGGCGAAGAAATGCTCGACTGGCTCGAGGCGCTCCCACTGGCTTATCGATCGGGAGACTACTTTTTCTGTCATGCCGGTGTGCGGCCCGGGTCACCGCTGAACAAGCAACGTCGCGAGGATCTTCTTTGGATCAGAGAGGAGTTCACAACCAGCGAGAGGCGACACGGTGCTGTGATTGTGCATGGCCACAGCGAAGCTGACGAGGTGGAGGTGACTGCCAGCCGCATAAATGTGGATACTGGCGCTTATCGTTCAGGAAAGCTGTCGGCGGTAGGGCTCCAGGGATCGCTGCGATGGTTCGTCTCAACGGCGGTGCGGTACCGCACCGAGTCCGACCTCGCACAGGCCAAAGGCGCTTGCGCCTAAGCACGACGTGTACCTGACAAACGTACGCTCGAGCCGCCGGAGCTGATGGTGAGAACAGTGATGCCATGTCGCCTGGCACAAGTCGTCTCCGCGTCGGCGTCGCGCGCCACGCCCGCGGCGAAGCGCCTCA
>Ga0207705_10004507_pt1 | contig 10527 bp, 13 predicted proteins | sample KBSC13metaG_FD_184314 | JGI IMG/M metagenome (GOLD analysis project Ga0207705, IMG submission 184314) | Corn rhizosphere microbial communities from Kellogg Biological Station, Michigan, USA - KBS C1-3 metaG (SPAdes) (version 2) | ecosystem: Host-associated > Plants > Roots > Rhizosphere > Soil ...
TGATCGTATCGGCGCTGATGCTCGAAGCGAGCTTCCTTGTGGTCAGCATCTCGTCGGACTTGCGCTACCACCTGTGGCCGATGGCCGCGTCGGCGCTCGGACTCGTCCTGCTCGGCAACCGCCTTCGTTGGAGGGGAAGAGGCGCACTTGTCAGTGGATGCGTCTTGATGCTCGTCATCGCTGCTGGCGTCGCCGTCCGTCACTCGCTGCCGAGGGCACCTGACAGCTATCAGGCCATGGTACACTCGCTATCTGGATGAACGCTGCAGCGGTCGCTACGAAGTCGTCATGAGCGCGCATACGACCAGCACCCGGACGCTCGTCGTCGCGCTCCTCGCCAATCTCGGGATTGCGGTATCGAAGTTCGTCGCGGCGGCGATCACCGGCTCGTCGGCGATGCTCACCGAAGGCGTCCACAGCGTCGTCGATTCGACCAACCAGCTGCTGCTGATGTGGGGCCGGCGCGCCGCGAAGAAGCCGCCCGATACGTTGCACCCGTTCGGCTACGGCCGCGAACTCTATTTCTGGAGCTTCGTGGTCGCCGTCCTCGTCTTTTCGCTCGGCGCGGGCGTCTCCGTTTACGAAGGCATCATCCACATCGCCAATCCCGAGGAAGCGGTATCGCCGCTGATCGCCTATGCGGTGCTCGTCGTCGCGTTCCTGCTGGAGGGCTGGTCCACGGTCGAGGCGTTCGGCGATTTCAAGAAGGCGAAAGGGACGCTCGGCTGGTTTGCCGCGGTGCGGGCATCGAAGGACCCGCCGGCGTTCATCGTCCTGCTCGAGAACGGAGCGGCAATGGCGGGCATCATCGCCGCGGCGATCGGCCTCGCGCTGTCGCAATGGACCGGCAACCCTTTTTATGACGGGGCCGCGTCGATCGTCATCGGCATCATCCTTGGGGTGACCGCGGCCTTGCTCGCCTATGAATCCAAGGGTCTGTTGATCGGCGAGGCGGCCGATCCGGCGCTCGTCCGCAGCCTTCACCAGCTCGCCTGCGACCAGCCCGGCGTCGTCGGTGTCGGGCAAGTGCTGACGGTCCACAGCTCGCCCGACCAGATCACCGTGATGATGAACGTTGATTTCCGCGATGACATGCTGGCAGGCGAGGTCGAGCGGATCGTCTGCCGGGTGGAGGACGAGGCGCGCGAACGGTGGCCCGCGGTCAGGCGGCTGTACGTTCGGCCGATGCAGGGAGCGGCGCATCGGACGCGGCATTAGGTGACCGCGGGAACCGGAGAGGCTGCGCGGAATTCGACCAACGAGGAGGACGAGCGGTGAAAGGCTATTGCGACAATATCGAGCAGCGCACGGTCGAGAATGACGATTTTCGCCGCGTGCTTTACACTGGGCACAACCTGCAGCTGGTGCTGATGACCTTGCCCGCTGGCTGCGACATTGGCGAGGAAGTTCACCCGGACCGCGACCAGTTCTTCCGCATCGAGGAAGGAGCAGGCGTGGTCGACATCGACGGTGTGCCCAATCACGTCGAAGATGATTTCGCCGTGATCGTCCCCGCGGGCGCGCGCCACAATGTGCGTAACACCGGGAGCGAGCCGCTTCGGCTGTACACCATCTATGCGCCGCCCGAGCACAAGGACGGCGTGGTCCAGGCGACCAAGGAAGAAGCCGAGGCTCGCCACCATGCCGAGGAATGGGACGGTAAGACGACCGAATAGTCTCGATGCCGTCGTTGCGAGCAGAGCGACGCCATCCACGTGCATTCTGGATTGCTTCGTCGCTGCGCTCCTCGCAATGAAAGCGCATGGCCCAGTCGATGCACGACGTCTCCGACCCGCGGAACGCGGCGATCCTGATCAACGTCAACGGCGAGTTGAAACCTCGGGCCGAGGCAATGGTGTCGGTGTTCGACAGCGGGTTCATGCTCGGCGACGGAGTGTGGGAAGGCCTTCGCCTCCACCTCGGCAAGCTCGCTTTCCTCGACCGGCACCTCGACCGGCTGTTCGAGGGCGCCAAGGCGCTCGCAATGGACATCGGCCTGTCGCGCGAGGAGCTCACGCGGCGACTCTACGATACGCTCGACGGCAACGGCATGGCGGACGGTGTCCATATCCGGCTGATGGTCACGCGCGGCGTTCGCGCGACGCCTTACCAGGACCCACGGGTGGTGGTCGGCGGACCGACCATCGTGATCACGGCCGAATATAAGGAGCCCGATCCCGCGGTTTACGAGCGCGGGCTGAAGCTGTTCACCGTTCACGTCCGCCGCGGCGACCCGGCTGTACAGGACCAAAAGATCAACTCGCACTCGAAGCTGAATTGCATACTCGCCTCCGTCCAGGCGACGCAGGCGGGCGCCGACGAAGCGCTGATGCTCGACCCGCTCGGCTTCGTCGCGACCTGCAACTCGACCCATTTCTTCATCGTGCGCAAAGGCGAAGTGTGGACCTCGAGCGGCAAATATTGCCTCGGCGGCATCACGCGCGGCGTGGCCCTCGAGATCGCGCGCGAGGCCGGCATTCCGGCGATCGAAAAGGATTTCTCGCTGACCGACGTCTATGGCGCCGACGAGGCGTTCGTCACCGGCACGTTCGCCGGCATCGTTCCGGTGCGCGAAGTCGACGGGCGGCATCTCACTTGCCGGGGGCCGATGGTCGAGCGGCTGCAGCAGTTGTACGTCGAGCGTGTGGAACGGGACATTGCGGAGCAGCGGCGGCCGTGACCATCCGCATCGCCATGTGGTCAGGGCCGCGAAACCTCTCCACGGCCATGATGCGCAGCTTCGGCAGCCGAGCCGACACGTTCGTTTCCGACGAGCCTTTCTACGGCTGCTTCCTGAAGCACGGCTGCGCCAGCCATCCGATGCGTGAGGAAACGATCGGCGCAATGGATTGCGACTGGGCGAGGGTGACCGCCGCGCTTCGCGGGCCGATTCCGCAGGGACAGTCCCTCGAGCGAGGGACAGTCCCCTCGATCTGGTACCAGAAGCACATGTGGCACCATATGGTCGGGCCGATCGGCTATGAGGATTTCGCGGGCTTCAAACATGCGTTCCTCATCCGCGAGCCCGAGCGGATGATCGCATCCTATCTGCGCAAGCGCGAGAGCGCGGCGTTCGAGGATTTCGGGCTCGAACGGCAGGCGGAATTCTTCGAACGCGAGGCGGACCGGCTCGGCACCGCGCCCCCGGTGATTGACGCCAATGACGTCCTGGCAAACCCTGAGGGCGTGCTGTTCGGCTTGTGCACGGCGCTTGGCATTCCATGGGACGAGGCGATGCTGAGCTGGGCTCCCGGGCGGCGCGACACGGACGGTCCATGGGCGCCGCACTGGTATTCGGCGGTCGAGAACAGCACCGGCTTTGGGCCGCCTGAAACCGAGCCGATCGATTTGCCGTCAGAAGCGCTAAAGCTCGCGGAGTGCTGCCGACCCTATTACCAGAGGCTTGCCCGGCACAAGATCAGCTAGCGGCGATGCGGCCGCTCAGCCGATCACTTTAACGCCGTTCTTCGCCCATTCCTTGTCAACGTCGACACCCTGCTGAGCCCATTCTTCGCGTGTCCAGCATTGAACCGTTTGCACGAGGCTGCCGGTGATCGGGTCGACATGCATGCAGTAAAGGGTTTGCGGGCTGCCGGCGGGCGCAACAGACGGAACGCTATTGTTCGCGAAAACCAGCGAACTCGCCGCCATCAGGCTTATTGCCAATGCTTCATATGCCATGCCGTTTCTCCTCATGGCCCTGCCGCTGATGAACGTCTGAAGACTAGCGCGAGTTTCGACTTCCGGCGAGCGCAGGATAATGAGTGTTGGGGCAAGTCACACAATCGATCGGGACAAGCTTGATGGACGCATTCGCTTATCTCTCGGTCCTGCTGTCGATCATCCTCGGCCTTGCAATCGCGCAGGTGCTTCAGGGCTATCGCGCTCTGCTGCTCGCCCGCGGACGCGTTCACGTCGATACGGCGCCTTTGGTTTGGAGCGGCCTCGTCCTCGCCTTTGCCGCACAGGCGTGGTGGGCGAGCTTCGGCCTCAATGCACGCGGTGACTGGGACTTCGGCGACTTCGCGGTGATCCTCGTCCAGATGGGGCTGCTCTACATGCTTTCAGCGCTCGTCCTGCCGGACGTTCCGGCCGAGCAGCCGATCGACCTCGAGCGCCACTTCGAGCGCCACCGCAAGCCTTTCTTCCTTTTCCTGATCGGGATGCTCCTCAGCAGCATCGCCAAGGAGGCTATCCTCGAGCACCGCCTGCCGCTGCCGCTCAACGCCGCATTTCATGCCCTGCTGATTGCCATCGGATGCGCCGGAATTCTTGTGCGCAATCGCAAGGTGCAGTTGATTCTCGCGCTGACCGCCGCGGCGGGCTTTCTCGCCTACATCATCCTGCTGTTCGCGCGCTTGTGAGCCGCGTCACTTGCGCTCGTAGGTTCCGATGAGCTCGCCTTTGGCAATCGCGTGCTTGCCGGCGGCATTCTCGACGTCGACGACCTTCGCGCCCGATCCGATGTCGAGGCGCGGGACGTTCAGTGCAAAGAGCTTGAAATGATAATGGTGCACCCCGTGGCCCTTGGGCGGGCAGGGGCCGCCATAGCCGACCTTACCGAAATCATTGTGCACTTCGGCGCCGACGTGCTGCGCGGCGCCAATCGAGCGGGCAGTCACCGATATGTCGTATACACCCCAATGCCGGAAGGTCCCGCTCGGCGCATCGGGATCATCGACGACAAGCGCGAAGCTCCTGGTGCCGGACGGCGGGTCGCCCCAGTGCAGCGTCGGTGTCTCATTTGCCCCGTCGCATGTGAACCGGGCCGGGATCGGCTGCCCGTCGCCGAAGGCGTCGCTGGTCAGCTTAAGCTTGCCTAGAGTTGCATTTTCCACCGCGGTTCCTCCGTTGGTTCGGTTCGTCGCAGGATCGCTCGTGCCGCAGCTGGCGAGCATGATCGCTGCCAGGACGGGCGTGCGTTTCAGTAGCGGCTGGAGCATTGGCCGGGGCTCCTCGTCGGAAGAGACCCCAAGGCAACGAGGCTGACGCGGCCCCTGTTCCGCGATGTGTCAGCTTCGGGGCCGGCTTTGCTTTTTCCTCAGTTCGCCTGATGCGCTGTACCATCCAGTGCGGCAGCGGCGTGGGCGCTCGCCGCGGGCTTGACGGAAGCCATCTCCTCGATGGCAATCAGCGAGTGGGCGAAGGCAGCCCCCGCGCGCATTTCTGCGGCCACCCAGATGGCTTCCATCAATGCCTCCTCCGACGCGCCCTCCGCCAGCGCGGCGCGCGTATGACCCTTGATGCAATAGGGACACTGCGTGACATGCGCGACGGCGACCGCAATGATGTGCTTGGTTTGCCTGGACAGGGCGCCTTCGGCGAACACCGCATTGCTGAAGTCGTGGAATGCTGTCGCCGCGCTATGATCGAGATCGCGCCGTCTGCGCGTTAGGTCGCGGGTAATCGACGGATAGAGTTCTTCAGTCATTGTCGGGCTCCTGCAAGAGTGGGCGCCCGAGTATGGCGTTTCGCAGCACGACCGCGTCGTTATGCTGTTCATCTCGGGCCGAATAGACGAGGGTGATGACGCCTGACCGCGCAAGCACACGCAGATCGTGCATGGCGCCGCGGTGCCGATTGATTTCGGCGCGGTAGCGGGCGCGAAACTCATCCCATCGGAGCGGATCGTGATCGAACCAGGTCCGCAGCTCCGGGCTGGGCGCGATGTCCTTCATCCAGCCGTTGAGCCGGGCTTCGGCCTTGCTGATGCCGCGCGGCCACAAGCGGTCGACGAGGATGCGCAGGCCGTCGGTCGGGTCTGCGGGCGCATAGGCTCTTTTGAGCCGGACGTGCGAGGCACGGACCGCGCGGGTCATCGCAGCATCATCCTCAACTCGACGATTCTCCCAAGGGGCTCCCGAGCGATCAAGATCGTTCGTGCCGCCGCGGGGCATCGATCTCCTGCAGACCCAGCATCGTGTAGGTGAGATGGCCTCTGATCTTGAGAGGAGTCGCCCCCAAATTCGGTGCTTCGGTCGGCTTCACGAACGCCTTGAGATGGCGGCGGGTGGAATCGAGGAGCCATGCGAGCGTGATCCGAAGATTCCCGACAGGATGGGAAGGAGGCGCGACAGCATCATTCCGAGTGCCGCGATGATTCGCCTGGAGGTGCCACATATCCGATCTCCTGGAGCGGAGTTGCCGGACTTGCGCCGCTTCCTCCGCGACAAGTTCAATTTGGAGTTCGACCTTCTACAATGCAAATGAATATAATTGCGAATTTAACAGAAGAAATTTGCAGATAAAATGTTTTGCTCTTTTCGGCCATGCCTGTGTGGCGCGAGCAGGGAATCGCTTTCCAGAAGCGGGCGCGGTTGACCGGCTACGGTGCCATCGCTATGTGGCCGCCCGTCCGAGCGTCCTGTGATTCATGTGATTTAATCGATTGGCGCCGGGCAAGAGCTGAACGTTGCTCAACATGCGCGTCGCCAGGCGGTCGTCGAAGGCTGCTTCGGCTCCGCGCTTTTTCTGTTGAGCAAAGTAACCGCGGGGGGCTGCCCCGCAATGAAAGGTGAAGGGCTTCATGCCAACGATTAACCAGCTGATCCGCAAGGGTCGCGAACCGCAGAAGGCCAAGTCGAAGGTCCCTGCGATGGAGCAGAACCCGCAGAAGCGCGGTGTTTGCACCCGTGTTTATACGACGACCCCGAAGAAGCCGAACTCGGCGCTCCGCAAGGTGGCCAAGGTCCGCCTGACCAACCAGCGCGAAGTGATCAGCTACATCCCCGGCGAGGGCCACAACCTCCAGGAGCACAGCGTCGTGCTGATCCGCGGCGGCCGTGTGCGCGACCTTCCCGGCGTGCGCTACCATGTGCTTCGCGGCGTGCTCGACACCCAGGGTGTCAAGGATCGCCGTCAGTCCCGCTCCAAGTACGGCGCCAAGCGTCCGAAGTAACCGACAGCAGTAAGCCCCGGGCAATTGAAGTCCCGGACCAGCTGAAGAGAAAGGAATAATCCAATGGCTCGTCGTCGCCGTCCCGAGAAGCGCGAGATTCTGCCCGACCCGAAGTTCGGGGATATCGTCCTCTCCAAGTTCATGAACAGCGTCATGCTCGACGGGAAGAAATCCGTCGCCGAGGGCATCGTCTATGGCGCGCTCGACAATGTGGAAGCGCGGCTGAAGCGCGAACCGATCGGCGTGTTTCACGATGCGCTCAACAATGTGAAGCCGGGCATCGAGGTCCGCTCGCGGCGCGTCGGCGGCGCGACCTACCAGGTGCCGGTCGAGGTCCGTCCCGAGCGCGCCCAGGCGCTCGCCATTCGCTGGCTGATCTCCGCGGCGCGTGCACGGTCCGAAAAGACCATGTCGGCCCGCCTCTCGGGCGAGCTGATGGACGCATCGCAGAACCGCGGCAATGCCGTGAAGAAGCGCGAGGACACGCACCGCATGGCCGAGGCCAACCGCGCCTTCAGCCACTACCGCTGGTAGAACTCATACCTATATCGTGGTGAGCCGCCGTCTGGCGGCTCCCCGCATCGCCAAGGAAGATACGAAATGGCCCGCAGCCATCCGCTCGAACGCTATCGCAACATCGGCATCATGGCGCACATCGACGCCGGAAAGACCACGACGACCGAGCGCATCCTCTATTACACCGGCAAGTCCTACAAGATCGGCGAGGTCCACGAGGGCACCGCGACGATGGACTGGATGGAGCAGGAGCAGGAGCGCGGCATCACCATCACCTCGGCGGCGACGACCTGCTTCTGGCGTCCCGACGAAGGCAAGGGCGAAGAGCACCGGATCAACATCATCGACACGCCCGGCCACGTCGACTTCACGATCGAGGTCGAGCGCTCGCTGCGCGTGCTCGACGGTGCGGTCGCCGCGTTCGACGGCGTTGCCGGCGTTGAGCCGCAATCGGAAACGGTGTGGCGGCAGGCCGAGAAGTATCACGTGCCGCGCATGTGCTACGTCAACAAGCTCGACCGGACCGGCGCCAATTTCGAGCGCTGCGTCACCATGATCAACGATCGCCTCGGCGCGCGCCCCGCGGTGCTCTACCTGCCGATCGGCATCGAGAGCGGCTTCAAGGGCCTCGTGGACCTCGTCAACAACCGCGCCATCATCTGGCTCGAGGAGAGCCTCGGCGCGAAGTTCGTGTACGAGGACATTCCGGCCGACATGGCGGATGCTGCCGCCGCTGCTCGCATGGAACTCATCGAGATGGCCGTGGAGCAGGACGACGATGTCATGGAAGCGTATCTCGAGGGCAACGAGCCCGACGCCGCCATGCTCAAGAAGCTGATCCGCAAGGGCACGCTCAACTTCTCGTTCGTGCCCGTGCTGTGCGGCTCCTCGTTCAAGAACAAGGGTGTTCAGCCGCTGCTCGACGCGATCGTCGATTATCTGCCGAGCCCGCTCGACATTCCGCCGGTCGAAGGCGTCAACCCGGATACCGACGCGGCCGACACGCGCGAGGCGTCCGACACGGCGCCGCTCTCGGCACTCGCGTTCAAGATCATGAACGACCCGTTCGTCGGCTCGCTCACCTTCGCGCGCATCTACTCGGGCAAGCTCGAGAAGGGCACCATCGCCAACTCGGTGAAGGACAAGAAGGAAAAGATCGGCCGCATGCTGCTGATGCATGCGAACAACCGCGAGGACATCGACGTCGCTTACGCCGGCGACATCGTCGCCATCGCCGGTCTCAAGGAGACCACGACCGGCGACACGCTGTGCGATCCGGCCAAGCCGATCATCCTCGAGCGGATGGAGTTCCCCGACCCGGTCATCGAGGTCGCGGTGGAACCCAAGACCAAGGCCGACCAGGAAAAGATGGGCATCGCGCTCAACCGCCTGGCCGCCGAGGACCCAAGCTTCCGCGTCACCACCGACCATGAATCGGGCCAGACGATCATCAAGGGGATGGGCGAGCTCCACCTCGAGATCCTGGTCGACCGCATGAAGCGCGAGTTCAAGGTCGAGGCCAACGTCGGCGCTCCGCAGGTCGCCTATCGCGAATATCTCGCGAAGCCGATCGAGCTCACCTACACCCATAAGAAGCAGTCGGGCGGCTCCGGCCAGTTCGGCGAGGTGAAGGTGAAGGTCGTTCCCGGCGAGCGGGGCTCGGGTTTCCAGTTCATCGACGAGATCAAGGGCGGCAACATCCCGCGCGAGTACATCCCGTCGGTCGAGAAGGGCATGAAGGAGACCGCCGAGACGGGATCGCTGATCGGCTTCCCGATCGTCGATTTCGAAGTGCACCTAATCGACGGCAAGTATCACGATGTCGACTCTTCGGCGCTGGCGTTCGAGATCACCGGCCGCGGCGCGATGCGCGAGGCGGCGCAGAAGGCCGGCATCAAGATCCTCGAGCCGATGATGAAGGTCGAGGTCGTGACGCCCGAGGATTACCTCGGCGACGTGATCGGCGACATCAACAGCCGCCGCGGCCAGATCCAGGGCACCGACAGCCGCGGCAACGCGCAGGTCGTCGAGGCGATCGTGCCGCTCGCCAACATGTTCGGCTACGTCAATCAGCTGCGTTCGTTCACGCAGGGACGCGCTCAGTACACGATGCAGTTCTCGCACTATGACGAAGTGCCGCAGAACGTCGCCGACGAGGTGAAGGCGAAGCTAGCGTAAGCGTGAATTTGTAGTTATGGGCGCGCTCGCGATGCGGGCGGCGGCCCGAATTTCCTAAAGAAGAAGAGGCGTAAAATGGCGAAGGCTAAATTCGAGCGGAACAAGCCGCACGTGAACATCGGGACCATCGGTCACGTCGACCATGGCAAGACGTCGCTGACGGCCGCGATCACCAAGGTACTGGCCGAGCAGGGCAAGGCCCAGTTCACGGATTACGCAAACATCGACAAGGCGCCGGAAGAGCGCGAGCGCGGCATCACTATCTCGACCGCGCACGTCGAGTATGAGACCGACAAGCGCCACTATGCGCACGTCGACTGCCCGGGCCACGCGGACTATGTGAAGAACATGATCACCGGCGCCGCCCAGATGGACGGCGCGATCCTCGTCGTGTCGGCCGCCGACGGCCCGATGCCGCAGACCAAGGAGCACATCCTGCTCGCCAAGCAGGTCGGCGTTCCGACCATGGTCGTGTTCCTCAACAAGGTCGACCAGGTCGACGATCCCGAGCTGCTCGAGCTGGTTGAGCTCGAGATCCGCGAGGAGCTTTCCAAGCGCGACTTCGACGGCGACAATATTCCGATCGTCGCCGGCTCGGCGCTTGCCGCGCTCGAGGACAGCAACAAGGAGCAGGGCCACGACGCCATCCTCAAGCTGATGGACGCCGTCGACGAGTGGATCCCGACCCCGGAGCGTCCGCTCGACAAGCCGTTCCTGATGCCGATCGAGGACGTGTTCTCGATCTCGGGCCGCGGCACGGTCGTCACCGGCCGCGTCGAGACGGGCATCGTCAAGGTCGGCGACGAAGTCGAGATCGTCGGCATCCGCGACACGCAGAAGACGGTCGTCACCGGTGTCGAGATGTTCCGCAAGCTGCTCGACCAGGGCCAGGCGGGCGACAATATCGGCGCGCTGATCCGCGGCATCGGTGACGA
>Ga0207705_10004508_pt1 | contig 10526 bp, 10 predicted proteins | sample KBSC13metaG_FD_184314 | JGI IMG/M metagenome (GOLD analysis project Ga0207705, IMG submission 184314) | Corn rhizosphere microbial communities from Kellogg Biological Station, Michigan, USA - KBS C1-3 metaG (SPAdes) (version 2) | ecosystem: Host-associated > Plants > Roots > Rhizosphere > Soil ...
TTTTTCTTTTTTCTTTTTTTCAGCTTCTTTCTTTTCAGGCACTTCAGCTTTAGGTTCGAGGTTTTCAATATAAGTGAATATTTCGCAGGATTTTACAAATGCCGCGGGCGTTTTCTGCTCGCCGATTCCCATCACAAAGATTCCCGCTTCGCGGATTCTTTTTGCCAATCCGGTATAATCGCTGTCGCTGGAAACAATACAAAAACCATCTACCAAATCAGCGTGCAAAATATCCATTGCATCAATGATCAAAGCACTATCGGTAGAATTTTTTCCGGTGGTATAAGAAAATTTCTGAATCGGGTTAAAAGCCATTTCATTCAATTGGCTTTTCCAGTGATTCATGTGTTGGGTAGTCCAGTCGCCATAAACCCTTCTGATGGTTACTTTCCCATACTTGGACGCTTCTTCCAACACGAGATCCATCATTTTCGACTGGGCATTATCACCATCAACCAACAAGGCAATTTTAGTGCTTTTTGCTTCCATAACTATTTTTCTTTCGCAAAAATAAGTTTAAAGATTCGCTACCCGCGCTTCTGTTTGGAATAATTTTTTTAACGAACTTGCGCGACATGAAAATAGAAAATTTTCAAAAAAGTGGATTCTATTTGCTCCTTACTTTAATTGGAATCTTATTGATCCTTATCGGAGCTTTTTTATTGATAAATGCATTTAGTGAACATGATTCTTCACAAATTACCATTAAATCAATCTTGCTTTTTTTGTGGATTGTTTTTACCCTTTCTAATTTTTTTCTATATAAAAAAGAAAGAAAAAATGAAAAAATCGAATAAGAACTTCTTCTCAAAAAAGCATTTAATTGTTCTTCTGCTTCTTCCTGATTGGTGTACATTTTATTTCTCTTCATTAATCTGAATCTTTTATCTTTGACGCTAAACATTTTATATGAAGTTCATCGTTTCCTCAACGCAATTACTAAAACACGTTCAGCAAATAGGCGGCGTTATCAGTGGCAATACCGTTTTGCCGATTCTTGAAGATTTTCTTTTTCAAATAGAAGGAAATAAACTGACAATCGTAGCTACAGACCTGGAAACTGTGATGAAAATTCAAATGGATATCGAGGCGAAAGAAAGCGGGAGGGTTTGCATTCCCGCAAAAATTCTGCAGGATTCGTTAAAAAATATTCCTGAACAACCACTTACTTTTAATATTGATAAAAATTTTGCGGTAGAGATTACCAGCGATAATGGAAAGTATAAAGTCATGGGTGAAAATCCCGACAATTTTCCAAAAGAACCAGAGCCGGAAAACTCCACTTCATTCACGATGCCTTCATCTGCTTTGGTTACTGCCATCAATAAATGCATTTTTGCTACCAGTTCTGATGAACTGCGGCCTGCGATGACCGGTATTTTCTTTGAACTGACCGGAAAAGGAATTACAACTGTTGCTACAGATGCACATCGCCTTGTTCGCTTTACTCGTACCGATGTTTCTTCTCCTGAAACCGCTTCCTTCGTTGTTCCAAAAAAGCCGCTGAATTTATTAAAAAATGTGTTGCCGAATACCGATGCCGAGCTCACTATTTCTTATAGCAACAAACATCTTTTTGTAAAACAGGATGGAACAGAATTGGTTTGCCGTCTGATCGACGCAAGGTTTCCTGATTATAAAGTAGTGATCCCGGCAGATAATCCTTATAAACTTATTGTAAATAAAAATGACTTTCAAAATGCATTGCGGCGCATCAATGTATTTAGTAATAAAAGTACCAACCAGGTAGCGCTGTCTATTACCGGCAGCGAGTTACAGCTTTCGGCGCAGGATGTAGATTTTAGTTTTGAAGGAAATGAAAGAATGACTTGCCAATACGATGGCGAAGATTTACAAATAGCTTTTAACGCCAGGTTTTTGATCGAAATGTTAAGCGCTGCCGATACCAATGAAGTGGTTATTGAACTGAGCACGCCAACAAAAGCAGGAATTTTAAAACCGACCGAGCAGGCAGAGAACGAAGAATTGCTGATGCTGGTGATGCCGCTGATGTTGAATAGTTGATTAAAAAAACCAAGATCTTTTGTAATGGAGTTTGCAGTTTTGCGACTCCATTTTTTAATTACAACAATCTTTTAATTCACTTTTAGTTTCGCACGAAAAACAATTGTTTATTTTTAAAAAGAAAAACAATTTTCCAAATGGACTTCGTTACCATTCGAACTTATCAAAATTATTTCACCGCTCATATCATGCTTGCAAAATTTAGGGATGCAGGAATTAATTGCTTTTTAAAAGACGAGTTTACGGTAACCGTTGATCCAATATTGTCTAATGCAATAGGCGGCATTAAATTGATCGTAAAAAAAGAAGATGCAGAGGAAGCGAATCTCTTGCTACGACAGTTTGATGAAGCATATCGACAAACCGCTGTGTGTCCAAAATGCGGCAGCAAAACAATAGAACTGGTTCCCAAACAAACAACTGCGAATATTGCAACTGCAATCCTCACCTGGTTGTTTGGAAGTTATGCGATTTCAGCAAAAAATGTTTACAAATGCGCTTCGTGTGGATATGAAAGTGAAAATCTTACAGAAAATTTTCAAAATGAAGGAGTAGAATTTGAAGAAGAAAATCTGAACTAAAGAAATACACTCATGAAAACAATGGCGTTTATACCTGCCCGTTATGCTGCAACGCGTTTTCCAGGAAAGCTGATGCAAATGCTCGGTGACAAAACAATCATCCGGCATACCTACGAAAATACAAAAGCCACTTTATTGTTTGATGAAGTAATTGTAGTTACCGACAGCGAAATTATTTTCAATGAAATCATTCATTATGGAGGATATGCCATTATGAGCAAACGCGCGCACGAAAGCGGCAGTGACAGAATCGCTGAAGCCGTTGCTGATATTGAAGTTGACATCGTGGTAAATGTTCAGGGCGATGAACCTTTTGTAAAAAAAGAATTGCTGCTCGATTTATTAAACGTTTTCAAAAATGATTTTGCAGAAGAAACGAAAGTCGCTTCGCTCATGTACCGGATCACAGATGAAGACGCAATTATCAATCCGAACCATGTAAAAGTAGTTGTCGATCAAAATAGGAACGCGTTACTTTTTTCACGAAGCGTCATTCCTTTTCCGCGCAACAAAAATCTTACGCCACTTTATTATAAACATATTGGAATTTATGCTTTCAGAAAAAATGCTTTAATGAATTTCACTGCATGGACGCCTTCGGTTTTAGAAGAGACAGAAAAACTCGAACAACTTCGTTACCTCGAAAACGGCATAAAAATAAAAATGGTTCAAACTGATGAAAGCCCCATCTCTATTGATACTCCTGAGGATTTGGAGAGTGCAAAAAAATTAATTTCAAATTTTGAAAAGCGATAAAGTATTTCAATACCAAAACAGGATTTACAAATATTTGTTGCTTTCCTATAATCACGTTTTTATCTTTTGGAAAACATCCATCAGCAAATTTTCAGAAGAAAATAAACTGTTTTCTTTCCCGTTATTTTATCTTTATAGCATTATCATTTAAAAAATGTCTATCACATGTTGCTGAACCGAAAAATCCTTTTTCTCTTTATTCTTTTTGCTTTTCATTTTTACTCCTGCAATCAGCAGGATAAACTGGAAATAGAAAAATCCGCATCCGCTTTTGATATCAAGCAGGGTGAAGCATCGGTTTTGCAATGCAATCAACGGTTCATGAAAGCTTTTAAAGCCGGAGATTCCGTTGAGGTCTCCAAATGTTTCACAACCGATGCAAGAGCGATGGCGCCAAACCAGGCCTCCGTGAAAGGAAGAGAAAACATAAGCCATTTCATTTCAAATATGATGAAAAGTGGTGTTGCAGATTTCGAGTTGAACACGATAAAAATTTGGGGCGACAGCAGTATTCTTGCCGAAGAAGGATCTTACCAGCTTTCGGACAAAGACGGCAAGCAGACAGACAAAGGCAATTATATTGCTTTATGGAAACAGGAAGCGGGTAACTGGAAAATGTACCGCGACATCTGGACAAGCACCCAGCCTTCATCTGCTATCGATGTAAAAAAAATGAACCTGCCGAAACACTAACTGTACTTTTTTTGTTTCTTTTAAAAAATCTTTTTAACCTTTCATAAAATGAGAAACGAAAAATATTTATCGTTGATAAACCCTTTCGAAACAAGAGCCACCAAAAGAGTTCTGCAGGTAAATCCTACCATTTCGCCGGCAAGGATTGAACCTGAAAAAACAATCATTTTTGTTTATGAATATGATGCAGAAACGGCGAATTACCAACAATTGAATAATGTAGAAGATTGTTACAAATATATCAATAGCAGCAAAAACACGTGGATAAATTTTGATGGTCTGAGGAAAGCTGACATCGATGAAGTGTGTGCCCACTTTGGCATTCACCCGCTGATCGCAGAAGATATTTTCAGTTCCGGGCAACGTCCTAAAATGGATGAGCTCAACCATCTTTTGTATTGCCTGTTGAATATGCTTTTTTTTAATGAGGAAATTTGTTCTGTAGAAAATGAACAAATAAGCATCGTGCTCGGTTCCAATTTCGTGTTGAGTTTCCAGGAAGATGCAACAAGAGATGTTTTTAACCCCATTCGCGAAAAACTAAAAATCCCTGGAAGCAAAGTACGCCAAAGCAAGGTCGATTATTTGTTTTATTCGTTGATAGATATGATCGTAGATAATTACTTTGTCATTATGGAACAGTTGGGAGAAAAGATTGAAGACCTGGAAGAAGACATCGCACGAAGGCCGGATACCCGTACGCTTGCAAAAATCAACATGCTTCGCAAGGAAATGATTTTTTTAAAAAGAAATATTTCGCCGGTCCGCGAAATGATCAATGGAATTTTGCGCAGCGAAAGCAACCTGATTGAAGAAAAAACCGAAAAATATTTTAAGGACGTTTATGACCATATTATCCAGGCAAACGAACTGGCTGAAAACTACCGTGATATGATGATGACGCTTCAGGACCTCTATCTGAACAATGTAAATCTGAAAATGAATGAGGTAATGAAAGTAATGGCGGTGGTTACCTGTTTACTTGCTCCGGCTACAGTTATTGGCGGCATTTTTGGAATGAACTTTAACCGTATTCCCTGGCTTCACAATCCGGATGGTTTTTATATTGCTGTTGGTTTAATGCTTATCATTCCAATATGGATGATCTGGATATTTAAAAGAAGAGGCTGGTTTTGAGCAAACGAAGAAATAACCACATTTCTTTTTTCACTAAAAATTATTCCCATTTCTCCAAAAAACTTTTTATGATGTCTATTGCTTCTTCATTATTTTGGCGGTATAACGATGCATGAACTTCGTTCTTTTCACTCGCTGTTAAATGGAAATTAAGAGGCGCTTCGCCTTCCGGAGTCTTTGGAATATACATTAAAGAAACGCGATGCAGATTTTTTCCGAATTCATTTTGCAAATAGGAAATTTCATCGTCCTGAAAATAATCCTGCATGGTGAACCAATTGTTTTCCATCATCGTAAACGGATTGGTTAGGATATTAAAAATACCACCGCTTCTATAGCCTTCATCCCAGCTTCCTTTTTTGCGCGAACGAACCTGTATCATCAGAATGCCCCGTGTATTTTCGTTGATCCAGTCTTTAAAAACGTGTAAAAAACGAAGGGTAGTTTCGGCGCCGATATTATCACGCAATCCTGCATCCATCACATCTATTACCGGTGTTGAAGGCAGCCAAACGCTTGGCAATACATATGGATAAGTTGCGTTCATCCGCAACGCGGTCAGCATTCTTAAATTCAATGGATCCATGTTTTTAAACAATGCCCCGAAATCAATGGCATCGGGACCGGTCATGGTTGAAGTGCTGTCTCTGTATTCGGGCTGCATCATAAAACTAATGGGCTGGGAGCATATCAGCATTTTTTTGAAATCGCGTGTTACCGTTGAACTTAAAATCATCAATGGGATCTTTGCGTTTTGTTCATCTTTTTTATAAAAACCAATTGGCTTGTCTAAAACATACCTGGTATTGTGGTTTAATTTTTCTTCGAAAGCATAACCACGATCTTTGACATAACGGTACGGGCCAAACGAAAATTTTTGAGTAGGTGAAATCAAATCGCGTGCAACCAGCGAAGAAAAAACCGGGTTCAATAGATCTTCCGAAATATTATCCAGATACTCTTTATTTTCAGGATTGATATTGGCTCCATTTATTTTCAACCTCGATAATTCACGAAAATAAGCAGCAGCAAGCATTCCGCCGGATGCGCCGGTCATGAGCATGGTTTTTTTCATGATGGCTCCTTTGGTAACGCTGTCCAATTCCTGCAAAACATTCATGGCAAAGCTGGCGCTTCTGACACCGCCGCCACTGAAATTAAAAACCACCATCAAGGGTTTTTCTTCAGGCTGATTTTCTTTCCATTTATTTAAAATGGAAATCATATTATTTTTATCCGAATCAATTTTTGCAGGCGTATTTAATGACTCGAGGCTTTGTAAAGAATATTCCGGTCGGTTAGGATTTGAATAATTAAGCCCGTACGCTTTATTCCGTGGATCAATTACATCGTATTTATAAAGGACGTTAATGGTTACAAATACGAGCGCCATAAATAATAAGCTCCAGCTTTTTAAGAAATAAGAAAGCGCTCCTATTACTGCGTTAAGTATAGCAAAAAATAACAGAATGCTGGCTGCCGCCGGAATCTGGAAAATACGGTTGTCCAGAAAAAATGCAATAAACAACATGAAAATAAAAGCAAGCAACACCGTAATCATTGCAGAAAAATGATGCCTCTTAAAAATAGTGTCCAAAAAATTCTGACTGTAATGAGCCACAGACCTCACTTTTCTTATTTGAAAACGCGTATTTACATAATTTTTTACCGGCAATCCAAAATCATCAACGATTATTTTTTCTTCTTCGGTTTCAGGAATTTTATTTTCATCAAAATCAATAATATCGGATTGATAGCTTCTGATAATTCTTTTGTCGGCACCAAAAAAATACAGGAACGAAACGAGAACCAGTAGAAAAAAACCACCCAGGAAACCGGCAAGAATTAAAAGAAATTGTTCTAAAGGAATCAGTTCTTTTACCCGGTCGAAATACAATGCTTCCAGAAAATAGAGAATTAAAAATGCAACGGGTATAATCGCATTATTCAGGCAATATTTTAAAAAGGGTTTTGAGCTGGTAGCCAAAAAACGAAACCGCCCACTGTGCAAAATGAAGGTGGTAATATTCCAGCTCATGATAAAGATACCCGTCGCAACACCGGTAATAGCTCCTCCTGCTGCATTTACAGTTCCCAAATATTCGGGAGCAAGGAACAAAGTATTGGCCCCAAAAAACTCCATGAAATTTCCTGAAATGGTCAGAAAAAGAATGAGCCACAAAACCAGCAATACCTGTGACTTTCTAAAATGCAGCAGCAATAATTGTATCGGAAATGAATAATAAAAATTATGAACAAATCTTTTCATCGGCAATTATTGCAGTTTGTTTTTCAAAAATACCTTTTTTGATAGGCAGCACGCCGGATAATATAGAGCATAAAAACAACCGACATTAAAAATAAAATTGCAACCAATTGATGAGCAACGCCAAACCATACCAGGTTATTGCCATACGGTGATAAAAGCACGGTTGTAATTCCGAGAGCAACTTGCAATATTACCAGTAATAAAGGAATCACTTTTGTTTTTGAAAAAAGGGTGCTTCCAACAATCTTCCATGCCTTTGAAAACCAGATGATCACCAAAATAAAAAGAGTATATGCGAGTCCCCGATGAATAAACTGAATCGTGATTTTATTATCAAGAAAATTTTTCCATCCCGGCGAAAGGCGGTTCATTACGTCAGGAAACCATTGTCCGTTGATCGTAGGCCATGTAGGCGCAGCCGTTGCCGCATGAAGACCGGCCATAAATGCGCCATAAATCAATTGAAAAAATAAAACAATCAGAATGATCCAGGTTAACTTTCTTAACGGTTTGTTGATGGTTTTCATGTTGGATGGGACGGAAATACTCAATGCAAACCAGAATGTGTAGCACAATAAAACCAGCGCGGTCATAAAATGGGTTGCAAGTTTAATATGGTTAACAAACATGGCTTTGGGCACCAGTCCGCTCTCTACCATGATCCAGCCGATGGCGCCCTGAACAGCGCCAAGTAAAAACAAAATAACGAATGGAATGATCATGTCTTTTTTGAATTGTTTTTTTACCAGGAAATAAAAAAACCCAACCAAAAAAACAACGCCCATAAGCCTTGCCCAGGTCCGGTGAAACCATTCCCAGAAAAAAATGAATTTGAAATCGCTTAATGAAAAATCAGAATGAATGTACCTGAACTGGTCGGTCCCTTTGTATTTATCAAACTCTGCCATCCATTGTGCATTATTTAGCGGCGGCAGCGCTCCGGTAATCGGGTTCCATTCTGTAATGCTTAATCCCGATTCTGTAAGCCTGGTAATGCCGCCGAGTACGATTTGAATTATCAACATGAAAACGCCGAGGTAAAGCCATATGGCGACATTTTTATTGGATTTTTTTAAAACAATTTCAGCCATTCTGTTTTTGATTTTTCAATTTCAACTTTCAATTTCAATCTGTGCAAAGGTAACCCGCAAAGCCATTCATTCTCCCTTCAGATTATTCTAAAAGATCATGTTTAAAACTTCATTCGTAATTCTTTAAAACACATCTTATTTTTGAAAAAATTTTTTCAGAGTTGCTGCTACCTTTTTATCATAATAAATTTATTGAAGCCGGTGTGGATGAAGTAGGACGCGGCTGTTTTGCCGGGCCGGTTTATGCAGCGGCGGTGATTCTTCCTAAAACTTTTTATCACCCATTGCTGAATGATTCGAAGGAACTTACTAAAGAAGAGCGAAATCTTTTGCGTCCGATTATTGAAGAAGAATGCTGCTCTTTTGCTGTTGCAAGTGTAAGCAATGTAGAAATTGACCGTATTAATATTTTACAGGCGTCTTTTAAGGCGATGCATCTGGCGTTAAATAAATTAGAATCAGCTCCTGAACTTTTGTTGGTCGATGGCAACCGTTTTAAGCCTTATAAAAAAATGCCACACAAATGTATCGTGAAAGGAGACGGCACTTATGCTTCGATCGCCGCAGCCAGTGTACTTGCGAAAACCTATCGTGACGAATACATGGAAAATCTTCATACGAAATATGAAATGTATCTGTGGAATAAAAATAAAGGATACGGAACGCGTGAACATCGCGCTGCTATTGACGTTCATGGCTTGTGCCGTTATCACCGGAAGAGTTTTAATATCTGGCCGGATTTTGAAAATACTGAGGATGAGGTGATTTTGGAAAATTAGGAAAGACAACTGGCATTATTTATTCGTTTGTTGTAAAATCAAATTTTTCTTATGCCGCCCATTCTCCCAATCCCTGGCGTATTACAGTCCAATCGTCTGTGGTGCAATCGACAACGGTTGACGGGATGATTCCACCCGGGCCACCATCAATTACAAAATCTACCTGGCTGCCAAACGTTTCATAAATAATTTCAGGGTCTGTATATTCTTCTACCATTTGTCCGGGAAGAGAAGCGCTCAGAATCGGGTTGTCCAATTGTTCCAAAATGGATTGACAAATCACATTGTTCGGTACACGCAAGCCAATCGTTTCTTTTTTACTTTTTAAAATTTTGGGCACTTGTTTGCTTGCAGGCAAAATGAAAGTGTAAGGCCCGGGCAGGCAATTTTTCAAAATACGATAAAGAGGCGTGTCAATACTTTTGGTGTAATCACTCAAATGACTCAGGTCGCGACAGATAAATGAAAGCTGTGATTTCGCAGGATCAATATTTTTAATTCTGCAAATTCGTTCTACCGCTTTCGGATGATGGATGTCGCACCCCAAACCATAAATGGTATCGGTGGGATAAATAATAACGCCGCCATCTTTCAGGCATTCGGCCACTTGCTTTACCAGCCGAAGCTGTGGATTTACCGGATGAATGGATAAAAGCATATGCAAAAATTGAATCTCAAAGATAATCTTAATTTCAAAGAGTTCCGGCGCTCTAAATCCTACATAATGAATGAATCAATGATTAAGCGATTATCTTTTACATTTGCAACGATTTAAAAAAACAAAACATTTATGGCAGTTATTTCTGTAGGCACCATGGCTTTTGACGCTATCGAAACTCCTTTTGGCAAAATTGATAAAATTGTTGGCGGCTCAGGCACTTATGTTGCGTATGCGGCAAGCCATTTGACAAATCCTATTCAACAAATTTCTATTGTAGGAGATGACTTTCCACGCGAAGAAATGGATGAATTAAAAGAGCGTGGAGTAGCACTAAGTGGAGTTGAAATTGTTCCTGACCAAAAATCATTTTTCTGGAGTGGAAAGTATCATTTGGATATGAACACCCGTGATACGCTCATAACCGACTTGAATGTTCTTGCTAATTTCAATCCAAAAGTGCCTGAAGAATACCAGGGAGCGGAATTTTTGATGCTTGGAAACCTCATGCCGAGTCTGCAACTGAATGTTATAGAG
>Ga0207705_10004512_pt1 | contig 10523 bp, 9 predicted proteins | sample KBSC13metaG_FD_184314 | JGI IMG/M metagenome (GOLD analysis project Ga0207705, IMG submission 184314) | Corn rhizosphere microbial communities from Kellogg Biological Station, Michigan, USA - KBS C1-3 metaG (SPAdes) (version 2) | ecosystem: Host-associated > Plants > Roots > Rhizosphere > Soil ...
GCGCTCATGGCCGTCCCCGAGCCCAACTCGCTGGCCATGCTCGCCGGCAGCCTCGGCATGGCCCTCGGCCTCCAGCGCTTCCGCCGCCGGCGGAGCTGAGATTGCGCGCGGCTTTGACGTTCAGGGACTGCGCCCTCCGGAGAGAGCACCACGTGGCTGGGCGGGAATTTGAGATTTGAAATTTGAGATTTCAGATTGCCCATCGCTATGCGATCCGGTGGCCGTGCCGGAGGCTGCGCGCTGCTTCGATGTGCGGAGTTTGAGTGCTTCGCAGGGAGCACCACGTGGGCTGGGCGGAATTTGAGATTTGAGATTTGAGATTGCCCATCCCCAAGCAAGCCAGTCGCCCCGCCACTGGTGAATTGACCATGGGAAATGCAAATCGATTTGTTTGGCGCGAAAGCGGGAATTTTAGATACGCACCGAACTCGGAATTCCGATTCAGAAATTTCACATCTCAAATCTCAAATTCTCCCCCGATGACCTACCAGCGTTTCGAAGACCTCCCCGTCTGGCAAAAAGCAGCAGATCTCTACGATGCCGTGGAGGACTTGCTGGAGGACGAATCTTTCCGTGCGAGCCGCGCCTTTCGTGACCAACTGGACCGTGCCACTCTCTCCGTCTCCAACAATATCGCGGAAGGCTTCGAGCGGGGCACGACCAGCGAATTGCTCCAATTCATCTACATAGCGCGCGGCTCCGCCGGCGAAGTGCGCTCCATGCTCACGCTCAAACTGCGCCGCACCTCGAAACGCTCCGGGTCGACCGAAGTGGCATCGCGACTCACCGCTCTCAAATCCCTGGCCGAATCCTGTTCCCGTCAACTTCGCGCCTGGGCTGACTCACTCCAAAATTCTGCCATCAAAGGCCAGCGCCACCTCAACGACGCTGCACGGAAAGGCGATGATCAAAAGAAGCGCGCCGCAGCCGTCCCGAAAAAAACCCTCGAAGTCCCCCCGCCGAACCACCCCCTACGCCGCCGCGAAACTGGAGAGTAATATTCCCCGATTCCCGATTCCGAACCGGCGTCGCCGAAGGAGAATCTGAAATCTGAAATCTGAAATCTGAAATCTGAAATCTGAAATTGCTGCGGCCCTAAGCCGCAGCCAGCCGCTGCCCAAGCTTCTTCGCCTTCCGCACCCGCTCATGATGCGTGGCGCGTTGCTCGTGGATTTCGCGAACGAACTCCGTCGCCGACTCCTCATGGAGGCGCGCTCCCAGGTCGAAGGCCGGGTCGAGCAATTCCTCCCGGCGCAGGTCGATGAGTTCAAACAGCGTCTCCATTGCCGCGCGATGCGAGTGCGCGGCGCGGCGTTCCTCGAGCGCGGACTTCAGCAGGGAAAGGTCATGGTCATCGCCGAGGAATTCTCCGAGCACCTCGAAATCCTGGGCCAGTTCCTCCATGCGCTCGGGGCAGGCGCGGCGGAGCAGGCGGAGGTGGAACCACAGATCCTTCACTCGCTTGCGCCAGAGGTGCAGCCGTGGGGAACTGGGCGTATCGTGGGCCTTCCGGTAGCCGGCCCGGGCCCGCTCGTAGCTGCGGCGGACCGCGCGACGCAGGTCCTTCCACCCGTAATCCGCCACCGGCCAATCGGGGAGGCGGACCAGCATCTCCTGGAGATCGGCGCCGATGGCGGCGGCCGCGTTCGACCGCACCAATTGCGCCAGGCAGCGGCGTTCCCGGGCGACGAACGCCTCTCGCAGCGTGCGGATCACGGGTGATGGCCTTTCGGGAAAGAACCGGTGTTGGAGGTGCTGGAGCGTTTTCAGCAGCACTTCCGCGTCGCGCTTCGGACCGAGCTGGTGCCCGATCTTCCGTAGCACGGCCTCCTCCTCTTGGTACCGCTTCTTACCGAGCGGTTCGCGCAGCAGCACCAGAATGGCGCGCAGCTTCTTGATCTGCTTTCGCGTCTCATGGATGGCCTCGATCTCGGAAGCAGGATTCGCCATGCCCAGTAACTGAAGAGTGCGCGCGGTTTCCTCGCGGACCAGGTCTTGCAACGCAGCGCCAATACGACCGCGAAGTTTGATTTCAAAGCTCATGATGGGGAGATCATAGGAGCACGAATTCGCGTTTCGTGCTCAATTTGGATTGGTGACAATTGCGTGTCGCATCAGCGGCACGCCGGCTGTTCCTCGTATTCGAGGGGCGAGGGGGCGGCGTGCGAATCATGATCGAGCCAGCAGGATTGCGTGGAAGCCCTGCGGCTCAAGCTGGAAAATCTTCAAACGAGCTTCCGACCTCGTGGCTTCTGCTGCGACATCCTTCCCATCCGTCCCGGGATAACGGCGTTGAAACTTCCCGCACTGCCTGCGATGACAGTGGCATGGACTCCCCCGACGCCCTATTTCCCCGGCCGCACGTTGCCTCGGAGCAACTACTGACCCGCCGCGACGCCTTGAAATCCGCGGCGGTGATGGCGGCGGCCGCCGCCCTGGCGCCGCCGTCCGTGTCCGCGGTCGAGCCAGCCGCGCCGGATCCCCGCCGCTCGTCGCCCAGGCGCTACGACATGAAGAAGTCGATCAATCTCTGGGCCTTTCCGTATCCGCAACGCATGACTTTGCCGGAATGCCTGCAACTGGCGAAGGATGCCGGATTTGACGGGATCGAATTGAATTACGATTTGGACAACGATCTCTCGCCAAAATCCGGGACGAAGGACTATGAGAACATTCGCCGCCAGGCCGACAAGATCGGCATTCAGATCAGCGGACTCTGCTCCTTCCTGTTCTGGCCATATCCGCTGAGCAGCAACGACCCCGAGAAGCGCGCCCGTGGACTCGAACTCGCCGGCAAAATTGCCCAGGCTGCCCACGATCTCGGCGTGCAGAACGTTCTTGTGGTCCCCGGTGCGGTTCATATTCCGTGGCGCACGGACCATGAGCCGGTACCGAACGACGTGTGCGATGCGCGCGCGAAAGAGGCCGTGCGCACGCTTGAACGGCAGGCGGCGAAGCTCGATGTATTCCTGAATATCGAAAACATCTTCTTCAATGGGTATCTGATGACGCCGATGGAAATGAATGCGTTCGTCGATGGCTTTCAAAGCGAGCACGTCCGCGTCCATTTCGACACCGGCAATATTTCCATGTTCCAATTCGCCGAGCATTGGGTTCCCATCCTCGGGAAGCGCACGCAGAACATTCACTTCAAAGAGTTCACAAAGAAGGGGACTGACTACTCGCTGGAAACTTTCCGTCCTCTGCTTGACGGGACGACCAATTGGCCGGCGGTGATGGACGCCCTGGAAGCGGCCGGCTATCGCGGCTACGTCACATTCGAGTATTTCCATCCGTATCCGCACTATCCCGAAGCGTTGATCTATCAAACGAGCGACTCGCTCGATCGCATTTTGGGAAGGGCGGTACCGCGGCGGGGATAAGCTGGGTCTTCAGCCGGCCGATTCGAACTCCGCGGCCAGCAGACACACGTCGTCTTCAAACCCGCGTGCGCTGTAGCTCCGCACCTCGGCGAGCACGCCGTGCACCAATTCCTGCAACGGAGCTCCCGCCAGCGCCTGCACGTCGGCCAGCAATCCCTCGAGCCCCAACTGGTCTCCAGCGGCATCTTCCACTTCGAACAACCCATCGGTGTAGAAGAGCAGCACATCCGCCGCCTGGAGGGACCGCTCGTAGGTGTGAAAGGCCGCCTGGGGGAAAATCCCCAAGGCCGGATTGAAATCGCCGCGCGGCAGCGCCAGGAACTCGGCGGCGCCCGACTCGCGGCACAACAGCACCGGCGCCGGGTGCCCCGCGCTGCCCCACTGCACGAGGCGGCGTTCCACGTCGATGATCGCGTACGCGGCGGTGACAAACATGAGCCCCGTCTCCGAGGGAATAATCTCCATCAGGCCCCGATTCACGCGCGCCAGCATCGCGCCCGGTTCCGCGCTGGCGGTTGCCGCCTCCTGCACCAGCACCCGCAGCATCGCCGTGACGAGCGCCGAGCGCACGCCGTGGCCCATCACGTCGCAAATGAACAGCCCCGCGCGATTGGCATCCAATGGCAGCACATGGAAAAAATCGCCGCTCACGGAAGTGGACGGGAGGTAGCCATGCGCGAAATTCAGGGCGCTGGCCGCCGCTTCCACGCCGGGCGGAAAGGCGGGAAACTGGCGGGGCAGCAAGGCCAGTTGCATCTCGCGCGCCAAGGCCAGGTCCGTCTCCATTTCTTCGTTGCGCGCGGCGATCTCGCGGCGCTGCACCTGGAGTTCTCGCACGTGGGCTTCGCGCAAAGAGGTTTGCAGCCGGACGAGCGCGTGCACCGGGATGAGCCCGAGAAAGAGGCCCGCAAGATCGACGAGCGCCACATCGTCGTAGAAAGCCGCCGGGTCGCGGGAAAACACCGCTCCCAAACCCGCGTCCACGGGCGTGCCGATTTCCATGCAGAGCAACCCTGGCGCCATGCACGCCCGCACCGGCTTGCGCGCGTGCAGCGCGTAGCCGTACCGTCCTCCGAGGAGCATCCCGATCTCGCGCCGGGCGCAGATCCCCACAGCGCGCCGCCCATCCAGGACCGCCATAAATTCCTGCCCATGGCTCTTGAAACGATCGAAAGCGGTTTCCGTCGGTTCCGTGGCCTGGACCGCCTCGGCGTGCGCGACCAGCGTCTGCCAATCGAAGTTATCCGTCGATGAAGAAGCCGGGCCAGAGGTCGAGGGAGGCTGGGGATCGGGTTCCAAGGTGACGTTGCTCACTCCAGAGGCTATACCTTTTCGCCGAGCGCCCCATGTGACAATCGTGTGACACTCCTCAAAAGTTCCCGCGTATGAAATCCCCCCGCACTCAAGCCTCGTTCCCGAAGTTCGCCTTCGTGCTTTCCGCCGTCGTCATTGCCACGGCGTTCGCGGCACTGGCCGCCGCTGAGCCCAAGGCGCGCGTCCTGGTCGTCGTCGGCCCCAGCAACCACCCGCCCGGATCCCATGAAGTCGCCGCCGGCGGCCGCGTCATGCAATACTGCGTGGAGCACATGGCAAATCTGCCCGATGTGAAAGCAGAGGTGGTCAATGAATGGCCAAAGGATGCGGCCGTGCTCGACGCTGCGAGCAGCGTCGTCTTCATCGGTGACAACTTTCCGCCCGTGCGTTTTCCTGACTCGCCGGCAATTCTGGCCAAGCTCGACGCGATGACCAAACGAGGTTGCGGGATCGTCTGCGTCCACTACGCGACCGGCCTGCGTGCCGACGACGTGCCCGACGATGGCGACCACCCGCTGCTGCACTGGATCGGCGGCTATTTCGCGACGAAGTGCAAGCACCACCAGTCGATCGCGAAGATCTATCAGGCGGCCACGATCACGCCGGCCGCGCCGGGGCATCCGGTGATGCGCGGCTGGCAGGAATTCACGCTCAAGGACGAGCCCTACATCAACAACTACTTCGGCCCTGACGGCAACAAGCCGGCCGCGAATGTGACCGTGCTCGCCACCTCCATGCTTCAGCCGCAAGACCCGAAGCGCGAAGCGGTGAGCTGGTGCATCGAGCGCGCGGATGGCGGGCGCGGGATGGGCATCGTCATGCCGCACTTTTTTCGGAACTGGCAGAACGAAGATCTGCGCCGGTTCATTCTCAACGGCATCGTGTGGACGGCGAGACTTGAAGTGCCGCCGGGCGGAGTGCAAACCACGCTCCCCGACCTGGCGACCTTCGAGCCGACCTCCGTGGACCCGAAGCCACCCGCCCCGAAGCCGGTGGATGCGGTGCCGAAGTAAGAGCCCGCGTCTTATTGAGTGTTCGAATTGTTGCCGAAAATCGGTGAGTTCGATGTGATGTTAAATTTTTGGACGATCCCGTTCGCATCCTTATCGGTCTTGGCCAGGATCATGAGATCCAAAACGAGATCGTTGAACTTTTTTTGCACTTCGGCGGCCTGTTCAGCGGCGGCGGCGCGCTTGTCGCGGGATTCCGTAAGTTGTTTGAGGTGCTCGTTTTCTTTGGCTTGTGTGACGGCGAGGTGATCGCGTTGCGATGCCATGCTTCCGTCGGCGAGCCACTTTATTTCCGACGCGGGGATACTGGAATGTTCGGTGAGATCCTTCAGATCGGAATCGACCATGGCTAAGGCCTCGGTCATCTGCCTTTTGGCTTCGGTCAGACCCGGCCTTTGCTGCACGAGCACGAGTGCCAGCGCGATCATGGCCATCGCGACACCGCCGGTCAGGAGGAGAAAGGGAAGCGCCAGCTTGGACGCATGGTCGGCTTGACCAGCAGCGGTGTGCATCGATGCAGGTTTATGGGGCGGGGTTGGTGTTGGCCGGGGCTTGGACGACGAAACCATGCTTGGTTAGCAACGATTTCATCTGTTCATTCTTCAAGGATACAAGAGCCATGTCCTGAAGCAGGGCTGGGGCAATGCTTTGGGTGATCTGACCGGCGGTCTTGATTTGTTTATCCTGAGTTTTGAGGTCCCGTTCTGCCGTTTGAATCTGCTCCCGCTGCGCCTCGATCATTTGCAAAGTCTGCCTCAGCCTTTCCAGATTCTCCGACCGGGTTTGCTGGACCTGCTGCAGCGTCCGCACATCGTCCTGGGTGACTTGATTGGACAGCGCCAGGACGAGGACGACGACGCCCAAAATCAGGCAGACGGCGGAACTGGCGATGAGGACCGGGGAGGGAACTTTCACGAAGGGATGTTTGTCTGGTTCCAATGGAGACGCAACGATTTCCACAGCGATCCCGCCTTGGTGCGGCTTGCTCCCGTGAGCGTGTGCGAAAGGGGCATTGACGAATCCATTTGGCGTCTGATCGACTGCCCGCATGTCATCCCGAGGAAATCCCCCGAACTCATGGTGCTAAAGGTCCGGCGCGACCTGTACCGCGGCGCGTCTGATCCGAGCGAGTATATCGCTGGTGGGGTCGAAGAATGCCGCCACGTCTGCCGGTAAGCTAACATGCCGGAACGCGCCACGTCCGTTCGTTATTCGGTCATCAGCGCCACGACGCTGGTGGCGTTCCTCATGTACCTGGATCGCGCGTGCCTCGCGTGGATGCTGAGTTCAGATTCATTTCGGGCTGATATTCCCTTGAGTGATCGGGAACAGGGCAATCTGAAGGAAGCATTTTTCTGGGCCTACGCGCTGGCCCAAGTTCCAGCTGGCTGGCTCGCGGAGCGGTTTGGCAAGCGTACCCTCATGACCGTGCTCATCCTGGCGTGGAGCGGTTGCACGGCGCTGACGGGATTTTCCAGCGGGCTCACCATGCTGCTCATCGCGCGGCTCGGGTGCGGTCTGGCGGAGGCAGGAGCGTATCCGATCAGCGGCAGCCTGCTGAGCCGCTGGGCCCACGTGAGCCGGCGGGGCCTTTGCAGCAGTGTCGTCCCCTTGGGCGGGCGTCTCGGCCTGGCCCTCGCTCCCACGATCACGGCCATGGTGATCCTGCATGGGGGGAGTTGGCGATGGGCCGGCTGGACCTACGGGATCATGGGTCTCGGCGTCGCGGCATACTTCTGGGCCACGTTTCGTGAGAATCCGCGAGCCCACCCGCGCTGCAATGAGGCGGAACGCGCGCTCCTCGACGAAGGGCACGAGGTCGCGGATGCCGCTGTCACCACCGGTCCGCGCCGCTTCCCGTGGCGCTCCGTTCTCACCGACCGCAGTCTGTGGCTGATGTGCGCCTACCAGTTACTCACCAATTTCGGATGGGCGATCGTCATCAATTCCTTGTCGGGCTATCTCAAGGATGTCCGGCACCTGAGCGATGACATGAACGGCTACGTCTCGACCATCACACTGGTCATCGGTATTTGCGGCCTCCTGCTTGGAGGGCTGTTCACCGACGCGCTGACGCGAAAATTCGGCCTGCGGCTGGGCCGTCTGCTCCCGCTTTCCCTCACGCGCTTCGCGGCGGCTGGGATGCTGGTCGTTTGTCTGTGGGTGCAAAATCCGTGGCTGTTTGCGGTGTGTCTCGGCCTCATGGTCTTTTCCACCGACTCAGGCCTGCCCGCCACCTGGGCGTGGGCGCAGGATGTGGGAGGCCGCAATGTCGCTCCCATTTTCGGCTGGGCGAATATGTGGGGAAATTTCGGCGCGGCGTTGCAGGCCAATCTCGCCGTGTGGCTGCTCGCCAGATTTGACGAGCACCACGACCAGCACGTCCTCTTCATTGCCGGAGCCTTCGCCTTCACCCTCGCTGGGGTGCTTTCCTTTGGCATCAATGCCGCCCGGCAGGTGAAAGGCGCGTAGCCTACTTCAAGTTCTCGCGCAGGAAGCGCAGGAAGTTGCCGCTCATCACGCCTTCGATGTCCGCTTGCGCGTAGCCGCGCTGCTCGAGCAGGGGAGCGATGCTCGCGATGTCGGCGATGCTGTTCAGGTCCATGGGCGTCTGCTCCGTGCCAAAACCGCCATCGAGGTCGGTGCCAATGCCCACGTGCCGCGCATTCCCGGCGATCTGGCAGATGTGGTCGATGTGCTCGCAGATCTTCTCGATTTTTAAGCCGAAGTCCTCGGGCCGCGATCGTTTGTGCGCCCAGCCGTGGACCATCATGATCGCGTCGAAAGCCATGCCGATGACCGCGCCGCGTTCGACGAGGACCTTGATTTGGTCATCGGTCAACTGGCGGTTCCAGTTGGCCAGTGCGCGGCAATTGTGATGGCTCGCCCACAGCGGCCCGGAGTAACGGCCCAGCGCATCCCAGAAGCTCTCGTCGCACAGGTGCGTGACATCGAGGATGATCCCCAGCCGTTCCAGCTCCTTCAGCAGGTCGCGCCCCTTTGGAGTGAGCGGGCCGGCATCGTCCGTGCCGTGCCCGTAGATGCCCGGCCCGTAATGCGTGAGACCGAGCGCGATCAACCCGTCGGCACGCGATTTTTCCAAATGGCGCCAACTGACCACGGAGTCCGCGCCCTCGAGGCTGAGCAGGTAGCCGATGGGCAACTTCGCCGCCTCCTCGTCGGTGGCCTTCTCCCAGCGCGTGGCGTGGGCCTCGACATCCGCCCAGGTGCGAAGCTGGAGCATTTCGCCGCAGTCCTCCATCACGCGGTAATACGCGAGCTGTCCCTGGGTCTGCGCCCAAGCCTGCTCTGGGCTGCGCCAGCCGGGGAGATTGTGAAAGCGGGGCGAATAGCGCCCGATTTGCGTGGCCACGATAATCCCGATGCGCGCGCGCCGCAGCTCGGGGAAGCAGACGGTATTGCGCGAGCGATGCCGCTCGCCATCCGGGGCGATGAAGGTCGAGGTCAGCTCACAGCGGCGGAGATCCTCCAGCGTCCACCGCTGGTCGCGATTGAACTCCATGGCGTTCATCGAGATGTCGAGGTGGCAATCGAAGATCAGGCGCGGGGGATTCATGGAGGGAGTTTGCTAGGGGAAATCTGGCGCGGAGGCGATGCGAAATGTGCGACGCGGAGAACTTGGGGAACGGCGCTCTCGCCCGGGGAGAAGCCTCAACCAAGGCCTGCGAGCACTCATTGCTTCGAAGCGGCTTCCGCCTTCGGCTTCTCCGCGTCTGCCGCTGCCTTGACGACTGTCAGCCACAGCTTATCCGTCGAATCAATCACCAGCTTGGTATATCCCTGCGTGACGCCATTGTTCTCCCCGACCGCCGTCATAAAGTACGAAACCGGGTGCTCGGTCCCCGATTCCACCTCGCGCAGGACCACCTGGAACGGCTGGCCAGTGGGCGCGGCATCAGCCTCGGCGCTGATCTTCAACGTGACTTCACCGTCCTTCTCCGGGACCTCCACTTCCGGCGCGGATACGCCCTCCGGCAAAGACTTCGCCGCCAGCATGACCTTGGATTTGAACCCATTGGTCCGCTTCACCGTCACTTTTACTTCGGCAGTTTTTCCTCCCATTACGCTAATCCCATGACTGGCTGACGTGGCCGCAACCGACGGCACGGCTTCATTGATCTCGAGGCGATACACATAGCCGGCCCCGCCGCGATGGGTCGTGTCGCCGACAACCGCGACGAAGACGCCATCGCTCTGCGCGGTCCAATTGATCAGTGGATCGTGCAAACTGCCAACGTCATCATTCCGACCGAGTTGCTTGCCGTCCTGGTCCTCGATCTTCAGCCAGGCATCGAGCGGCGATCCGGTTTGCTCGGCGATGACCCGCAATTGGTAAGGCTGTTTCTTGACCGCCTGAAAAAGGTGACGGTTTTCCTGCCCTGCTTTCCGAATGCAGCCCGCGACGCTCACCGGAATCGCCAGCGGAGGAGTGCTGCCCACCGGGACGCCGCTGCTGCTTTCCTGGACTGTTGGTTCCGAATCGGGAGCGATGTCGCGAGGCGCGGGCGCCGCAGTGGCGGAGAGGTGCAGACGATAGACGCAGCCTTCGCCGCCGGTCAGGCCCACGCTGGAATTGGCCGGGTAAATGAAACCCATGAGCTGCACGACGAAGGTTCCGTCGCGGGGCGCCCGCCAGATGAGCAGGGGGTCGAGCGTCCGGCCGTCGTCATGGTTGAAGGCGACTTCCGTCCCGTCCTCGTCTACCAGGCGGAGCATGCCGTCGAAGGTGGACGCCAGCACGTAAGCCTCGACTCCGGCGGTAAGCGTCTCGCCTTTTTTCAGCGCGACCGCGAAA
>Ga0207705_10004513_pt1 | contig 10521 bp, 12 predicted proteins | sample KBSC13metaG_FD_184314 | JGI IMG/M metagenome (GOLD analysis project Ga0207705, IMG submission 184314) | Corn rhizosphere microbial communities from Kellogg Biological Station, Michigan, USA - KBS C1-3 metaG (SPAdes) (version 2) | ecosystem: Host-associated > Plants > Roots > Rhizosphere > Soil ...
TCGTTGCCGCTCAACCGGTCCGGCCCGGCAGAAGCCGGTCAGGAAACGCGATTCGAGCTTGGGGCTTCAGATTCCCCATGGCGCGGCGAGAGTCAGCCTGCGGCGAATAATTCACGAGCACTTACGCAGTGGCGCGAAGCTGCGGTTGTCGCCTGTTTCAGGCCTTCCTATCTTTGCCCCCATGCCCGCATCACAGCTCAACACGGACGTCGTGCTCGGCGTCGCCATTCCTTCGCGTAACGCACGGGGACGGATTGCCCGGCTTGGTCCGGTGATCGACGCCATCCTTGCCAATCACCGCTATCCGCCCGTCATCGAAAAGCTGCTTGCCGAGGCGGTGACGCTGACGGCGCTGCTTGGGTCGCTGCTGAAGGAATCGCAGGGGCAGTTGACACTGCAGGCACAGACCAGCGGCGGTGCGATCGACCTGATGGTCTGCGACTTTAAGGGCGGCGAACTGCGGGGTTACGTGCGGCACGACTCGGAGAAAACGGCTGCGCTGCCCGAAGAGCCGAGCCTGCAGGATCTGTTCGGCGAGGGGTATCTCGCTATTACGTTCGACCAGCCGCTGGCCAATGAACGCTACCAGGGCATCGTCCCGCTCGAAGGCAAGAGCCTGGGCGACGCGGCGCAGAGCTATTTCGGTCAATCCGAGCAGATCCCGAGCCTGGTGCGGCTGGCGGCGGAGAAGCGCGACGGTCACTGGTGGACCGGCGGGCTGCTGCTCCAACACCTTCCGGAAGGTGAGGAGGGCAGGGAGCGGCTGCACACGCGCCTCGATCACCCCGACTGGCCGCACGTCGCGATCCTCGGCGGTTCGGTGAAGCCCGACGAGCTGACGGACCCCTCGCTGGCGCTGGACGACCTCATCTGGCGGTTGTTCCACGAAGAAGAGGAGTTGCGGACGCTGGATTCGCACGCGCTGGTCAAAGGCTGCCGCTGCGACCCGGACTATGTGCGTTCCGTGATCGCGCGGTTTCCCGCCGAGGAGCGGAAGGAGATGGTTGGGGACGACGGTTTCATCCGCGTCGACTGCGCCTTTTGCTCGACGAGCTTTCCGATCGCGCCCGACGAGGTCGCGTGATCGTTACGCGGGTGATATAGAGCTGGCGTCATGATGAGACTCGCGATCGCCGCTGCCGCGGGTGCCGCGCTCGCGGCTGGCCCGACGGCGTTGTCGCAGGCAAAGCCAGGGGTGTGGGAACTGCGGCGGCTGCCGGATGGCAAGCCGGTTCGGCAGTGCGTTGCGGACATCGCGGCGCTCGCGCAAGTCGAGCAGCGCGGGCAGAGTTGCGCGCGGAACCTCGTCAGCAGCGACGGCGCGACCAGCGTGGTACGTTATCGTTGCCCTGCGGGTGACTTCGGGGAGAGCACGCTGACGCTGATCACCCCGCGATCGCTGACGATCGAAACGCAGGGAATTTCGGGCGGCTTCCCGTTCAACTATGTCGTCCAGGCGCGCCGGATCGGCGACTGCGCGGCGCGCTAGGCGCCGTTTTCGCTTTCATATTGATCGATGACCCAGGGCTCATCCTGAGCCGTCTCGATCCATTCGGCGACATGCGGGTGCGACAGCACCGCCTTCATGTAGGCGCCCGCGAAGTTCGGCACGCGAACACCGTAAGTCAGGAAGCGCGTGACCACCGGCGCGTACATCATGTCCGCCGCGCACCAGTCCCCGAACAGATAATCGCCGGTGCCGCCAAAGCGGGCTCGGGCCTGCGCCCAGAGCTGCAGGACGCGCTCGACGTCCGCGCGGACGTCATCGCCGAGATCCTTCGAAGGATAGCTCTTGCGCACGTTCATCGGCAGTTCGCGGCGCAGGTGCGGGAAGCTGGAATGCATTTCCGCCGACATGGAACGCGCGACGGCCCGGGCGGACGCCTCCTCTGGCCAATAGCGATCCCGGCCGACCCGATCGGCAAGGAACTCGATAATGGCGAGGCTGTCCCAGACGACGCAGTCGCCGTCCCACAGGATCGGGACCTTGCCGAGCGACGGCGCGAACTCGTCGCCCTGCCGGCGCTTCTCCCAGTCCTCGCCAAACATCGGCACGACGAGCTCCTCGAACGGCTCGCCGGACTGCTTGACTGCGAGCCAGCCGCGCATCGACCAGCTGGAATAAGCGCGGTTGCCGATGATGATCTTCAGCACATCGTGCTCCCTAGGACGTGGCGGCTTCGAGGATCGCGGTCCGCAATTCGGCGATGCCGCTACCGGTTTCGCTCGATGTCGTGAAGATGCCCGGGTGGGCGGCGGGGTGCTTGCGGGCTTCGGCGGAAACGGCGTCGAGCGTCGTCGCAAGGTCCGTCGGCTTGACCTTGTCAGCCTTGGTGAGGACGAGCTGATAATTGACAGCCGCCTTGTCGAGCATCTCCATCATCTCGCGGTCGACGGGCTTCAACCCGTGCCGGGAATCGACCAGGACGAGCGCGCGCTTGAGCACGGGCCGTCCGCGCAGATAGTCGTTCACTAGGAAGCGCCAGCGGCGGACCATGTCCTTGGGCGCTTCGGCAAAGCCATAGCCCGGCATGTCGACCAGCCGCAGCCGTATCGGCTCGCCGACGTCGAAGATGTTGAGTTCCTGCGTGCGGCCGGGCGTGTTGGACGTGCGGGCGAGCGCCTTGCGGTTGGTGAGCGCGTTGAGAAGCGAGCTCTTGCCGACGTTGGAACGGCCGGCAAAGGCGATCTCGGCAACGTCCGGATCGGGCAGAAACCGGAGTTCCGGCGCCGACTTCAGGAAGGCGATCGGCCCGGCGAACAGCCTGCGCGCGCTTTCCGCCAGTTCTTCGTCGTCGGTGACATCGGTCATGTGTGGACCGGGTGCGTGTCGCTGAAGTGCAGGCCGAAGCGGCGGTACAGCCACCATTGCTGCGCCAGCGTCAGCAGGTTGTTGGTGACGTAATAGAGCTGCAGCCCCGCCGCGAACGGCGCGAAGATAAAGATCATGAACCACGGCATGAGAGCGAAGATCTGCTGCTGCGCCGGATCGACCGCCTGCGGGCTGAGCTTCATCGCCAACCATTGGGTCGCGCCGACCAGGATCGGCAGCACGCCGATCGCCAGGAGGTGCGGCGGGGTCCACGGGATGAGGCCGAACAGGTTGATCGGGGTCAGCGGGTCGGGCGCGGACAAATCCTTGATCCACAGGACGAACGGCTGGTGGCGCATTTCGACCGAGACCAGCAGGACCTTGTAGAGCGCGTAGAAGATTGGAATCTGAATCACGATCGGCAGGCAGCCTGCCGCCGGATTAATCTTCTCGGTCTGGTAGAGCTTCAGGACTTCCTGCTGCTGTCGCGCTTTGTCGTCCTTATACTTCTCCTGGATGGCCTTCATCTTCGGCTGGACCTTGCGCATCGCGGCCATCGATTGGAACTGCTTCTGCGCGACCGGGAACATGATCGCCCGGACGATGAAGGTCAGGCAGATGATCGCCACGCCGAAATTGCCGACGGTGTGGAACAGGAAGATCAAAAGGCCGAAGATCGGCCGCATGAACCATTCGAACCAGCCCCAGTCGATCGACTTGGAGAGCTTGGTGATGCCAGCATCCTCATAGCGGTCGAGCCAGGATTTCTCCTTGGCGCCGGCGAACAGTCGGGTTTGCGTGGTCACCTCCTGCCCGGGGGCGACAGCGGCCGGCGCGAGCGCGTAGTCGGCCTGATAGCCACCTGACGGAGATTGCCGGAAGTCGGCGCTCATGTTGGCGTTCGCCGCCGGAGCGAGCGCTGTCAGCCAATATTTGTCGGTGAAGCCGAGCCAGCCAGAAACTCCGGAAAAGTTGCTGCCAGCGCTTCCGGCCTTGTCCAGGTCCTTCCAGTCGATGTCGTAATGGGCCTTGCCGTCGAACACGCTGATCGGCCCGACGTGGTTGGTCCAGCTCGAGGGATCAGCGGATATCTGGCCGCGGCTGACGAGGCCGTCAGGGCGAACAGTGATCGGCTTGCCCGAACCGTTGGCGACGCTTTGCCGTACGGAGAACAGGTAGCCCTCGTCGACGCTGATTTGGATTTGATAGCGAACGCCGTCCGGCGATTGCGTCGTGAGGGTGACCGGATGCCCGGGCGTCAGAGTCTGGCTGTCGGCGGTCCAGACTGTGTTGAGGTCAGGCGCCGTCGTCCCCTGCGCGGTCCATCCGAACGAGGCGATATAGGCGCCGGGCGCGCCCAGCGGCGACAACAGCCGCACTGGCGGCGAATCCTTGGCGATCGTCTCCCGCTGGCGAACCATCACGAGGTCGTCGATGGCCGCGCCTTTGAGGTTGATCGAGCCCTGGAGCGAGGGTGTCACGATACGAACTCGCGTCGTGGATGCGAGCACCGCGGCGCGGCTCTGCATGGCCTTGGGCGTGTTGACGGTCGGGCTCGCCTGCGGTTGCGGCAGCGGCTGCGACTTGCCGTTGACGACCTTGGTCGCGGGCGGGTTGGCCGTCGGGAAATATTTGTTCGCCGCGAACGTCCAGCCGAGCAGCACTAGGGCGCTCAGGGCCAGCGCGAGGATCAGGTTCTTGCTGTCGTTCACTTGAGTCTGTTCCTCACGGTACCGGGTCGGGGCCCTGGCCGCCCCACGGGTGGCAGCGAAGGATGCGCTTCAGCGCCATCCACCCGCCCCGCGCGGCCCCATAGCGTTCTATTGCAGTGATCGCATAGGCCGAGCAGCTCGGCTGATAGCGGCAGCTGGGCGGAAGGACCTGCGACGGCCCCTTCTGCCACGCGCGCGCGATCAGGATCATGAGACGGGCGATCATTGCGTAATCCGGCTGAGAGCGGACGCAAGATCGGCCCGAAGCAGCGCGAAATCGCGTTCGATCCCGCCCGAGCGGCCAATCATCACGTGGTCGGCGCCGGCCACGCCGCCAGCCGCCAGCAGCTCGCGGGCGAGGGCGCGAAAGCGCCGCTTCATGCGATTGCGGACTACGGCGCCGCCGATCTTCTTGGTCACGGTAAAGCCGACGCGGATGCTTGGATCGTCGTCCTTGCGGTCGCGGACCAGCAGGACGAAGCCCGGCGTGGCGGTCCGCCGGCCGCGGTTGGCAGCCAGGAAATCCGCGCGTTTCGAAAGTGTGATTAGGCGCTGAGCTTCTTGCGGCCGCGGCCGCGACGCGCGTTCAGCACCTTGCGGCCGCCGACCGTCGCCATCCGGGCGCGGAAGCCGTGCCGACGCTTGCGGACGAGGTTGCTCGGCTGGAAAGTGCGCTTCATCGCTCATGCCTTAAAGATCAAAGAAAAAGGGCCGCCGTCGAGGCAGCCGCTGCCGGGGGGCCGATAAGGGAGGCCCGCCACGAAGTCAATTGTCAGACGCCTCCCTGGCCTTGGCAATTTCGCGCCGCCGCTTCGCCGATCCCCGGCGTAGCGCCCAGTCGGCCCAGTCGCCGAGAACGACTTCTCGGCCACGCAGCTTAACCCGCCGCTTTTTCAGGCGTGCATAATGCCGCTTCGCCCACATGCTCGTCTTGAGAATCAGCGCGAGGCCAAGCCCGGCGACGACGATTCCGCCGGGTCCCGGGATGACTCCGACAAGCGGCGACACGGCGAGCAACAGGATGCCGACGACGAACAGGCCCCATTCCACGATGGGATGGTCCATGAAGCGGCGGAATTGGTCGCGACTGATCATGCGCGGTGATGTGGTGATGTAATACGGTCGGTGCAAGCGGCTTGCGGCAGACCGTGTGCTCGGTCTAGCGTTGTGACGCCGAGCTAGGGGGGCGTCTGTATAGTATCGCGTACAGTGAGGGCGTGGCCTGATGGCCGCGACCGTCGCTACCGTCGCCTACCTTGGGCTCGAAGCCCGGTCGGTCGAAGTCCAGGTCCAGCTTTCGGCGGGGATGCCGCGATTCACCATCGTCGGTCTCGCCGACAAGGCGGTCGCCGAAAGCCGGGAACGAGTGCACGCGGCCTTGTCCGCCATCGGGCTGGCCCTTCCGCCCAAGCGGATCACGGTCAATCTGTCGCCGGCAGACCTTCCCAAGGAAGGGTCGCACTTCGACCTGCCGATCGCGCTCTGCCTGCTGGCGGCGATCGGAGCCACGGATGCCGAGGCGCTGTCGCATTACCTCGCGGTCGGGGAACTGTGCCTCGATGGCCGGATTGCGCCATCGCCTGGTGTGCTGCTGGCAGCGTTGCACGCCTCCTCACTCGACAAGGGCCTGATCTGTCCGGCGTCGCAGGGCAGCGAGGCCGCTTGGGCTGGTCAGTTGGAAGTTCTCGCCGCCCCTGACTTGCTGGCGTTGTTGTCGCACCTGCGCGGAACCGCACTGCTGGCTACGCCGGCCACCGCTGAGGCCGAAACGCCGGACGGCGGACCCGACCTTGCCCAGGTCAAGGGCCAGGAAGTCGCCAAGCGCGCGCTGGAGATCGCGGCCGCCGGCGGTCACAATTTGCTGATGAGCGGGCCGCCGGGCGCGGGCAAGTCGCTGCTCGCCTCGTGCCTTCCAGGCATCCTGCCGCCGCTGCAGCCTGCGGAAGCGCTGGAAGTGTCCATGGTCGCGTCTGTCTCCGGGGAGCTCGTCGGCGGCAAGATCCGGCGGCGGCGGCCGTTCCGCGCGCCGCATCACAGCGCCTCGATGCCGGCCCTGGTCGGCGGGGGGCTGAAGGTTCGGCCGGGTGAGATCAGTCTCGCGCACCTGGGCGTCCTGTTCCTGGACGAGCTTCCTGAGTTCCAGCGGCCGGTGCTGGATTCGCTTCGCCAGCCGCTGGAGACGGGCTCTGTGAGCGTCGCTCGCGCCAATACCCACGTTACCTTTCCGGCGCGGGTGCAGTTGATCGCGGCGATGAACCCGTGCCGTTGCGGCCACCTCGGCGATCCGGCGCTCGCCTGCAGCCGCGCGCCGCGCTGTGCCGCCGATTACCAAGCGCGGGTCTCGGGGCCGCTCCTCGACCGGATCGACCTGCACGTCGAAGTCGCCGGCGTCTCGGCCGCCGACCTCACTCTTCCGCCGCCGACGGAGGGCAGCGCGGAGGTCGGTGCGCGGGTCGCTAGGGCGCGGCAGGTGCAGGCGGACCGCTACAACGGGCATGGCCCTCGGACCAATGCCGAGGCTGACGGCGAGTTGCTCGACCAGGTCGCGACGCCGGATGAGCCGGGCCGCAAGCTGTTAGCCGACGCGGCGGCGGCCATGCGGCTGTCGGCGCGCGGCTTCCACCGGGTGCTGAGGGTCTCGCGGACCATCGCCGACCTTGCCGGCGCCGAGCAGGTCGGGCGAATCCACGTCGCCGAGGCGCTAAGCTATCGCCGCCAAGCGCCGCGCAATTGAAAGTTAAGTCCGCGGTCCTATTCTGACGCCGCGCGCGAGCGCAAATCTAACGGGGGATCAGTGATGTACGTGTTCGAGTCTGCGTTCCAGACGCTTCGCAAATATGCCGACTTCAAGAGCCGGGCCTCGCGCCAGGAATTCTGGTGCTTCCTCGCGTTCGTGATCATCATGCAGGCCGTCTGCGGCGTCGTCGGCATGCTGTTCGGCATGGGTCCGGCGCTTTCCGGCCTGGTCGGGGCACTGCTGATCATTCCTCAGATTGCGGTCGCGGTGCGGCGGCTCCACGATCTGGGCAAGAGCGGGCGCGAACTGTTGGTCCCCTGCCTCATCCTCTTCGCGCTCCCGCTCACCTTCGCTTTCCGGGGTATCTTGCCCAGGATTCTCGCGCTCGGCGTCCTCGGCATCACGCTGCTAGCGTTTGCCAATCTGCTGACGCTGTTCCTCAAAAAGGGCTCCAACGTTCCTAACCGCTACGGCGCTGCGCCGACGGCTTTCTCTTTCGCCCGCTGATTTTGGCTACAGCCGCGGGAGTTGCTCACGCGGCAAGCCTCGGTTAGCGGGGCGAAGTGCCCCTGTGGCGGAATGGTAGACGCGCTCGACTCAAAATCGAGTTCTTCACGGAGTGTCCGTTCGAGTCGGACCAGGGGCACCAATCCAGGACGCGCGACGCGAAGACGTCACGCTGCGGATCACGTCGGCAAACATTCGCGTCGCCACCTCGGCCGAGTAGGATTGTTCGACGGTTTTGCGCCCCGCCGCTCCCATGGTGCGGCGCAAGTCGCTTGAGGCGGCGAGGCGCGTCAGGGCCTCGACAAAATCATCGGTCGACGATGCGAGGAAGCCGTTCTGTCCGTCTTTCACGATGTCCTTGTTGACGCCGACGGGTGATACGACGACCGGGCGGCCGGTGGCCATGTACTGCAAGGCTTTGAGGGCACACTTGCCGCGCGTGAATTCATTGTCAGGCAGCGGCATGATGCCGACGTGGCAGTCGCCGACGTCCTCGGCTTCGCGCTCGGCGATCCAGGGCACGAACCGCATTTCGGCGCCGGCGATCGGGACTTTCGGCGGTTCGCTGCAGATGATCTTGACCGCCAGCGGAAGTTGCGACGCGAGCCGTTCGAGCGCCGGGCGGGCGTGCTCGAAATGGGCGAGAGTGCTCGCCGAACCCGTCCAGCAGACGACGAACGGGGTCTGCGATGACGGCTCGGGGATCAGCGGATATTCGCCAAGCTCGATGCTGCTGGGCACGATGAAGGTGCGCGGGTTTCGCTCCCTCGCATAAGCGGCGAGGTAGGCGTTGCCGACGACGCAGGCGGCGGCCATTCGGCACAGGCTGCTCGTCTTGCCGAAGAAGCGCAGGTGGCGAAAGATGCCGTTGTTGATGTCTGGCCCCGGCGCCCAGATCGCATCGTCGAAATCGAAAATCAGCGGCTTGCCGGTCCAGGCAATCAGCCGCTCGTAGATCGCCGGGCCGAGCAGCGCGGCTTCGCGAACGACGAGAACCGCGTCGTAATGGCGAGCGCGGGTCAGCGCCTGCGCTCGCCGCAGGAAGTCGCGCGCAACCAGCACGCCCTTGGTGAGATAGCGGCCGGGTTCGTAGAGAACGCGGCTAAGCCCAGGGGATTCGAACGGCAGCAAGTCGAGCTCTATCCCGTGATCGTGGCGGAGGCGGGGCTCCCATTGCTCGAAGCGGTAACGCTGGTTGGGCGCGATGCCTGCCGGTTTGCTGGCGAGAACGAGCAGGCGTGCCGGCGGAACTTTACTGGGCGTCGACATCGCTTCAGCGCCTAGCCAAGCGCGCCGGACGTGCCAACCGCCAACCCCTTGTTGACCTCACCGGCGGTCACCGCCAAGTCCGCCGCTTCTGTGGGAGCCAAAGCTGAATGACGGTCTACGCGCTGCTGTTCCTCTACTTCGCGGCCGGCGCGGCGTTCGAGCAGTCGAATCAGCAGGCGCGCGGCGGAAGACCGAGCGGCGCAAGCGTGCTTCTACGGTTCGGCGGGCTGCTCATCGCGCTGGTCGTGGGGCTGCGCTACCAGGTCGGCGCCGACTGGTTCACGTACCTCCAGATCTTCCATCTCACCTCGTTCGTCGATTTTTCGACGGCACTCGGGAACGGCGACCCAGGCTACCAGGCGCTGACCTATCTGCCGGACGATATTCTGGCCAAGGTGGATCGCGCGTCGATGGCCGTCAGCCTCGAAACCCGCGTTCCGTTCCTCGATCATCGCGTCGCCGAGCTGGCCGCGCGCATTCCACTTTCGCTCAAGGTCCGGGGCGGCAGGGGCAAGCACATCGTCCGGCAGCTGCTTTATGGAATGGTCCCGCCCGCCATGGTCGAGCGCCCCAAGGCCGGGTTCGCAATTCCTATCGGCGAGTGGATCAAAGGGCCGCTTCGGCCCTGGGCCGAGGATCTGCTCAGCCGAGAATCCCTGCAATGTAACGGACTTCTCGAGCCAGAGATCGTGCGACGGCGCTGGCGCGACCACCTGTCTGGCCGGCGCGATTCGACGCCGGCGCTATGGGCGATGCTGATGCTCCAGTCCTGGCTCCGCGAGCAGCAATCGGCCCGGGCCCGCGCCGCCTAAACAGATCAGGCGCAAACCAAAACTTAACCATCAATTGGCAAGGACTTCTCGACGAGAGGAGATTCTTGCCCGTGCGTACTTTGCTGAACGGCGCCTTCATTTGCTGCGCTACCTTCGCGACCGCCGCCTGCGCTCCCGTACCGACGGCCTCGATTGCCATGATTCCAGCTCCGCCGATCACGGTCTCGAATCCGGGGAAGCAGGCGCCTGCAATCGCCATTGTGGTTCCAGCTCCCGTGCCGGATAAGGGTGAAGCCACCGCGCCAGCACCGTCCGCCCCGCCCGCGGTGGTGATGAATGGTCCGAGCGGAGCCGGTTCCGCAGCGAGCGCTAACTCGGCGCTGTTCGGGATGCGCATCGTGCGAATGCACAATGCGGTTCGCGAGGCCGCCGGGGTCGATCCGATCACTTGGGACAGCAGCCTTGCTGCTGCGGCAAAGGGCTATGCCGACCGGCTCGCGAAGACGGGCCGTTGGGAGCATTCGGCGATGTCCGATCGCCCGGGGCAGGGCGAGAATTTGTGGATGGGAACGCATGGTGCTTTCCATCTGAACGAAATGGTTGGAGCGTGGGCGCAAGAAGGGCGCATGTTCCATGCTGGAGCATTCCCGCAGGTCAGTAAGACCGGCAATTGGGACGATGTCGGCCATTACACGCAGATGATCTGGCCCG
>Ga0207705_10004523_pt1 | contig 10510 bp, 9 predicted proteins | sample KBSC13metaG_FD_184314 | JGI IMG/M metagenome (GOLD analysis project Ga0207705, IMG submission 184314) | Corn rhizosphere microbial communities from Kellogg Biological Station, Michigan, USA - KBS C1-3 metaG (SPAdes) (version 2) | ecosystem: Host-associated > Plants > Roots > Rhizosphere > Soil ...
TCGCCGCGACACCCCCAAACGCGAAGCGCGCCTCCGCCACGCGATCGCCATCCAGCTTGAGCGCAAAGCAACCGGAAACCGTGCTGATATCCATTTCACGGCGCTTGCTCGCTTTATAGAACATCCGCCGGAATCCATCGGCGCGCGGCAAAATGACCGTCTTCAGAATCTCACACGGACGAAGCGCCGTCTTGCGATACGCGAGGAAGAAATCGGCCAGCGGAACCGTACGTTCTCCTTCCACCGACGCGAGCACAAGCTGCGTGTCGGCGGTGAGCAAGACCGGCGCGGAATCACCGATCGGCGAGGCGGTGACGAGATTCCCGCCGAGCGTGGCGCGATTGCGAATCTGCCTGGACCCAAACCACCATAGCATGTTTTGCAGCGCCGGACATTCGCCCCCCAGACAGTCGAGCAGCGTAGTCAGAGGCACGGCGGCGCCGATGTGCCAGGCCTCGGGCGTGCAGCGCAATTCGGTCAATTCGCGCACTGCTTCCAGGGAGATAAGCACTTCGAAGCGCCGGAATCGCTTGGTAATTTCCAGGCCAAGCTCCGTCGCGCCCGCGACCAACCGCGCCTGCGGGTGCAGAACGAGCAGCGAGAAGAGATCAGCCAGCGAGTCCGGACGCAGGAATCGTCCCTGGTCACCCACGTAATCGAGCGGACCGATCTTCGTGTCCGGCGCACCCATGCCATCGTCCCCACACCTGGCGAGCGCTTCGAGGCCGGCCTCGCGAATGGCGCGATAGCCGGTACACCGGCAAAGGTTCCCGGCGAGTTGTTCGTCGAGCTGCGCGTCCGTCTTCAAGTCGCAGCGATGACACGCCTCGAAGAGGGACATGACGATGCCGGGCGTGCAATAGCCGCATTGCGAACCGTGATGCCGGACCATCGCCGCCTGCACCGGGTGCAAGGCGTCCCGCTTCAAACCTTCGACCGTCAGCACCGCCCGGCCCGCGAGCGACGGCAGCGGTACGAGACACGAATTGATCGCGCGCCAGCAAGGCTTGCCCTCCGCGTCGTGCGTCGAGACGACGACGCTGCACGCCCCGCAGTCCCCCTCGGCGCAGCCTTCTTTCGTGCCCGTGCGGCCACTGGCGCGCAGCCATTCCAGCAAGGTGACATTGGGCGACACTCGTTCCACATGAATCACTTCGCCATTGAGCTGGAATTCGAGGTGTCGGTTCAACTTTTCCTCTCGGGTAACATCACGCGGTTCATCCCCGACGGGCCTGCAAAATCTTCAGGAACGAGCGCATCCGAATCTCTTCGAGAGTCAGGCCAGTGGCGAGCGCTTCCGCTTCGGTGATCGCGCCACAACTGATGCCGCGCAGAAAGAAATTGAGCAGCCCCTGGCCAGTCGCCGCGTCGTCAAAGACATCGCCGCAGAGCGAGGCCAGCGCGGCCTTTTCCATGAACGCCTTCAGGCGCTTCGAGGCAGCTTCGAGGCCGCCGAGGAAAAAGGCATACACTGCCGCATAGCGCGGGATGAACTGCGAAGGATGCAAATCCCATCCTTCGTAGATACCCATCTTCAGCGAGTGGCTGGTATCGACGAAAGCGAGCTTCCAGGCATGGCGGACTGTATCCGGCGAGCCGACAGGCAGAATGTTCGTCGCGCCGTCGGACAGAAAAATGCCCGTACCCGCGAGCGAGATCGCCATCACCTCGCGCGCGAAGTCGCACACCGCGTGGCTCATGCCCTGGTAGGCCGCGGTGATATTGCGCGAGGCGGTGTAATCATAGACGCCAAAATGCACGCCGGTGCAGCGCCCGTGCGTCGCGGCGATCAGCGACGGCAAGGGGAGTTTCCCGTGACGGTCGATGATCGCCTGCGGTGTCTCGAGCATCAGCTCGATTTTCAACGCCCCGGCAGCGAGGCCGTTCTTCCGTTCGAGAACTTCCAGCAGCTTGACCACCGCCGTGACCTGCTCCGCGATCTGAACCTTCGGGATGGTAATGACAAAATTTTCCGGCAGCCGTCCGCCGGATTCGGCGAGCATCGTCGTCACAAATATGTCGAGCGTGCGTGTGGCGCGCACCCGCAGGTCCTCATTCATCGGCTTGATGCGGATACCGATGAAGGGCGGGAGCGTGCCGTCGATCAGGCCCCGCGCCACTTCGCGTCCGCCCTGCGCGGCGTGACCGTCCTCCTCGGCGTCGAGCCGGTTGCCGTAGCCATCCTCGTAATCGAGCCGAAAATCCTCGACCGGTTCCCGTCGCAATTTCTCCACCACCCGAGCGTAGAGCCGCTCGGCGAAGGCGGCGTCGCCCTCGAGCTCGAGGGCCGCGGCAAGAGAGGCCGCATCGGGCGCGTTGTCCGCCAGCGACCGCAATGCCGTCTCACCGAGCTTCCGCGCCGAGTCCGCCTTGAAAAGATGGCCGCCGCCGTAGAGCACGTGCACCGGCTGGCGGCGGTCCGATTCACCGGGATAGAAGGCGCCAAACTCGCGATTGGCGGCGCTCAGCGCGTTGTTGATCTGCGTGAGGTCGGCGAGTGGAATGCTGGTTTTGAATTCGCTCATGGCGGCGGGCGGTTGATGTCCTTGTAATAAATGTAACGGGCGGGCTCCGGACCTCCCGCGATGAACCACTGCGGGCAGTAGGGCGCGATCCAGATGGCGTCGCCCGCCGTCACCGGATGCCAGTCGTCCCCGAGCCGGTAGACACCCGAGCCCTCGAGGAAGAGCATCCCATGCTCCATCACATGCGTTTCCACAAAAGGCAGCGTCGCGCCGGGGTCGTAGGTAAAGATGTTCACCGCCATGTCCACGCCGGGCGTATCGGGAATGAGCGTCTTCAAACGCGCATGCGGATCTCCGAGAAAAGGAGTCTCGGACACCTTGCTCTCGTGACCCGTGAAGAATGCGGGCGGCTGGTATCCGGCCAGCGCCTCATAGCATTTGCGAAAGACGAGCAACCGCGTGCCCTTGGCCGCGCCGCGCACATCGTAAGCCGTGTCGAGGGGAAGATAGGCATACCCGCCCGCGGCGAGCGTCGCGCCGTTGATCTTCGCCTTGCCGCTGACCACATAGACAAACCAGCTGTCGCCCTCGGTATTTCCGACGCCGCGCCCGCTGGCATCCAATGTGATGTGACACTGCACCAGCCCCGCGCCCATCGACGCGGAAAGAATCACGTTCACCGTCGCGCCGGTCCAACCGGGCAACGCGCTCGCCACATACCCATCGGGCGTGACCAGGGCGTAGTGCGGGCGGATGACGTTACGGGTAAGGCCGAGCTTGGGGATCATGAAGGTGTGAGCAGTTTGCCGTGCGGTTCTCCCATCACCTTGCCATTCATGCACACGGTTTGCCCGCGCAAAATCGTGCGGCGGACGCGCGCCTTGAGTTTTCGCCCGACATACGGCGAGTGGCGGTGGCGATAGAGCAGGGATTCGGCGGCAATCGATTTCGGCTCGCCAAACTCCACGAGGGCAAGATCGGCATCAGCGCCGATGACCAGTTCCCCTTTGCCCTTCAGGCGGAATCGGCGGGCCGGGTTGCGGCCGGTCAGCGCGCCGCACTGCTCGGGTTCCATCCCCACATCGAGCAGCAACGGAAGGAGATGCTGGATGCCGGAGATTCCGCCCCAGACCTTGAAAAAATCGGCATCGGTCTTCATCGACCACGGCGATGGGGAGTGGTCGCTCCCAATGGTCTGGATGTCCCCGGTTCGAATCGCCTCCCACAGTTCATCCCGTACCCCGACATCGCGCATCGGCGGGGCGCATTTGGCCACGGCGCCAAGTCGTTCCATATCTTCGCCCGTGAGGACGAGATAGTGCGGACAAGTCTCGCAAGTCACATCCACCCCGAGCGCCCGGGCTGCCGCGATGAGCGCCACGCCGCGCCCACTGCTCACGTGGACCACATGCAATGCGCACCCCGTCTCACCCGCGAGATCGAGCGCGGCGGCAATCGCCTCGCACTCCGACTCGATCGGCCGGGAATTCAGATAATCCCGCACGGTGGTTCCGGAGCGCGGCATGTCCCGATCGAATTCCGCGTGGACGGCCACCGGCAGACCCAGCGCCGAGGCCCGCTTCATCCCCGCGCGCAGGGTGGCAAGATCCGCTTTTGGAAAGTCGTCGATCCCGCTGTGCGACATGAAAGCCTTGAACGCCATCACGCCTCGTTCCGCCATGGGCTCCAGGTCATCGACATGGCCCGGCACCAATCCCCCCCACAGCGCAAAGTCGCAGGCGCTCCGCGCCTCGGCCGCCGCCCGTTTCGCGTCAAACGCCTCCACCGTGACCACCGGAGGCGTCGAGTTTAACGGCATATCACACACCGTTGTCACCCCTCCTGCCAGCGCGGCACGCGAGCCCGTCTCCCAGCCCTCCCAATCCGCGCGGCCTGGGTCATTGAAATGCACATGCGCATCGACAACCCCGGGCAGGACAACCAAGCCCGTCGCGTCAATCTCCTCGCGAGCCGTGCCATCCTCGAACCCGGCGATCTTCCCGCCGGTGATGCCGATCGTTGGAAGTGGAGTGGCGCCGCGAATGAGGAGATCGAAATCAGGCATGTTGAGCGGCGAGAATCTGGACGAAGTCGGCGAGGACCGCCACGGCGCGCTGCACATCGGCGGTCTTCACGGATTCATCCCGGTGGTGACTGATACCTCCTTTGCATCGAACGAAAAGCATCGTCACCGGACAAATCGCGGAAATCGCCGCGGCGTCATGGCCCGCGCCGCTCGGCAGCAGCAGGACCTCCCGCTCGTGCCGGGCCGCCGCGGCCTGCATCACTTTTGTGAGCGCACGGTTGCAAACCACGGCAGCCGTTTCCTGCACGGGAGTCCACGTGAAACGCAGGCCGCGCCGCCGCGCGATCTCCTTTGCCGACGCCTGCAAGACGCGCACCGCCGCGCGCCGGGCCGCATCGCGCTGATCGCGGACATCCAGCGTCAGCGTTGCATGGCCGGGAATAACGTTGCTCGCCCCCGGCGCGACGGTCAGTTGCCCGACGGTCGCCAACACGCCACACTTTTCCGCCGCCAGAGCCAGCTCCGCCGCGCCGCAGAGGGCATCGTGGCGCAGCGCCATCGGCGTCGTGCCGGCATGGCCCGCGCGCCCATGAAACTCCACACACAAGCGGCTCTGGCCCGCGATCGCCGAGACGACGCCGACGGCCAGATTCCGGTTTTCGAGCACCGGCCCCTGTTCGATGTGCACCTCCGCATAGGCCAGGAATTCCCCACGCCTGCGCCGAGCGCGCTGGACTCCCTTCTCCTCGATGCGCGCGAGATCAGCTCGAGTCAGGGTTCCCGCGAGCGCCCGGCTGCCGAGATACGTCGTCTGGTAGCGCACACCTTCCTCATCGCTGAATCCCGCAATCTCCACTTGAAAGGGCAACTCGACGCCCGCCTCGCGCAAATGCTGCACAGCCGCAATCGCGACGAGCACGCCGAGTGGCCCGTCGTATTTTCCCGCGTCGCGTACCGTATCCAGATGCGAGCCGAGAAGCAGCGTCTTCGCGCCGCGCCGTGAGCACGTCCAGCGTCCGAGGAGATTGAACGCGGCATCTTCCCGCACCTCCAGGCCCGCGGATTGCATCCAGCTCCCCACGAGCGCATTGGCCCGCTGCATCCCCGGGGAGTGGAAGGTGCGCGTCAGCTTGCCCGGCTCGTCGCTGATCGCGCCGAGCTCGTCGCAACGCCGCATCAACTCCCGCGATAGGTGCTGTAAGCCCATGGAGAACAAAGAAGCGGCACGTGATAGCTCGCCGACGCATCGGAGACGATAAACCGCACCGGTACCCGATCCAGAAAAGCGCGGCTCTTGAAATATTCACCGACGAGAAAGACGAGTTCGTATTCACCGGCCACCAACTCGGCGCCTGCCAGAAGCGGCGCCTCGGGCCGGCCATCCGCATTGGTCACGGTCGTCTTGATCAAGGTTTCTCCCGACCAAAGTTCGATCCTCATTCCCGCCGCGGGGCGGCCATTGGCGGTATCGAGAACGTGGGTGCTGAGTTTGGGGCTCATGAAATGAGATCGGCGAGGCGCAGTCCGGCGATCTTATAGATCTCCTCGAGAGCGGCGGAGATTTCCGCTTCCGGCGTGTGCTGCAAGCGCACCGGAAACGCCTGGAGGATTGCCTCCCTCTTGTTCAACCGCGCGCAGATGACGAACGGGAAGCCGAATCGGGTTTTGTATTCCCGGTTGTAGCGATCGAAGAGCGCCACCTCCTCCGGCGAAAGATCGGTCAGTCCCGCTGCCGCCTGTTCCCCCTTTGATTCGGCGGTAAGCACCACCCGGCCAACCAGATCCGGATGGGCGCGGATCAAGGCGAGTTGGTCGTCTTGCGGGGCCTGGCGGACCGCATCGCACATCGCGGCGTGCAAGCCATCGACGCTGGAGAAGGGGCGCTGCGGGGCCACGGCGGCGGCGATCCACGGCGAGTGCTCGAATACGGGACCGGCGACGCGCACGAATTCCTCTTCCGGCAGGGCATTGATATGCGAGAGCGTGTGCGGCACATGTGACATTAATTTGCCGTCAGACGGTGCGTCACGCTAAATCCTGCACCCATGAGCGCTGCCGTGAATCCCGAACGCACCATTTCTGAACTCAAGGAACTCCGCGCGTTGACCGGCGACGAAAACGGCGCGCAGCGCGTGGCCTTCACGCCAACCTGGGCCAAAGCCCGGGCCTTTCTCCGCAACAAACTCGATGACCTTCCCGTCGAAGTCCACAACGATGCCGCGGGCAACACGTGGGCCACGTTGCGAGGGGCGTCCGAGAAGGCGCTGCTCATCGGCGGACACTTCGATTCCGTCCCCAATGGCGGGTGGCTGGACGGATGCTTCAATGTCCTGGCCGGCCTGGAGGTCCTGCGCCGCATCGCCGCGCAATATGATGGCAAACCGCCCTTTACCATTCGGTTGGTCGATTGGGCCGACGAAGAAGGCGCCCGCTTTGGCAAGAGCCTCTTCGGCTCTTCCGCGTGCTCGGGCAACCTCGACATGGACGAGGCGCGCGCCCTCGTGGACAAGGCCGGCATCCGCCTCCCGGACGCCTTGCGCGAACACGGGATCGACTTCGAGCGCGTCAAGGAATCCGGCCAGGAGCTCGCCCACGCCGCCGCCTACCTCGAGTTGCACATCGAGCAAGGTCCCGTGTTGCTCGACCTGAACCTTCCGCTCGGCGCGGTGCTCGGGACCTTCGGCGTCGAGCGTCATGCCATCACCTTCCACGGGCAGGCCGCCCATTCCGGCAGCACGCCGATGAACCGCCGCAAGGATGCCTTCCTCGCCGCGGGGAAAATGGCCGCCGAAATTTATCGCATCGCCGAGGCCAGCAAAGGCGGCGTGTGTACGATCGGCTCGTGCACGACCAAGCCGGGCATCGTCACCAGCGTGGTCGAGGAATGCAGGATCACACTCGACCAGCGGCACCTCGATCCCGCGGCCCTGGCACAAATGTACGCTCAGGCCCGCGAGGCCAGTGAACGTTTCGCCGCCGAGGGCGGCGTCCGGGTCTCATGGGAGCGGCTCTGGCACATCGCGCCGCGCCCCTTTCACGACGAACTCATCACCGCGTGTGACGATTCCATCCGCGAAACCTGCGGCCAATCCCTGCGCCTACCCAGCGGCCCCCTCCACGACGCCGCCGAGGTAGCCCGCGCGGGAGTGCCCACGGTGATGATGTTTGTCCAGAGCCTCCACGGCATCAGCCACAACAAGATCGAGGACACGAAGGAGGAACACCTCGCTCTCGCGGTGAGAGCATTCGACAAGCTGGCGGACAAGGCGCTGGGGTGGATTGCAAAGCCCTGATCCGAGACGGCGACGGGTTTGTGTTCCGGATGTCCCGAAGGGACTAAAGCCCGGGCGCTAGTGGCTGGCATCCGTCGGATGGCACCGCAACCCTTCACCCTCGGCTGGATATCAGCGCACTGTTTCTGCCGCTGTCAGCTGTCCTTCCAGGATGATGTCCCCCGGCACCGGCACGCCGGACTTTCGCAGGGCGGCACGGACGGGGTAGTTCACGGTCACGGGGGCCTGAGCCGATGGTCCGCTGGCGGTTGGCAGGCGTTCGTAACCGCGGAAGGTCAGCAGTGATTGCAACACCTCCCGATCTTCCTCCAGCTCCCACGAGGCCAGAAACTCCACCGCCCTGCTCACATTGTTACCCCCACCGTTAAGATCGAAATCGATCGTAAAAGCATTCGCGAAGCAACAATTCCAAATGACGACCAAGGAAATAGTTGCGCCGAAGGCAGGAGCGTTTTCTAATACCCGCTTGCCCACACGCCAGCGTGCGGGCATCAGGGAAACAATTAACCAGGGAAATCTGAAACATGCCTACGCTCGCCACCACTGTTGATGGGCTGAAATTGCCCAACCCGTTCGTCATCGGCTCGGGCCCTCCGGGCACCAATCTCAACGTGATCACCAAGGCCTTCAAGGAAGGCTGGGGCGCGGTCATCGCCAAGACGATCTCGCTGGATTCCAGCAAGGTGATCAACGTCACCCCTCGCTACGCCAAGCTCTATTCCTCCGACCGGAGCGAGGTCATCGGCTGGGAGAACATCGAGCTGATCAGCGACCGCAAGTTTTCGATCTGGCTCGAGGAATTCAAGAAGTGCAAAGACCAGTTCCCCGACGGCGTGCTCATCGCCTCCGTCATGGAAGAGTTCAACAAGGACGCCTGGGTCGAGATCATCGAGCGGTGCCAGGACGCGGGCGTCGACGCCTTCGAGCTCAATTTCTCCTGCCCGCACGGACTCCCCGAGCGCAAGATGGGCGCGGCCATGGGCCAGAGCCCGGAAATCCTGGAGGAAGTCTGCGGCTGGGTGATGGGCGCCGCGAAGAAACCCGTCTGGGCGAAAATGACGCCCAACGTCACCCATATCGAGGACCCGAGCCGGGCCGCGCTCAAGGCGGGCTGCCAGGGCGTCGCGGCGATCAATACCATCCGCAGTGTGATGGGGGTGGACCTGGAGACGCTCCGGCCTGAGCCGACGGTCGAAGGCTACACGACTCCCGGCGGCTATTCGTCGCGCGCGGTCAAGCCGATCGCCCTGCGCATGGTCATGGAAATCGCCCAGGTCATCCGCAGCGAATTCCCCGGCCGCTCGCTCTCCGCCATCGGCGGGGTCGAGAGTGGCAACGATGCCGCGCAGTTCATCCTGCTCGGCGGCGATACGGTGCAGGTCTGCACTGGCGTTATGAAATTCGGCTACGAGCACGTGAAGCCCATGTGCGAGGAACTGCTCGCCTTCATGGAGAAGCATAAATTCGAGACGCTGGCCGATTTCAAAGGCAAGTCGCTCGACTACTTCACCACGCACGCCGACCTCGTGAAGCGCCAGGCCGAACGCAAGGCCGCGCAGAAAGCCGCCGAGACCGCGAAGAAGATGGTCGCCGCCGATGGTGAATGGAGCGGCGACGACTTCGTGAAACAATCCGATGCGCTCGCGCGCGGCTGACCCATGGCCGCCCTCACCCCCTGCCCGTCCTTCATCGCCGGCGAATGGAATGCCCCCGCCGGCGGCACCTCGGTCTACAATCCCTCGACCGGCGAAGTGATCGCCGAATGTCCAGCCGGCAGCGCGGCGGACGTGGAAGCGGCCGTCGAAGCCGCCGCCGCGGCCTTCCCCGCCTGGCGCGACACGCCGGCCGTGGAGCGGGCGCGAGTGATGTTCCGCTACCGTCACCTCGTCGAGGAGAACTTCGACCGGCTCTGCGCCTGCGTCTCGCGCGAACATGGCAAGACGCTCGTCGAAGCCCGCGGCAGCATCTTCCGCGGCCTCGAAAACATCGAGTACGCCTGCGGCGCGCCGACCCTGCTCATGGGTGACACGCTCGAGAACCTCGCGCGCGGCGTCGATTGCGAGACGGTCCTGCAACCCCTCGGGGTCTGCGTGGGAATTACGCCGTTCAACTTCCCCGCGATGGTGCCGCTCTGGATGTTCCCGCTCGCGCTGGTATGCGGCAATACCTTCGTCCTCAAGCCGAGCGAGAAGGTGCCGCTCACCGCCGTGATCCTCGTGGAGCTGCTGGAAAAAGCCGGCCTGCCCAATGGGGTGCTCAACCTCGTGCACGGCGGGCGCGAAGTCGTCGACGCGCTCCTCACGCATCCCAAGGTGCGCGCCATTTCCTTCGTGGGTTCAACGCCCATTGCCCGGCACATCTACGAAACCGGCACGCGCCATGGCAAACGCGTGCAGGCCAATGGCGGCGCCAAGAACTACATCGTGGTCATGCCCGACGCCGACGTCGCGAAGACGGTCGAGAACCTCAGCACCGCCGCCTTCGGTTGCGCGGGCGAGCGGTGCATGGCCGGGTCCACGGCGCTGACCGTCGGCGCCGCGGCCGAACGCCTGTTACCTTCCCTCGTCGAAGCCGCCCGCGCCATCCGCGTGGGGCCCACCGATCGAGCGGCGCAACCCGACATGGGCCCCGTCATCACCGGTCTGCATCGGGACCGCGTCATGAGCCTCGTCGCCAGTGGCGAAACCGAGGGCGCAAAAATCATCGCCGATGGGCGCAGCATCAAG
>Ga0207705_10004526_pt1 | contig 10504 bp, 8 predicted proteins | sample KBSC13metaG_FD_184314 | JGI IMG/M metagenome (GOLD analysis project Ga0207705, IMG submission 184314) | Corn rhizosphere microbial communities from Kellogg Biological Station, Michigan, USA - KBS C1-3 metaG (SPAdes) (version 2) | ecosystem: Host-associated > Plants > Roots > Rhizosphere > Soil ...
CCTGGCCGTGCAGCGGGTGATGAGCCGCCTCTTCCTGGAGCTGCCGCGGCTGGATCCGCACTGGACGCAGGCCACGTTGGCCGGCTGGACCGTGCTGCGCCCGCAAAGTGACGTGCGCCTGGCCGGTAATGCCCGCGTGCCGGCGGAGCTGATTCCGGCGGCCAATCTGCGTTTCAACGGCCTGCGCAACGTCTACCGCCGCGACGGCTTCGGTTCCGACTTCGTGGCCGTTGCGCCGGAGGAGAAAGCCGATACCGAGGTGCCGTGGCGCGAACCCGACTACGTCTCGATGACCGGTGCGTTGGTGTTCGACGGCGGCACGCTGGATGAAGTGCTGGCGACGCGGCAGGTACGCCTGCTGGTGCGGTCTCCGTACCGCGACGACACCATCACGATAGGCGGGCGAGTAGTGCCGCTGGGCGCGAACTTCACCGCTGCCTACGGCGTGTGGCTGGCCCGCTCGGGTTTCGCCAGCCAGTCGATCCGCTCGCTGCTGGGCCGCGAAGGCGGCATCCGCACGCCGCGCGTGCTGCTGATGCAGCCGTACGATCCCGACCGGCTCACGGTGGTGATGCTGCATGGCCTGGCCAGCAGCCCGGAGGCGTGGATCAACGTGGCGAACGAGGTGATGGGCGACGAGGAACTGCGCCGCCACTACCAGGTGTGGGAGGTCTACTACCCGACCAACCTGCCGGTCGCGGTCAACCTGGCGAACATCCGCAAGGCGCTGGACGCCACCCTGAAACACTACGACCCGTCCGGCCAGGCGCGCGCCTCGCAGAACATCGTGCTGATCGGCCACAGCATGGGCGGCGTGATCGCGCGCCTGCTGGTATCGTCCAGCGGCGACAGGCTGTGGAGCCTGATCCCGCTGCGCGCGAACCTGTCGGCGGCGAAGCGCGCCCGATTCCGCGAACGCCTGAGCCGCTACCTGCAGTTCACCCCGATGCCGCAGGTGAACCGCGCCGTCTTCCTGGCCTCGCCGCATCGCGGCACGCCTTACGCGCAACATCGCCTCGCGCGCTGGATCGGCAATCTGATCCGCCTGCCGGTCAGCGTGCTGAAAGAAATGGCGAGCATCACCGAGCTGATCAAGAGCGACGGCGACGAAGGCGGCAACGCTCCGTTGCTGCGCATCCCCAACAGCATTGACAACCTCAGCGACGCCGACCCGTTCATCGCCGCCGCGGCGAACCTGCCGATCTCGCCGCGCGTGCACTACCACACCATCGTCGGCGTCTATAAAGAGAAGGGCCCGTTGCAGGACAGCAACGACGGCGTGGTGCCGTACCGCAGCGCGCACCTGGACGGCGCCGACTCCGAGCTGGCCATCCCGTCATGGCACAGCGTGCAGGAAACGCCGGCGGCGATCCTGGAGCTGCGGCGGATCCTGCGGCTGCAGATATCCGCGGCGAAGGGCGATCAGGGTTAGCGCCACCTGGCGGCCTTGCGCGTGCGGGTTGTGAACGGAGTGCGCCGCATGTCAGATTCGCGGCTTCGTTGACAGGTCCGGAACGGGGAAATCCATGCGTAAATCCATCGCCGCCGCCGTGTGGCTGTCCGCGGGCGCCATGTTGCCCGTGCCATGCCTGGGCCAGGAAAAACCCAAGCCGCCGATCGTCACCGATCCGATTTACGCGAAGCCGCAGCAACTGGTGGAGATGGATCACGGACGCCGCATGAACCTGTACTGCCGCGGTTCCGGTTCGCCCACGGTGGTTCTCGACGCCGGCATGGGCGACTCCACGATTTCCTGGGCGCTGGTGCAGCCGACGCTGGCGAAGCGGACGCGGACCTGCTCGTACGACCGTGCCGGCCTGGGTTTCAGCGATGCGGCCACGCGTCCCGGCACGGTCGCCAACATGGCGGAAGATTTGCACGCCTTGCTGCGGGCCGCGCATGTCGCGCCGCCGTACGTGCTGGTCGGCCATTCGCTGGCCGGCATGACCGTGCGCGTGTTCGCCGATCGCTATCGTGACGACGTGGCCGGCCTGGTGTTGGTCGAGGGCTCGCACGAGGATCAGTCAGTGCGCGGCTGGGCCATCGGCGAACCCGGCCAGAAGGCCAAATGGGACGTATATCTGAAGGAGGCGCATGCCTGCGTGGACGAAGCGCGCAAGGGCCTGGTCAAGGGCACGCCGGCCTTCGCGAAATGCGTCGGTGACGACGACCCCCGCTTCAGCAAAGCCATCAACGAAGCGCAGCTGGCTTACGGGGCGAGCGTGAAATGGCAGTCTGCCGTGGCTTCCGAACGTGAGAACGTGTTTTACGCGAGCGCGGAGCAGACCCGCGACACACGCAAGGACTTCGGCGCCATGCCGATCATCGTGCTGACCCACGCGCCCTACCCGAAGTCGAAAGACGAGACGCAGGAGCAGCGCAACCAGCGCACCCTGCTATGGGAAGACCTGCACACGCAGGTGGCCGCGATGTCGACCCACGGCGTGAACATGATCGTGCCGGGAAGCGGGCATTACGTGCAGTACGACCGGCCGGAAATCGTCATCGATGCGGTGAATCAGGCGCTGGCGATCGCGAAGGAACAGCGCGCGAACTGATCCTCGCAGTGCTCCCACCCCTGCAAGGCAGGGGTGGGGTTGCTTTTGATCTGGTCGCTCGGCTCAAAAGCGAACCCCGCCCGACTTCCCCGGCGACCGAAGGAGGTCCCATCAATACACACGGAAGCACGCAGCCGCTGGCGAAGGCAGGTAGCTGTCCTCGCCCACCCGGCGGCAGTGGGCGATCAGGCCGGCTTCGGCGCGACGGGCCTGCTGCCAGTGTTCACGCGTGAACGCAAACCCGCCGACCTCGCGGCCACGCAGCCCGGCTTCGATCGCGCGCAGGCGGCAGTAGTCGAGGTAGCAGTCGACCTCGCCGGCCAGCTGCGGCCAGGCGGCATCGATCAGGATGGCGTCGTCGAGTCGCCCGACCAGCGGCACGCTGTCCGGAATCAGGTCGTGATCACCGTGCACGTAATCCATCACCACACGGGCCGGCTCGACGGCTTCGCTGGCCGGCTGCCAGGTCGCGTCGGTGATCATCCGGTCGACCGCGCTGGCCAGTTGCAGTCGTTGTTCGATGCTTGCCGGGCGCTGCCCGTCGACCGAGCGACCCAGCTCGCGCGAAGCCGTGGCCAGCTGGTCGCAGTCGAGCGGGAAGTGATGCAGTCGTACCAGCAATTGGTTGAAGTGGGCCAGCGCCTCGGCTTCGAGCAGGAAGCCTCCGACAAAATGGCGCCGGGCGGGGCGGTTCAGGCTCGTCCATGCGGGCGACTGCAGGGCGGCTGACAGGGGTTGCAAGATGGCAATCTGGGCATACATGGCAGATCCTCGGGTGGTGGCGCCACGGAATGCGGCGCAGGTTCAGATTCCACCGCACGGCGGTTTGAGTCATGATGGAGAGGCAGGGCTTGTATGAGCGAACACTGAGGTTTATGTGATCGCCTGAGGGCTTCCCGATGAACCGGATGGAATCGGGCGCGCGCGGCAGGGGAGCTACGCCTTATCGCTTTGACGACATCGTGGTCGACCCGGCCGCGCACAGCTTGGTGCGGGCGGGCGTGCCCCAGCCGGTGGAGCCCAAGGCCTTCGCCGTCCTGCTCGCGCTGCTGCAGCACCCCGGCGAACTGATCGGTCGCGATGACCTGCTCGACCTGATCTGGGGCCATCGCCATGTCACGCCGGGCGTGCTAACCCGGGTGATCGCGCAGTTGCGCCACGCGCTGGGTGACGATCCCCAGCAGCCACGCTACATCCAGACACGGCATGCCCTGGGCTACAGCTTCATCGGGCAACTGCAGGACGACGCGGATACCGGGACTCCGCCAGCGCCGGCGCCGGACCGGACTAGCGTCGATGACCTTCCGGCAACCGGGTTGCAGGTCGCGTCGCCGGACTTGCCGACGAGCCAGCGTGAACAGGTTGGATCGCCTCGGCGGGAGCGGGTCGATCCGGAATCGGCATGGAGCACCCCCGAGTCGACACCGGCGCATGGGTGGGGCATCGATCGGCGCTGGAAGCAACGTCCCTGGTTGGCGCTGACGGTGCTGCTGTCTTGCGCACTGGTGACCTGGGCCGTGATCCAGCGGGTCACGGCACCGGCGTCGCGGCTCGCCGCGTCGATCGCCGTGATGCCTTTCACCAGCCTCAGCAGCCACCCTGGCGACGAGTACTTCGCCGAGGGATTGGCCGAGGAGATGCGCGATGCCTTGGCTGGCGTGAGAGGTCTGAAGGTCGCCGCACCGCTTTCGCCGGACGCCAGGAACAGTGCTGCCGACGCCAGGGCTCTGGGGGCCAGGCTCGGGGTCGCCACGATCCTGGATGCCAGCGTTCGCCGCGAGGGTCAGCGCATCCGCATTACCGCCCACCTGTCCGATACCGCCACCGGGTTCACGCTGTGGAGCCATACCTATGATCGCGAGCTCTCCGATGTGTTCGATACCCAGAGCGAGATCGCCGGCGAGGTAGTGCATGCGCTGCTGGGGGCGATCCCCGGCGAGAGCGATGCCCTGGCGAAGCGCTTGACGCCCACGCACAACGAGGCCGCGTTCGACATCTACCTGCAGGGCCTGAATCTGCTGCACCGCGCGCCCTCGTCCGACACCGCCGACAAGGCGATCGAGCGCTTCGGCCAGGCGCTGAAGGAGGACAGCGGGTTCGCCAAGGCGCAAGCGGGGATTTGCCGGGCCGAAATCTGGCGCCTGGAAAGCAAGCACAGCGCCGAGGCCTTCGACAATGCCAAGCTCGCCTGCCAGCGCGCCGCACAAATGGATCCGACGCTGCCCGAGGTGGATCTGGCGATGGGCGATCTGTACCGCGTGGCCGGCGATGCCGAGCGTGCGTTGCAGTACTACCGCAACAGCATGCGGGCGCCGGCCATGCGGGTTAAAGCGCATATCGGTGCCGCCGAGGTCTACGCGGCCGGAGGCCAGCACGATCTGTCCGTGCAGGAATTCCAGCAGGCGTTGCAACTGAGCCCCGGCGATCCTGGCGTGCTGGCCCATCTCGGCTATCAGCAGTATCTCGATGGCAACGTGCCGCAGGCGGTGGTCTCCTTCCGCGAAGCGGTGGAGCTGCGGCCGAGCGACGCCATTCTGTGGGGCACGCTGGGCGCGCTGTACATGGCAGCGGGCAACAATGCCGACGCCGAGCAGGCGCTGGAGCATTCGATCGCGCTTGAGCCGGCGGCTGCCACCTTGACCAATCTGGGATTGCTCAAGTACCAGGCGGGCGATTATGCCGCGGCGGTCGATCTGCGGCGCCAGGCAACCGTGCTGGACCCGCAGGATTTCATGACCTGGGGCAATCTGGGCGACGCGTTGCGGGCGGATCCCCAGGCCAGCGCCGCGGATGTGCACAAGGCGTATGAGCAAGCCGCGGCCCGCGCCGAGGCTTACCTGAAAGTCCAGCCGAACGATGCCCGCGCGGTCGCCTTGCTGGGCCTCTACCAGGTCGTGCTGGGCGATGCGGCCAGCGCCCGCATGCTGATCAAGCGCGCCGAATCGCTGCCCGGCCAGCCCGGCGAAGTGGCGTTGCAGAATGCGGAAACGCTGGCGCTGCTGGGCGACATCGAGCCGGCCCGCCAGCGGCTGGCGGCGGCCCGTGCGGCGGGTATCGCCGAAACGGTGATCGCGAGCAACCTCACCTTCCGTCGTCTGGGCCTGCTGTCTCCACCGGGGACGGCAGGCAGGAGCCTCGGCGCGGAACCACCCGCCTCGCGCACGAGCAAGGGGCACCCACCCGGAGAACGACATGAGTGAAAACCACACCCTCACCCTCAAACCCGGCACCTACTGCCTCGACCTCGGCGATCGCGACGACGTCCAGAGCGTCAGCGTCAACACCATCGTGGTGCCGAAACCACCGCGGATCTGCGTGGAGATCGTGGTGGTGCCGAAACCAAAGCTGCGTGGTCCTGAGCAGAGCGCATAACCGGGCACTGCGTTGACGCAGGCGGAGGGGACGTTGCGTCAGCGCAACCATACCCAGGAATGCGCGCAGATAAGGTGGCTGCGCCGAGGCGATGTCGCGGTGCAGCCGCGCTGCGCGCGGTCGCTTCGACGCAGACGTACCGCGACACCGCTTGGTAGTAACGTGGCGCCGTTGCTGATCGTCCTCCGTGCGTTCAGCCTCCCACCACCGGCAGCGCAATGAAGCTTGCTTGCGCCGGCGTGTGATACACGCGCTGCGTGGCCTTTATGTAATCCGCCGGCTTGGCGAGGAAGATGTTCGGCACGAAGGTCTGCGGGTTGCGGTCGTACAGCGGGAACCAGCTGGATTGCACCTGCACCATGATGCGGTGGCCGGGCAGGAAGACATGGTTGGCGGCGGGCAGGGCGAAGCGGTAGGGCAACGGCTGGTTCGCGGCGATCGGTTTGGCTTCGGTGAAGCCTTCGCGGTAGCGGCCGCGGAAGATGTCCATCGCCACGGCGAGCTGGTAGCCACCCATCTCCGGTTGCTCGGCGACCTGGTCGGGGTAGACGTCGATCAGCTTGACCACCCAGTCGCTGTCGGTGCCGCTGGTCGCGGCGACCAGGTTCACCTCGGGCGCGCCGCTGATCGTCACAGGCGCGGTGAGCGGTTCGGAGACATAACTGAGCACGTCGGTGCGGCCGGAGGCCTCGCGCTGGTCGTCGACCAGCCATTGCGACCAGGTCTGGCCGTCGCCGTAGCCGATCGGCTGGATCGGGCGCGCGCGGAACGGCACCGGGTGGGCGGGATCGGAGACGTATTCGTCGTAGGCATCGCCGCCGGCGGGTGCGTCGAAGCCGAGCTTGTGATCGGCCTGCAGGTATAGCGGGCGGCTTTTTGCGGCGCAGCCGTTCTCGCAGGCGAGTGGCCAGCGCGGCAGCCGCTGCCACTGGTTGCTGCCCGTCTGGTACGCGGTGACCGGCGCGAGGCCGGCTTTCGGCGCGCCGTCCTTCAGGTATTGCGCCAGGTACGGGCGCAGGATCTTTTCGCGGAAATACTTCGCGGTGTCGCTGCCGAAGCGGATCGCGCCGAGCGAGCTGCCCTCGTCGATCTCCTGGCCGTGATGCCACGGGCCCATCACCAGCCTGACCATGTTGCCGCTGCTGTCCTTCGGCTTGATCGCACGGTAGACGGCGAGCGCGCCGTAGATGTCTTCCTGGTCCCACAGGCTGTGCACCAGCATCACCGGCACCTTCAGCGGCTCCTTGGCGAGCAGCTTGTCCACCGCCTGCTCGCTCCAGAAGCTGTCGTAGGCAGGGTGCGCCAGCAGCTTGTTCCAGAAGCCGAGCTGGCGCATGCCGTAGGCGTCGGCGAGCGCGCCGGCGGAGCCGTAGTGCATGAACAGGTCGTACTCGTCGTGGTAGCTGGTCCACCATTTGATCGAATTGTCGCGGCTGGCGACCTGCTCGTAGATGTAGCTCAGGTTCTGCTGGCGGAACGCGCCGTGGTGGAACCAGTCGTCGCCCATCCAGCCATCGACCATCGGGTTCATCGGCACCGACACCTTCAGTGCCGGGTGCGGGTTGAACAGCGCCATCAGCGGCTCGAAGCCGTCGTAGGAGATGCCCAGCGTGCCGACCTTGCCGTTCGATTCGGGGATGTTCTTCACCAGCCAGTCGATGGTGTCGTACGTGTCGGTGGCGTCGTCCACCGGGGTGGGGTTCAGCGGGCCGTGCAGCGGCCGGTTCATCACGTAGTCGCCCTCGGAGCCGTACTTGCCGCGGATGTCCTGCACCACGCGGATATAGCCGTCCTCGACGATGATGTCGGTGGCGTTGTCGTAGCCCTGCAGCATCGGGCCGAGGTGGCCGCTCATGCTGTGCGTGGTCAGCGCGTTCGCGTCGTACGGCGTGCGGGTGAGCAGGATGCCGGCGTGGCTGGCGCCCTTCGGCACCAGGATGACGGTGTGCAGCTTCACGCCGTCGCGCATCGGGATCATCACGTCGCGCTTGACGTAGTCGAAGCCGGCGGTGGACGGCACGAACTTCGCCGGCGTCTCGCTGGGGTAGTCCGGGTACTTCGCCTGCGGCGTCTCGGCGGCCTGCAGTGTGCCGCCCAGGGTGAGCAGCAGGGCGAACAGTATCGGCTTCAGGCAGGCCATGCGTTGACTCGATCTCACGGTGATTCCCCCGGCGGATGAAGTGACCTAGCGTAACCGCATTGATTCCCCGAATGAGACCGCTGACCTTGGCAAGCCTATTGCTTGACTGATCGCATGAGCGACCTTGCCTACGACATCACCTATCTGATCGAAGCCGAATCGGCCGAGCCTGCGGCACCGTCGCGGGCGCCGACCAGGGTGCCGGCTGCCGTGGCGCCACCACCGGCAAATGCCGTCAGTGCGCAGGAAGCGCTGGCGCGGGAACTGCTGCAGGTGGCCGATGCCCATGAGGCACTGATCCAGCAGTATTTGCGGTTCAGCGGCGCCACCTCTCAGGGTACTTCCCGGCCGTAACTTGCCGGAGGGTTGCCACTCTGTAAGAAAAGCTGACGCTTTTCGGCACACTGGCCGACGCGGACCGACGGTGAAAGCGCCGCGTGGACCCTTCCCAGCGGGACATGCCCGGGCTCATTGGCGGCGGACCCGCGCCTGGTTCGCTTCGAGCCGGTTCTATTTGACCGACCTCGAAAACCGATACCTGAGGTATTGGCCCAGGGTGGGGTGATACCAGAGCCCGGAGGGACCGACGCCTTCGCGAGGGGTGAGGGTGCCGTCGACCGCGTCACGCAAGGCCTGCTTCATCAGCGGGATGGCGCCGGCCAGCTGGTGCAGCGGATAGGTATTGAAGCCGTCGCTGCTCTCGATGTGGATCCGTTGCTGGTACAGCACGCCGCCGGTGTCCACCCCGGTATCCACCAGGTGCACGGTGACGCCGCAGTTTTCGGCATCGCCGCGGACCAGCGCCCAGTAGCCGCCGTGCACTCCGCGGTAACGCGGGGTGATGCCGACGTGGGTATTGATGAAAGGGCGGTCGATGCACTCGATCACGGCGCGCGAAATGATCCGTGTGCCGTTCACCACGACCGCGTCGACGTCGAGCTTCCTGAGCAGCCGCCGCACCGCCGCCGCGTTGACGCTGTGCACCCGGTGGGTGATGGCTGCCGGCGGCAGGTCGGCGTGCAGCCCGTAGCGAAGGATCAGCTCGTCGATGCGGCGGCGCTGCAGTCGCGCCAGCAGCCGGTTGAACGCGATGAAGGCCAGCTGGCCGATGACCGTAAGCCAACCCAGTTGGCGCAGCCGGTGCCGGATCATGGCCCGGGACGACGGCTTGCGCTCCACCACCACGGCGAGGATCTGCGCCTCGCCGGCCAGCGCGTTGTACATGAACCAAGACGACGGCCCGTCGCCGCACAACATGGCGATGCGCGGAAGCCGTCGGTTCATCGCGCCGCCAGTGCGTCGGCGAGTTCAGCCATACCCAGCGAGCGTATGCCGTCGTCGCGGCGCAGGCGTTCGAACTCCTCGATCACCTGCTCCAGGAAATGCATGTTCTGGTCGGTGTCGACGCCGAAATTGTGCGGATGCCACCACAGATGGAAGATTTCATGGTGCCGGGCGGCGTGGCGCATGGCGCGCTTGATCCGGCGCAGCCGCAGGCCGTCCAGCCAGGCCAGGCGCGGGTCGTGGGGGCGCAGGAAACGGCTGGCCGGAAAGTTGAACGGAGGCGCGCCGGCGCAGCTTTCCAGCGTGTACGTGTGGTGGCCGCTGAGGTTGAGGTAGCTGTCCAGCAGGCGGCCCATGCGGCGCACGGCGTTCTGTCCGACGTTGTCGGTCGCGGCATACAGCCAGCCGTGCTCGTTGCCGCGATAGGCGGTGATGCCCTGTTCCGCCAGTATCGCCAGGTAGTCGGGGTGCCACTGGTTGCGGGGAAATACCAGGCTGCGCGGGGTGATGCCGCGTGTCGCGGCGATGCGGATGGCGGCGGCGAGGTCGGCCCTGAACGTCGCGGCCGTCTGTCCGGCTTCGCGGCAGTAGTAGTGCGAGTACGTGTGGGTCGCGATCTCCTGGTGCGGTGTCGCGGCGATCAGGTCGATCAGTGCGGGCGCGAAGTGGTAACGCTCGTCGATATCCGTCGACTGTTCCAGATAGCGGTACGGGCAGAGCGCATGGTTGTCGTAGTGGGGCCGTTCGGGCGGAGCCGCCGACAAGGCCTCGTTGCGGTCATGGCAATACAGGAAACCCACGGCCGCCCAGGTGGCATGGATGTGATGCTGCTCGAACAGGCTCAGCATGCGCGGGATGGCTTGTCGGACGCCATCCAGATGCTCGCGGTAAGCATCGAGGCTGCGTGTGTCGCGCACACCCCAGTAGAGCTCGAAATCGATGGATATTGTGAATGCGCCGGTGTTCATGCCACCCCCAGCCTGCTTCCAACGGGCGCGAGCGTATCAGCTTCAGGTGAACGCCGGTTTCACCACCGGCCCGCGACCTGCCGGTACACACCAACCCAAAAAGCCCGGGCTGGCCGGACTTTTCGGGCACGCGTGGTCGTAGCGGTGTTTCAGGCGATGTCGGGCAGGGTCGTCACGCCGGA
>Ga0207705_10004528_pt1 | contig 10502 bp, 8 predicted proteins | sample KBSC13metaG_FD_184314 | JGI IMG/M metagenome (GOLD analysis project Ga0207705, IMG submission 184314) | Corn rhizosphere microbial communities from Kellogg Biological Station, Michigan, USA - KBS C1-3 metaG (SPAdes) (version 2) | ecosystem: Host-associated > Plants > Roots > Rhizosphere > Soil ...
CGGTCAGGTTCAGCTGGGGCGAGAAGTCCCGATCGGTCGCGGGCAGCATCGTCGCCATCACCACGTTGCCGTCGTCCTCGCGGATGGCGATGCGCGCGTCGTTCGGGCCCGGGTCGCCGTCGCTGACCGCCACGGCCTGCGGATGCGCGGGCGTCGCGTCCTGTCCCGACGACAGCTGGATGGTGATCTCGGGCGCCGCCGGGTGCAGCAGGTCCACCACCGCCACGTCCTGCTCCGTCTCCACGACCAGCAGGCGCCGCACGCCGCCCGGCAACTCCAGCGGGTCGGTGAAGGTGAAGCGTTGCGGCTTGCCGCCGAAGCTACGCAGCGTGTGCGAGACGGGGTTCACGCCCGGCGACGGCGGCTGCGTCAGATCGACCAGCAGCAGCTCGTTCGGGTTGCTGACCAGCTCGTTCGAGGAATCACCGGCGTACAGCACCCCCCACTGGCCGCGCGGATCCAGCGCCAGGCCGTCCAGCGCCTCGGACAGCGGGTAGGCCGTGTGCCCGGTGGTGGTCACGATCTCCAGCGCCGGCGTCTGCACGGGCTGGCCCGCCGGCGGCAACTTGCCGTCGTCCCCCGCCGACACGACGAACAGCTTCGAGCGGTCGGGCGCGACGGTCGCGGCGCGGAAGCCGCGCTGCAACGGCACCGAACGCTGACGTACCTGGCGCGCGGCGTCCGTCGTCAGCAGCACCACCCGACCGGCGCTGGGGTCGGTTATGGCGATGGCGTCGGCCAGCGCGAACGGCTGCGCGCCGTCGGTGGGCGCGTCCCAGAAGCCGGGCCGCGGCCCGCAGGCGATCGAAGACAGAGACAACACGACCGCGCACAGGCCCAGCGATTTCATGGCGAAACTCCGTCGACGACGCGCGCGCCCAGGTCGAAGCCCGTCAGCGTCTGCGGCGGGCCCTGGTCGAACGGAATGAAGGTGATGCGCCCCTCGCTGTAGCTCTGCGCCACGTAGCCGCGGTTGGCGCCCGCCACCACGCCGGTGGCGATGGGCGGGCTGGCCAGCGCGATGCGGGTGACGTCCAGCGCCGGCACGCCGATCAGGTACGCGCCGTACGCGCGCATCTTCTGATCACTGACAGTGAGCAGGGCGTGGTCCGAGCCCGGGGCCCAGGCCACCGCGCCGGGCGGTGCCGTCGTCTCCTGGATCCGTCCGGCGCGGCTGCCGTCCAGCGGGATGACGCTGAAGGCGTTGGCCACCACCGGCGGCATGCCGGCGTCCGCCACGCCGCCGTCGGTCGCCGTCACGCCGCCGTCGGCCGTGCCTGCGCCGCCGCCCGTGCCGGTCGTCGCCGCCGGCTGGCGGTGCAGCACCACCGCGAACTGCCCGTCGGGCGAGGGCAGCACCGACAGCACCAGCGCGTGCACGCGCACCAGGCGGTACGTCCCCGTGCCCAGGTCCACCACGACCAGCGTCTCGGTCTCGGCGGCGTTCGAGTAGAGGATGGCCTGCGTGCCGTCCGGCGTGATGACCACCGAGCCCACCACCTGCTCGGTGATCGTCTCGCTGGTGATGGTGGTCGGCTGGGCCGTGGCCGTGGCCAGCGGCAGCACCGCCACCTGCGAGGTGCCGCGCACCACCGCCACGGCGCGCGTGCCGTCGGGCGTGACGTCCAGATCGGTGACGGCGCCCGACAGCGTGACCACGCCGGCCGTCCCGGCGTTCAGATCGACGATGCGGACGTCCGGGCTGCCCTCGCGGCGTACCACCGCGGTCCCGGTCGCGGTCACCGAGACGTCGCGCGTGTCCGCGTCCTCCGTCGGAGCGTCGGACAGCGGGACGTCCCGCGTGACCCGCACCAGTCCGCCGGCGACGGCGGGCAGCCCGATGACGCTGACGCCATCGCCGGTGACGACGTACGCCTCGCTGCCGTCCGCCGAGAACGTGATCGACACCGGTCGATAGCCCACGGCCAGCGTCGTGGGCAGCGGGGGCGTGGTGCGCAGATCGATCGCCGTCAGGTCCTGGAACCCCTCCAGCGTGTCGTGCGCGCCCGCCGCCAGCGCCGCCTTCGAGTCGGTCCACGCCAGCGCGAAGTGACCATCTGGCGACACCGCCCAGGCGTTCGCCAGCGGCGCCAGGCCGGGGATCATCGTGCTGACCAGCCCGACGGGCCCGGCCTGCATCAACGTCGCGTCGTGCGACAGCACGTTCAGGACGATCACCTCGTCGTTCGTTCCGGGCACGGTGGTCAGGTACGTCGGCGCGTTGCCGGCCTCCACGGTCTTCACCGACACCGCCGCCGCGTCGACGTACGCGACCCGGCCGCTGCTGGGGTTCGCCACCCAGACGTAGCGTCCCGTCGCCACCGGCACCTGGAAGGACGAATCGACCTCCTGTTCGGGCGGCAGCGCCGCGGCGTCGGGGTTGAACACGCCGCCGTCGCTCTGCGAGCCGGCGCTGGACCCGCCGCTGCCAAGGCTGGCGTCGAAGCCGCCCTTGGCGCCGCCGGACCCACCGCCCGGGCTGGAACTGGAGCCGGAGCCGGCGCTGCACGCGACCAGTACCGCCAGGGGCCCGACCAGCGCCGCGCTTGCCCAGGGACTGCGCCCGGGGAACCGGTGGCGTGCCCGCGATGTGAATGGAGTCATCGGAGGGCGGCAGTCAGCAACGGTCGTGCCGCCGCGCCGGCAGCGACTTTCCGCGCCATCCAGGGGCGACCGGCGCCGGGCGCCGCGCCGGTCATGACATGCTCGCCGCGATCTGGTCGCCGTCCCCGCCAGCGGCGCGCGCTGACATTGCAAACCAGACCTTCATCCGCCATAAGAGACAGATGTCCAGTGGCCATTTACGCCCCCGTTCGACGGCGAGGCCGGCGTGAGCCCGGCGTTCACGCCCCTCCGTGCGCTTGCCGGCGGCGTGCTGATCGGCGGCAGCGCCGCGCTGATGTTGCTGACGGTGGGACGCATCGCGGGCATCACGGGCATCGTCAGCGGCGCGCTGCGGGCGCGCACCAGCGACGTGGCCTGGCGGCTGTGGTTCCTGGCGGGGCTGGTCGGCGCAGGCGTCGTCCTGGGCGGGCTGTGGCCGAGCGCGTTCGCGGGGCAGCTGGCCCGCCCGGGGTGGTGGTCGGCCGTGGCCGGTCTGCTGGTGGGCTTCGGGACCCGGCTGGGCAACGGGTGCACCAGCGGTCACGGGGTGTGCGGGATCGGGCGGCTGTCGCGGCGCTCGCTGGTGGCCACTGTCGTCTTCATGCTGGCGGGGGCTGTCACCGTGTTCGTGGTGCGCCACGCGGGGGGACCCTCGTGAGTCGGCGGGGCGCCGTGGCGGCGCTGATGCTGGTGGCCGGCGCGATGTTCGGCGGGGGGCTGGCCCTGTCCGGGATGACCGAACCCAGCAAGGTCATCGGCTTCCTCGACGTGCTAGGCAGCTGGGATCCCAGCCTGGCGTTCGTCATGCTGGGGGCGGTGGCGGTCTACGCCGTCGCCTACCACGGGCTGGCCGTGAAGATGGCGCGCCCGAGCCATGCCGCGCGCTTCGACCTCCCCAAGCTGACGGCGATCGACGGGCCGCTGGTGGCGGGCGCGGCGATCTTCGGGGTCGGCTGGGGGCTGGCCGGCTTCTGCCCGGGTCCCGCGCTGGTGGCGTTCGGGGCGGGCGGCACGGCGGCCCTGTGGTTCGTGCCGGCGATGGTGCTGGGGATGCTGGTTCACCAGTTCGTGCGACCCCGCTTCGATCCCTGACGGCCGATTGATGGGCGGAAGATCGCGAACGGCCGCCGGGGGGCGGTGCTAATTTTCAGCGGCCATGGCGAAAGACGCTAGTTCGGGATTCATGGACTTTGGCTGGGGCATCTGGGCCGCGATCATTGGAAGTGTCGTGTTCGTGGCGCTGTTCCTGGGCCCCGGCATGTGGAGCTCGTCGACCGACTTCCTGTTCGTCACGCTGTGGCGGCAGTGGCGGGAGCGGCGGCGGGCGAAGAAGGGACAGCGGCAGGACGTGCCGACCCGGTCCACGAAGTGAGCCTGCGGGACGCAGGGCAGGACTGGCGATCGCGGCCCGGCGGGCTCATCCTGGCCAGGAGAAGGAGGCCCCCTTGCGAATGACCATCATGACCGTGACGATCGGGCTGGCGTCGATGGCAGCAGGCGTTCAGGCGGCACCGCCGCAAGCCGCGCCGGCGCAACCTGCCCGGGCTCAGGCGACGCCGCAGGCCGCGCCCTCCGCCCCACCCCGAGCGGCGCCGGCCGCGCCCCCAGCGCCCGCCGCGGTACCGGCGCCGTCGCTGTGGGGTGAACACTTTCAGGTCGATCTCACGTTGCTGGACATCGGCGGCGCGCCGCTGGTCCACAGGCAGTTCGACGTGGCGCTGGGGCAGACTCAGACGGTCAGCGAGAACCATCAGGGCCGCACCACCACCGTGGACGCCAGCTTCAGCGCGGGCGATCGCGTGGGGTGCGTCGCCACGAAGCTGGTGGTCGTGGACCGGAGGATCGACACCACGGGACAGTTCGGGCGCACCGACTGGAGCAGCACCGTGCAGAGCTGCGACCACAACCCGCTGACCGTGGGTCACGTGGATCAGGTCCGCGTGCGCTTCAGCATGAAGCCGGCCGACGGAAGATCGGGGGCCGCCCGATCGGCGAAGTGATGCCCGGGGACCAGCGGGCAGGCGAACCCCGGCTGGCCCCTGACCCGCGCCGCGAGATCTGGCACGCGCGCGACCGGCGACGTTCAGCCGGTTTCAGGCGGTCTCAAGCGATCGATCGGTGCTCGACGATCGACGACTCCTCGTCCGACTCCGAGCGGCGCAGCTTGTAGCCCATTCCCCGCACCGCCTCCAGCAGGTCCCCCGCCCGTCCCAGCTTGCCGCGCAGGTTCAGGATGTGCGTATCGACGGTGCGGCCGCGTCCCACGTGGCGGTAGCCCCACACCCGCGTCAGCAGCTCCTCGCGCGAGAAGACCACCCCCGCGCGCTCGGCCAGGAACCGCAACAGCTGAAACTCGTAGGGCGTCAGCTTCAGGGGCCGCCCCTCGTGGCTGGCCTGCAACGACACGCAGTCCAGCACGAACCCGCCGTGCTTCACGACGCGCCCCCCCTGCCCCATCACCTCGCGCCACCCCAGCTGTCGCAACCGCGCCGACAGCTCGCGCGGCACGATGGGCATCAGCACGAAGTCGTCGGCGCCGATCTCCGGATCCAGCCCCGCCACCCGCGAGACGTCCACGCACAGCAACACGCGCGTCCCCACCAGCGAGTCCATGGCGCGCAGGCGCTTGATGGCGTCGCGCCCGATCTCCAGGTGACTGCCCGCCTCGATCACCACCACGTCGGCGCGCAGCGATCGCGTCCGGATCTCTCCCAGGTCGTAGCCGGTGACGATGACCTCGTAGCCCAGGCTGCGAATGATCCCCGCCGGCGAATCGACCTGGTTAGCCCTCAGACCGGGATCGAGGGTCACCACTATCGCGTGCTGCTTTTCTGAACCCGACGCCATGAAGAGGTCCTGGGAGAGAGAAGACCCAGGTAGAAATCTAGTGTAGGACCCGCCCGTTGCCGGCTGATTTCTAACGGATAAATCTTCCGTAACTTCGGGAAGCGCGGGGCGGGCCCGCCAGCCGGCGTTGGAAACGCACCAGCTACCGGCGGGGCCGCCCCTTCCGCGACGGGTGCTTGCCGGCGCTGGTCCGGGACTTCTTCTCGGCGCGGCTTCGGCCGCGCCGCGCCTCGGCCGGCTGCTGCTTGCCCGCCGGCCGCTCGCCGCGCCGGCCCCGCCGGGCGTCATCCTTCGCCGACGCCGGGTGCGCGCCGGCCGCGTGGCCTGGTCCGCGGCTGGCGGCCCGCCGGCGCTGCCGCTCGCCATGCTCGTGCAGCGCCAGATCGATCTTGCGGCGAACGACGCTGACCGACTGCACTTCGACCTTGACGGTGTCCCCCAGCGCGAACGTGCGGCCGGTGCGGCGGCCCACCAGGCGCGCCGTCACCTCGTCGAACAGGTAATAGTCGTCCGACAGCGCCTCGACGCGGACCAGGCCCTCGATGAACGGCTGGTCGATGACGACGAAGATGCCGAACCCCATCACGCCCGAGATGGTCCCCTCGAACACGTCGCCGATGCGGTCGCGCATGAAGTAGGCGCGATAGATGTCCACCACCTCGCGCTCGGCCTCCATGGCCGTGCGCTCGGAGAACGACGCCTCGGACGCCATCTGTTGCAGCTGCCCCTTGTCGGGCGGGGCCTTGTCGCGGGCCGGCTTCCACCCGCCCGAGGGCTTCCCCAGCGTGGCCAGCCGGATCTTCAGCAGGCGGTGATCGATCAGGTCCGGGTAGCGGCGGATGGGCGACGTGAAGTGCAGGTAGTCGCGCGAGGCCAGCCCGAAATGGCCCACGTTGTTGACGTCGTAGGTGGCCTGCTTCAGCGAGCGCAGCAGCGCGAACGACAGCGCCTTCTCGGCGGAGTGGCCGCGCAGCCGCTCCAGCACCTGGCGCAGGCCCTTGGGGGTCCGCGCCGCGTCCACGTCGATCATGATGCCGTAGTGCTCGGCCAGCTGGGAGAACAGCTCCAGCCGATCGGGATCGGGCGCGTCATGGATGCGCCACACCGTGTCCTCGTGGCGCTCGCTGAACGAGCGCGCCACCGCCTCGTTCGCCGCCAGCATGAACGCCTCGATCATCGAGTAGGCCTGGCGCTCGCCGGGATCCCGCCGCGACTTGCGGATGTCGCGCACCAGCCTGGGATCGTCGTGGTCCAGCTCGACGTAGGGCTCCGGCAGATCGAAGTCCAGCGATCCGCGCAACAGGCGCTGCGCCCGCAGCTGCCGCGACAGCGAGTCCATGTAGCGCAGCGCCGGCAGGAACGGCTCGTACTTCTTGCGCTTGCCGCGCGTGTCGCCCCCCAGCGCCGCCGCCACGCCCGGATAGTCCAGGCGCGCCTGCGAGTGGATGACCGCCGCCATGAAGTCGGTGGCCAGCACCTCCGCGTTGTGGTCGTAGTCGATGCACACCACCATCGCCAGCCGGTCCTCCTCGGGGACCAGCGAGCACAGGTGCGCCGACAGCGCCTCGGGCAACATGGGGATGGCCCGGTTGGGCAGGTACAGGCTGCAGCCGCGCTTGCGGGCCTCGGCGTCGAGCGGCGTCCCCTCGCGCACGTAGTGGGACACGTCGGCCACCGCCACCCACAGCCGCGTCCCACCCGAGTCCAGCCGCTCGACCGCCACCGCGTCGTCGAAGTCGCGCGCGGTCTCGGGATCGATGGTGGTGAACGGGATGTGGCGCAGGTCGGCGCGGTCAGCGCGATCGGCGTCCGTCACGCTGGACGGATAGGCCTGCGCCTGGCGCTCGACCTCGTCCGGGAACGTGTCCTCGACGTTCGCCACCGCCAGCACCTTCTCGACCTCGGTGCGCGGATCATCGGGATCGCCCAGCACGCGCAGGACGCGGGCCTCCATCGGGCCGTCCGGCGTCACCGGGTACTGCACGATCTCGGCGACCACGGCCTTCCCCAGCTCGGTGGCCACCATCGCGTCGGCCCCGATCAACCCCACCTCGCCCAGGATGCGTGGATCGTCGGCCTGCAGGACGATGCGCTTGCCCGCGCGCGCCAGCTGGCCGGTGATCTTGGCGCGGCCGCGCTGGGTCACGCGCACCACGCGCCCTTCCACGCCGCGCGCGGCGGGCCAGGCGTCGACCTCGACCGTATCGCCGTCCATGGCCGTGCCGCGGTTGCGGGCCGGCACGTGCACGTCCTCGGAGTTGTCGGTGGGAACGACGAAGCCGTAACCCACCGGATGCACCTTGATCCGCCCGGTCAATCGCCGCATCGCGCTCGGGCGCGGCGACGAGTCCCCCGTCGAATCGTAATCGCTATCTGAAACTGGCAATGGAGAAGAAACCTTTCATTTGTTGAGGGGATCGGCCGGCGACCTGGACGACGATCTGGTCGTCCCGCTCTGCAGCGCGCCGCGCCGCTCCCCCGCGCCCCGCGCCAACTTTCGGTCGAGCGTCATCGGGGCAAGTGATGGGCCCGTGTTTCAAGGAGCGTTCGCCGCCGGGCCCGCGGGCGCGCGCAACGCATACAATTTCTTGTCGTCCGAACCGACGTAGATCGTCCCGTCGGCAGCGAGAATGGGGGAGCTGTCGACGTCACCGTCCAGCTCGACCGACCAGCGAAGGCGACCGTCTGCCTCGAGGGCGTAGACCCGATCGTCCTGTGAACCGAACAAAACCGCACCCTTCACGTCAACCAGAGGAGACGAGACGATACGATCCCCCGTCCGGAACGTCCAGGCCAACGTTCCATCCAGCTTGATCGCGTACAGCTGGGCGTCGAACGCCCCCACCAGTACGTAGCCCAGCGGCGACAGCGCCGCCGAGGCGCGGACGTCACCGCCGGTCGTGAAGGCCCAGCGCAGCGAGCCGTCGAAGCCCAGCGCGTAGACCTTGCGATCGTCCGACCCCACGTAGATGGTCCCGTCCTCGCCCACCACCGGGCTGGACTCGACGTCGCCGCCGGTGCGGAAGTCCCAGCGCTTGATGCCGTCGGGCCCCACCGCATAGATCAGATCGTCCTGACACCCGGCCACCACCATGCCGTCCGGCAACAGGGCCGGCGCCGACGACACGTGGCCGCCGGTGGCGAACCGCCACCGCAGCGTGCCGTCCGGGTTGATGGCGTAGATGCCATCGCCGCCGGTGTAGATGACACCGTCGGGCCCGACCGTCGGACCGGCGTCGACGTCACAGCGGCTGGCCTCGGGCCCCACGCCCACCCGCTGTGGACAGGATCCGACCTGGAAGCTCCACAGCGGCTTCTGCGTCGGGCCGATCGCGTAGAGGTGATCGTCGTCGGAGCCGATGAACGTCGTGCCGTCATGCCCGACGGCGGGCGAGCTGAAGATGATGTCGGTCGTGGGAAACGACCAGCGCAGCATCCCGTCGCGACCGGCGGCGTAAAGGTGCCCATCGTGCGACGCGAACAGCACGGTGCCGTCGTCCAGCAAGGCCGGCGAGGACGTGATGGGGCCACCGGTCAGGTACGTCCAGGCGACGGCCGGCTTCTTCAGCGGGATCGTGTAAGGAGATCGGCCGCGGTGCAGGGGACCGAAGCGGAACATGGCGCGCGCGGGCTCGGCCGCGCTGTTCGCCAGCGCCGCCAGCACCGCCGGCGGCGGCGCGACGCGAGCGGGACCGACGGTGGCGCCCCCGCGCTGCGCGGGGGGATTCGCCCACACGCAGTGGCCACGCTCGCAGACACGCGACAGCTTGCAGTCCTTGTCGGACTGACACACGGTGGGTTCGACGTGTGCGCAGGTGGATATCGCGAACGTGCCAGCGAGCAACGCGGCGACGACCAGCGTTCTGGATAGGCAGTCCCGGATGGGGCCCAGAGTACGGGAACCCGCGGCGCCTCGCAAGAAGATGACGAGCGGCGCACGTGTTAACCTCGCGTGGTGCTTCGTCTGGGACTGGCGGTGAGAGCATCCACGCTGGTGACGCTGGCCGGGGTGGTCGCGCTCGCCGCCTGTCGCGAGGCCGCCTGGCCGACGCCGTCACAAGAGGCGGCGGGGAATGGCGTCCACGCCGCCGGTGGGGGCCCTTCATCCGACACCGGCCCGGCCGACCCCGCAGGACACCGTGAAGGCGCGCTGGGTGCTGGGGGGGAAGCGGGTCGCGCGCCGGCGGCGCTGACCAGCACGATCGTGGCGAAACCACCCTCGCCGGCCAGCGAGCGGTTGCCGGCGCTGCCTTCGACGCCGTCCACGACGCCCCGGGTGCGGCACGTCATCATCATCAGCGAGGACGGCCTGCGGCCGGATGCCCTGCTGCAGGCCCGCGGTCCGGTCATGGCCGAGGTGATGAAGCACGCCGCCTACTCCCTGACGGCCATGACCATCCGCCACGCCTCGACCCTGCCCTCGCATGCCGCCATGCTGTCGGGCTTCGACGAGGAGGCGCATGGTCTCTCCTGGAACACCTGGCGGCCCGGGCGTGGCTTCATCCTGGTGCCCACCATCTTCGACGCCGCGGAGCGGGCGGGCCAAAGCTCGGCCGCGTTCGTGGGGAAGCAGAAGCTGGAGCACGTGATCGCGCCCGGCTCGGTCGACCTGTTCTCACGCCCCGGCTTCCTGTGCCACGCCGTGAGCAAGGCCGCGGCGCGGTACTTCGAGGAGAACAGGCCCACGGTGGAGTTCGTGCACTTCGCGGACCCCGACGAGATCGGCCATCACCAGGGCTGGATGTCCGACCAGCAAATCGAGGCCATCCGCGGCGCCGATCAGTGCGTGGCCAACATGATCGAGGCCGTCCACCGCGCCGGCGCCGACGCCGACACGCTGTTCATCCTGTCGGCCGATCACGGCGGCCACGGCAAGAACCACACCGGCCGCATCAAGGAGGATCGCCTCATCCCCTGGATCGCGTGGGGGGCAGGCGTCCAGCCGCACCAGCTGCAGGGCCCCGTCAGCACCATGGACACCGCGGCCACGGCGCTGTGGGCCCTTGGCCTGCCGCGCCCCCTCACGATGGAAGGCCGCCCCGTCGAGGAGG
>Ga0207705_10004529_pt1 | contig 10498 bp, 9 predicted proteins | sample KBSC13metaG_FD_184314 | JGI IMG/M metagenome (GOLD analysis project Ga0207705, IMG submission 184314) | Corn rhizosphere microbial communities from Kellogg Biological Station, Michigan, USA - KBS C1-3 metaG (SPAdes) (version 2) | ecosystem: Host-associated > Plants > Roots > Rhizosphere > Soil ...
CCCAAACCATACCCGCCGGGACGCGAACGCTCACCTTCCGCGCAGTCCAGCCGGGAGACTATGCGATCGCAATTTTTCACGATGCCAATTCCAACCGGAAGCTCGACACCTTCATGGGTATTCCAAAAGAAGGCTTTGGATTTTCGCGCAATCCGACAATCCGCTTCGGTGCGCCACGGTTCGATATAGTCAGCATTAAAATCGGGCCCGGCTTCGCCCGCACGAGCGTGCATCTGCAATACCTCCTTTAGAGCATATCGTGTCTACCCGATGTCTCACTTAGCCTGACCATGGGGGACTAGTGCTGTTGGAGACAGATGCTCGAAGTGCGCCCCAATTCCGTTGCCCACGTCGGCGGGCGACACGTCGGCGGCGAAGGTCGCCCCGAAATCCGCTTGTTGATGGCAGCTCCGCGAGGCTTCTGCGCCGGCGTCCGACGCGCGATTGATGCGGTCCGCGACGCGCTGGCGAAACATGGTGCGCCGGTTTACGTGCGGAGGGCAATCGTTCACAATTTGGATGTCGTCCGCAGCCTGGAAGCCGCAGGTGCGATCTTCGTAGAGGAACTGGACGAAGTTCCCGAAGGCGCTGTCGTGCTATTTTCAGCACATGGCGTATCGCCTGCAGTGGCCGCTGATGCTCGGCGTCGGAGACACCTCGCTTACGATGCCGTATGCCCACTCGTTTCGAAGGTTCACCGCGAAGTCGAGCGGCATGAGCTCGCCGGGCGCCAGCTCGTGTTGATCGGACACGAGGACCATCCCGAAATCCAGGGCACGCTCGGCCACTTGAAAAAAGTCGAGGCTCGTGTCGTCAAAAGCCTCGAGGAGGTTGAAGCCCTCCAGTTCGATAGGGACGAGCCAACAGCGTATGCGATTCAGACTACTTACTCGGTCGACGACGCCAATGCGATCGTAAAGGCTCTGCGGGAGCGTTTCGCGGACCTCGTCGGGCCGCCGTCGAGCGACATCTGCTATGCCACTACCAACCGCCAAGCCGCGATCCGTGAGGTCGCTGCGCAGGCAGACGCCGTGATCGTCGCCGGCGAGCAGTTTTCGTCAAACGCCAACCGGCTCGCGGAGGTCGCCCGCACGCTTTGCCCGCATGTGCAGTTGGTCGCCAGCGCGGGCGAACTCAATTGGGCGGCTCTGCCACGAAGCGGAGTTATCGGCATGACTGCGGCCGCTTCCACACCGGAGACTGCGGTTCAGCAGATCATCGCTGCCCTGGCCGTCCGCTACCGACTGATTCTGGATGAAGTCGAGGCGCTGCGCGAGACTACGGTTTTCAGTCGAATGAAGCTCGCATGAGCAATCTGGCCATTCTTGCGGAGCGGGATTTACTCAAAGAATCACTTTTTCGGATTGCCACTGACATCGATCGGTTGTTTGACGGACTATTGCCCATTCCGCCCGATGCCAGCGCGCAATTGTTCCGAGCGATGCGCCACGCCGCGATAGGCGGAGGTAAGCGCCTACGGCCCCTCCTCGTGTCTGCCTCCGCCGACTTGTTTGCGGTTCCGCGCGACAGGTCGCTTCGCGCCGGCCTAGCGGTCGAATGCATCCATGTGCATTCGCTCATCCACGACGATCTGCCGTGCATGGATGACGATGACATTCGCCGCGGCAAGCCGACGGTGCATGTGGCGTTCGACGAAGCGACCGCCGTGCTTGCCGGTGATGCCCTACTTGCAATGGCCTTCGAGATTTTGGGCGACCCGGAAACCCATCCCGATGCGGAAGTTCGCTGCGAGCTCACGCGAGAGCTTGCGCACGCTGCTGGGGCTTTTGGCATGGCAGGTGGGCAAATGCTCGACCTGCGGCCGCTTCCGACCGCAGTCAACCTGGAGGCAGTGGCGCGACTGCAGCGCTTGAAGACAGGCGCGATTATCAACTGGGCGGTGGATGCAGGTGCCGTGCTTGGCGGCGCGTCTGCGGAGGATCGCGCCAGCCTGCGCGGCTATTCCCGAAGTCTCGGTCTGGCGTTTCAGATTGCCGACGACCTGCTCGACGTTGGCGGGGACGAAGAGGCAGTCGGCAAGCGGCTCCGTAAGGATGAGGCGGGTGGGAAAGAGAATTACGTTACGCTCCTCGGCGAAGATCGCGCGCGGCACCAGGCTGGAATGCTTGTCGATCAGGCGATCGAACATCTTTATTGCTTTGGTCCGGAGGCGGAACTTGCCGCAGCAATCGCTCGGTTCGCGATCACCCGCGATCGATGACCGCACCGCTAAGTTTACTCTATTTGAACCCAGATAGGATGTTAGCACCGCGTCGGCTTTCGACCCATTGCGGACCTTAGCAGCATGACTAAGCTTCGCTCCTTGTGCTGATTGCTCTCTTCGCTGTCGCCCTAGTCCAGAGCGCTCCTTCGGCGTCCCACATCAAAGACGACATTGCGAACCGACGCTTCATCCGGCTCCCAGGGCTTCCCGGACTAGCTGCTGCTCATCGCCTTCCAAGGCGTCAATGATTAGATCATCCACCGTGAAGCTCGACGGATGACGATTGTTTGCCGCAGTCCATGTAATGAACAGATTCGAAGCTTCATTGGCATTGGGAGCGACCACAGAGACTGGGTCTCCATCCTTTGGTCTTATTCGAAACAATTGCATTCGAGGTTCACCTCTTCATCGTTGCTGATGAACCATGGTTACAGTGAGACCCTGTTGGATGCGGGTGGCGAATGAATGACTTCGCTTGGATTTTGCGCCTGGTAGCGACCTTCGGCCGCTACCAGGCGCCGCCTCCACTTCGTTGCGGCACGCCCATTTTTTTGGACGTTTGGTTTGAAGCGTTCTGCTTCCATACCGCAGGATCACCGCGGCGTTGCTGCCGCGGTGTCCGACGGGTGTTCCCATCGGCAGGTGTCCAAGCATCTTGTGATCACAAGATCCACTTGCGCCATGGCTCCGCGCCCCACGACACCGGGACGCTTCAACGCCACGATGGCCTAGCTGTTCGGGACAGCCTTTTTAGGCGCGACCGCCTGGAGGGTGGTCGCGTTGGGGCGCCGCTGTAGCTTATCGTTGCGGTGGTAGTCCCAGGAATGAAGGTAATCGTGGTCACGCCGGAATGCTTCCTTCGCTCCGTAGGACGCAGCGCCTCGATCAATATTGTGCTGAATGACAAACGTCCCCGACCCATCGGTGATGGCAAGCCAGACTTTCTGCAGATGATCTGCCTAAGGAAGATGTAACCGATCACCCCATTGCGCCTCCGAAAAGTTGGCGAAAGCATGAAGGTGCGGGTTGGTATCGAGCTTTTCGGGAAAGGCGACCATTCATGCCGATCATGTGAATTGCGAAGATGCACATGCTTCACTCCGAGCATGTAGCGGTCCGCTTCCAGACATAGCCGGCCGAACAGGCTCTTGAGCCTTGAGAAACTCATGTCGTGCCGATTTGGCTCGGTCGTAATCCCACTGGACGCAGCATCACGCGGCGCAAGGTTACGGCTTACCGAAGCGAAGTTGGAGCTGCAGCTCCACAAGAAGCAATCGACGCACTAGCCGCTCACCACCTGGAGTTCGGTAAAGCGTCCAGACCGCAGCCTACCGAACAAGCGCTCGTCGAAGACCTGATGGCCGACTGGGTTCGCTACCACCTTTCAACCCTCCAGGCAGCCGATCGCTACCTGGTGTCGGTGGACCATTGGACTACCTTCTTCGACGAAGAACGAAAAACGGGCCGGCTACCAGCCGCAACCACAGTTCGGCATTTGACGCCCCAGCTGCAAGCCCGCTTTCGCGATTGGCGATCAAAGAGCGGTGTCGGCGGCCACACGGTCTCTCGCGATGTCGCTGCCCTTCGTGGCGCGCTGACCTGGGCGTGGAAAAACCAGCGGATCGAGCACCCGCCCTTTATCGCCGATGTTCCCGCTCACCAGAAGGCGCCAGCGAGGGATCGAGTGCTTTCGATTAAGGAAGTCGCGGCGCTGGTGGAAGCATGTGCGGGGCGCGAAGATCGCGCTCATGTCCTGCTCTACATCATTCTTGCCTTGGGAACGGCTGGTCGGCCGGAAGCCATCCTGGAGCTCACAAGCGGCAATATCGATCTCAAGCGCGGTCTAATCGATCCTCGTCAACCTGGTCGGCAACATCCTCGAAAGCGCCGAGCGATCGTCCCGATTGCCGATGCCGTGAGACCATGGGTGACCGACGCAAACGGAAAGATCATTGTCTACCGCGTGCCCATCGCCGAGCGAAAGAAGGCTCCCGGCGGTCCCACGCACTTCACCCGCGAAACCAGCTGTATCAAGACGGCTTGGCAGGCGATCTGCAAGGACGCTGGCGTGATCGGAGCAACACCGAAGACTTTGCGCCACACCATGTTGACCTGGCTTGCCGAACGCGGCGTGCCCAAGGAGCAGCGTATGACCTTAGCTGGTCATTCGGCGCAGGATACGACCGCTAAGAACTACGAACATCTTTCGCCAGACTATCTGCGTGCTGCGATCGCGGAGATCGACGCTTATTTCAATGAGCTCGCGAAGCTGACGAAAGCTCACTTGCGATACAAGAATGATACGGGTTTGACAGAGCCCACGGCCGCTTGATGGAATTTTTACTTGTGTTTCAAGGGCTTGGGCTGGTGGAGCTGAGGGGAATCGAACCCCTGACCTCTGCAGTGCGATTGCAGCGCTCTCCCATCTGAGCTACAGCCCCGCGCCTTCCAGCCAGGCAGTGGGCCGATGGGATCGGACCCGCGAGGAAGCGGCTCCCTAGCCGCGATTTTCCGGCCTTGCAATCGCCCGACCCGCTTCGTGCCCGCCCCGTCGAATCAGATCCTTTCCGGCCCGTCACGACCGGAACGGCGCGCCATGACTGATCGTTTTGATCCTGTGCCCGGCCGCCCCCTTGGCCGGCCCTAAGTACAGGAGAGAATCATGGCCTACGACCGATACGACCGCGGCGACGACCGCCAGCGCTGGCGGGAGAGCGGCAGCCCTGGACGCCGCGACGAGCGTGGCTTCTTCGAGCGCGCCGGCGACGAGATTTCGTCCTGGTTCGGCGATGACGACGCCGACCGCCGCCGCCGCGACGACCAGATGCGCGACCAGCGCGAACGCGGCTACGGCGGCCGCGACCGCGATGACCGCCCACGCGATCACGAGCGCGACCGCGACTGGAACGACAATCGCGGCGTGTTCGCGCGCGGCGGATCGAGCGACCGGGACTACAACCGCAGCTGGTCGAGCGGCGGGATGCCGGGAAATGAGGATCGGTGGGAACGCGGCCGTCACGGCGATCGCGAGCCAAGTCCCGGCTATCGTCCGATGGCCGGTGACTATGGCCGGCATGAGTCGAGCCTGTGGTCGCGCGACGACTATCGCAGCACCAGCCGTGCCGGGACGAGCGACAAGTCCGACCGCTCGCGCCACGAGGCGGATCCGCATTACCGCAGCTGGCGCGATCGCCACATGAGCGAGCTCGATCGCGACTACGACGACTATCGCCGCGAGCACCAATCCAAGTTCGAAAGCGACTTCGGCAGCTGGCGCGAAAAACGTCAACAGAAGCGCGGCATGCTCGGCCAGATCCGCGAGCATATGGAAGTGGTCGGCAATGACGATCAGCATGTCGGGACGGTCGACAGGGTCGCCGGCGACCGCATCATCCTGACCAAGTCGGATCCGGAAAGCGGTGGCGCACATCACTCACTGAGCTGCTCGGACATCGACCGGGTCGAAGGCGATCGCGTGATGCTCGACTGCTCGGCCGATGAGGCGCGCAAGAACTGGCGCGACGAAAGCCGCAGCCGCGCGTTGTTCGAGCGAGAGGACCAGGGGGAGATGGGTCCGCGCATGCTCGATCGAAGCTTCGAGGGCACCTACCGCTAATCCAGGAGCTAGCTGAGCCTCCGTCCGGCGGAGGCTTACACGAGACCCGGCGGCGTCCCCTTCCGCCGGGTCTTTCGTGGGCGCGGCGCAACCCGTAAGGCGCGCGGGCACACGAGGAGATTGAACATGGCCCGTGCCTGGCACCTGAAGAGCCGCCCCAACGGCATGCCGACCCCCGACAATTTCGAACTGAAGGACATCCAGCTTCCGGAACTCGGCCAAGGCCAGGTTCGCGTGCGCAATCTCTGGCTGTCGGTCGATCCGTACATGCGCGGGCGAATGAACGACGTGAAGAGCTACGTGCCGCCGTTTGAGGTCGGCGCACCGCTCGAGGGCGGGGCGATCGGCGAAGTGATCGAAAGCGGGGCCGACGGTCTGCAGCCGGGCGATCTGATCCAGCATATGGCCGGTTGGCGCGACGAGGCGGTCGTCGATGCGCGCACCGCGCAGAAGCTGCCCGATCTGGGCGTGCCGCCGGAGATGTTTCTCGGCCTGCTCGGCGTCACCGGAACCACCGCTTATTTCGGTCTGCTCGATACCGCTGCCGCGAAGTCCGGGGACGTCGTGTTCGTCTCCGCCGCCGCCGGCGCGGTCGGCTCGGCTGTCGTGCAGATCGCCAAAGCCAAGGGCATGACCGTCATCGGCTCCGCCGGCGGACCGGAGAAGTGCGAATTCGTCCGCTCGCTCGGCGCGGATCAAGTCATCGACTACAAGGCTGGCCCGATCCTGAAAGGCCTGGCCGCAGCCGCGCCTGACGGCATCGACGTCTATTTCGACAATGTCGGCGGCGATCACCTCGACGCGGCGCTGGCCGTGGCGCGCCAGAATGCGCGGTTCGCGATCTGTGGGATGATCGACAGCTACAATGCCGCCGAGCCGATGAAGCTGCGCTTCATCCAGCGCATCATCGCCGCCCGGATCATGCTGAAAGGCTTCATCGTGTTCGACTATTTCCCGCGGATGGGGGAGTTCTACGGCGAGATGGGGCCGTGGGTTGCGGACGGGACGGTCAAGTCACGCGAAACTGTGGTGCACGGTCTGGACAGCACGCGGGATGCCTTCCTCGGCCTCTTCAAGGGCGAGAACACGGGGAAGATGCTCGTCCGGCTCTAGCCGTTGAACTTGCAGGCGGCGGGATCGCCGGACTGCAAGCCGGTCCGCAGTGCATTCATGCGCTGCGCCGACGTACCGTGGGTGAAGCTCTCGGGCACCACCACGCCCTGCGTCTGCTTCTGCAGCGTGTCGTCGCCGATAGCCTCGGCGGCGCGCATGCCTTCTTCGACGTCACCCGGCTCCATCGCGGGCTTGCCCTGCGGATCTTTGGCATTCGCCGCCCAAACCCCGGCGTAACAGTCAGCTTGGAGCTCGACCTTCACCTGTGTCGCATTGCCTTCAGCTTCGCTCGCGCGGGCCTGTGAATTGTGGGCCTGGTCTAGAGTGCCTTCGAGGTTCTGGATGTGATGCCCGACTTCGTGGGCCACGACATAATATTGCGCGAAGTCGCCCGGCGCGCCGAACCGGCGGGTGAGCTCGGTGAAGAACGCGGGGTCGATGTAGATGCGCTGGTCGTTCGGGCAGTAGAAAGGTCCCATGGCCGCCTGCCCGGCCCCGCAGGCCGTCTGCGTGCCGCCCGTATAAGCGACGAGCCGGGGCGGCGTGTAGCGCTGACCCGCGCGGTTGAAGATTTGGCCCCAGACATCGTTGGTCGAGGCGACCGCGCTCGACAAAAGATGGCGCTGATCCGGCGTGAGCGTGGACTGACCGTTGGGCGCACTGCTGGTCGTCGTTGGTCCCGACGGAATCAGGCCGCCACCGCCACCGCCGATCTGCGTCAGCACACAATAACCGAGCAGCAGGACGAGGACGCCGACAATCCCGAAGCGGCTGGCGACCAGCGGCAGCAGGCAGCCGAGCGCATTGCCGCCACCACCGCCAAATCCAAAGCTCCCACCGCTCTGACCAGTGCGGTCGTCGAAATTGTCGCCACCGTCGCCTAACCGCATTGCCAACCCTCCTGTAGCACAGCCGTAATGCTTGGGCGCGGCAGCGGTTGCAATCGGCCATCATCGCGGCAAGGGATCGCCACAAAGGAGATCATTGGATGCTGCTCGAAGGCAAAGTCGCACTCGTTACCGGCTCGACGTCGGGCATCGGCCTGGCCATTGCGAAGGTGCTCGCCGCCGAGGGCGCGAAACTGATGATCAACGGGTTCGGCGACCAGGCTGCGATCGACCGCGAATGCCAGGAACTGGGCGCAATCCACGACGGTGCCGACATGTCCAAGCCGGTGGACATCGAGCGGATGATGGAGCGGTGCGCTAACGAACTCGGCGGGCCCGATATTCTCGTCAACAATGCGGGCATTCAGCACGTCTCGCCGGTAGAGGAGTTTCCACCGGAGAAATGGGACGCAATCATCGCGATCAACCTGACCGCGGCCTTCCATACCACCCGGCTGGCCGTGCGGGGCATGAAGGCCAAGCAATGGGGCCGGATTATCAACACCGCGAGCGCGCACAGCCTCATCGCCTCGCCGAACAAGAGTGCCTATGTCGCCGCCAAGCACGGCATCGCCGGCTTCACCAAGACCGTGGCGCTGGAGACCGCGCGCGATGGCATCACAGTCAACTGCATTTCCCCCGGTTATGTCTGGACGTCGCTGGTCGAGGCGCAAATCCCGGACACCATGAAGACGCGCGGCCTAACCCGCGAGCAGGTCATGAACGACGTGCTGCTGGCCGCCCAGCCGACCAAGAAGTTCGTGACGCCGGAACAGGTCGCGGCGCTGGCGCTGTTCCTGTGCCGCGAGGAGGCATCCTCGATCACCGGAACCAACGTCAGCATGGACGGTGGCTGGACGGCCGCTTAAGCTCGCCGAAGATGCGCTTCGCTCCCTTCCTGCTTGGCTCTATTCTCTGCACGAGTTGCAGCGTGGTCGAGCAGCCGACAGGGCTGATCCCGCGCTGGACCACGGCCTATCGCCAGGTCATCCATGACGACGACCGCGTCCGGCTGCGCGACTGGCGGACGAGTTTCACCAACGCCCTGGCCAGCGCGAACTCAACCGGTCACGCCGCGGAAATCGAGCGGGAAGGCGCGCTGCTGAACCCCGACGCGGCGATGACCCGTCCCGCGTTGCCCAATGGGATGTATCGCTGCCGGGTGATCAAGCTCGGCGCGCGGCAGCCCGAGAATCTGACGTTCGTCAGCTATCCGGGTTTTACCTGCCGCGTGCGCGCGGAACGCGAGCTGCAGCGCCTGACCAAGCTGACCGGATCACAGCGCTACGTCGGCCTGATCTTCCCCGGTGACGCCTTGCGCAATGTCTTCCTCGGTACGCTGGTGCTCGGCGACGAGACCCGCGCGATGCAATATGGTCAGGACGAGCAGCGCGACGTCGCCGCTTATGTCGAGCGAATCGGACCGCAACGGTGGCGAATGCTGATGCCCGAGCCGCGCTTTGAATCGCGTATCGACGTGATGGAACTCGTTCCCGCAGGAGCAACGAATTGAAGTCCATGCTATGGCTGGCCGCGGCCATGACCGTTGTCCCCGTTCCCGCTGGCGCCGCCGCGCTGTCCAATGCGATCCGCGCCGACATGCCGATGCTGATGACGCTGTATCGGGACCTCCACGCGAACCCCGAGCTATCGATGCAGGAGGAGCGAACGCCCGCCAAGCTGGCGCCCGAAATGCGCAAGCTCGGCTTTGTAGTCACCGAGCATGTCGGGAAGACCGGTGTCGTCGCGGTGATGAAGAACGGGCCTGGACCGGTGTTGATGTTGCGCGCCGACATGGATGCGCTTCCGGTCAAGGAGCAGACTGGCCTGCCCTTTGCGTCCAAGGCAACCGGCAAGTTGCCCGACGGAACAGAGACGCCCGTCATGCACGCCTGCGGGCACGATACGCATGTGACCACCTGGCTCGGCACGGCCCGGCGCCTCGCCTCGATGAAGAATCAATGGTCGGGCACGCTGGTGATGGTGCTGCAGCCCGGTGAAGAGCGGGTGCTCGGCGCCAAGGCGATGCTGGACGACGGGCTGTTCACGCGTTTTCCTAAGCCCGACTTCATGGTCGCCTTTCATGACGCGGCAGCACTGCCGGCCGGGCAGATCGGCATCACGCCGCGCTATGCGCTAGCCAATTCGTCCAGCGTGAACATCACGATCCACGGTGTCGGCGGGCACGGCGCCTATCCGCATACGACCAAGGATCCGATCGTGCTTGGCGCGCGCATCGTGGACGCGCTGCAGACGCTCGTCAGCCGCGAGAATAATCCGTTCGAGCCGGCGGTGGTCACCGTCGGCAGCTTCCATGCCGGCACGAAGAACAACATCATCTCCGACGAAGCCAAGCTGCAGCTGACGGTCCGCTCATACCCGGCGGAAGTGCAGGAGAAGCTGATCGCCGGCATCCGCCGCATCGTCCGCGGCGAAGCGATCGCGGCCGGCATAACCGAGGACAAAATGCCCGAAGTGACGGTGCCGGAGTCCGCGCCCTCGACCTTCAATACCGACGAGCTCGGACAGCGGATGCGGGGTGTGTTCGCGCAGCATTTCGGCGCCGATCGCGTCGTGGAATCCAAGCCGATCATGGCGAGTGAGGATTTCAGCCGTTACTGGCTTGCCGACAAGAGCAAACAGTCGCTGCTGTTCTGG
>Ga0207705_10004531_pt1 | contig 10492 bp, 8 predicted proteins | sample KBSC13metaG_FD_184314 | JGI IMG/M metagenome (GOLD analysis project Ga0207705, IMG submission 184314) | Corn rhizosphere microbial communities from Kellogg Biological Station, Michigan, USA - KBS C1-3 metaG (SPAdes) (version 2) | ecosystem: Host-associated > Plants > Roots > Rhizosphere > Soil ...
GGGCACCAAGGCTTGGCCCTCGTCGGTCAGCGCCAACCCACGTGGCAGGCGGCGGAACAGAGGCGTGCCGAGCCTTTCCTCCAGCGCCGCCACCTGATGGCTGACCGCACCCTGGCTCACGCACAATTCGATTGCCGCGCGGGTGAAGTTCAAATGGCGTGCGGCGGCCTCGAACGCGCGCAGGGCATTGAGGGGAAGCTGGGCACGTTCCATGGTCCAAGGCATGAATCATTCTCATGACTGTGTCGAGATAAGATGGTTTGATCGGACTGCCGTGCCCGCACCATCATCGCCCTCGAAACGACGAAGAGAGAGGGTGCGATGGCTAACTCGAAGATCGCTCTTGGCGCTGTGCTGGCCCTTGCGGGAAGCGCCGAGGCCCGTCCCGTGCGCGATCCCCTGCTGCAACCGATCGAGCCGGTCGCGGCCAGCCAATGGCTAACCGATCAGCCACCACTCCACATTTACGGCAATACCTATCTTGTGGGCTTCGGCGGCCTCAACGTCGGGCTGATCAAGACCAGGACGGGGCTGATCCTGATCGATGGGTCGCTGCCGCAGGGTGTGAAGAAGGTCGAAGCGCATATCCGGGCACTTGGCTTCCGCGTGAAGGACATACGCTACATCCTCAGCACCGAACCGCATTTCGATCATGCGAGCGGTATCGGCGCGCTGGCGCGCGACAGCGGCGCGCGCGTGCTGGCGGGCAAGGCTGCGGTGCGCGCGCTCGAAAGCGGCCTGCCCAGCACCGACGATCCCCAGGCGGGCTATCATGCGCGCTATCACGGCATCGGCCCGGTCACGGGTGTGGCCGATGGCCATAAAATCACGCTTGGCGGCGTCACGGTCACCGCTGTCTCGACCCCCGGCCATACGCCGGGCAGCACGAGCTGGACGTGGCAATCGTGCGAGCGCGGAATGTGCAAGGCGATGGTCTTCGCTTCCAGCCTCAACCCGATCGCGGCACCGGGCTACCTTTTCACCGACACCCCGCATCTCAGCGAGCTCGAAGGCTTCCGCCACAGCTTCGCGGTGATGAAGGCCTTGCCGTGCGATGTGCTGATCAGCGCGCATCCCGATCAGTCGGGCGGGACCGAGAAAGCGGCTAGGCTGCGTGCGGGCGCAGAGCCCAATCCCTTCATCGACCCGAATGCCTGCCGCGCCTTCGCTGCGGATTTCGAGAAACAATTCGATCAGCGCATCGCCGACGAGAAAGCGCATAATGTCAAATGAAGCCGACGTTGTGCGCCCTCGCGCTCGGCCTCGCCGAAGCGGCCGCCGCCCATGCGCAGGCGGCGCAGGGGCAGGATATGCAAGCACTCAATGCAGGACAGGCAGCCGACGGGCCGACAATCACCGTCAAAGGACAACGCCCGCCTGTCAGTCGCACGATCGATTCCAGCGTCTATGACGTGAAGAACAGTGCGCAGGCGCAGGCAGGGTCGGCGGCGGACGTGCTTAACACGGTCCCCTCCGTCCATGTGTCCGAGAACGGCGCTCTGAGCGTGCGCGGTGACGGCAATGTCCAGCTCTACGTCAACGGCAAGCCAGCGAGCGCGACCGGTAGCGCCACGATCCTGCAGGCGATGTCCGGCGAGGCGGTTGCGAGTGTCGAGGTTATCACCAACCCTTCGGCCAAGTACGACGCCAATGGCGGCGCGATCGTCAATCTGATCCTCACGAGGGGCGGCGATGCCGGCGCGCATGCGACGCTCACCGCCAACGGCGGGGACCATGCCCGCGCCAACGGGACGCTGAATGCGTCTTATGGCGGCAAGAGGTTGTCGGCGAATGTCTCCGTGGCGCTGCGTGACGACGTCCGCTTCACCCGAATCCTCAACGACCGGATCGTGCGGTCAGCCGACGACGGGACGATCACCGGCCGCAGCATGCGGCAGGCCGACTACACGCCGACGCACAGCAAGGCGCTCAATCTCGACGGGTCGGCGATCTACACGCTGACGGCAACTGCCGACCTCGGGACCGACTTCAGCTTTTCCCATGCCTCACCCAAGAACCGGGTATTCGAGCGCCGTATCGACTACAATCCCGCCGGGACCATCGTCTCGGATTATGACCGGGTCCGCGAGGGCACCTATTTCGGTCATAGCGCCGACGGGTCGATATATTATCAGGACCGCGGATCGGATGGCCACGGCAGCCTCAAGATCGTCGCACAGGCGCAGAGCGATTCGGTCCGCTCCGACCGGCCGTTCCTGCTTTTCCCGACCATTCCCGTGGGGCCGGAGACGGCACAGCGATTCTACAACGGCACCTTCACGCAGGAGCAGCGCCTCGCGGTCGACTATGGGCACCCGGCCCATAAGGGCATTCGCCTCAACTTTGGGTCCGAGTTGAAGCGCGATTCACTGCGTTTCGAAAATGGCCAGATCGCGATCAGCCCCGACACAGCCCATCGGCCCGGCCGGCCTCCGATCGCGACCCTCTACAATGTCACCAAAACCACAGCCGCTGCTTATGTCACCGTGGAGGTGCAAACCGGGAAATGGACCATCCAGGCGGGCGAGCGCGATCAGCTGGCCTGGATCGGCTTTGGCGGCACGTCGGGCACGCGGCCGGCGGATCGCCAGATTTCCGCGCTGAACCATAGTTTTTCGATCGCGCACGATGTCGGCTCCGACCAGATCGTGCTGAAGCTGAGCCGGACGCCGCAATCGATCGATCTGCGCGACCTCGATCCGCTGGTCAGCCATGTCGATCCGGATACCCAATCGATCGGCAATCCCGGCCTGAATCCGCAGGAAATCACCAGCGTCGAGGGCGCCTACAATTTCGGCAAGGGCGTTCGCAGTGGAGCGCTGACTTTCTACTACCGCCACGCGCACGATACGCTTGCCGACTACAGCGTGTTCCTCGACGACAATGTCCAGATCAGTACCAAGCGCAATTTCGGCAATGCCCAATCCTATGGCGTGGAAGCGACCTTCGCCGACCAGCTGTCGCAGGCGCTCAAATTCAGCGTCACCGCGAACCTGTTCCGCACCCTCTTCCCGCAGATCGGCGCGGACGGCGCGGGCGAACGACAATCGATCTATTCCTACACCGCGCAGATGAGCTGGGACTGGACACCGAATGGCGCCGATGAATTCCACCTCGACGCGAATGCGCAGGGGCCGACACTGGTGCCGCAAGGCAGTAAATCGGGGACCTATGTCGCGAACATGGTCTGGCGTCACACGGTGTCCGCCCGATTGACCCTCTCGCTATCGGGGCAAAGTTTCCTGCGTCGGCATTACGTCCGGACCGTGCTCGACACCGCGACCGGCGACGATGTGGGACGGCGGCTGAACGGCGGCCGCGCTTTTTTCGCGGGGCTAAAATACAAGGTCCGCTGAGATGTTCGCCTTAGGCAGGCCGGCAAAGGGAAACATTTCTATGCGATACGGGGGAAGCTGACGCCCGCACCGCTACTGCACACGCCGACCCCTTTTTACGCCGGTATTATCCCGTGAAGGCTTGTGCCAGCGCTTCCAGGAATAACCGCACCTTGCTGCTCGCCAGGCGACGAGAGTTCTGGAGTGCCCAGATCTCTACCTTCGGACCCTCCGCGACACCCAAAGGGGTCAGGCGGCCGGCGGCGAGATCGCCCGCGACCATCAGTTTGGGCACGAGCGCAACGCCAGCCCCGGCGCGCACGCCTTCGTGCACCATCAAATAAGAGGAATAACGAAGCCGCGCCCGCGGTTGCAGCAGGCGTAGGCCGTCCGGCGTGGTCACGCGCCAGACCGTGTCCGGGGGCATCGCGCTGAGTGCGACCGCGTCGATCGTCCCATTTGGCGGCAGCACCATGCCTGGGGCGCCCACCAGCAGCCGTTCGTCCTCCAGGATACGACGCCCCACCAGCCGCTCGTCGGGGCTCGGATTGACCCGGATGACAATGTCGTAGCCGTCCTCGACCGGATCAGCCTTTCGATCCTCGGCCACGATCTCGAGCTCGACCTCGGGATAGGCGCGCACGAACTCGGCACCGACCGCCGCGAGCGCGACGTGCGACAGCACGACCGGTGCGCTGATCCGTAGCCGTCCGCGCGGCACCGATGCGCTGGCGCCGACCGCAAGCTCGGCCTCGGTGATGTCCTGGAGCGGCCCGCGCGTAGCGTCGTGGAGCGCCTGGCCTTCATCGGTCAGGCGCAGCGAATGGCTGCCGCGCTCGATCAAGCGCACGCCAAGGCTCTGCTCCAATTCGGTTACCTTGCGCGACAAGGTTGCCTTGGAGCGGCCGGTGGCCCGACTGGCGCGGCCAAAGCCGCCATGGGTCGCAACCAGATCGAAATCGCGCAGCGCCGCCAAATCCATCCTATGTTCCATTTTTGGGACGATCTGTCCCGATACTGCCGCCTATGCGCTCAAATTGAAACGCCTAATTTCTCCGCATGGACGCCGGATACGGCGCCCGATCGAAGGAGACACGACATGGCTATTCTTGTGATGGGCGCTACGGGCACGATCGGCTCGCAGGTTCTGGCTGCGCTCGATTCTCAGAAGTTTGCGGTGCGCGCACTGACGCGTTCGCTCGAAAAGGCGAATTTCCCCGCAGGTGTGACGGCAGTGCAGGGCGACCCGGGCGACATCGACAGCATCCGCGCCGCACTCGATGGCGTCAGCACGTTGTTTCTGCTTGGCGCCAACGTGCCAGACGAACTGACGCAGGTGATGCTGACGCTCAACGCGGCGCGCGATGCCGGGGTCAAGGGCGTGGTCTATCTGTCGGTGTTCAAGGCCGCAGATTATGCCAACCTGCCGCACTTTTCGAGCAAGGCCACGGTTGAGCGGATGATCGAGGCCTACGACCTGCCCGTCACCATTTTACGCCCGGCTTATTTCATTCAGAACGATACCCGCTTGCGGGAGGCGCTGCTGACCTATGGTATCTACGGCATGCCGGTTGGCAGCCGGGGCATCTCGATGGTCGATGTCCGCGACATCGGCGAAGCCGCTGCCCGGGAATTGATGCGCCGCGAGGCCGCCGCCAATCCTTTGCCGCGCGAGGCTTATGATCTGGTCGGCCCCGATGCTATGACCGGAGAGGATTTGGCAGCTTTGTGGGCCGACGCGCTGGGTAGATCGGTCGTTTATGGCGGGGATGACCTCGTGCCCTTCACCGCGCGGCTAAAGGCCTTTGCGCCGGCCTGGTATGCCTATGACCTGGAACTGATGATGCGCAATTATCAGGAACAGGGCGCGGTCGCTGCGGTGGACGACGTTGCCCGGATGGAGCGCTTGCTTGGCCATCCCGCACGAACCTATCGCGACTTCGCCGAGGCGACCGCGGCAAGCTGGAAATGATATGCTCGTCGAAGCGGCGCCCGTCCCTGAGGGGCGGGCGCCGCTTCATACCATGCTATCCTGATAGTCCTGCATCAGCCCCGCATAGTCCTCCATCGCCGGGAAGCGTTCGAAGCTGCGCTTTGCGGGTGTGGTCGCCCAAGGCAATTTTTCGGCGGTCTCCGTTTCGATGAAGGGCGTGTAGTCGCGATGTTCGTCGAGCGTTGTCGGGCGCAGATTGACCACCCCGAACTGCTCGATGCGGGTGAACATCTAGGTCTTGCATCGATCGCAGAAATGATGGTGCGCGGATTCACACCCGGACCCGAAGCATTTCGGCTTGTCCCGCGTCGACATACGTCTGCATGATGCTGGTCTCGGCCAGGACGGCCGCCGATGCGCAGAGGATGTGCCATGCTTGCGTCCGATCAACCGCCGCCCGTCATCGTGCCGCAGCTAGCCGAGAGCAAAGCGGACGTCGTCGAGATCGTCGGCCGGCGGGCGGGTGAGGCGCTGAAGATCGATCGACGGACCTATCAGGTGCGCCAGACGCCCATTTCCGCGCAGAAGGACGTCTACCAATTGCTGCGCGGCGTGCCGGCGGTGACGATCTCGCCCGACAACCAGATTCAGCTGCTCGGCGCGGCGGGTGTCACGCTGCAGGTGGATGGCCGCACGGTGCTGCAGGACGTTCTTCCCAGTCTCCATGGGCGTGACATCGAGCGGATCGAAATCATCACCAATCCCTCCGCCCAATATTCCGCGCAGGGAAGCGGCGGCATCGTCAATATCGTGCTGCGAAAGCCGAAGTCGGACGGGATATCGGGGACGGTGGATGTTGCCGGGTCCACGCTCGGGCGTGGCGAAGCCAATGCCAGCCTGAAGATCAAAAGGGGTAAGTGGACCTACCAGATCGAGACGACGGACAAAGCGGGCCGTCAAAGGCAATCGCGTTACGACAATCTGCGGCATGTGGAGGCGTTCGCCGGCGGGGCCCAAACCGTAAGCCGCCAGCAGGGCGTGAATTCGGTCGACGACAATCGCGGCATCGTGCACGGCAAGGTCTCGTACGAGGCGTCCCAGAACACCACCATCATCGGCGAAGCCTATGCCAGCGTCCTGCGTCATACCGAGCGCGACGACGGTAGTTTTACGGGGCTGACCCCCGACTTTGCGTCCTTCACCGAACGGCAGCGCCTGCGGATCAACGGCTCCTTCTACGAGGCGGCCGCCGCGATCGATCACAAGGGCATGAAGGATGGCGAGACGCTCAAGGCGAGCGCGCAGCTTTCCGTCCAGCCCCTGGGTCGCAGGCGGACCGACGTGATGCTGGACGATGACGACGCGTACAGAATCACGCGCACCAACCATCCCTTCTCCGCCAAAGCGAAGCTCGATTGGCAGCATCCGTTAGGCCGGGATCGGACCCTGTCGCTGGGCGCGCACTGGACTCACGACAAGGAGACACGTGGCTATGATTTCGACAGCGATGGGACAGTCGTGTCGCTCGGGTCGGATACGGTCAGGCAGTTCACCGGATCGCGGGACGTCCTTGCCGCTTATGCCACGCTGCAGCAGCGGGTCGGCAGTTGGACGATGCTGCCGGGCATTCGCGTGGAGAGCGAGCGCTGGCAGATCGCAAGCCCGGGGCAGCCCGACAGCGGCCATGCCGCGACGAACGTCTTCCCCACCTTCCATCTCGAACATGCGCTGGCTAAATCGCTCAAGTTCTCGCTCAGCTACAGCAAGCGCATAGACCGGCCCGATCTCTATTTTCTGCAGCCGTACACCGTCGTTCAGGACGTGCTTACGCTGGAGCAGGGCAATCCGGCGCTGCGGGATCAATCCACCAATTCCTATGAGCTCAATCTCCACCTCAGTCGTGGGGCGCTCGATGCGGGCATGACGCTGTACGACCGTGAGATTTCGCGGGTGTGGGCGAGCACCTATGCACTGAACGCGCTGGGCAAGAGCGTCACCACGCAAATCAATGCCGGCCGTCGTAGCGATTGCGGCGCCGAGTTCGACGTCAATGTTCCCGTGATCCGTCGGGTGAAGCTGTCGGAGAGCGTCAACCTGTTCTACAGCCGCGTTCCGGTCGATTACGGCAATATCGTCAGCCGTCAGCAGACGTTTCGCTATACCACCAACTCGACGCTCGAATGGGATGGGCCGCAACATGGTTCGCGTCCCGGCGATATCGCTACATTACAGGTTTCCACCGAAAGCCCCTCGCGCGACCTGCAAATTCGCCAATCCGCGCGGCATTGGGTCAGCGCGTCCTACACGCACGGCCTATGTTCGAATCTCTCGCTGACGCTGACCGCGCAAAATGTGCTGACGCCGGTCCACAATCAGAGCGCGCTGATCGCGCCGCTTGTGCAGGAGGACGATATCAAACGTGATCGGCCGGAAATCACGATCAAGCTGCTCAAGACGTTCGGCAAGGGTTGAGGATAAGCGGGCAAATTACCCCAGACCGGCCTGATAGTCCTGCATCAGCCCCGCATAATCCTCCATCGCCGGGAAGCGTTCGAAGCTGTACTTTGCGGGTGTGGTCGCCCAGGGTAGTTTCTCGGCGGTCTGAGTCTCGACGAACGGGGTAAAGTCGCCATGTTCGTCGAGCATGGTCGGGCGCAGATTGACTACCCCGAACTGTTCGATGCGGGTGAACATCCAGGTCTTGCACCAGTCGCAGAAATGATGGTGCGCAGGTTCGCCATGAAGGCCGCCGATGACGGTCTCGCCCTGGGTCACCTCCAGCCCGTCGATCGGCAGCGTGAAGCTGAGGGAGAAGGCGCTACCACTCATCGTCTGACAGCCGAGGCAATGGCAGGCCACGGTCATCATCGGCGGCCTGGTCACGCGGATGCGCACGCGGCCGCAACGGCAGCCGCCATTCCAAGGGAGCTTCCAGTCGGGCATGTTCGTCTCCTAAGAAGGCATTATGGCGGGCAACAAGTCTACGACACAAGCGGATGTGGAACGGTCGCGGTCTTCCGCACCATGGATCCTGTCTGCGTTCCTTTTATTCGGCGCGACGCTGGCGATGCGTTTTCCGGGTGTGGTGATGTACGACAGCGTCGCCCAATATGATCAGGCCATGACCGGCGTCTATTCGGACTGGCACCCGCCGATCATGGCGCGCGCCTGGGCGCTGTTGAATCACGGCAGGGACGGGACACAGCCCTTCTTCCTGCTCCAGACGCTGCTGTGGTGGGGCGGGATAGGCGCGCTTTCGACCGCGCTCGGACGGCGGCAGCGGCATGGCGCGGCTGCTCTCATGCTGCTGGTCGGGATCGCGCCTTTGTGGCTCGGCTGGGTGACGGTGATCCTGAAGGACGCGCAGATGGCGTGCTGCCTGGTCGGTGCGGCCGGACTGGTCGCGCACTGGCGGCTGGACGGACGATCGATGCCGCGCTGGGCGATCGGCCTGGCGGTGGCGCTGATCGCCTACGCCACCTTCGTGCGCGGCAATGCCGTGTTCGCGACGATCCCCTTCGCGCTCGCTCTGTTCGATTGGCCGCGGCTGCCCAAACTCTGGAACAGGTGGGTCACGACGCTGGTGCTGATCGGCGCGGTTTTGATCTTCAACCCGATCCTCAACAACCGCATCCTGCGCGCCGAGCATACCGGCATTGAGAATGCGCTGCCCCTCTATGACATGGCAGGCATCGCGCACCGGGCGCACCTCGCCAGCCTGCCCGGGCTCGACGCCAAGGGGTGGGCGATGGCCGAGCAGAAGGGCTGCTACACGCCTTTTTTCTGGAACCCTTATGGCGAGGATAGCCAGTGCGGTTTCGTCGGCGACGCGGTGATCTTCGATCATCTCGACGACCGGCGGATGATGGCGGAATGGGCGAAGCTCGTCGCCGCGCACCCGATCGCCTATCTCGACCATCGCGCCACGCATCTCAATTCGAACCTGCGCTTCTGGGTCGGGCCCAATGAGCCCGATGCCGATCCGCCCACCGACAGCGAGCCCAATCTGGATGGCCTCGGCGCACCCGCCAATCCGGGCGGGCAGGGGCTGATCGCCGCGGCGCATCTGATGGCGATAAGCCCGCTCGGCTGGCCGATCTGCTGGCTGGTCGTCTCGGCCGGCTTGTTGTGGGCGAGCGCCGGCCAGAGCGATCCGCAATCGCGCTTGGGGCGCGCGCTGGCGCTCTCCGCCTGCTGCATGAGCGCGAGCTTCGCCTTGGTCAGCATCGCAAGCGATCTTCGCTATCACCTCTGGTCGATGGTCGCGGCGGCGCTGGCACTGATCCTGTTGCTCGACACGCGTCGGCTCGATCGGCGGCGGGGTTTCATCGCGGGCGGTGTGCTGATCGCGGTGATCGCGCTCGGCACGATCGCGCGGCTGGGGGCGGCGCCTTCGGTCTATGTGCCGCTGCCGCTTCCGGCACCGATCGCGGCACCTTTGCAGGCGCATTGAGTTGGTCCGGGCATGACCGACGACCCATTGCTCAAGATTCGCACCGACTTTCACGATGCAGTCAACATGACACCTGCCGCGCTCGAGAAATGGCTCGAGACCGAGGAGAGCCATGCGGTCGGCTGGAAGGGCCCCGACGGCAAGGGTAAAGGCGAGAGCGTCGGGCACCGCTCGGGCCGCCGCATCGTCCAGCTTTTGCGCACCCACGTCGTCGAGCTCGAACCCGACGATTATGCGCATATGCGCAAGGTGGTCGGCTTCGTGCGTCGCCACAGCGCGCAGCGGCCCAGCCGCAATATCGAGACCTCGCGTTGGCGCTATTCGCTGATGAACTGGGGCCACGACCCCTGCAAATAAGCGCGGTGGGCAAAGGCTTAGTCGTTGCGCGGCCGAAATTCCGCGTCCAGTCTGCGGCCATTCCTTCGAACAGGGGCTGCTCATGAAATCGACTCTCGCCGCGCTTGCCTTGCTCGCCGCAACCACCAGCCTGCATGCCGCCACCGTCGTCACCGCCGCGCATATGCTCGATCCGGTCAAGGGCGTTATGGTCGACAATCCAGTGGTGGTGATCGGCGACAATGGCCGCGTCCTGTCGCTTACCAGCGGCGACGGCGCCCGGCCGGAAATCCCGGCTAATGCCAAAAGGGTCGATATGGGCAATGTCACGATCCTGCCCGGCCTGATCGACATGCATGTCCACCTGACCAGCGATCCCACGCTCTCGGGCTATCAGGGGCTCGAATATACCGACAATTTCTGGACCGTGATCGG
>Ga0207705_10004532_pt1 | contig 10491 bp, 9 predicted proteins | sample KBSC13metaG_FD_184314 | JGI IMG/M metagenome (GOLD analysis project Ga0207705, IMG submission 184314) | Corn rhizosphere microbial communities from Kellogg Biological Station, Michigan, USA - KBS C1-3 metaG (SPAdes) (version 2) | ecosystem: Host-associated > Plants > Roots > Rhizosphere > Soil ...
TCGTTCACTCCTGCCAATGCCGATCCCAAGCTCGCTGCATCGCTCGCGGGCAAGGGCCTGGCGCTGACTGACTTCAAGTTCACGCCGGCGCCCGCCAAGGGCCGGCCGTCGCAGGTCCGGGTCGCGATCCGCGCCCGTGTCGCCGCTCCGGCCCAAACCGCCCTCGCCGACGCGTCCGCGGCGGCGGGAGCCGTAAATGCGCTGACGCCGACCGGTTACAACCTCGGGGTTGCCGTCGGCTGGCGCCGGTTCGCAGTTGCGGGCGATGTTGCCAAGGTGAAGAGCGCCGACAGCGCGATCGGCGGCCGCGAGAGCGCCGTGGTCGGTGTCAGCTACTCGCTCAGCAACAAGCTGAGCACGCGCGTCGCGGTCGGCGCCGAGCGGTCGACCGGCAACCCGGTCGCGGCTTTGCGCCACGGCGACAACGTTTCGCTGGACGCCGGCGCGTCCTACAACCTGTCCCGTCGCATCGCGCTGACCGGCGGCGTCCGCTACAATATCGAGCGTGACCGAATGTCGGCTTTCCAGGATGACCGGCGCGACAGCCAGGCCGTGTACGTCGGGACGGCCTTCAAGTTCTAGCCAAGTCCTGCCGATCCATCGCCGGCCTTTGCCTGGCAGCGCTTGGTGCACATTCCTATAGCCGGTGGCGATGAATAGCGCCGCCGAACGTCGCCAGCAGATCCTCGACGCCATTGCCCGCGCGGCCGGGCTGGCGAAGCGCGATCCGGCTGGAGTCCAGTTGATCGCCGTCAGCAAGGGCCGTGACGCCGGCGAGATCCAGCCGTTGATCGATGCGGGCCAGCGCGACTTTGGCGAGAACCGAGTCCAGGAGGCGCTCGCCAAATGGCCGCCGCTGCTCGCGCGCTATCCCGACATTCGCCTCCACGCCATCGGCCGGCTGCAGTCGAACAAAGCGGCCGAGGCGGTACAATTGTTCGACACGATTCACTCGCTCGATCGGCAATCATTGCTCGATGCCCTGATCGCGGAAGCCGGCAAGGCGGGGAATTCCCCAGCAGTCTACGTTCAGGTCAACATTGGCGATGAGGAGCAGAAAGGCGGCTGCGCAATCGGGGACGTCGGGGCACTGGTAGACAAGGTGCGCGATTCTCCATTGCCGTTTCTGGGCCTGATGGCGATCCCGCCGTTCGGCCTCGAGCCCGGGCCTTATTTCGCATTGCTTGCGAAGCTTGCGCAGCGTCATGACGTCACTGGGCTCAGCATGGGAATGTCGGGCGATTTCAAGGCTGCAGTGATGCTCGGCGCCAGCGCGGTTCGGGTCGGCACCGCCTTGTTCGAGGACTGATGCGCTTCGACGCCATCATCTTCGACTTCGACGGCGTGCTCGTCGAAAGCGAATATGAGATCAATCAGCTCATCGCCCGGTTACTGGGGGAACTCGGTCATCCGACGACCACGCGCGAGACGATCGAACATTTCACGGGTTTGAGCGGCCGCCAATTCGTCGATGCCGTCGAAGCGCGGATCGGCCGCACGCTGCCCGCGGAATTCCACGATCAACTCCGCCAGGCAGGCAATCGCGCATTGATCGAGGGAATCGAGGAAGTCGCCGGAGCAGTGGATTTCGTGCGGTCGCTACCCTCCGCACTGCCAAAGGCGGTCGCCTCGTCGAGCTCGACGCGGTGGGTGCGGACGCACCTTGAGCATCTCGGCCTCGGGGATGCGTTCGGCGACCAGATCTATAGCGGCAAGGAGCATGTGACGCGCGGCAAACCCGCGCCTGACCTTTATCTCCATGCTGCAGAAAGGCTTGGCGTCGCGATCGGCCGGACCGCCATCATCGAGGATTCGAAGGTCGGGGCGACCGGCGCTGTCGCGTCCGGTGCGACGGTGATCGGGCTTGCGGCCGGCAGGCATTGTTTCGACGGGCACGCCGGCATGCTGAAGGCCATTGGCGTGGAGCATGTCGCGCACAGCTTTGTGGACGTCGCGCAAATGCTCGGGCTCGATCAGTCGAGCAGGTGACCCGAGCGCTCGCGCTTGGTGGCGAGATAATCGGCATTGTGCGGATTGGTGGGCATCTTGTGCGCCACCCGTTCGACCACGCGGATTCCGGCCGCTTCCACCCCTCTCACCTTCGCCGGATTGTTGGTGAGCAGCCGGACCCGGTCGATCCCGAGCGCGCGCAGCATCGCCGCCGCATGGCCATAGTCGCGCTCGTCATCGGCGAAGCCCAGCCGCAAATTCGCTTCGACGGTGTCGAAACCGCGGTCCTGCAGCGAATAGGCGCGGACTTTGTTGACCAGGCCAATGCCGCGGCCCTCCTGGCGCAGGTACAGCAGCACGCCGCCGCCTGCCTCGCCAATGATGCGAAGCGCCTCGCGGAGCTGGGGTCCGCAATCGCACTTCAGTGAGCCGAACACGTCGCCCGTCAGGCACTCGCTGTGCAGGCGTACCAGCGGCGGCTTGCCGCCAAATGCCCCGACGACGAGTGCGACATGCTCCTGGCCATCGTCCGAGGCGCGGAAGGCGACGATTTGCGTCGGCGGCATGTCCTCGAGCGGGAGCTTGGCGCGGGCGACGATTTCTACCGACGGCTCCCGCCGCTCGCGCCGGATATCGTCAATCGCGACTCCGGCTTGCGCAGCCTTGGCATCGAGCAGCCACAAAGCCGGGAGCAGGCCGGCCGAACGCGCGAGGTCAAGCGCTGCGCGTGCCGTGTCGGCACAGTCCGGGGCGAGCGGCTGAAGCGGACCGATGGGCGCGCGGTCGAGATCCCTGCCGGGATCGGCGATCGCCAGCGCCGCCGCGGCATCGAGCCAGTCCGCGTGGCCGATTACGACGGGGGCGGACGGATCGGCCGCATTGCGTTCATTGGCGAGGTTGAGCACCGCTGCCCGTTCGCCGCTGATCAGCAGCTTGGCGCTATGCTCCCGGTCCAGCTGGTCGAGCAGCTCCTGGGTCGCGGTCTCGACTGCCAGGATCGTCACGGGCGCCGGACCGTCGAGCCGCAGCGGCCGCCCGGCCCGCAACGTTGCGATCGCTCCGCGAACCGGCGATCGGCTCAAGGATCGATCTCGCAGATCAGCGGCACATGGTCGGACGGCCGCTCCCAGTTCCGGCATGGCTCAAGCACATTATGGGCCTTCAGGTGACTGGCGAGAACCGGCGAGGCCCACATGTGGTCCAGTCGCCGCCCCCGGTCGTTCTTCGTCCAGTCGGGCGAGCGATAGCTCCACCAGGTGAAGCAGCGTTCCGGCGCGGGCACGAACCTGCGGCCGATGTCGATCCAGTCGTGCGCCTCGCGCAGCCGCGTCAGCGCTTCGACTTCGACCGGCGTATGGCTGACGACGGCCAGCAACGCCTTGTGACTCCACACGTCGCATTCGAGCGGCGCCACGTTGAAATCGCCGACAATGATCGTCGGCTCGCTGAGCCCTTCCGACCAGCGCGTCATTCGCTCGATGAAGTCCAGCTTCTGCCCGAACTTGGGATTGACCGTCCTGTCAGGGGTGTCGCCGCCGGCGGGCACATAAACATTCTCGAGGCGGATTCCGCACTCGAGCCGCACGCCGATGTGGCGCGCCTCGCCATTGTCCTGCCAGTCATGCCTGCCGGGGTCCTTCAGCGGAACGCGGCTGAGGATTGCTACCCCGTGGTGCATTCGCTGCCCATTGAGGGCGACATGCGTGTAGCCATGGCGGGTAAACGGCTCGGCCGGGAAAATACCGTCGAGCACCTTGGTTTCCTGGAGGCACAGGACGTCAGGTTGCTGCTCGACGATCAGGCGCTCCACGAGCGGCATGCGCGCCCGCACCGAGTTGATGTTCCAGGATGCAATCTTCAGTCGTCTGTTCACGCTTTTGCGCTTAGCCTGCCGCGAGCCCCAATAAAAAGGCCCTCGCTCCGGGGGCATGGAGCGAGGGCCGGCCGAGCGCTTGTCACGCAAGGGATCCTGCAGACCCGGGTAACAGGGGGAAACCCCAGGCAATCCACGGGATCGATCTCGATTCTAGGCTTCGTCCCCTGACGCGCCGATGAACAAGTCGCAAACTGAAACTGTTTAGCGCTTCTTTTTCGGCGGCGCGTAGCTGAATGCCGATTCGGGCACGGCAACGTTGAAGCGCACGTTCGATAGTTTGACTGTGGTGCGGTGGTTTTGCGGGTCGATCGCGGTCCACCCATAGAGCTGCAGGCCGCCGGGCGCCGAGGCGTTGCGGAGGAATGCGAGCGTCAGCTGCCCATATTGGCCCGCGCTTTTGGCCCGGGCAACGACGACCCGGCTGTCATTGCTCGGCAGGATCTCCGCCTTGCCGTTGAAGTCTGGGGACGCCGACAACAGCGGCCCGAGCGGCGTGCGGCTCAGGGGCCAGCTCGACTTCTGCCCGACGCTATAGTCGACGAAGCTCAGCGTCTTGCCGTTGGCGACCAGCAACACGTCGCCGCCGCTATATTCGAAGCGGATCCGCCCCGGCCGCTTCATCTGCAGCGTGCCGCTGTCGGTGCGCCCCTTGGCGTCGGTCTGGGTGAAGTTGGCGGTCATCGTCTGAACCGCGGTGAGATGGGCCTTGAGCCTCGCAAGGTCGGGTGACGGCGCCGCGGCGGTTGCCGGGGCAGCGACCAGCGCCGCCGTGACAAACACGCGCGCAAGGGTCGTCGAGATGATCATTACAAATCTCCTGGGATTTTCACCGCACGATGGCGTTCAGCCATTGAATGCGAACTGAACCTTCCGGTTCCGTTCCGTTCAGGCCTCAGATCGGGTGCCCGTCGGGGTCGATCAGCACTTCGCGGCGGCCGACGTGGTCGGGCTGGCCGACCAGACCGTCCTTCTCCATGCGCTCGATCAGCCGCGCCGCGCTGTTGTAGCCGACGCGCAGCTGGCGCTGCAGATAGGAGGTCGACGCCTTCTGGCTCTCGGCGACGATCTGGATCGCCTTGCGGTAGAGCTGGGTCTCGGCATCGTCCTCGCCGGTCGGCTGGCCGTCGAACAGATAGCCGCCGTCCTCCGGCTCCTCGGTGACTGCCTGGACGTAGTCGGGCGCACCCTGCCTGCGCCAATGCTCGGCGACCGAGCGCACTTCCTCGTCGCTGACGAACGGCCCGTGGACGCGAATGATCTGCTTGCCGCCGGGCATGTAGAGCATGTCGCCCTTGCCGAGCAGCTGCTCGGCACCCTGCTCGCCGAGGATCGTCCGGCTGTCGATCTTGCTCGTCACCTGGAAGCTGATCCGGGTCGGCAAATTGGCCTTGATCACGCCGGTGATGACGTCGACGGAGGGGCGCTGGGTCGCCATGATCAAATGGATGCCGGCAGCGCGCGCCTTTTGCGCCAGGCGCTGGATCAGGAATTCGACTTCCTTGCCTGCGGTCATCATCAGGTCGGCGAGCTCGTCGACGATGACGACGATCTGCGGCAGCACGTCATATTCCAGCTGCTCGGTCTCGTAGAGCGGCTGGCCGGTATCGGCGTCATAACCGGTCTGTACGCGCCGCCCGAGCTTGGCCCCTTTGGCCTTCGCCTCGCGCACCTTGGCGTTGAAGCTCGGCAGCGCGCGCACGCCGAGGTTGGCCATCATTCGGTAGCGTTCCTCCATCTGCTCGACGGTCCACTTGAGCGCGCGGATCGCCTTGCCCGGCTCGGTCACCACCGGCGCCAGCAGGTGAGGAATGTCGTCGTACATGCTCAGTTCGAGCATCTTGGGATCGATCATGATCAGTTTGCACTGCTCCGGACCATAGCGATAGAGCAGCGACAGGATCATGCAGTTGAGCCCGACGGACTTGCCGGACCCGGTCGTCCCGGCGACGAGCAAATGCGGCATCGGCGCAAGGTCGGCGATCACCGGGTCGCCGGCGATGTTCTTGCCGAGGATCAGCGGCAACGACATGTTCTGGTCCTCGAACGCCTGGCTCCCGATCAGCTCGGATAGGGAGACCATCTCGCGCTTGGGATTGGGCAGCTCGATGCCGATCACGCTGCGGCCGGGAATGGTGGCCACGCGCGCCGAGAGCGCCGACATGTTGCGGGCAATATCGTCGGCGAGCGCGATGACGCGGCTCGCCTTGATCCCGCTCGCGGGCTCCAGCTCGTACATCGTGACCACCGGTCCCGGGCGAACCTCGACGATGTCGCCGCGCACGTTGAAATCCTCGAGCACGGTCTCGAGCAGGCGCGCATTGCGCTCCAGGCCAGCGCGGTCGATCTGCTGGCGCGCCTCCTTCGGCGGGGCCGCGAGCAGGTCGACGGTCGGCAGGTGATAGCTGTCGCCGAGCGCAAGGCTCGGTTGAGCAATTCCCGGCTTGCGGTCTTTGGCGCGGGCGGCGGCGGCGACCGATTTCGGGGGCTCTGCAACGGCGACGGACGGACGTGCCTTCGGCGGAGTGGCGGCTATCGCCCGCTCGTCGCGCATTTCGGTACTTCGGGGCGCTGCACGCCGCTCGACCGAGCGGCGGCGGAACAGCCCGGCCATCCAATCGCGTTCATCCACGGTGAGGCCGAGGGCGAGGTAGGCGACACCCAGGCCCGCGAGTGCAAACAGCAGCAAGGCAGCGAAGCGTGCCGGTCCGGCAATTGCCGGATTGGCGATCAGGTCCAGCCCCGCATCGACCCCGTGCGCCGCCGCTAGCCCGACCGCGCCGCCCCACCCGGCCGGCAAGCTGGAAACCGCCGATTCGCTGGTCAGGCCGAGCGCGACTCCGAGCAGCACCGCGGCCCCGGCGGCGAGCAACAGCCCGCGCCCGATCCGGCCCGCGGGTTCCAGGCGCATCATCCGCAAGCCCGCGATTGCCACCACGGGAAGAAGGAACACCGCGCCCAGCCCAAACAGCAGTAGCAGCGCATCGCTCAAATAGGCGCCGAAGCTGCCGAGCCAATTGGTCGGCGGGCCGCCCGCGGCGGTGCTGAGCGAGGGATCATTGGGGTTGTGGGTCGCAAGCGCGAGGGCGCCAGCGAGGCTCAACCCAATCAGGATCGCCCCCCAGCTGCGCACGGCGAAGCGGCGCACGGCTTCACGTAGCGCGTCCCGCCAGTCGGGCGCCAGCTCACGCTTGGGCGCGCGCGTTGCTACCGTAGCCATGTCCCACCCCCGAGAAACCGTCGCATAGAATCCCCCACGCGGACTCCGCGGTCAAGCACTCCTCCCCCAGTTTTCTCGGGGAGGGCGACCAGCGAAGCTGGTGGAAGGGTACTCGGAGCGACTGGCAGGCCCCTCCAGCGCATTTCATGCGGTACCCCTCCCCTGCAAAGGCAGGGGAGGATATAGGCCGGCGCATGGACCGCGCGGACGTGATCATCTTTGGCGGCGGCCTGGTCGGACTGGCGCTCGCCTCCGCGCTCGATTCGAGCGGGCTGTCCGCGATCGTCGTCGATCCCGCCGATCCGGCGCCGCGCAGCCAGTCATCGTTCGACGGCCGCACCAGCGCCGTCTCGTCGAGTTCGATGCGCATGCTTCAGACGATCGGCGTCGCCGATCGGCTGGCCGAGCAGGGTTGCCCGATTCGGCGCATTGCCGTTGCCGACGGGTTGAAGCCGGGAAGGCTTCACTTCGACCCCGACGATGACGAACCGCTCGGCTTCATGCACGAGAACCGGCACCTGCGCGCTGCACTGCAGGCGCGGGCCGAGACGGGAAAGAACCTTTGGCTGCTGTGGAAATCGCGCGTGACGACAGTGGATCGCGGCGATCACGGTGTCGTCGTTGCGCTCGAAGACGGCCGCAAGCTTTCGGCCCCGCTGCTGATTGCCGCAGACGGCCGCAATTCGGCGACCCGCGAAGCCGCCGGTATCCGCGTCGCACGGTGGAAGTACGATCACCAGGCGATCGTCTCGGTGCTCCGGCACGAGCGGCCGCACGACCATGTCGCCTATGAGATTTTTTATCCCGCCGGACCGTTCGCGCTGCTGCCGATGAACGACGCTGCCGGTGGCGGCCATCGCTCGGCGATCGTCTGGTCGGTTCCAAACGACGATGCAGCCGGCTGGTTGTCGCTGACCGATCCGGATTTCGCTGCCGAAGCCGAGGCGGCCATGGGGGGTTTTCTCGGCAAGGTGGAACTGCTCGCGCCGCGCTCCTCGTTCCCGCTTAGCTTCCACCATGCGGCGCACATTACCGCGCAGCGCGTGGCGCTGGTCGGCGACGCGGCTCACGCCATCCACCCGATCGCCGGCCAGGGCCTCAATCTCGGCTTCCGCGATGTCGCCGCATTGGCCGAAGTGCTGGTCGAGGGCGCGCGCCTCGGGCTCGATCTCGGCGACAAGCAATTGCTCGATCGCTACCAGCGTTGGCGGGCGCTCGATGCGCTTTCGGTCGCCTTTGCCACCGACAGCCTGACCCGGATCTACGGTATCCCCGGCGCGACCGCCTCGGCCATCCGCCGCTTCGGCATGGGCGTGGTCGGCCGCATCTCGCCGCTCCGCAATCGCCTGATGAGCGAAGCGCGCGGCACCAGCGGCGACTTGCCGCTGCTGCTCAGGGGTTTGCCGATCTGATTACTGAAGCGTCGGCTCGACCTCGACTCCGCCGGTGACCGCCATGCGCTGGAATTGCATCAGCTGGACGAGCAGGTCCGAGCGCTCGTCGAGGCTGGGCGATTCCAGCAGCGCCTGCTTGGCGCCGATATCGAACGGCGCCACCTGGGCGATGGCATTGACCAGCATTTCGTCATCGAGCCGCGTGACCGCGGCCCAGTCGACCGCCAGCCCGAGCGCATCGCCGAGCTTGCGCGCCTCGCGCTCGATCTCCGCGCGCTGGATCATCGCCAGCGGGGGCGGTTCGTCGTCGTCGAATGCCCCGATGTCGACATCGGCGCAGCGGTACGCAGCATCGACTTCCGCCTCGCGCACCAGCCGGAACCGGTTCGATCCCAAAAGAACGATGTTGAAGCGCCCGTCCTCCAGCTCCTCGACCCCGACGAGCTCGCCGAGGCATCCGACGGCGTAGAGCGGCGCCCGATTGTCGTCGTCGAGCCGATGCGGCTGGATCATTGCGATCCGGCCGGCGCCGTCGATCGCGTCGCGAACCATCTCGCGGTAGCGCGACTCGAAAATGTGAAGCGGAAGCTGGGATCGCGGGAACAGGATCGCTGCCGGCAGCGGAAACAGCGGAACGCGCATCGTCCGGCTCATGTGAAGAGCAGCGCCGAGAGCCGCCGGCGCTGGGCGCTCGACCACGGATCCTCGATCCCTTGTGCCTCGAGCAGCTGCAGGAAACGCTGGCGTGCGGCGCCCCCATTCCACTCGCGGTCGCGGCGGACCAGTTCGAGCAACGCATCGGCCGCGGCGTCACGCTCCCCCGCCGCCATCTTCGCAGACGCAAGTTCGAAGCGGGCTTCATGATCGTCGGGGTCGGCGGCAAGTCGCGCTTCCATCGCCGACGTGTCCGCGGCCGGTGCCGCAGTCGCCACTTCAAGCGCCGCGCGTGCGCGGGCCACCTCGGGCTTCTTCGCGACATCCTCGGCAAGCGTATCGAGGATCGCGCGGGCTTCCTCGTTCTCGCCCGAAGCGACAAGCCCCCGCACCAATCCGCCGATCACTTCCGGATTGTCCGGCGCCATTTCCAGCACTTGCCGGAAGATGTTCACGGCACGCGCCGCATCCCCGTCGGCCAACACCTGCTCGCCCATTGCCACCAGCGGCTCGATCTCCGCCTGCGGCGCGGTGCCTTCGGGCTCGATCTTGAGCTGCGCGAGCAGCTGGTCGAGCGCCTTCTTGATTTGCCCTTCGCTGCGATAATTGGTGAGGTCCGCGACCGGCTGGCCGCGATAGATCGCATAGACGGTCGGGATCGACTGGATTTGGAACTGCGCGGCGAGCAGCTTTTCCTGGTCGACGTCGATTTTGGCGAGCTTCACGCCCTTGCCGGCATAATCCTTTGCGACCTTGTCCAGCACCGGCGACAGCTGCTTGCACGGGCCGCACCATTCGGCCCAGAAATCGAGGACGACGAGCGAGCCCATCGACGGCTGAATGACGTCGCGTTCGAACCGTTCGATCGATTCACGCTCGGCTTCGGTAAGTCCCAGTGTCGCCACGGTCTGTGCCAAGCTCCTTCAATAGCAGTCGAGTGGCGTCCATATGGGCGGCTGGCAGGGCGGTCACAAGCGCCTTGCGGGAGCGCGCGTCACCATGCTAGGCGCGCGCCTCACCTCCGCCGGGACCCGTGTCCGGCGTCAGCGCCGAGCGGGCGTAGCTCAGGGGTAGAGCACAACCTTGCCAAGGTTGGGGTCGAGGGTTCGAATCCCTTCGCCCGCTCCAGTCTTTTCAGACAATCGCGATCGAATCGTCGCGGTCCTTTGCTGCCGATCCGGCCGCTTCACCCCCAGCGGTCGCGGTCGGCGTAATCGGCTTCGCTCGGCTCGATCCAGCTCGCGCCGGCTTCGCCGATTTCGCGTTTCCAGAATACCGCCTCGGTCTTCAGACGGTCGATCAGATAGTCTGTGGCGTCGAATGCGGCGCGGCGATGGAGTGAGGCTGCTGCGGCGAACACGATCGGTTCGCCGGCGGGCACGGCGCCGCAGCGATGAACG
>Ga0207705_10004537_pt1 | contig 10487 bp, 8 predicted proteins | sample KBSC13metaG_FD_184314 | JGI IMG/M metagenome (GOLD analysis project Ga0207705, IMG submission 184314) | Corn rhizosphere microbial communities from Kellogg Biological Station, Michigan, USA - KBS C1-3 metaG (SPAdes) (version 2) | ecosystem: Host-associated > Plants > Roots > Rhizosphere > Soil ...
GCGCAGGGCCACCGCAATGGCGGAGGGGAAATCGTCCCCGCCGGCCCGGCTCTTGCGGAAGGTGGCGAGGAATGGCTTCACCTCATTGGAATTGATGTCGCGGCGCCAGGCCCGGCGCAGCAGGGTGGACAGAATTTTGTTGGCGCAAGGCGCTTCCTGCGCCGCGGTCTTCGGCGTGCAGACCAGGACATGGCGGCGGCTAGCCGTGTCGGCCGGCGGCCCCGCATTATAAGGTCCGGTGATCTCGGCCCGGCCCAGAACGGGCGGGCCGGCGCTGGCGCCCAGCGCAGCCTCGCTGGCGGAAGGCGCACCGACGTCGAACTGTTTGAAGACCTTGCCGTCCAGCATGAACAGGATCTTGGGATGCACTGCCGTGCCCGTCGCATCAAGCGGACCGCCGGGGGCCGCGCCGCCAGGGCCCGGCAGGTTGGGCACCGGGCCCTCGGCCAGTGAGCGCATCTGCGGGAAAGTGACAATAAAAGTGTGCTGGCCGGTCTTCACCGGCACGCGCGTGTGAAAGAAGCGCACGCCTTCGGTGGCGGCCAGGGTGCCGGCGCCGTTGTTCAACACCAGGAAGGCGCGCATGTCGTATTCGGCGTCGCGCGGGAAGTATTTCTTGACCAGCACGCCGCCGCGGGTGCCGAACGGCATGCCTTCCTGCCAGGCGGCCTGGGACTTGGTGGCGAAGAACTGCTCGGTGATCGGGCTGGCATCGCCCTGGCCCAGCGCCAGGTTGCTCACCTTGCGCGCCACCTTGAGATAGCTGTCCAGCAGAACGGGCGAGATCGAAAGCGCGTCGGCGATATTGTCGAAGCCTTCGGCGCCACCGTCCTGCGGCAGTTCGGCGGTATAGGGAAAGTCGACATTCAGCAGGTCGTGGACCGCATTGCCATATTCCAGCCGATTGAGGCGACGGATCACCGTATGCCCGACATAGGGATGCTTGGCGGCGACAGCGTCGAGATTTTCGATCAGTCCCGCCACCATCGCCTTGGCAACGCTGGGGTCGGGATGGCGCGGCGCATTGCGCGGCGGCATTTCGCCCGCACCCAGCCGCTTGATCACCTTCTCCCAGATAACGTCGTGATCGGCCAACTGGGCGGTGTCCAAGCCTTCCAGCACCAAGCCTGCCGTCTTGGCCCTGGCATTGTGGCAAGCGACGCAGAAGGCCTGGACGAATTCAGTGCGGCCGGCAGGTGTCTTCAGCTTGGCATAGACTTCCGGACTGGGCGCGAATTTGGCGGCCACGGCGGCACTGCTCATCGGGGCCGCGGGTTTCGGCGCGGCATCCTGCGCCTCCGCGCGCGCCAGCATGCAGGAAATCGCAACGCCGCCAGCCAAGGCGAAAAGTCCAAACGTGCCTCTGCTTCGGGCCTTCATTGCGTGTCCAATTCCCTTCGTCCCACACCTGGTCTCCAACGGGAGCCGTATGCCATTATCTCACGATGTGGTATTTGTATCCCAGGATATGGTCTAGGTTTTGGGGTGTCAATTCGCTCGCCGCGTTCGGCAATGCAACAAATTCGCAAACTGTCTTGCCGCGGAACTCGGCAAAAGGTTTGAGTCTGCGCTACAGAAGAGGCGCAAAAGCATTCGGCCCGGCTGAAAAAAGAGTGCTTGCGTTAAAGGGGAAGAAAGCATGACGGCAAATCGGTTTTTCCGGCTTACAGCGATCACTCTGCTGCTTGGAGCGGTCAGCATTCCCCTCGACGCGCAGATTCGCGATTCTGCGATACCCGGTGATCCGGTCGCCATCACGGGCGGCCGCGTGGCGGGCAATCTTCTGTCCAATGGTGTGAAAGCCTATCTCGGCATTCCGTTCGCGGCGCCGCCGGTTGGGAATCTGCGCTGGAAGGAACCGCAACCGGTCGCCCCGTGGAAAGGCATTCGTGAAGCGCTCACGCTTCCGCCCGCCTGCATGCAGCCCGGCATCGCCGAGCCGATCAGCGAAGACTGTCTTTATCTGAACCTGTGGGCGCCCGGGAAAGCCAAAACGGGCGCCAAATTGCCGGTGATTGTCTACATTTATGGCGGCGGCTTCAGCCGCGGTTCGGCCTCCTCCCCCGTCGTCGCCGGTGCCAACCTGGCCGCCAAGGGCGTCGTCTATGTCGCGGGCAATTATCGTGTCGGCCCGTTCGGCTTTCTCGCCCATCCCGATCTGGACAAGGAGAATCCGCACAACGCATCGGGCGACTATGGCCTTCTCGATCAGCTGGCGGTTCTCAAATGGGTGCAAGCCAATATCGCGCGCTTCGGCGGTGATCCCGGCAATGTGACCGTCGTGGGGCATTCGGCCGGCTCGGTGTCGGCTTCGGCGCTGCAGGCCAGTCCGCTCGCGGCCGGCCTCTTCCAGAAAGACATGGGCATCAGCGCCAGCGGGTTGACCTGGGAAGCCGGCGTGTTCCGGAGCAAGGAAGCCGCCGAGCGCGATGGCGTGATGGTTCAAGAGGCCCTGAAGGCGCCCAATATCGCGGCCATGCGCGCCATGTCCGCCGATCGCATTTTGGCGCAACGCGGCGGCCCGCCCAGCGTCGACGGCTGGTACATGCCCAAAGACCCCAAGGATATCTTCGCCGCGGGCGAACAGAATGACGTCACCAGTTTTGTCGGCTTTACCCGCGATGAAGGCTATGGCGACTTCATGACTGTTCAGTCGTCCGAAGATTACGTGGCGGCCGCCCGGCGCAGCTACGGCGACAGCGCCGACAAGCTGCTGGCACTCTATCCCGCCGACACGAACTTCAAGCACAATGCCCAGCTGGCAGCGCGCGATATCACCTTGGGCACCGCCATGCGGCGCTGGGCGATGGGCCAGGCGTCCCCGGGCCGCAAACCGGCCTATGTCTATATGACTGCCATCCCGCACCACTTCACGCCCGATAAGGCGCCGCCGCCCGGCAGCTATGAAAGCACCGCCTTTCATGGTTCGGACAATGCCTTCTGGCTTGATACCATCGAGGGCTACAACGCCGCCGGGCCGACGCGCCAATGGACCGCCGCGGACCATAAACTGGCCGACAAGATGTCGGACATGCTGGTGGCCTTTGCCAGAAGCGGCAGCCCCAATGTTCCGGGCGTGACTGTGCCGCGCTACAATCCCACCGACGAGAAACTGATTGCGATCGATGTGGACGGGATGCGGGTGATGCCCTTCCCCGGCCACGAGAATGTGAGCTTCCTGCACGGTTTGAAAATCGCGGACCGGCCGCCCGGCAGCCGCCGTCAATAAGCGCCAAGCGCGGCTGTTCGAAACAGCGCGCCCGCGTCAGGGATTACGAGGTTCTTCCCAGCCCAGTTCGCGGCTGATCGATTTCGCGGCACGCAGCACCTGCCCGGCCAGGCTGCGCATCCGCCCATCGTCCATGTAATGCGCGGCACTGGACACACTGATTGCCGCACTGATCTTTCCCGTCGCATCGCGGACAGGGCCGCCACGCAACGGATGCGGTCTTCGCTTTCTTCCAAATCGAAAGCGATTCCCTGGCGCGAATAGTCCCGCATCCGCTGGATCCAGACGTTTTCGGAAACGGCGTAGCTATGTTCGCTTCCATCTTCGGACCTATAGAATTCACGCAACTGCGCTTCATCCGCGTCCAGGAGCAATGCTTTGCCCAGGCCGGTCGAACGGAGCGGTTGCAACTCACCAACCCGCGAACTGATCTCGACCCTGCGGCGGCCGGCGATCTTGTCCAGATACAAGGCCCGCGTTCCATCGAGTATTCCCAGATGCACGGTATCGCCGGTTTCCGCCGCCAGTTTTTCCAGATGTTCTCTGGCCAGGCGAGGAATATTGAGTTGCGCGCGCGCCTGATAACCGATCTCCAGCGCCTTGGGGCCCAGCCCGTAACCATAGCGCGGTACGAAGGAAAGATAGCGCCGTTGGACCAGCGCAGCCGCGATCCGATAGACCGTGCTGCGATTGAGGCCCAGGACGTTAACCAGATCGGCCGGGTTGCTCACACCGCAGGACACCGCCTCCAGAACATCGAGCCCGCGAATAAGTGTCTGGCTGCCAAACCGCGCTTGCTGCGATTTTTCGATGGTTTCCGAACGCGGAGCCAGGTTCCAGCTGGATTCCTTCCCGTCGGAGACTGAATCCCCACGCTCCCCCATAAACAACAAGCCCCACCAACAATTACACGCCGCATCTCATGTGGCTGAACCTGACAATGCAACCCTCGCTCTCGGCTTTCCGATTTCGCCCTCTCACAATGTGCGAGACCCTTGTGGCATGTCAGTGGGCGCGGGTTCACCATGCTTTCTTTTTTCCTTCCTGGCTCAATCGCTAGTCGCCTTCACCGGCGAATCTGTATCGGGCGGGCACAACAATCCCGGGAACCTGAGCTAGCGCCTGCTGCTGCGCATTCCTCACGCATGGCGCATGGGCTCCAAACAGATCGGTCATGGACCAAGGATTGCGATGATCCATATCCCGGCATACCTGCACGGCAGCGCGATTTGTCCTCGCCTTCAGCCGCTCGACATCCTCGGGCTTGGTCAGATCGAGATCGCCGTAGTTCACCTCCCGCGAGACGGACATGCCCTGCCCGCGGGAATGCACTATGACTTGTTCGCCTGGCATCGGCGCGGCCTGGGCCGCACCCCCCGAGAGAAGGCAAGCACAGACCAATAAAGCAACGTATCCGGGCCTCGGCGCCGTCATCCGCATCTCCATGCATCGTTCCTCGCGCACGAGCGCCAAGAACCTGATGCCATGAAAACGCTGGCGGATTGTTTCTGTTCAGCTCGCCGAGATGACCTTAAGTCCAACCTCTTCCTGAAACTGCAAGGTCAGACCTCTCGATTCTCAGGCCGGCCGTGCCGGCATGCGCGACATCAGCTCCTGGATCACGCGCACGGCGCCGTCGGCCTCCGCGCGGTTGGGCACTTCATTGCCATTGTTATAGCTGCGGGCGAACTGTTCCGCGCCGATGGCGATCACCATGACGCCGTCGCTCTTGGAGCGGGTCTCCACATTGCGATAGGTCAGACCGTACTGCACCTCCGGCTGCGGGATCAGCCATTCGGTCTGGCCCCGCACCGGGATCATCGCCTTGTCCTTCCACCAGTCACGCGCGGCAAAGCCCGGACAGTTGATGATCACCTTCTCGGGCAAATGCGCCAGCTCGGACGGCGAATGGAAATCGCGGATCACGATCTTGCCGCCGCGATCGAAGAATTCCCGGTTCAGCAGATAGCCATACTCGCTGAAATTCCAGAACATCTTGGTGGCGCGGGTGGCGTAAGGCACGGGGAAGGGATTGGCGTCCGGCGTCAGCACCTGGGGTATGGAGTCCAGGTCGCGGATGCGATCGCCCATGTCGTAAAAGACAGGCCGCTCCTCGCCATTGGCCATGGGCGGCAGGGGCGGCGGCGGCGCATCGAAGGGCGTATCGGAAAGCGTGTAGTGATCGACCCAGTCGATCGGTTTGCCCGCCATGCCCACATAGGGGCGCATATATTTGAACGAGGTTCGGGCCATCTTTTCCCAGGTATCGCCCAGATTGGGCGGAGCGTCGGAGGCCAGCGCCACCGTGCCCACCCCCCAAACGCCATTGGCGCGATAGGAGCGGGTGCGGGGCAGAAGCTCGCGGGCATAGATGGTGACCTGCGCGCCGGCGCGCAGGGCCACCAGCGCCGAGGTCAGGCCGATGATGCCGCTGCCGACCACCGCGATCTTCTTGGGGCTGAGGGACATCGCCTTCTGCACCTGCATGTCGGCCGAGCCCCAGGACAGGCACCAGCCACTGCCGTAATGGCCGTAATTGTGGATCACCGTGGCGTCGCCGATGTGCTCGACGGAGAGATTGAAGCCCTTGGTGCGAAACGGCCTGAGGCAGCACTTGATGTCGTAGATGCGGTCAGGATGCGCCCGGATCGGCACCAGCGCCGGCGGCCGGTCCATCAGCGGCACACTCGCGGTTTGCGCCGCCGCGGCCCGGGTCATGGCGCCCAACCCGGCAAGACCCGCGAGCGAATTCTTCAACAGAAGCCGACGGTCCATGGCTCTTCCCCCTCGAACCCAGATGCTGAGAGTGCATCCTCTGGCCCGGACCGTCCAGCCCGACTTCAGATCGAAAGCCGAAGCGCGCGGGCCTTTTGCACTGCTACCGGGCTGCAACCCGCTGGTTGTTGCCCGCTTCCGCTCTCGCCAGCGCGCCATTGGTGATGGTGTCCAGCCTGGCCAGGGCCTGGCCTGTCGTATTGCGGACGCACTCTTGCGGGCTCGATTCTCCTACCGGCTGATAGACGTTGCGCGGAAAACGGGCGTCCAGCTCCCTGCAACTGTCCTTGGCCGCCGTCGTCACCCGGTCACGCAGTTTGGTGACGTCATTCGGCCTTGAAAGATCGAGATCGGCAAAGCTGACACGCTGCGAAACTGAAACCGTGAACTCGGGCAATTCTCCACGCATGGACCGCTTCGTCATCTCCTTGCTGACGGTATAGGGGCCGGAGACCGTTATCTCCTCCTCCCCGAGCGGAGCCGCTTGGGCGGCGCCCGTGGAAAGCAGCTGCAAGCCCAAAGCGAGCAACGTGCACCCAAATGTCCTGGTCATGTTCGGCTCCGTTCTGTCGGCGGTGGAAACGGACAGGCGCGCAACAGATGGATGTCACAAACCTGCCAGACCCGTTCTGAACGCCGCAGCGCCTGAAACCTGTCCCGATCCGCCATTAGCCTTTGGTCTACTTGCCCGCCGCTGCGAGGCCTTTTCGACTTGCCGCATGACGCTGCCGACGGCTTGGACCACCAATCAGGATCATGCGCCGCGAACCTATGCGCGCGGTCGGCGGCGGCTGAGCATCTATTGGAGCTGGAACTATCCCTGGGAGGCCCAACGCGACCCAGCGGAGATGGACAATCGTTTTCCGACCATGACGGAGATTCGCCGGGCAGCCTGGCCCGCCTATGAAGGTCCGGAGTGGTGCGCCACACAATTTCTGCAGACGATCGCGGGCACCCTGGAGCTGTTTCACCGCTCCATCCAGGATTTTCAGCGCATCGCGCAGGAGGTCACGGGACATGCCGTGGCGGTATTCCAACGAGTGGATCAGGCGGGACACCGGCTGCCGCTCGACGAGCGCATCCTCCACGACACCGACACCTTGATGATATTCGGATTGGACCATCTGGGAGCTCAGGCGCAGGCCTGCCAGCAGGAAATCGATGCCCTGCACGACTGGCTGCAGCGCGAAGGCAATTGTCTGCTGCTGGCGCCGCATCATGATGTCGGTTCAACCGATAACCTCGCGCTGCGGCAAATCGAATACCTGCACCACGGCGATGCGCTGGTGCCGCGCCAGCAGCGTTTCAGCGGCTATGTCCGCTCGCTGATGAAAGCGCTGGAGGTTCCAGTCCTCAACAGCTATGGCCTGCGGCCGGCGCAGGAAAGCGGGAATGCCGCAGCCCTTATCGGATTTCGCGACCTTGACGAATTGGGCCTGCTCACGGACGTGACCACGCTCAATTTCCACCCGCATCTGCCGCATTATGAAGTGACCGATCCGGACGCACTGGTCTATCTGCTGGCGCAACAGCCGATGGATCTCGCCCGGCCGCACCCCTTCTCGGCCGCGGGCAACACCGCTTTCAACTGCCTGCTCTGGATGCCCCCCGCAGGTCACAGGGCGGCAGATATCATTCTTGTCGACTGCACGCACTTCACGACCCTCTTCGGGGCTTCAGAGAGTCTCAGGACCTTCTGGAAGAACCTGGCGCAGATGAGGTGATTGGCGGCGATGACACCCGGTTTCGAACTCATGTTCCCGATCTTCATCACCACCCTTGGTCCGCTGAAGACCATACCCGTCTTCTATTCCCTGACACGCAAGGCGCGCCTGCGCTATCGCATCGAGCTGGCACTGCGGGCGGCGACCGAAGCTTCGCTTGTGGTCGGCTTCGTGGTCCTGGTGGCCAGCCAGACCATGCAGAACCTCCATATTTCCCATGACGCCATGGGCATCGCCGGCGGGCTGATCCTGTTCGTGACCGCGCTGCGCGCGATTACCAGCTTTTCCCTGGCAGGTCTGCCACCCCAGGCTCCGGAAAAAACGGAGTACCCGCGGCTGACATGGATGGACTGGCCCACCCTCTCCCCGCTGGCGGTGCCGACTATCGTCACGCCGGGCGGCGTGGTCGCCATCCTTTTCTTTCTGGCGCGGGCCGGGGAAGACGACACCATCCGCACCAATGTCATGCTCATGCTGGGACTGATGATGCTGGCCAACCTGGCTGGCATGGTTTTCGCGACACCTGTCATGAGGATCGTGCGGCTGGCGCCCCTGCAGATCACCGGTTGGGTTTTTGCCGTGCTGCAAGCCGGTATGGCGATACAGGCCATTCTAAATGCGCTCGAGCGTCTTAGGATCGTACCATAGGCAGTGCTAACGGCGTTCGCTCAACAGAGAAGATCAACCCGCCAGCCGAGCGCCCAGGTTTCAGAATGGACGCGGCTGTAACCCGCCTTTTGAAGGACACCCATCCGTCTCCCCTCGGCGTACGCCTCCTGCGGTGGGATCGAGTGCGTCAAGCGCCCTTCTACTACGGTCGAATTGATATCCGGGATTTCGACCGGACATCGGGGATATCTGCCGGTCAAATCCGTTTCGGCGATGGGGTGGCAAGCACAGACGGCGTCGGCCACGACAACAACGAGTGAACCCTGGCGCCTTATGCCGCCCCTGGCGCGCGGGTGGGAAAAATATAGCTGCAGCCCAGTTACGGACACGGACTGGTGCGGAATGACGACGGCCTGTTCAAAGGCATCCGCCTCCTATGCGTTCTGACCAAACACCTCAAAGACCAACGCTTGCGCCGAAATTGTAACGGACGGAAAATTGCACTCGAAGGTCTTGGCCAGCATTGCCGTTGTGATCGGCGCGCTCGCCCCACAGGCCTTCCACCCCGAACAAGAGGTTTTTGGTCGGCGTATAAAGCAAGTTCAGCGAGCCGTACTGGCCCTCATGGAAGGCGTTCCGCTGTTGCAAAGCGGTGTTGTAGTTGTGCGTGATGCTGTAGCCGAGCGAGGTGGACCAGCTGTCGTTCCAATAGTGATCGTAATAGGCCAGCGCGCCCAGGACCGGCAGCGCCTTCGGCCCGATGCCGCTGGGCCGCGTAGGCGCCAGTTGCGGCGCCAGATCGGTCTGACCGTCATTCATGTAGTTGGAAATGCCTTCGCCATAGGCGACCTGGCCGAGAATCTTGTCCTTCTCGAACAAATTGAGATGGCCGCTGCCATTGATGCCCCAGCCGAGCCGGCTGCCCTTAGGCACGTTGTTCAAGGTGCCGAGCGTGTCATAGCCAACGCTGCGCAGGATACCGGCGAGCTGGAAGTGACCCCATGTGTCCATGGTCTTCCAGTGCATGCTGAAGTCGGGCCATTTCTCGTCATTCTGAATGTTGGCGCCCAGAACTGGATCGAGCTGGCGTAAGACGCCCGCATCAATGTCGTTGCCGGGCTTTTCGATGGCGATGGCGAATTCATTGTGATCATCGCGCAGCGGCGTCCAGCGGAACTGCGGATTGCGGATGAAGATCATACCCGCCGGCCCCCAATATTCGATCGTGTTCGGAAACACATCGATGTCCATGAAATTGCTGTTGGTCTGTCCGGCGAGAAACTGCCCCAACTCGCCATAAGCATGGCGCAGGCGGATGGTGGTCAATCCCGCATCCACACCCGTGCCGAACAAATCGAATTCGAACTTGAATTTTATCGAGCCCAGCATGTCATTGACCGGAACATCACCCGAAACACCGAACCGGCTCTGCTTGGCGGAGAAGGAGCTCTGGCCGTTGCTGCCGAAGGTGCCCGGTGTGGTAGGGATTTTGGTAGGACGCAAGGCGTCGTCCCAGGCGGGGTCCACCCGGTTGCCGTCATAGGTGTAGTCGCCCTGGGCAAAACCGTAGATCTGCAACTCGCCCTTTGAATCCGCCCAGACCGGCTGCGCAAGCCCCAGGGTCATGACAGCGGTCGCAACAAGACATGGACAAATGACGGCGGTACGCATGAATCCTCTCTTTGATGCTCAAGCGTCCGCGGGTCATCGCGAGGTTAAAGCCTCGTCGCCCCGCAAACGGCGGCAGGGCACACTTTCCTGGAAAGGTTCCCTTGGCGAAATTGGACCTTGGTCCCATGTCATGACGACAAAGCGGACGGATCGGGTGTTACCAGAACCTTTCTTCAGGCGTCCGCTATTAGCCTTTCGTCCAATTACCCGCCTTTTGCACTTCACGGTTCGATGATCGTGAACGCAGTGAAATAGAGAAACCAAGACTGTGACACGCATACTGATAGCCGATGACCATCCCATTTTCCGTCGCGGTCTGCGCGGGTTGCTGGAGAGTCGCAACGGTTGGACAATGGCGGCCGAAGCGGGCGACGGATACGAAGCGATCGACGCCGCCCTGCGGACGCAGCCTGATATAGCGATCATCGATGACACGATGCCGCGCATGAATGGTGTCGAAGCCGCGCGGCGCATTCGCC
>Ga0207705_10004541_pt1 | contig 10483 bp, 4 predicted proteins | sample KBSC13metaG_FD_184314 | JGI IMG/M metagenome (GOLD analysis project Ga0207705, IMG submission 184314) | Corn rhizosphere microbial communities from Kellogg Biological Station, Michigan, USA - KBS C1-3 metaG (SPAdes) (version 2) | ecosystem: Host-associated > Plants > Roots > Rhizosphere > Soil ...
ATATTCAACGCTTCCCGATTCGCTTCGTATTGTTCCGGGAGAGGAAGGCAAAGGCAAAAAAAAGAGAGGTCCTTTAAATGATGTTTTGCCATTAATCAGGAAACAATTTATAGTAAAAAAGACATTGAAAAAAGCAACTGTTTTCATTTCAGGTTTGGGACAATTTGAAATGCATTTGAATGGCGCAAAAGTAGGAGATCATTTTCTTGATCCCACGTGGACAGAATATAAAAAAGAAGCGATGTACGTCACTTTTGATGTTACCAAACAACTTAAACCAGGTGAAAATGCAATTGGCGTAATGTTGGGAAATGGGTTTTATTTTATTCCCAGGGATCGGCGTTACCGCAAACTTACCGATGCTTATGGTTTTCCTAAAATGATTTGCCGTCTCGCGCTGGAATATAAAGACGGTTCTACTGAAAATATAGTAAGTGATGCTTCATGGAAAACACATAAAGGGCCGATAACTTATACAAGCATTTATGGCGGCGAAGACTATAATGCAAATCTCGAACAACCGGGGTGGGACGCAGCGTCCTTCAATGATAAAAACTGGAAGCAGGTTGAAATAACCGATGGGCCGCCTGAGCTTCATTCTCAGATGTCCGGGCATGTAAAAGTTGAAGAAATATTTACTCCAAAAAAGATCACTAAAATTAATGACAGCGTGATAGTGTATGACCTTGGGCAAAATGCATCAGGCATTCCGGAAATTACCGTTAAAGGAAACAAAGGAGATACGGTTCGGATCGTACCAGCAGAATTACTAAACGAAGATGGAACCGCCAATCAACGTGCCACAGGTTCTCCTCATTATGACGATTATATTTTGAAAGGCGGCGCTGCAGAAACATGGCATCCGCGTTTTACTTATTATGGCTTCCGGTATCTGCAAATTGAAAGAGCCGCATTGCCAATGTCTTCAAATATCCATCACCTTCCCACAATTCTTTCTGTAAAAGGATTGCATATTAGAAATGATGCGAAAACCGTAGGCACATTTGAATGTTCAAATGAATTGTTTAACCGAACTTTTACTTTGATCAATTGGGCCATCAAAAGCAATTTGATGAATGTGTTGACCGATTGTCCGCACAGGGAAAAATTGGGCTGGCTCGAACAGGCGCATTTGATGAGTAATTCAATTCAATACAATTATGAGGTGCATAATTATTTCAGAAAAACCGTTCACGATATGATGGCTTCGCAAACGCCGCAAGGACTGATTCCTGAAATTGCTCCTGAGTATGTAGTGTTTAATTTTGGAAATGGTATGTTCCGCGATTCTCCCGAATGGGGCAGCGCTGGTATTTTATTGCCATGGTATTTATATCGCTGGTATGGAGATACTGAAATACTAAAAGAAAGTTATCCGATGATGCAAAAATATATTGCGTATTTAAAAACAAAAGCAAAAGATAATATTCTTTCCGAGGGACTTGGCGATTGGTACGACCTTGGGCCGAACCATCCGGGCGTATCTCAATTGACACCGATGGGCATCACCGGCACTGCGATTTATTACTATGATCTTAATGTGATAAGTAAAATAGCAACACTTTTAGGCAAAGAAAATGAAGCATCTGGTTATGATAAACTTGCAGCCGAAGTAAAGAAATCTTTCAATGAAAAATTTTTTAATGAAGAAACAAAAGAATATGGAAGCAGCAGCCAGACTGCAAATGCAATGGCGGTTTATATGAAACTTGTTGAGCCAAAATATAAAGAGGCTGTCGTGCAAAATATCGTAAAAGATATACGCAAGCATCATAACAGTCTTACTTCCGGAGATATTGGCTATCGCTATTTATTAAAGGTATTGGACGATGAAGGCCGTTCCGATGTGATTTATGAAATGAACAACAGAACTGATGTTCCGGGTTATGGTTACCAGTTGGCAAAAGGCGCCACCTCATTAACCGAATCATGGCAAGCGCTTTCTTCGGTTTCTAACAACCATTTAATGCTGGGGCATTTAATGGAATGGTTTTATGCCGGGCTTGCAGGCATCAGGCAAAGTGATAGTTCCATAGCCTTTAAAAATATTGTTATTCGCCCCGAACCCGTTGGTGATATTACTTTTGCAAAAGCTACTTATCAATCTGTTTATGGATTGATTGCAAGTGAATGGAAAAAGGAAGCTCATGAATTTAAACTGAAAGTAACCATACCGGCAAATACGTCTGCAACAATTTATCTTCCAGCAGATTCTTCATCAGTTATTGAGGAAGGAAAAACGTCTATCCATGACCGTGAGGATGTGAAACTGGCTGGATATGAAAAAGGAACAGCATTGGTTAAAGTGGGTTCCGGGACTTATACATTTATTGTGAAATAGCAGTAAACGAATAAATATGACCGTTTTTTCTTTTAGTTTTTCATCTGCATTAAAATAAACATTGTTATCAATGAAAATAAAAAAATCTTTTCTGTTCCTTTCGCTTTTGATTGTTTCACTTTCTTCGTTTTCGCAGGATAAAAAGAATGAAGTACCTGCTGATAAGATGCAGGAAATATATACAGAAGTAAAAACTCCTTTTAAATATGGACTGGTTTTAGTGCCGGCAAATAATTCACAAAAATTGGATTGCCCTACCGTTTTTAGAAACGGGGAAATGTGGTACATGTCCTTCATTATTTTCAATGGCAGGGGATACGAAACCTGGCTGGCTGAAAGTAAAGATTTATTGCACTGGCAAAAGATGGGGCGGATGCTGTCTTTTTCAAAAGATACCACCGTTTGGGATGCAGACCAAAAGGCAGGTTATCCTGCTTTGGAAGATTATAAATGGGGCGGCAGTTATGAATTAAACAAATATGATAACAGGTATTGGATGAGCTACATCGGAGGAAATACGCCGGGATATGAATCAGGACTTCTTTCAATTGGAATGGCTTACACCACAGGAAATCCATGTGACGTACATGAATGGAAAAGATTGAATAAACCTATATTGATGTCAACCGACAACGATGTACGCTGGTGGGAAAACAGGAAGGAATATAAAAGCACTGTCATCTGCGATAAACAAAAAATCACGGGTTATCCTTTTGTTATGTATTACAATGCCAACGGAGATTCTGCAAAAAATAATTTAAAAACACGGTGGTTTGAAAGAATAGGAATGGCGGTTTCAAACGACATGATACATTGGAAAAGATTTGGCAACGATCCTGTGGTTCATCATCCTGTCGGAATTACAGGCGACCCGGTGATACAAAAGATAGGCAATGTATGGGTGATGTTTTACTACGGCGCTTTCTGGAAAGATAGAAAAGGTGCTTTCAATCGTTTTGCCTGCTCTTATGATCTTGTAAATTGGACCGACTGGACAGGCGACAATCTCATTCAATCATCTGAACCTTATGACAATTTGTTTGCTCACAAATCTTTTGTATTAAAATATAAAGGAGTTGTTTACCATTTTTACAATGCAGTAAATAAAAAAGAACAGCGGGGTATTGCCGTTGCGACATCAAAAGACCTGGGAGAAAGCGAAGTGAATTTTGTGCCAATTGAAAAATAATATTTGAAAAGTAGAAGTCTTTTTATAAAATGAAAATAAAACGATTATTATTTTGCCTGTTAATATTCACATCCGGTCACTCCTTCGCGCAACGTACCGTTACCAACTTTAATAAAGATTGGAAATTTTTTTTGGGAAATGATAGCGCTGCAATTAGATACAATTTTAATGATACAAAATGGCGAACGTTGAACCTGCCGCATGATTGGAGCATTGAAGGAAAATTTAGCAAAGAATATCCTACTACTTATAATGAAGGCGCCTTACCTGCAGGCATTGGCTGGTACCGGAAAACATTTTCCGTTCCACTAACAGCAATGCACAAACGAATTTATATAAATTTTGATGGAGTGTATTGTAATAGTGAAGTCTGGATCAACGGGCATTATCTTGGCAAACGCCCGAACGGTTACATTTCTTTTCGCTATGAGCTTACACCTTATTTAAAATTTGGAAATGGAAAAAATGTAATCGCGGTAAAAGTGGACAATTCCGGTCAGCCAAATTCCCGCTGGTACACAGGTTCAGGTATTTATCGAAAAGTGTGGCTGCTTACCACGAATAACATTGCCATTGATGAATGGGGCACTTATGTCACCAGTTCTGTTTCAAAAAATAATGATGCATTGGTTAACATCACCACCAATATTAAAAGTGAACTTAAAAATAAAAGCAACGTTTTACTGGTAACAAAAGTTTATGATGCAAAAGGCAATGTTGTTGCCAGTGAACAAACAAATAAGTTAGAAATTGACTCTCAGGAATTACCTGTTTCTCAAAAGTTATCCATATCAAATGCTAAACTCTGGTCTATTGACAATTCTGTAATGTATAAAGCAGTATCGAAAATATTTCAAAACGGAAAAGTAATAGATACTTACGAAACGCCATTTGGGATCCGCACTTTTTATTTTGATGCAGCAAAAGGTTTTTTTCTAAATGGGAAGCATTTAAAAATTTTAGGCGTTTGTGATCATGAAAACCTGGGCGCCCTGGGTGCAGCAGTAAATAAACGCGCTATAGAAAGGCAACTTGAAATTCTAAAGGCAATGGGCTGCAATGCCATTCGTACCGCGCATAATCCTCCTTCAGTTGAATTATTAAACCTGTGTGATAAGATCGGCTTCATTGTAATGGACGAAGCTTTTGATATGTGGATGAAGGCAAAGAACAAAAAAGATTATCATCTTGATTTTGCAAAATGGCACAAGAGAGATTTGCAGGATATGATCAAGCGCGACCGCAATCATCCTTCTATATTTATGTGGAGTATTGGAAATGAAATTCGCGAACAGTTTGACAGCAGCGGAATTTCTATCGCTAAAGAATTGGTTGGAATTGTAAAAGAGCTTGATACAACCCGGCCTGTTACTTCTGCGCTGACAGAAAACGATCCCGAAAAAAATTTTATTTATCAATCCGGCGCATTGGATCTTTTAGGCTTTAATTATAAACTCAAAGACTATCCTGATCTTCCGAAAAAATTTCCCGGGCAAAAAATAATTGCCAGCGAAACCATGTCGGCGCTGGCTACACGCGGACATTATGATATGCCTTCAGACAGCATTCGTTTGTGGCCTCCGGATTCTAAAACAAAATTCAAAGGCAGCCCGGATCTAACGGTTTCCGCTTACGACAATGCGTGTGCGTATTGGGGTTCTACGCATGAAGCAGGCTGGAACGCTGTTAAGAAATACGATTTTATAGCCGGATTATTTGTATGGTCAGGCTTTGATTTTTTAGGTGAACCGGTTCCGTATTCCTGGCCGGCGCGCAGTTCTTATTATGGCATTATTGATCTGGCTGGTTTTCCCAAAGACAGTTATTATATGTACCAAAGTGAATGGACTAATAAACCTGTGTTGCATATTTTTCCGCATTGGAATTGGCCTCCGGGCAAAGTGGTTGACGTGTGGGCTTATTATAATAATGCAGACGAAGTGGAGCTTTATTTAAATGGAAAATCATTAGGCATCAGGAAAAAACAAGGCGATAGTTTGCATGTGATGTGGCGGATTCCTTTTGAACCCGGAACCATAAAAGCAGTTTCAAGATTGAAAGGAAAAACCGTGTTAACAAGAGAAATAAAAACTGCGGGAAAGCCGGCGAAGATCATGCTCACCGCAGATCGTAATATTATAAAAGCCGATGGAACTGATCTTTCATTTGTGACGGTAAAAATTCTTGATAAAGAAGGCAACCTGGTCCCGGATGCAGATAACCTCGTAAATTTTTCAGTAAAAGGAGAAGGATTTATTGCGGGTGTTGATAACGGCTTGCAAACAAGTATGGAACCTTTCAAAGCCACCTACCGTAAGGCTTTTAACGGTTTGTGTCTTGCCATTATTCAATCAAAAGAAAAGGCAGGCCGAATTATGTTGAAAGCAACATCGGCGGGATTGAAAAGTTCGGAATTGGTTATTGAGGTAAAAAAATGAGAATTTTTTTTTAGATGAAAGAATGATTAGAATTTATTTTTCAAAAGTTATAACGATTTTAAAACACAGTAAAACAACAAATAACGCCGATTCTTATTTTGTAGAATTAAAGATTTAACTGTAACAATTATATTGAGATTTTTGTAGAAATTGAAGATCGAAGCAAACAAAAAGCATCAGAAAAACAATTTTCCTAATCCTTATTAACCGCCCGGTATTTTGTCGGGGACATTCCTATTACTTTTGAAAATCTTCGGGAGAAATAATAGGGATCATCAAAGCCCATATTAATTGAGATCTCCTTCACCGACTGATCTGTGAAATCAAGGAGTTGGCTGGCTTTCTGCATTTTCATCTGTATAAAATAATCAATTGGCGCATAGCCGGTTTTTTCTTTGAATAAACCTGAAAAGCGGGAAGGTGAATAATGATACAGGCTGCTGAATTCGTTAAGAGAGATATTTTTATTGATGTTTTCCCGCATATATAAAATAGCTTGGTCCACACAACTTTGTTTATCATTTGAAACAGTGAAATGACGTGAATTGTAAATAAAAAGGCTTAGAAAATGGTAAAGACACATGTTCGCAAATAACAAATTGTCTTTGCTGTATCCCAATTCGAGTGCTTTGTATATCTTAGAAAAGCAGGAAAAAATTTCGTTGCTGCTTTTAACATGATGTGGCTTAAAATATGTTTGTACAGTATGGATTGAATTGAAATTGGCCAGCATGTCGCCGCCAAAATGAACCCAGTAGATGCTCCATGGATTATTATCGTTGCTGCCGTAAGAATGTTTTATATTTTGCGGCAAAATAAAAAATTCGTGCGCTCCAAGTTCATATTTTTGATCTTCTATTTTATACCATCCGCTGCCATCCACACAATAAAAAAGAAAGTTTTCCGGCAAACCTTTTTTCCGGGATGTATAATGTCCTGCTGCCTTAGGATAATAACCGAGTCCGCAAACATAGAGCTGATTGAGCATCGCTTTTATCAATACTTTTGATTTGAGAACCGGCTTAGGTATTTCAATTCGTTGACGACCTTGCCCATACCAGATATTTTTATGTGATCCACCTTTTTTTTCCATCTTTTAATGTTAATTCAATAATCGCGTAAATTATAAAAAATAGCGAAATTGTCCATCATTATAGGAAAACCTGACATTGATTTTAACTTTTTGTGACGATAATTTTGGTAACACAATTAAGCAATCAACAAAGAAAGATTTTTAACGGCCGTCTGGTTGCTCTTGATCCTAAAAGAAAAAGCTGGTATACAATGGTTTTAACTTTGCTGAGAAACACGCTGGTTTTCTTCTCAATTAATGACGATTGATGATAATTTAATTTGCTAATCCGGTTAATAATTTTGCGCTTGAAAATACTTTTTTTAAAAAGTATAATTTAAAAGATATGCATAGGAAAATGATAAATAAAAAATATTTCTGCATGTTGGCTTTCCTGGCCTTTTCCGCTTTGGCAACCGCTCAAAGTACACAGCAAACAGAGAAGGAGCAGGCATATATAAAGGTAATTGATCAACGGGCACAAAAGATTGTCGCCACTCTTGATATTAAAGATGCCGCCAAAGCAAAAAGGGTAGAAGACATTATTGCAACCAGATATCATCAATTAAATGATTGGCAAAATGAGGAAGAAGCAAAAGTGAAAGCAGCGAAAACCGAAAATGCCAGCGATGGGGCAACTTTGAAAGCGAAAATGGATTCCTATCAAAAAGAAGAAGATGCTAAAATTGATTCGTCACACAAGGACTACATTTCAGCATTATCGAAAGAACTAACAGCACAACAGGTAGACAAGGTAAAAGATGGGATGACATATAATGTATTGCCCATCACTTACAAGGGATACCGGGAAATGATACCGGACCTTACCGAAAAGCAAAAAGCACAAATATTCGCGTGGCTTACTGAAGCGCGTGAACATGCAATAGATGCCGGTACTTCAGAAAAAAAACATTGGTGGTTTGGAAAATACAAAGGAAGGATCAATAATTATCTTTCTGGACAGGGGTACGATCTGAAGAAAGAGGAAGCAGATTGGCAAAAAAGAAGAGAGTCTGCAAAAGCGGCAGTTGGAAAATAACTGGTTCTTGAAATACACAAAATTATTAAATACGTTGGGCTGAAGAAAGTCCAAAAAATTGCTGGTTTAATTTTTTATACACTTAAAGATTTAAAGATGAATCGACATTTTACTAAAAGCACACTGATCCTGTTAATTGGTATGCTCGGCTGCTTCACTTCATTTGCGCAATCAAAAACGATTAAAGGAGTTATCAAAAGCGCAGACACACAGGAACCCCTTCAAGGTGTCACTATTGGCATTAAAGGTGAGCCCGTCGGTGGCACATTTACCAATAGCAGGGGAGAATTTTCACTTGTGGTTCCTTCCAATAAAGCGGTATTGAAAGTATCTTCTGTAGGGTACCAATACCAGGAAATACTGGTAGGTAATAAAACCACATTTTCAATTTTAATGGAAAAAGAGGCCAAGGGTCTTAATGAAGTTGTGGTCGTGGGTTATGGAACCCAAAAAAAGTCACACCTGACTGGTTCGGTAGGTGTTGTAAACATGAAGGCAATAGAGGATGTTCCTGTTGGAAGTTTATCCGAGGCTTTAAGAGGACAGGTTAATGGTCTGAGTGTTTCCGGTGGGTTTCAAAGGCCAGGGCAGCCAGCAACACTAACGATCCGCAATCCGATTTACTTCTCAAAAGATGGAGGATCGAAGGAGCCTTTGTACGTCATAGATGATATTGTCAGGACAAAAACGGATTTTGACCTGCTTGATGCGTCAGAGATTGAGAGTATTACCGTGCTCAAAGATGCGGAGGCGGCAATTTATGGTATCATCGGTTCAAATGGTGTGATAGTCGTGCGAACAAAGCACGGAAAAGCAGGGCCGCCTTCCATCACGTATAGTGCATCGTTTGGAACCGCTGATGTGCCTTACAAACCGAAAATGATGAATTCTTATCAGCTTGGAACTTATCTGAACGATTATCTTGGAGGGCAATTAAAATGGGATTCAACAGCTATAGCTGCTTCTTCATCCTATTATACACCTGATGAGATGGACTATTTCAAAACACATAATACAAACTGGTTGAATATGGCCATACAACCTTCTTTTGAAATGCGTCATGCTCTTAATATTTCAGGCGGTTCAGAAAGAGCTACTTATTTTGCCGGAGCCAGCTATAATGATCAGAACAGTAATTTTCCGGGATTAGGTTATAAGCGCTACTCGGTAAGGGCCAGTTCCGACTTTCGCCTTGCAACCGGCCTTAAGCTCGGTTTATCCGTAAGTGGAAATTATTCTAATCTGAAAAATACTTTTAATAAACAAGGTGGTGAAAGCCTTGATAATGACTGGAAAACCCTGATCAGCAAGGCGCCATTTTATACTCCTTATATTAATGGGCTACCCATATTAATTCCGGGAGCAGGCACAAATTCCAACATAAACGATTACAATTACTTTGCAATACACGACCTGAATAATTATACTTCTTCATCAAACTCAGACTTAAACTTTCAAGGCAACCTTGCTTATGAAATCCCTTTTATCAAAGGACTGACAGCGTCTGTAAACTTTAACAAGAACATAGCAAATACTTTTGGTAAACAATATGGAACTACTTACAAGGTTTACCAGTTTGGTTCCAACAGTACCAATGGCCATGTTCTGGATTCTACAGTGACAAAGACCCTTACCCTCAGCAATGGAGACAGAGTAAGAATAAATCCTACCATTGCCCAAAACTATCAGCTGAACGCTTCGCTTAATTATAACCGCATTTTTGGTAAACACGAAATTGGTGCATTTTTCAGCTATGAACAGGCTGAATCCTTTTCAGATGGAGTGGCTGGCCAGGCAAATGGCGTAGTTGTGGGAGGATTGGATAATCAAAACTTTGCAACAGGTGACCAGTCTTCCAATGAAACGATCTCAGAATGGGGACGGGAAGCATATATCGGACGCATCAATTATAGCTATGCTGATAAATATTTGCTGCAACTGCAGTTCAGGGCAGATGCAAGTGTGAACTTTGCTCCTGAAAACAGGTGGGGCTATTTCCCATCAGCTTCTGCAGGTTGGATTATTTCACAGGAAAATTTCTTCAGCGGTTTAAAAAACACTGTTAACTTTCTTAAGATAAGGGGATCAGCCAGTCACCTTGGCCTGGATGCCACCAAGCCTTACCAATGGCTGAGAAGCTATGCGATCCAGACTGGAAAGGCAGCGGTATATGGTGGAAACAACGATGTCGGTCTTGCCGTAGTAACAAATGTGGACATAGCGAACCGCAATGTGCATTGGGATAATGACGATAAATATGATGTAGGCCTTGATGCACAGATGTTCGATAACCGGCTTTCACTTACTGCTGATTACTACTTTGATCACAGGTACGATTTACTTACCTTTTTGACTACTTCACCTTCTATATTAATCGGATCGCCGCTTCCTTCAGAAAATTATT